>FKKE01004197.1_pt1 | contig 11094 bp, 6 predicted proteins | sample 1106331 | NCBI WGS metagenome assembly FKKE01 (sample SAMEA3931202, study PRJEB13176) | freshwater metagenome | biome: Drinking water system; feature: drinking water; material: freshwater | place: China | collected 2013-02-06 | reverse complement strand
CCCGCGACCCTCGCCTTGGCAATTCTGAAAGGCTGATTTTTTAAGTGCTCGGTCTTGCGAAGGTTTCCCCTTTTTTAATTAAGAAACAAGTGGTTGAGACGTTTCTATTAGTTCTACTGGTTCTAGCAGGTTCTGTGCTTTTGGAAACTTTTTAGCACAAATTTAGCACACGGGTGACACCGCTCCTGCTCCATCTGCCCCGGCGGCTTGGCCCATTCTCTGAATTGTGCTTCCCAGTCACGCGCCATGAGACGGGTTCCTCTTCGTTGACACCTTCTCCGCGAACGCGCCGTAGTCGTTCGCCACGGTGAACTCGACGCCGGTCTCCAGCGCCTTGAAGTGTTCCCGGCCGCAGTCGATCTTGGCCTGCTCGGTCGGCCGCAGAGCGTCGGCGAACAACATCGTGCCCTTGGTTTCGACCACGAAGTACAGGCGCTCCTCGCCTTCTTCTTCGACCAAGACCGCCCAGTCCGGGTTGTAGCCGCCGAGGGGCGTCGGAACTGTGAACCAGCCGGGGAGCTTGGCGTAGACCTTGATTGCGGTGTTCTTTTCGAGTTGGTCGGCGAAAACGGCCTCGGTGTCGGAATCGTAGACCACCTGCTCGTAGACCGACTTCTTGGCGTCGATCAGGTTCTTCAGGTAGCCCGTCAGTTCCTCCTGCTCGAAAAGCTCCTGCGCGTAGTAGTGCTCGTCCCCCAGGCGCTGGTACTTGATGCCGTCCACGATAGCCAGCCGCTTGCAGCGGTTGATGGCCTCGGCCGCCAGTTCGATGAATTGCTGGGGGTTCCGTTTGAAGTCGTCGAGGCGCTCGCTGTCCGTCAATATCCGGTGGATGCTGCGGCGCGTGAGTTGGGTCCGGTCCTGGAGGTCGGTCAGCAGGTCCGGCAGCTCGATATCCGTCTCGTCCAGGACGACCGTCGCCGCGCCCTCCCGCTCGGTGGCCTCGATGCCCGCCTTGCCGATGGCGAGGTCGGCCTTGCGCCACTGGAGCCGCGTCTTCGGAATCGCCGGAGCGTCCCGCAGCGCCTTGGCGCAGTCCCGGACCAGTCGCTCGTTGTCGAACTGCACCCGGTAGGTGGTCTTGTGCTTGATGCGATCCCATAGCGCCTTGAACTCGGCGCTGTGGAGCACGGCCTGCCGGGGTCGCACCTGGCGGCGCTCGTCGGCGTTCTTGATCTCCAGCCGCCCGGCCAGCTTCTTGAGGACGTGGGTGATCTGGTCGAGCTGCCCGGCGAAAGCCTCGGGCACTTCGAGCGTCCCGTCCTTGAGGGCCTTCTTGAGCGAATCCTGCACCCGGCCTTTGGCGTCGATATGACCTTGGACCTTGAGGTTTTCCCACAACGCCTTGGATTGGTCGAAGCCGAGCGGGGCCGTGTTGCCGTCCGCGCCAATTACCGTGACGGCGGCGAACTGATGCGCTTCGACGATGCCGAAGCGGATGCCGGTATCCGCCTCGATTTCCTTCTGCAAGTTCTCGGCGAAGTCCTCGTAGCTTTCCGTGGCAATGACGGTCAGCGTGTTGACCTCGAATCCGCGCAGGCGTTGACCCTCTTGGTTCACGCAAAGGCGCAGGCCGCGCCCGATGGTCTGCCGCCGCTCCCGCTCGGTGCGGATGTCCCGTAGCGTGCATATCTGGAAGACGTTGGGGTTGTCCCAGCCTTCACGCAGGGCCGAGTGGGAGAAGATGAACTTGAGCGGCGTCTCGAAGGAGAGCAGCTTCTCCTTCTCCTTCATGATGAGGTTGTAGGCCCGCTCCGCGTTGTCGCGGTTGGCCTGGTTGTTCTCGGCCGTGTCCGTCCAGTCGCCTTTCTTGTCGATGGAGAAGTAGCCGTTGTGGACCTCCTCGGCGGCACGCGTCAGGTCCACTTCCTTGAAGAGCGTGTTGTACTCGGGAAGCCTGGCTGCCCGGCGGTACTCCTCCTCAAAAATCCTGGCGTACTCGCCCTTGACGGCGTTCCCGTCCTCGTCGTACTGCCGGTACTTGGCGACCTCGTCGATAAAGAAGAGCGTCAGAACCTTGATGCCCTGGGGGCACAGGCGCTTCTCCTTGTCGAGGTGCTCGCGAATGGCGCGCCGGATCATTTCGCGCTGGACGGCCAGCGCGTCCACGTCGCCCCAGGCTTGGCCCGGGCGCAGGATGAGGTCCTCGCCGGGAACGCGCAGCTCCATGTATTCGTTGCCCTTTTCGACCCGGATCGTGCCGACGCGGCAGTCGGCGTAGATAGCCCGGCCGGTGGTCTGCTCCAGGTTGTCGCCGTCCTGGACCGTGACCTCCCGGCGCTTGACGCCGCTGGCCGTCTCGGTGTCCACCTCGATCTTCGCGGAGATGACGTTGCGCTTGTTGCTCACCGAGACCAGGCGCACGAAGGGCTTGTTGTGAGCATGCTCGACGGTGGCCGAGGCCACCTCGATCTGCTTAACCAGCTTCTTCTCGTAGGCATCCACCGCGTCCAGGCGGTAGACCATGTGGTGCTTGTCCACGTGGGTGGCCGAGTAGCGCAGGGTGCAAAGCGGGTTCATGGCGTCGAGCGCGGTTTTGCCAGCGCCGGAGAGCCCGCCGTCCACGCTTTGCGGTTCGTCCACGATGATGATGGGGCGCGTCGCCCGGACAAGGTCGATGGGCTTCTCTCCGCCGGTCTTCTCGCTGTCCTTGTAGAGGTTGTTCACGTCCTTCTTGTTGATGGCCCCGACGGTCACGACCATGATCTGGATGTGAGCGCTGGTGGCGAAATTGCGCACCTGGCCGAGCTTCGAGGAGTCGTAGAGGAAATAATCGAAGGGGACGCCTGCGTATAGTCCCTTCAAGTGTTCCTCGGCAATCTCGATGGAATGATATACGCCCTCCTTGATCGCCACCGAGGGGACCACGATGACGAACTTGGTGAAGCCGTACCGTTTGTTCAGCTCGAAGATGCTGCGCAGGTAGACGTAGGTCTTCCCGGTGCCGGTCTCCATCTCCACGGTGAAGTCGCCGGATGCCAGGGCCTCCGAGGGAGGAAGGCCATTTCGGAGCTGGACGTCCTTCAGGTTCTTGACGATCTCGTCGTCGAGCAGGGTCAACCGGTTACCGATGCCGAGCTGGTCCATCTCGAACAGCCGGTTTTGCGGGTCCATGGGGTCCCGAGTAACAGTGAACTCTGTGCGGCAAATCTCCTGCCCCCGGAAGAGGTCGCAGACCGCCTCGATGGCGTCGAGTTGGTAGTCCAGGTTGGGCTCGAAATGCAGTTTCATCGTCACAGGCTCCGCACGGTAGCGATGCCGTTCTGTTCGAGAATCGCCGCCATGTTCGTCTTGGCCACGTCGTCGGCGAAGGCGCTGTCCCGGAAGACGCAGGTTGTGTCGCCAGCCGTGGCAAGCGCTTTGTGCCATTCGACAATGCCCTGGCCCAGCGGCTCGATATCGTCGCAGCCGATATTCTCCGCGAGACACGCCATCAAGACCCCGCCGCCGATGGCGTGCACCTCCTTGCCCGCGATGGCCCGCATCTCGACTGGCACGCAGAGATCCAAGCCGAGCTTCAGTAGGAGTTCATAGAGGATGTCCGCCTGGCTGCGGTCGGCCTTCAGGTGCTCGACGGACTCTGCAAGGGTTTTCGGCAGGTCGTCACGCTTCGGCTCCCATTCCCGGATGTTCGTGGAGTCGAGCTTGAAGACCCGGAAGCCCATGTCGCCCGAGAACATGGGGTTCTCTTCCTTGATCTTTGTGGCGGCCCGCCGGAGGCGCTCCTTGGTCAGTTCGGCGATGTTGCGGGGTTTCTTCAGCTTCTTGCAAAAGTCGGCGGCGACCTTCTGGTCCTTGTTCTCTTGGTCGAGCGGTTCGGGAAGTTGGACGAGGATGTAGCGGCGGTTGCCGCCATCGGCGGCATTCTGGGCCATGACTGCGTGGCCGGTGGTGCCGGAGCCAGCGAAAAAGTCAAGAACCAAATCATCTCCTTCGAGCATGAACTCGAAGAGATCGCGCAAGAGAACGACTGGCTTCGGATTGGAAAACAACTTCTGGACATCGAAAAGGCTGTTCAGCTCATTGGCTCCGGCACGACTATCTAGTTGAATGACACTGGAGAGTTTTCCCTTGTAGTCAGCGAGATACTCCTTTATCTGGATGATCTGAGTCTCGTCATCTCCATAAAGGATACGGTCGCCAGCAATTAGCTCTTCCATGCGATCTTTTGGATATCGGTAACCGTTGACAGGCGGCACACACACCTTTCCAGTAGTCGGGTGAATCACGTCGTAAACGTACCCGCCGGGCTTAGGGTTGTGTACCTTCCTGCTACCCGTGTAGAGGCCCTTTTTGTCGACTCGATCATAGTGCGTGATCCCGGATAGGGACTCTTGGTGCGACTTGATAAACTTCCTGATCTCGTTTTGAATCCCCCGCTCGTCTAGCAAGGGGTTTGCACGCAGTCGTTCGTACTCTTCAAGCAAAGACATCTTAGCTACGTCGCTGGAATTCTTCCACACGCTGGCGACGGCTTCCTTGCTTCGCCCAAAGCAGAGGAGGTATTCGTGCTCTGTAGCGATCTGTGTCGGGTTGTTGTCGGTTGCCCCCTTCCAAACCAGTGTGCCGATGGCGTTTTCCTCGCCGAACACTTCAACGCAGATAGTACGCAGGTGAGAGTATTCCCTCTCATCAATTGAGATAAGAAAAATTCCATCATCCCTCAGGAGACTACGCGCCACCTTCAACCGTGGATACATCATACTCAGCCAATCAGTGTGAAACCGCCCGCTAGCCTCGGTGTTGCTGCTCATCTTCTGCCCGCCATCCACCTGCCCAGTCAGTTCCAGGTAGTTCCGGATGTTGTCCTGGAAATTGTCCGGGTAGACGAAGTCCTTGCCGGTATTGTACGGCGGGTCGATGTAGATGAGCTTCACCTTGCCCGCGTAGGACTTCTGGAGGAGCTTCAGGACTTCGAGGTTGTCCCCCTCGATCATCAGGTTTTGCGTAGTGTCCCAGTCCACGCTGTCTTCCGGGCAGGGCCGGAGCGTCCCCGTCGAAGGCGTGAGCGCGAGGCGGCGGGCAGCGCGCTTCCCGTGCCAGTTGAGCCCGTACCTCTCCTCGGCGTCGGCGACGGTCTTATCGCCCACGAGCTGCTTGAGCAGGTCCACGTTGACCGCCGCGCCTTCCGGCCCCTCCGTGACGAGTTCGGGGAAGAGCGCCTTGAGCTTTGCGACGTTCCCCGCTGCGAGGTCGGGCGACTTGGAATCGGGATCGTTGGCCGTCAACTTCTTCATCATGTCCTCCGGTTCACAGCCTGGCGCGCGCCGAAGCGTGGGCGGCCTCGATACGTTTCAGCTCCATGTTCAGTTCCACCTTCCGCGCCATCTGCTTCTCCTTTCCCGCCGCCGCGCGCAGGCGCGCAATCTCCGCGTCCAGCCGCGCGCACTCCCGAAGCGCTTCCTGCCGCGCCTTTGCCTGTTTGGAATCGGCGGCGGGGTTGAAGCTGCCCGTCAGCCGGGCGGCATTGAAGGCGATCAGTGCATCCATCCAGCCCTGGTAGAGGGCGCGCAGGGTCCCATGCGGTTGTCGTTCCAGTGCCAGCACCTCTCGGAACTCCTCAAGGTGCGGGGCCTCGCTCCCGTTCTCCCATTCGGCGGCGATCACGTCACCGTCGAGCACGGTCTTGCCCGCCTCGTTCTGCGCCCAGCGCTTGTGGGCGGCCGAGAAAACTACCTGCCCGGCATGTTCCATCAGGAGCAACAAGGGATAGGGAACGGCGCGGTGCACCAGCTCCACGAGGCGCGCTGCCTTGGCACCGGCCCGGAGCGTGAATCGCAAGACCGCAATCTCCAGATACTCACGCTCGGCGTCACGGTATTCGGAAACGCCGATGGTCGTGGGTTTCAGCGCCGCGACCCAGAACAGTTCCTCGATCCCGTCGTTGATATGCCGCTTGTCGGCAGCCGTGGGTGCGCCGTTTTCGAGCAGGAGCTTCTTCGGGACACGCCGCTCCACCTGCGCGCTCGCGGGAAGGTTCAGGGCGGCGATGATTTCCCCTATGACGGAACGGGGTTCTGAATTCATCACGCGCTGGTGCCTCCCTGTTCGATCTTCTGGACACACTCGGATTGGAAGCCGCAGTCACGACACCGCCTCGTCCTGCGGTCGAGTGAGTCTCTAATCCCGAAGCACCCTGGTCGGCGAGCGTCCATTCCAGGCTGGGGCGTCATCCGCCACGCGAACCCTCGGAGCCATCGGCCGGACGCTTGCATTGTACGCGCCATTGTTTCACCTACATTCCCCGTCCCTTCGAGTGCCGCCCCCAATGCATTGATGGTATTCGGGAGTCCTCCAAAAACGCTGTTTATAGCCAGCACCATGACTCCGAATTCGACCCAGAACGACCCTTCACCGTCGCCGAGGTGAATGACCTCAAGTCTTGTCCCTTCTGGCCAAAGGTGCCGGGAGAGCATGGCGTTCAGGGCTTCCAATCCTTCTCGGATACAGAGATTCTTCTCTTCCGAAGAGAATAGTCCATCCTCTGGCTTTTGGAACTTGAGTGTAGCTATGGCGAGTTCCAGCCGTTCGGTTTCCGAACGCGGAATGCCCTCTCCAGATAGGACTACAAGGTAGGCAAGGATTTCAAAGTCGTTGGTTCCGGCGAATTCACCCTTCAGCGCGTGCGTGCCGCCGGGCTTGAACAGGCTCGCCATGGCGCGCTCTTCGTTCTTGCCCACGACCGAGGCCACGGCGGCGGATAGAAGCTCCTGGGCCTTGCGCATGTCCTCGCCCTGTTTCGTGGCCTTATCGAATCGGGCGCAGGCCCCGGCGTCGGGCATGTCGCGCCCAAGGCACAGGCGCTTCACCCTGTCGAGCGCCTGCTTGGCCTGGGTGTAGGGCAGAAGCACGGTGCCGTCCTCGCCGACGTGGACGAGGTAGTGTGGGGCGAGCGGATAGCCCGCCTCGGCTGTCCGCTTGGCGGCTTCCCCTTCTGCCCGCAGGCAGAAGACGATCCCGGCCGGGATTTCCGCCTCGGCCGTCGTCGTGACCGCGCAGGTGCCGGGCGGGAGCTTCTCCAGGACACCGGGATGTTTCTTGAGGTACTCCGCAAGGTCGATGCGGAAGTCGGTAAGCGTTAAGTCCGCGATGGAGACGCCGGTTGAAAGGTCCTCCAGGTCGATGACGGCGTCCTGGAGCTTGAGTAGTTGCTTGCGGCGGTACTCCAGGTCGTTCATCTGGTTTCCGGATTGCTGCTCGATCAGGTTCTCTTCGCCGGTCGCCGAGATGTCGAGCAGCACCATGCGGCCACTGACGCGCTGTTCCAGATTGATGTACTCCTCCAACTCCATGTTGGGCCAGAAGTTCACAAGCTGGATGCGGTCGTTCGGCGAGCCGATGCGGTCGATGCGCCCGAACCGCTGGATGATGCGCACCGGGTTCCAGTGGATGTCGTAGTTGATGAGCCAGTCGCAGTCCTGGAGGTTCTGGCCCTCGGAGATGCAATCCGTTCCGATGAGCAGGTCGATCTCGCCCTCGCTGGAGTACTCTTCGGGCCGCTCCTTGGAGAGCGGCGAGAAGGCCGAGAGGATCGAGGAAAGATCCTTCCGCAGTCCTTCGCGGGTCGTCTGGTTTCGGCCCGTGCCAGTCACGAGCGCCGAGTCGATGCCGAGCGTCTTCGTGGCCCAGGGGGCGAGCCGGTCGTAAAGGTAGTGGGCCGTGTCCGCGAATGCCGTGAAGACGATCACCTTCCGGTTGCCGGAATTGATGGGGTTTCTGGCCTTGCGCTCGATCATCTCCCGGAGCGCGGCGAGTTTGGCGTCCCGCGCGGCGTCCACCTGCCAAGCGGCGGCGTGGAGATTAGCCAGCCGGTTGCGGTCCTCGATGAGGTCCTGTTTCCAGCGGATCAGGTCCACGTCCTTGAGGAGGACTTTGACCTTGCGGCCGACGAGGAGGCTCTCGAAGGCGGGGTCGTCGATGTCCACGTCCTCGATGTCGATCTCCTCCAGCTCCTCGGCATGGTTCTCGATCCGGGCCAGCGTCGCCTCCACGTCACGAAGCTGGCGCTCGACGGTCAGGGCGAACGAGGGAACGGCGCTTTCCATGCGCTTGAGCACGTTGACCCGCAGCAGGTGGATCAGGCTCTCCTCGCGGTCCACCTGGCGGAAGAAGCCCGTGCCGCCCTTGACCTCCGTGCTGTACTTCTTGTCGTAGGCTTCCTGCTTGTGCGGGAGCACGTAGCGAAGCGGCGCGTAGGCCGACAGGTTCAGCTTGCGGATTTCGAGGTTGATGTCGGCGATGGGCGGGAACTCGCCCGCGAGGTCCACGTCGGCCTTGATGTTGATCGGCTTCAGCCGGTCCGGGAAGCGCCCGGTCTCGGCAATGCCGTAGTATTTCTCGATATGCTTGCGCGACCGCGCGATGGTGAGCAGGTCCAGGAGCGTGAAGTAGTCGAAGCCCAACATCTCGATCAATCGCGACGGGGTGCGTTCTTCGTCGAGGAGGTCGAGCCAGCGGTTGAACTGCTTTTGCGCAAGGCGCGTCGTGCTGTCAATGCTTCCGATGCCGTGGTCGATCAGGGCCGTGTCGTCGCCCTCGGTGGCGAAGGCGATCTGGTTGCGCAGGTCGGCCATGCGGTTGTTGACCGGCGTCGCCGACAGCATGAGGACGCGAGTCTTCACGCCTTCCTTGATGATCTTGCGCATGAGCCGGTCGTAGCGGGTCTCCCCGCCCTGGCGCGGCGTCCGCTTGTTGCGGAAGTTGTGGGATTCGTCGATGACGACGAGGTCGTAGTTCCCCCAGTTCACGTGCGCGAGGTCGATGTCGCCCGAGGAGCCGCCGTCCCGCGACAGGTCGGTGTGGTTGAGCACGTCGTAGTTGAAGCGGTCCGGGGCCAGGAAGTTGCGCCGGTCGTTGGCCTTGTAGAGCGTCCAGTTGTCCCGAAGGCGTTTCGGGCAAAGCACGAGGACGCGGTCGTTGCGCAGCTCGTGGTATTTGATGATCGCCAGCGCCTCGAAGGTTTTCCCGAGGCCGACGCTGTCGGCGATGATGCAACCGCCGAAGCGGTTGAGCTTGTCGATGGCCCCGACCACGCCATCGCGCTGGAACTTGAAGAGCTTCTTCCAGACTACCGTGTTGCGGATGCCGGTCGCGGACTTGACCACGCGCTCCTCGTCCAGTTCGTCGCCTCGGTCGCGGAAGATGTGATGCAGGATGAGTGCGTAAACCAGCAGCGGGTCTCGATTCCCGGCCAGATCCTTCAAGCCGTCGATCAATTCCTGCTGTGCGGTGGAATCGGGCGGGAGCGCGGACCACTGCGCATCGAACCACTGACTAAGAAGCACGGCCTCTTCCGGCGTCTCCGATGCCTGGATCAGGTTCATCGGGTTGCCGGGCGTCAGGCCGAGCCCGTCCGTGCTGAACGCCAGGGAACCGAGAAGGGCCTGCATGGGATGTCCATTGGAATCGCGTAGGACGAACGCGCCCTGCGGAACCGGACCCGTGGCGCGGCGGACTTCCGCCTTGTTCTCGATCCACTGGAGGAGACGCCTCGCCAGCCACCGAGTTTGCAGCCGGTTCCGGGCCGGGCGGTCGGCGGTCGTCCCCAGGATGCCAAGGTCGGATCCGGTCGGCGGCAGCAGCAACCGGCACCCGTCAAGCTCGCGCGCCTCGCGATTCACCTCCGCAAACGCGAAGAGCGACAGCGCGGGCGTGAGCATGTCGAGTCGATGACCGCGCCCGACCCCTGGACGGATCAGGTCGATGACGCGGTCGGTGCCGGTGTTGCGTACCAGCTTCATGAAGCCGCCTCAGTTTTACTTTTCCTCTTCCTTTACCTCGCCACCGCGGGGCATCCACTCGTCGACTTCTGAAAGTTTGAACTGCAACAGAGGACCTTCTGAAGCTCTACCCGGAAGAGCAGTTCCTTAATCAGAAGCCCGGCCATGATCGTCTTTCCGGCCCCGGCGTCGTCCGCCATTAGGAACCGAACCCGGGCGAGTTTGAGAAGGTAGTCGTAGATGGCCTCGAGTTGGTGCGGCACTGGGTCCATGCGGGAGATGGAAAGGCCGAAGTAGGGATCGAACTCGTAGGCTATGCCGAGGGAGTACGCCTGCAGGCCCAGACGAAGGAGGCGACCGTCGCCGGCGAAGGGGTGCCGCGCGTCCAGGATGGTGAGACTTTCGAGATCGCGCCTCGTCAGGGTGAGCTTTCGATACCGCTCCGACTGCGTGCCGACAAGGCCGGCCACCAAAGTGTCGGGCCCGTTGGCGCGCACGGTCTCCACCCGCATCGGCTCGCTGAACAACGAGCCGGTCAGAATCTGTCCTTCCCATAGTGGCTGCTTCTCACTCATTTTGGCGACTTCTTCCGTGGACCCTTCGCATTCTGTTCGTCCAATTCCGCTTTCATCTCAACGAGCCGCTTGACGAGGAAAGGTAATGGCACGCGCTTGCCATTTTCCCAGTGGTTCACGGTGCTGTAGGTGACACCAACCTTCTGGGCGAACTGTTCCTGTGTCAGATGGAGCCGCACGCGGAGATCCTTGACGAGGGCTGGGATGTCTTCGTTATTGCTCATGGCAGTAGCCCCAGGTCCAATAGATTGTGTCGCGATCTTCATTAAGGGCACCATGTTATGCTACATAGCGACCCTAGGCAAGTGCTGTCCCGCGGTCGAGAGGAACCGGGCCCAATTCATACACGTTCAACCTTTGATGAGATTCGACTGGCCGATTTTCTACCTTGCTCTCTGAAAAAACCCAGATGTAAACTTTGCTTGTGTCCGTAGCCGAGCTCTATATCAGCCTTCTGCTCCTTCAGGGGCTACCTCAAAGCCTTCCCCTCGAAAACCAGGTCTGTGCCCCAACTCCCAGCCTGACGTTGTGTTATTCCCAGACCTTCTCAGGAGGCCTTCCCTTGTTCGGCTCTTTGTACGACGGTGACTACCCGCTTCCACCCGTGCAGGGCTTTCCCGATTGGTTCTTCTCCTACCTTGGTACAAGCGACTTATCCTGGAAGTCGCTCGTCGCTATCACCTTTCTGAGGGCTACATCGAGTCGCTGACAGCGATGGATGAACAAGAGGACCCTGACCGGGAGCGTGACAGGAGGAATCGGCATATGCAGTGCTGATTGTGTGGCTCCTCTTTACAAAG
>FKKE01001861.1_pt1 | contig 11094 bp, 10 predicted proteins | sample 1106331 | NCBI WGS metagenome assembly FKKE01 (sample SAMEA3931202, study PRJEB13176) | freshwater metagenome | biome: Drinking water system; feature: drinking water; material: freshwater | place: China | collected 2013-02-06 | reverse complement strand
CGATCACCTGTTCGAGTTCCGCCAGTCGGTTCTCCCGCTCAACCAGCGCCCGGTAGTACTCATGCTGATAACCTCGCCAGGCCCGCTGCGTATCAATGAGATCCAGAAACCCTCCCTTTCCCGCGTGATACCCCACTTGCGCCGCTTCCAGGTTCTGTACGGCCTGGGGCAGGATCGTGGTGTGATACAACGTCGCCACTTGCTCATTCGCCCGGATCTTGGCCAGGAGGTCCTTGATCTGGAAACGAGTCAGGTTCTCTAACGTGTGCTGCTGTGCTTGCGTAGCGGCGACTGACGCAGCGGCTTCCTGCACACCCGCGTCATACTTCGGCTTGGTCCAGAAGGCGAATGGGATGGTCATCGCCACATACGCGCCGAATCCATCGTTGGCCTGAAAGTTTTGGAACCGCTGAAACGCTACGTTGAAGTCCGGATAATACTGACGCTGAGCCAGAGCACGAGACTGCTCGCTCTGTTGAACCGCCAGTTCGGCAGCTTTTAATTCCGGTCTGGCGGTCAGCGCAATGCGGTACAGATCGTCGATGGTGGTATCGAGCAGTGTGAGTGACGGTTCCTGGGGAATACCCAAGGATGAGAGGGGGTCACGGTCCAACAGCGTATTCAGTAGCGCAGCGGCGGTCTCGCGACGCTGTTCCAGGACAGGAAGTTGCTGGTGCAACACAGACAGCTCGACCTGTGCCTTGAGCACATCAGCCTGCGTTCCCTTTCCAGTCCGGAACTTCGCGTTCGCAATCTCGACGAACTGCCTGAGCAATTCGATCTGTGCATGATGAATCTGGTTCGTCTTGTGTGCGAGAAACAGATCGTAATAGGCCTGTTTGAAACGGGCCACCAATTCCCGCTCCTTGGCGCGTAGCACCTGTTCGGTCATCTCGGCCGCCCGGCGTGCTATCTCGCCCTTCAGCGCTAGTTTGCCGGGGAACGGGAGATTCTGCGAGAGGCCGAAGATGCTGTTGTCCGTCCTCGTGACATTGAAGGTCTGCGGGAAATTCCACAACTGGACTGACACGGTGGGGTCGTCCAGCGACCGAGCCTGGACGATTCGATTCGTCGCAGCCTCCCAGAGCTTGCGCGCCGCCACAAGCTCTGGATTTCTGGCCAAGGCTTCCTGGATCAAATCTGGCAACGCCAAATGTGGTTGTACAATCTGCTCGGCAGCATAGACGACATGGCGTTCGCCTATCGCCAAAACCATGGCAAAAACTGTTAGGACCGACCACGAAAACCGAATTGAACGAGTCATGGGATGATCCTCCCCAAAAGCTTTCCTGCCCATCACTGTCGTGGATCTCGGACCTCGGATTGCTAGAGAAAACACAGAGGGACAAACCGAGGTTCAGCACTGGGCTGATACCACGATGATGGAAATGGTTAAGGAAGAACCGGGGAGATCAGATGCGAAGTACGGTGCTCGCGAGAGATTGGTGCGGAGGAGAACTCGACTCAAGAGATTGATGGGGACGGAAGATACATTGGAGTTGATGGCCCTCAGTTGGAAACACCAGCCCATTAGGGTCCGCCGACCAATGATTGTCCATGTACAACAAAGACAACTGTGGGGAGGACCCGACCCCCAGTGTTGTGAAGGCATCGCACAATTGCCGAGCCGTTTGCTCATCAGGAGTTGAGCAGCCGTTTGCCATCGAGGCATCGGTAGTCCCTGATAGCGGCAAGAGACAGGCGTATGCGTTGAAGCTGAACACCAGCAGGAACACGACGATCGTCGCGGCGAGAAAAGAGTGGGAATGATGGGAACCTACTCGCATGGCTTCAAGTCTATCCCTCATCAATATTACCCGTCAACGGGTAGTTCCAATACATCAGCTCTCAATAGACGAACAGAAACAAATCCACTGTTTTTCTGGCGGGTTGGGGCAATATCTACTCCAGCGGCATGCCGACTGATCAGGCTCCTTCCTCACCAGTCTGACGCCTCTCGTCATTCTTACAGCAAGCAGACGCCTCTACACCTGACTTATCGTCAAGGCAATCTTTATAGACAGCATAAGCCTTGAGAGTCCAAAGTGAGTCGGCCGCGCGTGACCCTAGTGACTACCTTCTCTTCTGCCAGTCATATCACGTACCTGCCACCAATTTCACATACTCCGGCCAGAATGAACAGTCTGAACGAGCCAGATAGGGACATAGATTCCCCCTTCACGATGTACCACGAATGGCAGTCAGCGACATATCTGGTCGAGCGTCGCTGATTCGCTTCTCTACCCGCTGCTCAATCCACCGATATAGAACTGGCAACACGATCAACGTCAAGGTTGTTGAGGAAATCAACCCTCCGATCACAACCGTGGCGAGCGGCCGTTGTATCTCCGAACCTGGTCCCGTCGCCAGCAACAGCGGAAGGAGCGCCATCATCGCGACAATCGCGGTCATCAATACGGGACGTAACCGCAAGACCATACCGGACAGCACGGCCTCATCTAGTGGCATGCCTTGTCCTCGCAGTTGGTTGATATAGGCGATCTTCACCACCCCATTGAGCACCGCAACGCCGAACAAGGCAATGAAGCCAACGGAGGCTGGAACCGACAGATATAACCCACTGAGCAACAATGCTAGGAGACCACCAACCATCGCAAAGGGGATAGCGAGCAAGATCAGTCCAGCTTGTCTCAAGTTTCCAAACGTGAAAAAGAGCAACAAAAAGATCAGGCCGATAACCACAGGAACAACTATGGCCAACCGTGCCATGGCCTTTTGTTGATTTTCGAATTGACCGCCCCAGGTCAGGTAATAGCCCGATGGGAACTGCACAAGACGACCCACGGCTGCTTGGGCCTCTTCAACGGCGCCAACGAGATCGCGCCCAACGACATTGGCCTCAATCACGATCCGACGGCTCGCATGTTCCCGGCTGATCTGCGCCGGCCCTTCCTCTATGCGAATGTCGGCCAGTTCGCGAAGTGGAATGCGTGACCCGTCAGGCGCGGTGACCCAGAGTGCCGCAATCGTCGCCACATCGGCTCGCTGAGCATCTGGAAATCTCACCATAATCGGAAAGCGCCATTGACCTTCGAAAACCTCCCCAGCGGCAATCCCGCCACCCACGGCTTCGATGACCTCCGTGATCTCGGCCACGTTGATTCCGTGCCGCGCGATCTTCGCACGGTCAATGTCGAGCTTTAGGTAATACAGGCCCGACACCTGCTCGCCCCGGAGGTCGGTCATGCCTTTCACCTGCCGCAGCACCCGAGCGATCTCGTCCGCCTTTGCTCGTAGGATGTCGAGATCCTCGCCGAATAGTTTAATCGCGACCTGGGACCGAACCCCCGACACCAGTTCATCAACCCGCATGGCGATGGGCTGGGACAAGCCAAACGCGATACCGGGCACTTGCTCCAACCGTTGGCGGACCTGCTCCTCGATTGCAGCTTTAGACCGGGCCTGCCACTCGGTCTCGGGCTTGAGCAGAACATACATGTCGCTTAGTTCCATTCCCATCGGATCCGTCCCCAGTTCGTTCGCTCCCGTACGCGAGACCACGGAGCGCACCTCCGGGATCTCCAGCAGCACCCGTTCAACTTCCCCCGCAATTTTTAGCGATTCGGTGAGGCTAATGCTCGGGAGCCGCATCATATTCACTACGATCGACCCTTCGTCCATGATCGGAACGAATTCCCGGCCAATGAACGGGATCAGTGCCATCCCTCCGACGAACACACCGACTGCTGCAAAGACAACCAGACCTGTTCTTCGAATGGCCCCCTCCAACAGCATGCGATACCATCGTCGCCCACGCTCCAACAGCCGCCCGCCCTCATTTGTGACACGCGGCTTCATGAGCACCGCCGCCAGCACCGGGATTACCGTCATCGAAAGCACCAAGGAACTCAGAAGCGCAATGACCACCGTCAGGGCCAACGGTACGAACATCTTGCCTTCCATACCTTGCAGCGTCAGGAGTGGGACGAATGTTAACGCGATGATCAACTCTCCGAACAGACTCGGCTTCCGTACTTCCAGCACAGCACGTAAGACGACCGGCAAGCGGTTGATGACCGACACAACCCGGCCTTTCGCCTGCTCACTCAGATGGCGCTCGACATTTTCAACCTGAACAATGGCCGCATCGACAATCATCCCCAGCGAGATAGCCAAGCCCCCCAGCGACATCAGATTCGCCGACAAACCGACTTGCTGCATAATAAGGAACGTCGCCAGCGTAGCCAGCGGCATTGCCAGCGCGACGACGAGTGCGCCACGGAGATTGCGCAGAAACAAATACAACACAAGGATCACGACGGCAGCCCCCTCCAGCAAGGCCCGCTCAACTGTTGCGAGGGCTCGCGCCACTAATTCAATGCGGTCATAGAACGGGACCACCGAAACACCGGCCGGCAAGACACGGTTGATCAACTCGACCTTGTCTTTCACCGCTAAGACGATCTCCCGGCTGTTGCCGCCCCGCAGCATCACGGCAATGCCCTCAAGCACTTCGCCTTTCCCGTCTCTCGTCACACCACCCAACCGAACCGCCGTACCTTGACGAACCTGCGCGATGTCCCGGAGGTAAATCGGCGTGCCTTTGTGCGCCGCCACGACGATCTGTTCCAAATCTGCTGTAGAGCGGGCCAGCCCCAGGCCGTGGACGACCAACTTATCTTCGCCCTGTTCGATATATCCGCCTCCGGCATTTTGGTTGTTCCCTGAAACGGCGGCGTGTACTTGGCGCAATGTGAGTCCAAAGCTCGTCAAGCGATTGGGATCGACAAGTACTTCGTACTGCTTCGCCTGGCCGCCCAATGTATCGACATCCGCGAGACCTGGGACGGCACGCAGCATCGGACGGATGACCCAGTCTTGAAGGGTCCGCAACTCCATGAGGCTGTGTGTCGAGCCCTCGACGAGATACATGAAGACTTCACTCAATCCTGTACTGACTGGTCCCAATTCAGGTTCGACGCTTTGTGGGAGTTTGGATCGCGCCTGGAGTATTCGTTCCAGGATGAGCTGTCTCGCGAAATAGATGTCCACCCGGTCCTCAAAGACCACCGTAATAACCGAGAGGCCGAAACGCGACACCGACCGCAGCTCGGTTTTCCCCGGCAGGTTTGTCAACTCAATCTCCAAGGGAAAAGTTACCAGCCGTTCAATTTCAGCTGGGGCTAGCGCCGGGGCCCGAGTGATGACTTGAACCTGGACCGGAGTAACGTCAGGAAAGGCGTCAATCGGCAGATGGTGGAAGGCAGACACGCCGCCCACGATGAGTCCAAGAACGACGAACAGCACAATCAACCGTTGTTCGAGCGATGTCCGGATCAGCCGTTCGATCATAAGGGGCCTCCGGTCGGGATCTGCTCACGTAGGAGCTCCGCCTTCAGCGCGTAACTACCCTGCGTAACAACCTCATCACCTACGGCTAGTCCCGAAACAACCTGGATGTGCTCAGTGGATGCCTGCCCGAGGGTCACCTCGCGGGATTCAAACTTTCTCGCCCCTCTTATCAAGAATACGACCGTCCGGCTGCCAACCTGCTGCACCGCCGTGCGCGGCACAGTCACGACGGATTGTTCATCTGTGACTACCGTGATTTCGGCAAACATCTCGGGCCGCAATCGGTGATCAGCGTTCGACACCTCCGCGCGCGCCGTCAGAGTCCGCGTCGTGGGATCGATCACGGCCCCGACATAGGTAATGGCGCCTTGAAACATCGCGTCCGGATAGGCCGACACCCGCAGCTCGATCGTGAGTCCGGCCCTCAGCCGTCCGGCCTGCTGTTCCGGAAAATCGGCGCGCACCCACAGGGTCGAGAGGTCTGCGATGGTAAACAGCGTCTTATTGGGGTCGCTGACTTCTCCGATGGTGGCGTTTCGCTCGATCACCTCTCCGCGAAAGGGTGCTCGGAGGGAGACTTGCGCGACTTCGGCATGCGGTAATGTCTTAGCTGTCAGACGCTCGATTTCCCGCTCTGTCATGCCGAGCAAATGCAGCTTTTCCTCCGCTTCGTGGAGATCGGCTCGCGCATTCTCATAGTCGGCATTGCGACGCTGCTGTTCACCCGCACCGATTGCGCCGCGATCCAGCAGCGCTGTGGCCCGTTCGAGCGCCTGTTCCGTCACATGCAACGTGGTCCTTGCTTTCCGATATTCCAACTGAGCTGCTGCAAAGGCGGGGCTATCAAGCAGGAGCAGCCGGTCGCCTTCCTTGACTCGGTCTCCAAGGTTGGCATACACGGCCACGATGCGACCGGGGACTCGTGCGCTCAAGTGTGCCAAACGATTGTCATTGGCTAGAATCTTTCCAGCTTGTGCCTTGAGGATCATCCGAATCGGGCGAATCGCCACACGATCCGTCTGCAATTGCGCGAGGGCTGGACTCCCTTCCGGCAGTTCAATAATACCGTGCTCAGCCGGTACTGTGGCTGTCGCGGAAGGAGGCTTCGGTGCATCGTCTTGCTTTGATTGACAAGACAAACTCACGACGGCTATCGACAGCGACAGGACGATCCGAGAAGAACACCATAACGCAGATATTATGAGGGGACTGTTCATGGCAACCCTCCCACCGCCCGCTCCAGGCGGGCCAACGAAATGGAATGGTCAGCCCGTGCCTGGGCATATTCGAGCAAGGTCTGGCGATACACGCGCTGGGCGTCAATAACCTCCAGTAGGCTCGCTACCCCGTTTCGAAAACTGAATTGCGCAATGTCCAGGGCCTCTTTTGCCTGATAGAGTAGTCCTTTCTCAAACACTTGAATTTGCCGCTGAGCGGTTTGCATTTCCTGAAAGTATTGCGTGACCGCCTGTTCCAACTCGTGCTGCGCCCGCGTTTGCTCGGCTTGGGCGCGATGGTGAGCGCCCATGGCTGTGCCGATCTCACCCTGTCGCTGATACCATATGGGCAGCGACACGCTCAGCCCCGCCGTCACGGATTCATCGCCGGCCTCCCGATGATATTGGCCTAACACCGACACGTTCGGTATGCGCGCCGCGCGTTCCTGCTCAAGGGTGAATTGGGCTTGCTCAACCGCTTTCTCTTGCCGCCGAAGCGCCGGATGACGACCAATCGCTTGCTCGGTCAAGGCATGGAGATCGAGGCTGAGCCTCATCGCTTCAAATTCCCCTTGAATGGCAAAATGTCCCCCAAGCGCTTTCCCCGTGGCCTTGTTCAGATTGGCACGGGCAACCAGGAGAGCGTTATCCGCCCTCGCCACATCTTTGTCGGCTTTTTGCAGCTCCACCGTGGCTTTGACCAACTCAAATTTTGGTGACTCCTTTGTCTCAACCCGCGCCTGAATGAGCTTCACGAAATCCTCGACAGTCCGGAGATTCTCTTTGGCCAACTGAGCATCCTGTTGGGCAAAGAGCAATTGAAAGAATGCCGATTTGATCTCAGCAGTAATCGCCACTTTCGCGTCTTCCATTCCGGCGAGCGCACCGGAGAACCCTGCCTCGGCGGCGCGTTGTCGAGCGGCGCGTTTTCCAGGCCACTCCAGTGGTTGCTCGACCGTAATCGTCCGTTCGGTGATAGAGGCCCCGGTCCTCGGATCACGAATTGACCCGCGTCCGGCCGACCCCGTCACTGTTGGGTTCAGGTAAGCGTCAGCTGCCATCTTTCGCCCCTGGTTTTCTTCAAGGACTGCCTCCACCCCAGTCATTACCGGGCTGTGCTTGAGCGCGAGGGTCAGGACTTCTGATAAGGAATAAGAGGTAGCACGTGACTCAGCCGCTCTCGCAGTTGCATGGAGGCGGCTCAAGTCAATCGAGCAGAATAGGACGAGCAAAATAATAATTCCGTGCGGAATCATGGGAAATCTCCTCCACAGACAGCCTGATCCGGCGACTGAGAAAGGATGAACCTGTCTCAAGCGTCCGCGATCGATTATGTTACTTGTTGCGTGAGCGCACGAAGCCTAGACGAAAAGACTGGGCGGCGCGCGGGAAGGGAGATCGTGAATGAACCGTATGCACGAGGAAACAAGTGTGGCGTGTTGTTCACGCCGCATGGAAGGGTTGGGATCTGCAAAAGACCCGTGCGCGACAGCAAGTGCCTGCGTCAAGAGCGGCTTACTGTGTTTGCGATCGGTTGAATCGGTCAGCAGCGACAAGCCAAACTCTGTGTGGCCGTCACCTGAATGCGCGAATTGCGCGGAACCGCTCACTGCCTTCTCATGATTCTCATGGCTGGCAAACTCGCAATCAAGATCTGGAGACCACACCGTATGAGCGGTCCCCCCGTGAACATGCCCTGCTTCTCCATGACGGTGATCCGCTTCGGGATGCACGTGGAACAGCGGGACCATCAGCATCCACAATCCCGTCCATACCGTGACGACGAGACGAAGCCCCTGAGAGATTCGATGCTTTGGTTGGAGCATAGGTTAAACTTAACACCATTCTGCAGTCACAGCAATGCTGTTATTGCATGAAGCACTCTCGGTCATGATGGACGTGTTCCCTGACACCCCGACCGATCTGTCCTGCGTCCATACTGGCCGATCATCAAGGCCAATGCCCCGGTCACCGAATTCGAGCGTCGCGGTCTCCAGTGGTTCAGGCCCAGCCTACCCAGCCCTATTCCAGCACATTCGTGAGCGGCAGCGGACGGCGATTTGGAACGGTCTACGCTGATCTGTCCGTGACACGCGTGTGCATCGATTGCCACAACACCCACCCTAAGAGCCTCGATCAGATTTCAATGTGGGTGATGTTATCGGAGGACTGGTGATCAGTTTCCCTCTCCCTTGATTGGAGAACAACGACCGGCCGGCGCATTCCTTTGAGAAGCGCCGACCGGCCATCTCGTCCCACCCAAAGACATAGATTCTTACGGGGACCCCTGCATCTCGCAGAACAGTCCGCCTCCGGGATGATTGCGCTCTCGGTCTCATCAACCACCCTCCCACGTTTGCTCAACGAGCAGCATTTCACCTTTCACGCCACGATGCATATCACACCAGAAGGCGTGCGTCCGGCTTTCGCCTTTCCCATCAAGAGGGATGGTGAATTTAATCAGCATCGTTCGGCCAGGCTCGACCCGGTAGACATTCGACCCTTTTCCTTCAGCCATAGAACCTCCGACCATCTCAATGTTGCGGGCCCCTCCGAATATCGAGGAATTAAACCCGTGCGTGACGGAGTCCTCATTGCGGATACTGAGCTCGGTCGGAACGCCGCTGAGTATAGAGCCGTGAACCAGCTTCGCCTCTCCGTTTTGGATCACGACCTCAACTTTCTGAGCAGCCTGCGCCACTCGCACCTCCACACCACTTATGCCCATGCCAAGGACCGTGCCGACGACCAGTGCCATGCACATCAACCGAGAGTGTGGGCCACACCTTCCATATCTCATAACGTACCTCCTTCGGTTAGACTGCCAGCGATACGTCCGGCCTATCGATCGGTGCTCTGTTAATCAATACGCCACAGTTTCAATCTTCTGTCTGTCTTCATGCACTGAGATGACCACTCACCGGTCTTGCGACAATGCGCAACACACGAACGCACATCAAGACGTATCCCATCATTTGCCTTCAAACGACAGATCCAGCAACACCGCCTCATTTGGGTTCACCGTGATCTTCCGGGCCTGCGTCCCTAGGATCGGATGCCACGCTTTGATATTGTACGTGCCGGCAGGAAGATCGCCGATGACAAACGAGCCAGTAGAGTCCGTGACGGCATAATAAGGGTTGTCGATCGCATAACCCCAATTTTGCATGTAGGGATGCATGCCGCACTGCATGGTAAACACGCTTCGTCCTTTCACCAGCTGCACGACATCGGTGGTTCCGCTCGATTTCAGTGCAGGACGATGCAGGATGATATCGACCCCTGCGTGATCATACGCATATCCCTGAATGTCGTGTGACACCGGATCTCGATTCACGACTGTCACGCGGCGCTTGTCGCTGACCACAGTGACAAAGGGCAGGAACTGGCAGAGACTGGCTTCCATCTCGGCATCGGTGAAGGTGAACGGCTTGCCTTTCTCAATCCCCTCCACAACCACCACGACATCCTTGAGCCCGCCCTCCGACCCTACAGAGACCTCCCTCAGAAGACGATGCCCATGTCCATCTGAGAGCGCCGCGCAATACTCGCGGTCATAGTAACGGCGCAGCTCGAAAGCTTTCGGCGCCGGCACGTTCCCGGTAAACGCCACCTTGCCCCGTACCGTGGCTCCATCCTGTACGGTTCCTGATTCATATGCCCCTGCATCGGCTCGCACTCCGAACGTCAGGAGTATCGACATGTACCCTGCCAACCACACTCCTCCCACGACCGTTTCTCTCATGTTCCCTCCCGTTACACGCACCATACTGTTGGATACCTTCCCTTATCGTTGCTGGAACCGAAGGTCATCGAAGAAGGTGACTGCATCCGATTTGGTCCAAAGACCGATGAGCCCTTCCTTAAAGGTCTGATCGCACAGTTCAAAGACCGGCTTCTGATCAAAATAGACTTGGATCTGACATCCTTTCATGATGACGCGGAGGCTGTGCCAGCTTCGGACGTCGATGGTCTGATCGTAATTCATGAGCTGGTGGCGGATCCCTTTCACAACTCGATAGATACGGATGTTTTGCTCGAGGGGATTGGCTCTAGTTAAATAGTAGTTCCGATCATCCGCTGCGTGCCAGATGAAACCACCCCCCATATCCGCCTTGCCTTCGAGCGGCAGAAGTGACACTTCTGCATCCAAGTCAGCAGACGTTGTCCCATTGATGAGGACCACCTTGTACGCATGCTCCGCTCCTTTTCCCATGAGTTGACCGAGCACGTGAGGTGGACTCTTGGCCCGATCGGTCTGAAGCACTTTCCAGTCTCCAGCAGGTCTGCCATCAAACAGGGTTCCTAGTACAAAGTCCTTTGGAAGACCTCCGGTTGCGACACCATCAAAGTTCCAGGTATGGGGCACATCCTCCGCAAAAGCTGGGACAGCGAGCACGGTCAACGCGATGAGAGTCAACCCCACTCGTGCCTTGAGGAATGTCATATGTCAGCTCCTAGTGAGGGCTACCGCCAGGTCACTTCCTCCCAATAGAGATGAAGAAAAGTCTCAAAGGGAGGAAAGTTGTTGGTGTCTTGTGCTTTGGATCGAACCCACAGATCG
>FKKE01003463.1_pt1 | contig 11117 bp, 9 predicted proteins | sample 1106331 | NCBI WGS metagenome assembly FKKE01 (sample SAMEA3931202, study PRJEB13176) | freshwater metagenome | biome: Drinking water system; feature: drinking water; material: freshwater | place: China | collected 2013-02-06 | reverse complement strand
GGATCTCGAACATGCTGCTCGCATAGGCTCGGTGACCGCATAAGGAGGCAAGCAGAGAGACCGGCTGATGCGGTGACGTGACTTGAGGTCGTTGGAGTGAATGCCATCGACGTTCCGAGTCGTAACACCGAAACAATCTGCAGATAGGTACAACAACCAGTCAGGCATTGCCTGCTCTCTCCTGCGCACATCGGGGGTAGTACCGTCCAATTTCTGCTTTTATCAAAAGCAAAAATAGGGTAAATTCATTTGATTCGGTTATTGCGTTTGTTTCGTTTGTGGGCTATACTGGGTTATCACAGTAGGAGAAACACATGGCTACTATGACTTCTAGAACAAGAGAACCCGTTGTTCCCACCGCCCAGGAAGCGGCCATTGCCCGTGAAGCGAGCCGGTTGTTAGCGCCTTTTGTCGATCATCTGGAAACCGTTCGTTTCCAGGTGGGCGAGGAGAAGAAGGCCGCACAACGCCTTTTATTGCCTCCCTCGGCTATAAGGCTCCTTCTCGATTTGCTCACCGAAATGGCCTCAGGAAATGCCGTGACCCTCATTCCCGTTCATGCTCAGCTTACAACACAACAGGCGGCAGATGTCCTCAACGTATCCAGACCATTCCTTGTGAGCCTGCTTGAACAAGGGAAAATTCCTCATGTCAAAGTTGGGACGCATCGGCGCATTCTTTTTGAAGATCTCATGAATTACAAAAGGGAGATCGACAAGGAGCGCCAAAAAACTCTCGACGAACTTGTGAAACAATCGCAGCAACTGAATATGGGTTATTAATTTTGGCGACGTTCACCGCTCTCTATGACGCTTGCGTCTTTTATCCTGCCCCGCTTCGGGATCTCCTCATGGAGCTCGCGCTCACCGATCTGTTCCGTGCAAAATGGTCGTCCATGATCCATGACGAATGGATAAACGCTGTTCTTGCAAACCGATCTGATCTTTCGCGAGCAGATCTTGCCCGAACACGGGAGCTTATGGATCTCAATGTCCGGGACTGTCTCGTGACTAATTTCGAGGACCTGATTCCGGCAGTGCAGCTACCAGACCCCAACGACCGTCATGTCCTCGCTGCCGCAATACGCGGTCGCGCCGATGTCATCGTGACCTATAATCTCAAGGATTTTCCTGACAAGGAGCTCAATAAATACGGCATTGCGGCACAACATCCGGATGAATTTCTTTCCCACCTTCTGGACCTTGCGACAGGGACCGTTTGTGCAGCAGCCCGGGTGCATCGGCAACGGTTGAAAAATCCCCCTAAGGCCGTCGAACAATATTTTGAAACATTGGAAGGGCAAGCTTTAACGGGATTCGTCGCGGGCCTCAGACCCTTCGCAAGACTTCTGTAGGAAATTGAAATAAAGGGACAGGAATAACGTCGGATGGCACGAGAACACGTCAATCATAGTGATATCGTCAGATTTACCGAAGAGAAGGTGAACCTTCCGCGGGATAAGGCTGAACAATACCGCGCACAGGTTCGCGGTTTGCGCGACAAGCTGGAAAGCTATCTCAAGGAACATCCTGATTTCACTCTGAAGAAAATGATGCTTTCAGGGAGTCTCGCGAAGGGCACGGCCTTGCGCCAGCTCAACGACATTGACGTCGCATGCTATATCAGTGGTGCGGACGCACCGCATGATGTCAATGCGTTGCTCCAATATCTCGCAGATCGCCTGCGGAAGGCGTATCCCAACTTCTCTCCTGACCAGGTGAAGCCAAAAACTTACAGCGTCACGGTATCATTTAAAGGATCAGGCCTGGATGTTGATGTCGTCCCCATTCTCTACAACGGGGATCCGGAGTGGCGCGGCAATCTCGTAAGCCAGGACAATGGGTCATTCCTGGAAACAAGCATCCCGCTTCATCTGGAGTTCACACGGAAGCGCAAGGCCCAGCAGGAAACACATTTTGCCCAAATCGCGCGCCTGCTTAAATTCTGGATTCGAAATGTCAAACGGGAAAAGGAGGATTTCCGGTTCAAATCCTTCATGGTGGAATTAATCCTTGCCCATCTGTGTGATAAAGGACTGGACCTATCCGATTATCCCGAGGCTCTTCAGCATTTTCTGACCTACATTGCCACGAGCAATCTTCGCGAACGGATCGTCTTCGGAGACCATTATGATCCCAAGAAAGTGGGCCCCTTTACGGAGCCTGTCCAAGTGATCGATCCCGTGAATGCGAAGAATAACGTGGCATTGTTGTATACAGCGAACAATGCCGATGCGATCGTTGATGCCGCGTTGGATGCCGGAGATGCGATCGATGGCGCTCTCCATGCTCCAACCAAGCAGGAGACCGTCCGTTACTGGCAGAAGGTCTTTGGACCTTCCTTTCAAGTGTAAGGAGATATATGAGCACGAGCTATACCTTATCCGAAACCAATACCTTCACTGCCACGCATGCAAAACACATGGCTGCGAAGGTCGCCACAGACCTTAAACGCATGCAGCGGCTGTACGGAAGTCCCGGGGATATCGACATTGACCGATATGAGCAGGAAGTCATCGTGTTCTTGAAGGCAGGATATCTCGGCACGGTTACCTATGGCTTTCGGAGGAACGGTGATTGGATAGAGCCCACAATTCGATATACCGCCCGCGATCTCGCAGGGGCATCAGCGAACGATGACGATCCTGGACGCATCCGACCTGGTAAAGATATCAGTGATGCAAAATTCTACAGCTATCTTACGTATGCCACAGCTTGGGATAAACTGTCGGAGAGCGAGCAGGCCTCCTTCAGGGAAACTTTACCATTCAAAAGAGGTGGCGCCCCTGAACCTGGAATCTCCGGATATTTTGTTCAAGATCAAACCTATTCTTCAGGTGGCCGTGCGATAGATCGAACCAGTGTGAGGAGTTTCTGATGACCGCACGCCCCTCTCTCGATGATCTCTTTGAACGGCGGCTCAACTATCCCGATGTTGACGCCAAGGAGCGTTTCGACCTCCTCGTCGGTCTGGATGATCACAAATCCCGTCTAACCAAAATACTCAGTCTTCTCGTCAATCCTCACAGTCTCGAAGCATGGGCGAAAAAGCACTATCATGGCATTCTGGACATTCTTGCGGCTGTTCTGCGCCGGCCACCGCTCGTCGTTCTTGCGGGTGATGTCGGTTCGGGAAAATCCGCGCTGGCTGAAACTGTCGGAGATGCCGTCGCTCGTCAGGAAGGAATCGACGTAACACTCTTTCCGCTCAGTCTCTCCACAAGAGGTCAGGGACGGGTTGGAGAGATGACACAGCTCTTATCAGCGGCTTTTGATTACACCATCGAGCACGCAACCAAATTGAAGGGTTCAAGCGGCCGTGCGCGCGGCGCCGTCATTCTTCTCATCGACGAGGCGGACGCGCTTGCACAATCCAGGGAATTTGCCCAGATGCACCACGAAGACCGCGCCGGTGTGAATGCATTTATTCGTGGCATAGACCGCATCGGCAGTGGACGGATGCCGGCCGCGGTCATTATGTGCACAAACCGGCTGGGGGCCCTGGACCCTGCCGTTAAACGCCGCGCGGCGGATATTCTGGCTTTTCAACGACCTACAGACCAACAACGACATGCCGTTCTTGATCAGCCCCTCAAGCAGTTAGGATTTACGGCAGCGAACATAACAGCTATCGTGAATGCAACGGGACATACGAAGGGACGTTCATACGGTTTCACCTTTTCCGATTTGACGCAACGGTTCCTGCCATCGATCATTCTGGATGCCTATCCAGACGGTAAGGTAGTCCCCGTCCGGGCCTTAGAAATCGCTCAGACAATTATTCCAACTGCGCCTTTTCAAGATACGGCCTCATGATGAAGCGCAACTTTTGCTGTAAACAGATTGAAAGGCAACTCCCCTGATGGCCACCGCGAATGTTGCCCGTCGCCACGGTGATGATTTTCAGGCACGGCTGTTTTGGCTGAAGGCAGCCAGCCTTCTCGATCCCCAAAGTCCCATAATCTCGGTAGCCTATGAAAGAGGTCCTAGAGGCTTTGATGATATCCGCGTAGAGTTCGATCCCGACAGGGCTCGCCGAGACCACGAAGGAAAACCGATTTACAAGGAACATATTCAGTGCAAGTGGCACACAACGGCCGGATCCTTCGGATATGAAGACCTTATCAATCCTGATTTTATCAATGCCAATCGTTTCTCTCTCCTTCAGCGCGCTCATAACGCGCAGAAGGAACATGCGGTTGATGGGTTTGGCTGCCAATTCAAATTACTCACCAATTGGCGCCTTACCAAGGATGACCCTTTGCAAGAGCTCGTTGGCAAAGGAAGTGATTCCATTAACCTGGAAGGCCTTTTTGACGGCACGACTGATAAAAGCCGGATGGGAAAAGTTCGAAAGCTGTGGCGGGAGCATTTGGAACTGGACCATGAGAGCCTGGCTCTCGTGGCGCGCGTTCTGGCCATTGCTGAGACGCCGGAATCACTCGCAAGTCTTCGCGAACGACTGGACGAAAGGCTTGCCTTTGTTGGCATGAAGCGGATTCCTATCAGCGAGAGCGCCTTTTTGTATGACGATCTGATTGTTAAACTACATGCTCAGGGAAGAGTACAATTTGACCGTAAGTCTTTTCGACAGATGGCGGAGCAAGAGGGACTTTTGAACTGCGAGAATGGCGAGGATCAGAACCGTCCCTGCATTGGAATACGCTCGTTCATGCATCCTATCGATTCGCTCGAGGAACGGTGCGGGCCATTGCTCGACCTGGTCCCCTACTTTGACGGCCGTTATATCCGATGCGATGCTGATTGGCAGAGCAAGATTATTCCGGAACTCACTGCATTCCTTACAAATCATGCAAAAAGATCAGACGATCTTCGCCTCACGGTCGATGCGCACGTTTCCATCGCATTTGCTGCCGGCAGTATCCTCAATGTGAAATCCGGGAAAAATGTTGAGATCGAACAACGCACGAATGGACGTCAATACTGGTCAAGAGATGACATGCCGGTCGACGGCAGTTCGGCCAAGGTGACGTTCGACGAAGAGAACATGGGTTCGGCCGGTGAAGATATCGCTGTTTCTATCGCGCTCACCCACGATATAGGAACAGCGGTCAGTTCCTTTGTCAGGAAAAGTCAGTTACCCGTCAAAAAGATTCTATATTGTAAGCCTGAAATGGGTCCTTCCCAGCGAGCGTTAGCAAGTGGCGCACATGCTTTCCTCATTGCCGAAACAGTCGCAAGAAAGATATACACGATTATCAGTGATGAATCGGTTAGAAACCGCGTCCATATTTTCATTGCTGGTCCCAATGGCTTCGCCTTTTTTCTCGGGCAGCACCAAAAGACCCTTGGCCCCTGTTCTATCTATGAGTGGGACTTCGAAGGACAGCGAGGGGGTGGTTATTCTCTTGGGGTTTCACTGCCTTAAATAGTCCTTTCTGCTATGCTCTGAAATGGCTCACCGAGAGCACACGGTCTGGCGTATGCAGAATGATTTGCTGGTGGGGCAGGTATTCGTATTACATTTACAACCTGATCAATGGTGACAGGGCCAGCAGGATTTGGCTCGTGAATTTCTTTAAACTTTTCTCTCACCGAAGGTACCTTCCTCTCAAAAACCCACATATCCACGGCTAACATTTCGCCATTAAGTCATCAATGTTTCTAGCGATGATGAACTCTGCCGGATTCTCTCCAACAGCCAGCGCCTTGAAATGCGCTTTGCCACACGCGATCTTTGCACTTTCCTTGTCTCGCAAATCATCTGTGAATAGGCTGCTCTTGGTTTCAACCACGAAATAAAGACGCTCCGCGCCATCCATTTCGACCAAGATGGCCCAGTCTGGGTTATAGGTGCCCAAGGGCGTCGTGACTTTGAACCAGCTGGGCAGCTTCGCGTAGACTTTTACGGCTTCGTTCTTCTCGAGTTGTTCAGCAAACGTTCGCTCAACGCCGGATGAATCGTAAACGACGTGCTCATAAACACACTTATTTGAAGCCAACATGTTCTTCAGGTAACCCGTCAGCTCCTCCTGCTCGAAAAGCTCCTGGGCATAATACTGCTCATCGCCGATGCGCTGATACTTGATGCCGTCCACCAGCGCCAGACGCTTCGTGCGGTTGATAGATTCGGATGCTAATTCAATGAATTGCTGCGGGTTGCGCTTGAAGTCATCGAGACGGCCGCTATCGATTAAAATTCGCACAAGGCTCTGCCGCGTAAGCTGTGTTTTGTCCTGTAGATCGGTCAGCAAATCTGGCAGCTCAATGTCTGTCTCTTCGAGTATGATGGGAGCGCCGGCCGCCGTTTCCTCCGATGACACCCCGCCTCGCCCATCACCTTTGCACGCCCGGGAGTGCCGGTCGTCGCTTAATGCTTTGCTGATTATCCGTTGCAGGCATTCACGCGCGGCAGGTCGGGCGGGCTTTTCAGCCTGCGGGGCCGCACAGGCCGCGCCAGAGCAAAGGCGGCTCTGTCACGGTTGATCCTGTGCAACCCACCCCTCTGGCACGCCCGCCGCCCCGCTCGCGCCGTCCTCCTTTTCTCCTGCCGGGTTGAGTTGGCTCTCCAGCTCTCGTGAGAGAGCCAACATCAACATCGAAAAGGAGGACATCATGAACACCAGCACCGGCAATCATCACAATGACGGGATCACGCGGCAGGACGTGTATACGCGCGTCACCGACCGGATCGTGGCCGATCTTGAGCAAGGCGTCCGGCCCTGGACGAAGCCGTGGAGCATCGAACATGCGGCCGGGAAGATCACGCGGCCCTTGCGGCATAACGGCACACCCTACTCCGGCATCAATATCCTGATGCTCTGGAGCGCAGCCATGGCCAGCGGCTTTGTGACTCCGATCTGGATGACCTTCAAACAGGCGCTAGAGCTCAACGCGCACGTTCGCAAGGGCGAGAAAGGCTCCCTTGTTGTTTACGCGAATTCCATCACGCGCAAGGAAACCGATGAGTCGACCGGCGAGGAGATCGACCGGGAAATCCCCTTCATGAAGGGCTACACGGTGTTCAACGTCGAGCAGATCGAGGGCCTGCCCGCTCACTACTACGCCAAGCCGGAACCTCGCTTTAGTCCCGTACAGCGGATCGAGCACGCGGAATCCTTCTTCGCCCGCCTGCGCGCCGACATCCGCCATGGTGGCAGCCGCGCCTTTTACGCCCAGGAGCCCGATTATATCCAGATGCCGCCCTTCGAGGCCTTCGACAGCGCCGGCAGCTACTACGCGACCCTGGCCCATGAATCCACGCACTGGACGAAGCACCCTTGGCGCCTTGCCCGTGAATTCGGGCGCAAGAAATGGGGCGACGAAGGCTATGCCGAAGAAGAACTCGTAGCCGAGCTTGGCGCGGCCTTCCTGTGCGCCGATCTTGAGCTTTCCCTGTCACCGCGCGAGGATCACGCGTCCTACATCGCGCACTGGCTCACCGTCCTGAAGAATGACAAGCGGGCGATCTTCCGGGCCGCAGCTCATGCACAGCGCGCCGCCGACTTCCTGCACGGGTTCCAGCCGCCCGCGCAGCGGGAGGCGGCATGACATCGCAGCCCTCACAGCGAAGCGTCTCTTTGACCAAACTCTTTTCCAAACCACGTATTACCGCTACAATATCTGCCAGCCTCTCCTCAGGCCTTGGGAAAAGGGTATTGCCTCGTCATGGAAACTCAGGTTCGGACGCCTCAGTTGGTCTTCATGCAGCCTCAACGGCTTGTTGTACCGCTCTTTCAACGCCCCTACGTCTGGAATGAAGAAAATCAATGGGAACCGTTATGGAATGACGTCGCTCGCGTTGCCGATAGACTTCTTTCCAGACCTGCCGACAAGCACCACCCGCACTTCCTTGGGGCCGTTGTCCTTCAACAGGTTCAAAAACAGACGGGCCAGATGCAGGAACGCACCATCATTGACGGCCAGCAACGGCTCACCACATTGCAGCTGCTTCTTGATGCCCTCCACGCCGAACTTCTTGCCGTCAACGCGATCGCCTCGGCCAAGCGCATTGAACCGCTTGTGGTCAATGGCGAGCATTTCTGTTCCCGTCCGGAAGATCGCTTCAAAGTGTGGCCCACAAACCGTGACCGCCCCGCATTTCATGCCGTGATGGGCGCGACCCCTCCCATCGATTACGATACGATCGACTACCGCGATGAGCGCATGACGGAAGCACACCGCTACTTCAGCGAACAAGCCCGCGAATGGCTTGGCCGGCAGGGGCCCGAGGCCGTTGAGTCGCGCGCCGCCGCACTCGATACAACTGTGCGCGAGCTGCTTCAGATGGTAGTAATCGATCTCACCATTGATGAGAACGCGCAAGAAATCTTCGAAACACTCAATGCCCGCGGCGCCCAGCTGACAGCAGCCGATCTGATCAAGAATTTTATTTTTCAGCGCCTTCTTGAGAAAGGTACCGATGTAGAGGACGCCTACCAGAAATACTGGAAGGAATTTGAAACCGGATTTTGGGAAACCGAGATCAGCGTCGGCCGTTTTCTCTATCCCCGTTCCTCCATCTTTCTCAATCACTGGCTGATCGCCCGCACAGGGCAAGAGGTCGTCGCCCGCGAGGTCTTCGACAGATTCAAGCGGTTTGCCGATCATGAGTCAGGTCTGCCGATGCCGAACCTCATCGCACAAGTCCATCATGCTTCCCGCGTCTACCGTAATTTCATCGGCGCCGCCGCCACGTATACCGGTCCTATCGATCGTCTCGGTCTCTTTGGGTACCGCACCGGCGTGCTGGAGAGTGAAGTCATCAAGCCTCTCGTCCTGTGCGTTCTTGATCCCGAGCTGCCGAAGATTCCAGAAGCGCAACTCACCAAAGCTCTGAAGGTTGTGGAAAGCTGGATGGTTCGCCGGATGCTCGTCCGTGCGACGACAAAGAACTACAACCAGGTCGTCGCCGAACTTATCGCGCTGCGGCGGCAGTCAGACCGACTGGCAGCCGGCGATATCATCGAAACATATCTGGCTGGCCAATCCAGCGGCAGCCGCTATTGGCCCGACGATGCAGAGTTACGCAATGAACTCGTAGACTTGCTTGCCTATCGTCGTCTAGGCCGTGGCCGACTCCGCATGGTGCTTGAAGCCATTGAAGATTACCTCCGCGGGTGGAAAGGCGACAGCTCCGGGCTTGGCGATGAACGTGTCCCCCGAGGGAAATTCACCATAGAACATGTCATGCCCCGAAAATGGCAGGCGCATTGGCCGCTGGACAACCCGGGCACAGATGAAGCTGAGCGCGAGCGCCTCATACACACGATCGGGAACCTTACCTTGCTGACGCGCAAGCTGAACTCAAAAGTATCTCACGCTCCCTGGATCGGAACGCCGGGGAAACGTGCCGGACTCGAAGAGCACGATGTCCTGCTCTTGAACCGCGACATTGTAAAAGCCTCTCCTACCCAGTGGACCGACGAGGCCATCAGAACCCGCACGCGGCAAATGGCTGAAATCATTATCTCCATCTGGCCTGTTCCGCCCAATCACCGTTCCGGTTACCAGCCGGACAGACCGCGCGCCCGCAAGAAGGTACGCCTCGCGGATCTTATTAACGGCGGCGTGCTCACCCCGGGAACCCTTCTCTTCCCTCGCCGCAAGAAGTTCATCGATCGTCTAGCGACGCTTCTGCCGGATGGCAGCGTCGAAGTCGATGGCGTGCTGTTTGAAAGTCCTTCCAAAGCTGCCACGGACATTACCGGCAAGGCGACAAACGGATGGTGGTTCTTTCTGGTGGATCAGGCAACACGCCGCTCACTTCGCAATGTCAGGCGGGAGTATGTGGATGCGATGGCCGTCGACGCCGAAGATGACGAACCTGATGACGATGACGACGACGAATCGTAATTAGAGCATTTCTCGTTTAGATGAGGAGTCCAGCCCTCACAGGCGCGGTTCCTCATGCCAGATCCCTAATGCCATCTAAGAGGACCCGCGTCGCGCGACAGTCGTCCTCGTTGTAGGCGAGAATACGTTGCTGTGTTTCAAGGGAACCCGTTCTGACCCACTCGTCAAACCACTGGATCGAAGCCGCACCGGATGGGTGCATGTCCCGCCAGTGAAAGCCCAGATACTTGGCCAGCGTCTTGATGGAGAAATCATGGGTCGGCCATTCGGTATGGGGTCTGACGACATCGGTATACAGATCGATGGTGTTGGTCGGCTCGAACAGCGCTTCGATGTCGTCCGCGCTGCACACCGTGGGATACTTGGCCTGCAGCTTCCGATACATCGTCCGCTCGTATTTGGAGTAGTAGAAAATTGCACACGGCTGGGCGCGGCGCATGTACTCCATGGCTTGGGCGAATGCGGCTTCTTCGGCTGCTGGTGTCGTGTCTGACGTGAAATAGCCGATGAATTTCTCGGTGCTGTTGTCACGGCCACGGCGCTCGATGAAGCCGTGCAGGTAGCACACATCCCGCATTGGATCGACTTCAATGTCGAAGAACACTTCCAACTCATGCGTCGGCAACGTGATCGGTGCCTTCAGATAGGGCCTGGGATTCTGACTACTTAAGAGCTTCGCCCGTTCATGGAACTTTGCCAACGTATCAGGGCCAATCCCGGTAAAAACGGTTTTCTTGCCTTTGGTGTACACCCCGAGATTGATGGTGGCCAGTTCTGCCACGGTCCTGATATGGCCACACATAACATCACGTTTCGCCCGACCAAGCTCGGAGATGAGCGTCAGATCATCAGCCGCCTTCACGGCTTGAAAGCAGCTGCTGTACCAGTGACAGAGCTTGCAGGTCCCTGACGCATAGGCGGGCACGGTGTCATGTGTCCTGGCCATAATGTCGCGCGCGGTCGCCAATTGCGCCGCGTAGAAGTCCCACCAGGTTTCTGTGTTCCGCACGCCGCGCGGCATGCTCATGTCGTAGGTCACTTCCGCACCATGCACGTCCCAAATAAAACCACGGCGTCCTGCAGAAAGGCCCATGCGTTCGAGAACATCCATGTACAGCGCCAGCTGCACAGCATAGGTTTTCTTGGGGCGGCGGTCGTCGCCCTCGTCATCGCCTCCCTCCTCCCCGGCTCCGGATTTGATGTCGCCTGGCACATAGCCGACACCTTCCTTCCGCAAGAGATCAGGCTCGCCAAGGAGATCATCGGCTTCAATCCGGCCACCATAGATGAGCGGAGCCCCGG
>FKKE01004014.1_pt3 | contig 11125 bp, 15 predicted proteins | sample 1106331 | NCBI WGS metagenome assembly FKKE01 (sample SAMEA3931202, study PRJEB13176) | freshwater metagenome | biome: Drinking water system; feature: drinking water; material: freshwater | place: China | collected 2013-02-06 | reverse complement strand
GATCTTGCTGAAGAGCGGAAAGCTCACGCTGTACTTCGTCAGGCAGAATCCCTTGATCTCCGCATTCGTGCCCGGTTCCTGCTGTCCGAAGTTGTTCGCCGGGAACGCCAGAATCTCAAAGCCCTTCTCATGATACTGCTCGTACATCGTTTCGAGGTCGGAATATTGCGGCGTGTTCCCGCAGAAGCTGGCGGTGTTGACCACCAGGAGCACCTTGCCCTTGTATTGGCTCAGGTTCACCGGCTTCCCGTCAATGTCGTCCATCGTGAAATCGTAGAGGCTCGGGGTTTTTGAAGCCATCGCTGTTCCTCCCAGCCCTGCGGGGCGTTGTAAAAGGCCGACCATGGCAACGCTGCACAAGACGGCGCCGGTGGCAAGGGCGAATCCGATTCTCATGACGGCCTCCTGTCGAAGTTAGAGTTGCTGCAAGGCTGCGATCCGGTCTTCGATCGGCGGATGGGTCGCAAACAGATGCATGACGCCGGTGGATTTGCCGGAGATCTTCATCGTTGCGAGCGCATCCTGATTCGAATACTCGAACTGCGTGCGGCTGACCCAGCGGTCGATGCCCCGCAATGCCCCGATCATCGAGTGCTTCCCATACACCTGTGCGGAGAAGGCGTCGGCGGCATATTCGCGCCGGCGCGAATGCCAGCTGACCACGAGGGCCGCCAGGAATGACAGGACGATCTGAAGAAAAATGTACACCACCATCGCCAGGATCGGATTGCCCATCGAGTTGCCCTCTTCCCGATCCTGGGCCGAGGGCTGTCCGACGATGCTGGCGAGGAAGTTGCTGATGTAATGCACGAACGTATTCATCAAGCCGGCGAGCACGGTTGTGGTGAACATGTCGCCGTTGTAGACATGACCCATCTCGTGCGCAAGGACGGCCTTCACTTCCTCTTCTTTGAGGTTTTGCAACAAGCCCGTCGAGACCGCGACCATCGAATTGTTCTTGCTCGGGCCTGTCGCGAAGGCGTTGGGATCTGGTGACGCATAGACCCACACTTCCGGCATCGTGATGCCCAGGCGCTGCGCGATTTCTTGAACCGACCCATAGATAATCTGTTCGGCATGGGTGCGCGGCTGCGTAATCTGTTCGCAGTCCAGCATGGCCCGCGCCATCTGCTTGGAAAACAGCAAGCTAGCAAAGGCACCGCTAAAGCCGATTGCGAGAGACCAAACTAAGAGGTTATGGTTAAAGATGCCGCGCAGGTCGATGCCAAAGGCCGGGAGGACGAAGTTGATGAGGATACTCGCGGTGAACGACAGCGTGATGTAGATGAGAAAGTTTGCGATCAGGAACAGCACGATACCCTTAATCCACTTCATCGAGTTCCTCCTTGCGAGCCGCGGCCCGACTCATGTCGCCGGTCGGGACCGGTAGTCGAGAGATTATACAAAGCGACGGACATGCCTTTCTACAATAACCCTCCACGGCCGAAGGTCAAGGATCTGGAAGTGCTTGATTCTCCATGCTAGAGTGGGCCGGACGTTCATCGTATTCGTTAAAACTGTCTCATCCCGGAGGACGCGGTGCGCTGGTTGCGGGTCGTCGTTCTTACCTGTCTCTGTCTGGCTCTCGGCGATGCCGTGGGACAGGCTGGCGATGTTCCTCCACCCGGTCCTCCGTTCGTCGTGCTCCTCGGCCCGGACGGGGTCCAACGTGCCACCGTGACGCTGGACAGCTACTCGTATGTGCCGGGTCATCTGATCGTTGAAGCCGGAAAACCGGTCGAACTGACGCTCACGAGTGTGACCACGATCACACCCCACAACTTCATCATCAAAGATCCGGCCGGAGGCATGAACGTGGAACAGGACGTCGGCGCCGGCAAGACTGTCACCGTCAAGTTCACTCCGACCCAAGCGGGAGTCTTCGCCATCTATTGCGACAAGAGACTTTGGCCGTTGCCCAGCCATCGTGAGAAGGGGATGGAAGGCAAGCTTGAGGTCAAGTAACCGGATTCCTATCGGACAGGTGTTGCCACGAGCACGGACCATTCAAGACAGGCGCTCCTTCGCGATCTCCTCAAGCAAGTCTCCCGTCTCTTCTACACTACGTTGACTGTCGTGCCGGCGGATGTGCGGGATCAGGTGAGCCTGGCGTACTTGTTCGCCCGCGCGGCGGACACGATTGCCGACACTGACTTGATCGACCGGCCCCGCCGGCTCGACTACCTGAGCCAACTCAAGGGGCAGTTCGTCAGCGATCAGATTACCTGGGGTCAGGTTCGCGCCATACAGGAAGCGGTCGGACCGCTTCAGCACGAGTCGGCCGAACGGGTCTTGTTGGAGCGATTGGAAGATTGTTTCAAACTCTTTCAAGACTTCAACGCGGACGACCGCCGTCGGATCCAGCGCCTCATGACGACGCTGACGCAGGGCATGGAGATGGACCTCACAGTCTTTCCCGGAACGTCCGCGGAAGACTTGACCGCCCTGAAGACGGCCGATGATCTGGACCGCTACACCTATTATGTGGCGGGCTGCGTCGGAGAGTTTTGGACCGACCTCATGTGCGCGCACCGGCGCGCCCTCCGCTCATGGGACGTGCGGCAGATGGCGGAAGTCGGCGTACGTTTCGGCAAGGGCTTGCAACTCACCAATATCGTCAAGGACATCGCCCACGATCTTCAGAAGGGGCGGTGCTACGTGCCGGAGGCGCTCCTGTCCAGCGTGAGAATGAGGCCTCGCGACCTGTTGGACCAGTCCAACCTCCGCCGGCTCAGGCCGGTCTTGAGTCATCTGGTCCGCACGGCCGGCGAACATCTCGACCAAGGCTGGCTCTACACCATGGCGATTCCCCGTCACGAAATCCGCCTACGGCTCTCTTGCATGTGGCCGATCCTTTCGGCCGGCGAATCGCTCAAGCTGGTGATGGAGTCGCCCGATCTTTTGAACCCCGCCGTCAAAGTGAAGATTCCCCGCAGCAAGGTCTATCAGATCATGGCGCTGACCACCGGGACCTTTGCCTGCGGCTACGTCGGGACTGCCTACTGGGGACACCTGAGAAAGCAGATCGTATAGAGCCTGTCCAAGGTTATGGCACCGCTTCAGTCTTCATCTTCCTTGGTCTCATAGGCAGGATCGGTCACTCCAACCGGCTGGATGAACAGGCGTGGCGCGTTGCGTGGAGGCGTAATGCGGTCGAGCCGAAGCGGGCGAGCAGAGCCGGTTCATCCAGCCCGATCTATCCCTTCTTAGTCTGCGGCTCCAACAGCTTCTCGCCTTTCTTGAAGACCCCGTAAATCGCCTGTGACGGGCAGGCGTCTAGACAGAGGCGACAGCTCTCCAGACAGCGCGCTGCGTCGAACTTGTACGGCGGCGTCGAAAGCCAGGCTCCGGTCGGACAGACAGGGACGCAGATCGCTTGATGGGTGCAGCGATCGGGATGGCGGACGAGGTGGTCGCGGACGATCATCATGGGTTTGACTCCTTCGAAGAGACCTTGCGAGAAGATCTCGAACATGTTCTTCTTCGGGATGCTGCTCACTTCCACTCCTTGACTAACGCCCGGAGACGATCTTTGAGCTCCGGAATCTGATCGACGTTGTTCTGAATCGCGCCGAGGATATTACTGAGGCGGGCGGCCTTTTGGGCCTCCTTATCCTTTTTCACCAGCCGGTCATGTTCTGCGTAGGCTTCTCGATGCTTCGGTTCAAGATACGTTCTGGCAGCGGCTAAGGCTTCGCCGAGTTCATACGGCTCGGCGGCCAGCGGGGGAACGACGGTGAACGAGCCGTCGGTGAAGACGACGACGGCCGAGCCGGTCTTGCTCTTCAAGCCGATCACGGTTTCCACCGTTTTCCCTTCCAGCGAATCCCAGGCGTGCAGCAAGCCGGGAAACTCCTTGGTGAAGGCCACCTTCTCTTGGTTCGCCTTCCATTTGTCTTGGACCGACATAGGGGTGAATCCGGTCACGAGTTCAACGGAGGGAGCTTCGTGGGAGCCGGATGATCCGGCATGACTAAACGGGTCACGACTTCGCCTTTCATCACGTGGCGCTCCATGATCTCGGTCGCATCGGCCTCCGATTTCACGCTGTACCAGACGCCTTCGGGATAGATCACGACGCTGGGGCCTTCGGCGCAATGGTCGAGACAGCCGGCCTTGTTGGCACGGACGACGTTCTTGAGGTTGAGCCGCTTGGCTTCCTGCTTGAAGTGGGCATGCAACGCTTCCGAGCCGAGCTTGGAACAGCTGCCGCGCGGATCGTCCGGGCTGCGTTGGTTCGTGCAAACGAAGATATGACGTTTGAACGTGGACACGGGTGTCGTTTAGCTCAGGATTGGAGTGTCGTCGTTTGGAATCGGTCGATAAGGTGCTTGACGTCCGTAGCTGTCAGCAAGGTCGACTGGCCGCCCGATCCGCCGAGGATGGCGACGATTTCGCGGAGCCGCAGCGTGGCGCGCTGAAAGGCGTCGGAATTGGAGAGCTCGGACTGCTGACCCGCGGCCAGCTTGTCGTATTCTCCCCGGATGTCCCGGAAGTCTCGTTGGAGATTCTTCTGCATGGAGCAGGTTTCACAGTACCACTTGGGACTCTGATCGCTTGACGGGGACAGACGGTCGTACGCCCGTCCGAAGAAATCCTTGCCAAGAGAGAGTTTCATCAGCGCAATGCCGGTCGCGTTGCATGCGTTACAAGATTCAGCTGGTGCAGTCATCTGAGGGACCTCCTGGGTGCTATCGATCCGTCGGAATACGTCGCTTGAAGGGCGTATGCGCCGCCGGCAACCGCCAAAAACCCTCCAAGTCAACGCGGCGAGCCGAGCCTAAGATCAAACACACAAGACCGCACGAGAGGCCTTCATCCGGCGCTGCAATGGGGAGGGCTTCCGCCAATGAGGCGCCGGTACGCTCGAAGTGCGGTTTGGTCGGGGCGAAAGGATTTGAACCTTCGACCCCTGCGTCCCGAACGCAGTGCGCTACCGGGCTGCGCTACGCCCCGACCTGAGGGCTCCGGAAAGGAAGCGCGATTCTCTTACATCAGGGGGTCGAAACGCAAGCCATGAGATTCTGCGACTGCCCGGCAAGTGACCTTGCCGTCGAACAGGTTTACGCCCTTTGCGAAACCCGGATCGGTGCGGGCCATCGCGGCAACCCCTTCGCTAGCCAGCCGGAGCAGATAGGGGAGCGTGGCGTTCATTAACGCGCCGGTCGACGTTCGCGGGACGATACCTGGCATGTTGGCGACACAATAGTGCAGTACGCCGTCCACTGTGTAGACCGGATCCGAGTGAGTCGTCGGCTTGGTGGTCTCAATGCATCCGCCCTGGTCGACCGCGACATCGACGATGACCGAACCGGGTTTCATGCGCGCGACCAGCTGGCGCGAGACCAGTTGAGGCGCACGTGCACCGGAAACCAGCACCGCCCCGACCAGAAGATCAGCAGGGGGGACGCACTCCTCTATAGAGGCGATCGATGATGCCCGTGTCACGATTCGGCCGCTGTACTGTTCATCCAGTCCCCGCAGACGTTCGACGTCGCGGTCCAACACAATGACCTGGGCCCCCAAGCCGACCGCCATGCGGATGGCAGAACTCCCCACGGTTCCGGCCCCAAGCACCACGACCCGGGCCGGCTCCACCCCAGGCACGCCTCCCAGCAGCAGCCCACGCCCGCCTTGCGTTTTCTCGAGATAATGCGTGCCGATTTGGATCGACATGCGTCCGGCAATTTCACTCATGGGTTTCAGCATGGGAAGCGAGCCGTCTCTGGCCTCGATAGTCTCACGCGCGATGGCCGTGACTTTCGTGTCTCGGAGAGCCTTCGTCAATTCTGGCAGCGAAGCGAGGTGGAGGTACGTGAACAGGATCTGTCCGGGTCGAAACAGGGCGCATTCGGACAGCATCGGTTCCTTGACCTTGACGATCATATCCGCCTGTTTGAACAAAGCAGCTTTCGATTCCGCGATCGTCGCGCCGGCCTGCCGGTATTCTTCGTCGGCATATCCGCTCCCGGCGCCGGCCTGTGATTCTATGATGACATAGTGTCCGGCATGACAGAGCGTGCGGATGCCCTCGGGGGTGAGTCCGACGCGATATTCATGATCTTTGATCTCTTTCGGTACTCCGATCACCATGGATCGTTCCTCCTATGAAGGCCAGCGGCGACCTCGCTATTGTATCGAGCGACTCACGAGAAAGACACCCTGCGCCCCCCATCGTGTCTTCGGCGGTCGGATCCGAGCGTCGAAGAAAAAAGTGCTGTCATTGGCCCGCGTAGAAGTGTAAAAGACGTGACGCCTTTTGCCTTGTGTGAGACTATTCCATCGTTGGAGTTCAGGGGACTGTAACCTTCTCGGGATTTCTCCTGTCTCTCTCCCTTTCCAGAGCGGGAGACACCGATGAGAACGGCGAACCCTGTCCCGGTTGTGAGTCGCCGAATGGCCGATCCCATCCACACAACGACTGTTCGGGCGAATCTTCTTGTGGCCGGCCGAGTGCAGGGTGTGGGATACCGGGCGTTTAGCGTGCGCGTGGCATCGGAACGAGGGTTGTCCGGTACGGTTCGCAATCTCGATGACGGTCGGGTCGAACTTGAAGTGGAAGGTCCCAAGGACCGGATCGAGGCGTTGATCGTGGCGCTGAAGCAAGGGCCGCCGGCCTCCCATGTGATGGCCGTAGAGGCCGAATGGGGTCCGGCGACGGGACGGTTTAGAGAATTTCGTATTCGATATTAGCGGCGTAAGGTCAGAGGAGCAGGATGGCGTCCGAGCAGGAAGAATTCGACGGGAGCGAAGCGCGCCGATACGAGGCCGACCGCGACGACGAATCGGGCGGCGGCTCGGACCGGGACGACAGCGGTGACGGCGACAAGTCGAGCCGCCGTTCCGAAGGCCTCGATACGCTGAAGAGCTACCTCCGCGAAATCCGCCATTCCTCTCTGTTGAACTTCAAGCAGGAGCAGCAGCTCGGAAAGCGGGTGATGGCCGGCGATGAGCAGGCCCGCCAGCAGATGATCGAATCGAATCTCCGCCTCGTCATCAGCATCGGCAAACGCTACATCCATCGCGGATTTCCCTTCTCCGACATCGTGGAGGAGGGCAACATCGGCCTCATCAAGGCCGTGGAGAAATTCAACTACAAGCGCGGGTTCCGATTCAGCACCTACGCGTCCTGGTGGATCAGGCAGTACATTGAGCGCGCGATCATCAATCAGGGCAAACTGGTACGGCTGCCCGTCCACGTCGTGGAGCGGTTGAACAAGTACTTGAACAAGGTCGAAGTGCTGGTCCAGGAACTGGGGCGCGAACCGACCGCGGCGGAAGTCGCGGCCAAAATGAAAACGACCGAAGAGGAAGTGTTGGGCCTCAAGCAAGTGGTCCGCACCACCTGTTCGCTCGACAGCCCGATCAACGATCGGGCCGACACGTATTTGCGAGACATCATCGAAGATCCCATGTGCCCGTCTCCGGCCGACACCGCAGAAGGCGTGTTGCGCCGTGAAGAAATGATGGCCTGGGTTAAGGAGTTGCCGGAAAAAGAGCAAACTGTTATTGTGTCGCGGTTCGGGCTGGACGGAAGCGAGGCCAAGACGCTCGAGGAGATCGGTTCCGAAATGGGGCTGACGCGCGAGCGGGTTCGGCAGATCGAAATGGCGGCGTTGGGCCGTCTCCGTCACACCATCGAGCGGAAAACGCTGACACAATCGGACCTGCTCTGATTCGATGACCGCAAACGAGTATCGTGCCCTCATCCGCGAAGTCCCCGATTTTCCCAAGCCCGGTATCCTCTTTTACGATATTACGACCCTCCTGAAGGATCCCAAGGCCTTCTCCGCCATCGCCGACGAACTGACCGCATACTATCGGGACTCCCGCGTCGACAAAGTCATCGGCATCGAATCCCGCGGGTTCATCTTCGGCGGCACGTTGGCTCAGCGGCTCAAGGCGGGCTTCGTGCCGGTCCGGAAACCGGGAAAACTCCCGGCCGACTGTTTTGAGGTCAAGTACAGCCTGGAGTACGGTTCGAATTCTCTGGCCATCCACCGCGATGCGATTGTGAAGGGTGAGCGGGTCCTGATCGTCGACGATCTCCTCGCCACGGGCGGGACCGCGGCTGCAACGGTGTCGCTGGTGCGACAGCTCGGGGGGGAGATTGTGGGACTCGATTTCCTGGTCGAGCTTCAAAGTCTCAAGGGACGGGACAAACTGACCGGCCACGCGGTGCATTCGACGATCCTCTACCCGTAGGGGCGCATCCCGCGCCTTTCTACTACCCCTTGTCAAAGTCTCCGGTGCCGTGCTATGAATGCCGAACTTTTTTCGGCCCTCGACTCCCACCCAATGAGAGGAAGACCTCAATGGCGACAAAACCTGCTCCGAAGAAAAAGCCGGTGACCAAGTCTTCCAAGGCCCCCGCAAAGCCTGCGGCAAAGAATCATGTTGCCGCTACCGCCGTCATCGACAAGCCGGTGATGATGAGTATTTCACCCCTGGCTGCCAAACCGAAGGAATCCCAAAAAGAGCGTGAAGCTAGGGAACGCCGGCGGGACGCATTGCAGCTGATGTTGATGCGGAAGCGCCAGGAGATCATGAAAGAAATCGAAGGGAGTCTCGGGCAGTCCCTGACTGAAGATCAGCAGCGCCGGCTCGAGTCGGCCAGAGACGTCGGCGATCAGGCACTGATGGATTTGGACCGGGAACTGGGCATTTCCCTGATGGAGATGCGTAACCGGCGGCGTCAAGCCATCGACGAGGCCCTGACCCGACTGACCGAGGGGACCTACGGCATCTGTGCCGAATGCGGAGTCGAGATCAGTGAGCGGCGGTTGGAAGCGGTGCCGTTCGCCAAGCTGTGCGTCGAATGTCAGTCGAGAGAAGAACTGCTCGAAAAAATCGAGAAAGAAGAAGAGCGCGATTAACCCGTTCCTCTCCTCCTTCTGTCCCTCTGAGCGGGAGTTTGTTCACATAACAGTCCCCCTGATCGGTATGCGCAACGCAAGGGCTGGTGTTCGCCCTCCGTCCTTGCTACGGTACGCCGATGACTCTTCGTCAACAGAAACGGGCGGTCGTACTGGCGAGCGGCGGGCTCGACTCGACGGTTGCGGCGGGTATCGCGCGGGAAGAAGGGTATGCCCTCTATCTGCTGACGATCCAGTATGGCCAACGTCACGGCGTCGAAGTCGAGCGTGCGCGGCAGATTGCGGCCGCATTGGGGGCTGCCGGCCATCTCGTCTGTGGGCTGGACCTCCGGGCGATCGGTGGGTCCGCCCTCACGGCTGATCTTGCCGTGCCGAAGGATCGCAAGGAAGCCGACCGCAGTCAGGGAATTCCGGTCACCTATGTGCCAGGCCGCAACCTGATTTTTCTCTCACTTGCGGCAGCCCACGCTGAAGTCGTCGCTGCCGAGGCGATTTATTTCGGCGCGAACGTCTTGGACTATTCCGGCTACCCGGATTGCCGGCCTGAGTTTCTCCGCGCATTCGAAGCGGTGGTGAAAGAGGGCACTAAGGCTGGTGTCGAAGGGAAGGGTCTTCGCGTCATGACGCCGCTGCTCAACCTGACGAAGGCGGACATCATCCGGCGGGGCGTAGCCCTGAAACTGTCGCTCGAGCTGACCCACAGTTGCTACGATCCCGTCGGGGAACTCGCCTGCGGGCGGTGTGACAGTTGTCTCATTCGCCGCGACGGGTTCGCCAAGGCGGGAGTTGTGGACCCCACGGCCTATGCGGTAACCTAGCCCGCATGTCTCCAGAAGAATTTTTCATGTACCTCACCATCGGACTGATCGTGATCGTCCCGATCGGGGCGCGGATTTACCGCCTGATGACGCTGCGGCGGACTCAGAAGATGTTGGACGAGCAGTTCGGCAGCTCCTCATCCAAGGACCGGGGAGCTGCGTTATGATCGGCCTGCTGCGGAGGCTATTACGGCCCTTCTTGATCGTCCTGTGCCTAAGCGCAGCCGCAGCCTGCGATTCCACCGAGCCGAAACCCGCCGTCGGGGGCGGACCGATTCCGGTGGATCTACAGTCGGGGGAAGCCAAGTTCAACGCGAACTGCGCCGCATGCCATGGGAAGCAGGGCATCGGCACCCAGCAGGGCCCTCCGTTGGTGCACAAGATCTATGAGCCCAATCATCACGGCGACGCGGCCTTCCAGCGAGCCGCGGCCAACGGCGTGAAAGCCCACCATTGGCAATTCGGCGACATGCCGAAAATCGAAGGGGTCTCTCCCGCCGACGTGGACCAAATCATTCCCTACGTCCGGTGGCTTCAGAAGCAAGCCGGCATTTTCTGACCTAGCCGCTAGTCCAAGACCAGCCGCACACGAACCCCCCAACCCTTGCGCCAGGCCAGCCAGAGCCGGTTTGACAATCGTCCCGAGCGCTTCGTAAGGTAAAACAAGGATCGCGAACCGCAGGATGATGGGCGCCGGCCATTCAACCATGCCGTCTTCGACCAGACGGAATACCAGAGGAGGATCGCCATGAGGAGCAGTCTTGCCGGAAGGGGGCTTGGGCTCGTGCTGGTTGCCGCGGTACTGTTGGGAACGGGCGGATGTGTCGCCATCGACGCCGGACACGAAGGCGTACTGGTCGAACAGCCGTTCTTCTTCGGGCATGGCGGCGTCGATCCGGTGCCGGCGAAAACGGGCCGCGTGGTCGTGGCCCCCACGACGAAAGTCCTCGATGTCGATATCCGTCCGATCCAGTACTCCGAACATTTCGACATCATCTCCGCCGAAAACGCCCCGGTGTCCTTCGACGCGTTCATGATCGCCAACGTGGTCGAAGGCCGTTCTCCGGAACTGATTTCCCGGTATGGACCCAGTTGGTATCAAAACAACGTCAAAGAAGCTTTCCGCACGTTCGTGCGCGAAGAAGTGCAGAAATATCCGCTCTTCCAGTTGACGACCGATCCGACTACGCGAGCGAAGTTGCAGGATGCTATTGCTCGGGAAATCCAGACCAAGCTCATCGAAAAGCAGGGCATCCCGGTGCGGCTCAACCGCGTCGTCGTCGGCAGCATCCTCCCGCCGAAGGGTGTCGTCGAACAGACCACCCAGACGATCGTCCAAGAACAGCGCAAGATTACGATGGTGGAGTTTCAGAAAGCCGAAGAAGCGCGCGAAAAAGCCGAGAAGCAACGCGGCATCGCCGACCGGGCCTA
>FKKE01005711.1_pt3 | contig 11140 bp, 10 predicted proteins | sample 1106331 | NCBI WGS metagenome assembly FKKE01 (sample SAMEA3931202, study PRJEB13176) | freshwater metagenome | biome: Drinking water system; feature: drinking water; material: freshwater | place: China | collected 2013-02-06 | reverse complement strand
CGATGTCGTTCGCATAACCTGCGCCCCGCAGACTAAACCTACGACAACTAATCTGAGCCGCCAGGTTTGGCGGCGGATCACCGGCACCGCAGCTCCCGGCCCAGAACAGCAGACTATTCACGGACCGGGATCCACCAGTGACGCCGCCGCATACACGACGCCCAACGTGAGCGATATCAGTGCTGGTCAGCCGTCTAGAATCGTCCCCCTAGACGGCCTGCGCGGTCGGTAGAATGGTTAGTTCGCTGAGGTTAACGTGACGGGGCGCAGAAGCGACGTAGGCAATCGTCTCAGCGATATCAGCGGGGGAGAGGACGTCGATCTCGCGGAGGAGGTCGGCCATCATAGTGCTGGCGTCGTGGTCGGTAACATGGTGGGGCAGTTCGGTGTCGACCATGCCGGGCTCGATCGCACTGACGCGGACCATCTTTCGTCCAAGCTCGAGCCTCGCGAGTCGGGCGAAGTGGGTCAGGTACGCCTTCGTCCCGGAGTAGACCGAGAACTTCTCGAGGATGCGCTTGGCTGCAATGGAGGAAGTCAGCACGATGTCGGTAGGCTTTCCAGCATCCGCTGCGGTGATCAGCTGGGGGAGGAACGTGCCGAGGACGTTCATCACTCCGGAGACGTTGAGATCGATTTGCTGCTGCCATTCTTCCATCCGGCTCTCTTCGAGAGGGGAGATGAGCTGGACGCCAGCGTTGTTCACCAGAAGATCGGCCGTGCCAAGTTGGTCGGATACCGTTGTGGCCGCGCCCATGACGGCTTCTCTGTCGGTTACGTCGACTGGAAGTGCGATTGCGTGTCCGCCTTCCGCAGTAATGGTCTCCACGAGGCCGTCGAGCTTGTCAGCGCGGCGGGCAAGGAGTGCGACGGAAGCGCCGAGCTCAGCCAAACGCTGAGCTGTGGCTTCGCCGATACCGCTGCTCGCACCGGTGATCACCGCGGTGCGACCTTCAAGAGACTTATGAGTGATGACTGTGGACATGGACATTTAAGTGCTGCTCCGTTCTGTGGTTGAGCTGTCGTGAGTTCAGTGTTCACGCCGCCAGGATTTGACGTCTGGAGGAGTGGGTCACCGTATGTAGCGGTATGCCAGGACAGTGCCAGTGCTTACGATGGTTGCCTGGAATCGCTTGGGGGTTGTGGCGATACACCTACCGGCGCGTGGCGGGGCGTATTTCGATGGCCCGCCAGCCGGAATTAGCTGCGGAGGGTATCGCCATGACGAACTGGTCCACTGAATCCATCCGTCATGGCGGCCTGTCACTCGCTAGCACGGGAGCCTGACTTCGGTCGACGATGACTCGCGAAGCGGGCTCGGCAGGTGAGACCGCTTATGGCGGAGGAGGACCGGCAACTAGGGTCACGCGATCTCGGCGTGCGCGGTGGCGGCGGATGCCTCTAATAGAGGCGCCAGCTCGCGAGCGAGCCGATCGGTCATCACCGTGCGGCGGTCCAGCGCGTCCTGCCCCACTGGCAGGTGCAGCGGCAGACGCGGCCCCGAAACAACTCGATATATGAATTCGGCCATCTTGACCGGATCACCAAGCTGGGTGTGATTCGCTTCGCCGGCCCAGTCCAGAGTGGCATGGGCCGGGGTGCCATCGTAGGCGGCGATCCGGCCGGCAGGCAGCTGAACCGAGGAGGCGTCAAGGAAGTCCGTGCGGATCACGCCCGGCTCGACCACCATGCTCTGAATCCCAAAAGTCTCCAGTTCAGCAGCGAGCGCCTCGCTGATGCCGGCGACAGCGAACTTCGACGCAGAGTACATGCTCACTCCCGGCTCGCCCTCGAACCCCGAGCGCGATCCGATGTGAACGAGCCTGCCCGCACCCGCGTTTCGCATCGATGGCAGGACCGCGCGAGTCGTGTTGATCAGGCCGAACACGTTGACGTCGAACAGCGAGCGTGCCTCGGCGTCGGTGATCTCCTCGAGTGCGCCTAGAAGGCCGCGGCCGGCGTTGTTGACCAGAACGTCGATCGAGCCGAACCGGTTTGTGATCTCGGCGACCGCGGGGGCGATTCGAGTTGCGTCGGTGACGTCGAGACGTACTGCCAGGGCATTTTCCTGGTTGCGGACGTCCTCGGGAATGCTCTCGGGTCGGCGTGCGGCCAGGGCGACCTGCTCGCCACCGGCGAGGGCAGCGCGAGCGATCTCCAGGCCGAGGCCTCGGGCCGCACCGGTGATCATCCAGACAGACATGAAGAGTCCTTTCAGAGAGGGTCTGAGGTCTGCCGCATTACTGCGACTCACCCATCCTGATAACGGACGGCATCCCCGAGAAGGCCCACCGCATCGTGGGACAAATTGGGCACCCCAGCGGCCTCGCACCACGAGGCGAAGGCTGGGAGACTACGCTTCGTGTCCGATCAACTCGAGCCCCGGCTGGCAGATTTCCTTCGTGCTGCGCGCGAACGGCTGACCCCGGAACGAGCAGGAATCGCCGACGCTGGGCGTCGACGGGTGAAGGGCTTGCGCCGCGAAGAACTTGCTATGCTCGCCGGTGTCAGCGTCGACTACTACACCCGCCTTGAGCAGGGCCGCAGTAAGAGTGCATCACTGGAAGTACTCGATGCGATTGCTGACGCGCTTCAACTCGAAGAGGCCGAACGCGCACATCTACACACAGTCGCTCGTCCGGCACCTGCCCGGCGTCGACGGGCAGGACGGCCGCAACGGCTACACCCTGCGACAAAATCGTTGCTCGATACCTTCGAGGCGTCACTGAGGCCCGCCTTCGTGCTCGGACACCGATTAGACGTTCTGGGGCAGAACTCGCTCGCGGCTCTCCTCATCGCCGACTTCGACAACATGCCGTTGGAGGAGCGTAACCAAGCTCGGTTCGTGTTTCTCGATCCGCACGCGCGCGAGCTCTATGCAGACTGGGACCAGGTCGCGGCAGATACAGCCGCCATGCTCCGCATGGATGCCGGACGACGACCCGACGACCCCGTCCTTGGGCGACTAGTCGGGGACCTCTCAATTAAAAGCCCGGAATTCCGGCGCCTTTGGGCCCGCAACCGTGTCCATGAGCGCAGTACAGGTACAAAGCGATACCACCACCCGCTCGTCGGCGATCTCACCGTCGTCTATCAAGCTCTGACCCCAGGCGACGACGCCGAACAGACGCTGATCGTCTACGAGACAGAGCCCGGATCTCCCTCCGCCCACGCCCTGGAACTCCTCGCCGAGAGAACTCCGAGACAAGAACGCGCTGCGGCCCAGCCGAAAGACTAGGACCAGAGTTGCAGGTGTTGGGCATGGTCCATGTCGACTATGCGCCAGCGGGCTGATTGCTCGACCAGATAACAACGTCGACAACGCTCCGTAGCAACCTCACGGAACAACTCTGGATCTCACGACCACGCAAAATGACCAGCCTGCACCCTCCAGTTGTGCACGTTCGACGTGTGCGGGCCCCTGTTCCCATGAACTCCGCTTGCGCTCGCGGAACCGCACCTCCGTTGACGACTCCGATCTGATCATGTATCAATTATCACTACTCAACCTTTCTGTGTTGGGCATCACACTTACTACTTGCAGATGGCACCTTAATCCACGCAGCACCGGCTCAACGTGGCTCAACGGTGCCCGTCAGAGGAGCCCCCATGACTCAGTTGGTCCCACCGCCACCGCGTGAAGAATCGGGGCCGGTCAGCCCCCCGACCGACGTGTTGCGTCCTTACCACTGGCTGGTGATGGTGTTGGGAGTGCTCGGGTACGCGACCATCGCGGCGGACTCGGCCATCTTTCCCACCAGCTATCCGCTTATCCAGCAGGATCTCGGCTTCTCGATGGACGCGGTCGGTTACATCTACGCGGCCGGCTTCTTCACCTGTGGTGTGGTCGCCGCGTTCTTCATCGGGCCGCTGACCGACAGGTTCGGCCGCAAGCCGATGTTCCTCGCTGCGATCCTGATCTGCTCGGTGTTCACTATCGCGGCCGGCTTCGCATGGAACTCCTGGTCATTTGGAGCGATCCGCTCCCTCGCGACGATCGGGTACGTGGCCTGGGGCGTTGCCTCGGTCCTCATCGGCGAATCAGTCCCGGCCAAGCATCGTGGCTGGATGACGGGCACCATTCCGGTCGGCTGGGCCATTGGATTCGGTGCGTCGGCCTACTTCTCCGCACACATTGCCAGCGCCTACGACTGGCGGGCGGTCTTCTGGATCGTCGGACTGCTCCCGTTGCTGTTCGCCGTCGGGGTCTTCTTCGCTATCAAAGAGACCCCGCACTTCCTCGACCTTAAACGGGCACGTGAAACGGGCGAGAGCAGTTTCGCGGTGAACGTGGACAAGGCCGGCAAGAATGCGCTCCAGCAGCTGTGGGCTCCGGACATGCGACGCCGCACCCTCGGCGTCACCATCTTCTTCCTGTTCATCGTGCCGCAGTACGCGATCATGTCGTACTTCGGGTTGAGCTTCATGCAGTCAAAAGGGTTGTCGTACAACGAATCTAACTCAGCAATCACCTGGGCGAGCTGGTTGGGGATTATCACCATCCTGCTGGCCAGCTGGCTTACGCGCCTACGAGGCGCTCATTACACCTTGACCATCGTGGGCGTTGCCGGGGCGATCTGCGCCGTCTGCATGGTGATGTTCGCGACGCCGGATACCGCCGTGCCCTGGTACATCCTTTATGTTCTAGTGACCATCGGGCTTTGGGGTGGATCGTCGAACTTCTTGCAGGAGGCTTTTCCCACACGAATCCGTGGTACCGGCGGCGCCTGGGGATCAGGAAGTCTCTGGGCTAGTTACGGCATTCTCGCGCTGATCGTGACTCCCATGCTCGCCCATCTCAGCTGGAACACTCTAGTCCTGATCTTCGGGGTCGGGACCACGGCAGTGTCCTTGGTCGGCCTATGGCTGGTTCCGCGCCCGAAGCGCCTCAACAGCCGCCTCGAGGATCTCACCCACTAATCGGACCCCCGCCGGCGGTCTTCGCGCCGAGCGCTAGAAGGGAAGTGCCCATGACTATCTCAACGACCTCGTACGCGTTCTTACCGGATTCTGACATCCGTGATGAGGGCGAGGGACCCGCAATCGTGTTCAGCCACGGCACACTTCTCGATCGCACGATGTTTGACAGCCAGGTCAACAGCCTCTCGGGCCGATATCGGACCATCGCCTACACATCACGGGCCGGGACCAGTCGATTCGGCACTGAGGAATCGCTCATCGACCTCGCTGACGACTGTCTAGCCGTAGTGAACGGCGCCCACGTCGACCGGTTCGTCCTCGTCGGCATGTCTGTCGGTGGCTTTATGGCCGTCGAGTTAGCCTTACAGCACCCGGAGCGGGTCGCGGGGCTGGTGCTCATGGCGACTCAAGCCGCTGCGTACACATCTGATGAACGAGCGACGTTTGGGTCGTTACTCGAGCCGCTCGATACCGACGGGTTCGTGCCAGAGTCCGTTGTGGACGAATTCATCCCGGTGATCTTCGGTGAACGGGTCGAGGCTGAGCATCCAGAGGTCGTCCGGCGATGGACCGACAAGTGGCGGCGTCGGCCAGCGCGGGCACTACATGCTGAATACCGTTCGTGGATAGACAAACCCGACCGAATCGACGCCCTTCAGCATCTGACCATGCCGACACTGATCCTTCACGGGGAGGGCGGTCGGGGAATCTCGGTCGACCATGCCGTCGAGATGCACAGGCGGCTTCCGACCTCCACGCTGGCCGTGATCCCCGACTCGGGTCACATCGTCACCGAGGAACAGCCCGAGACCGTCACTCACTATCTCGACGAGTGGCTGGCATCTCACGCCGCTGCGCTGTGGGGGAAGTGATGTCGTCGGGAATGTTTGACCACTCCGTACCACTGACCGGCGAGATCGCGCTCGTCACCGGCGGGAGTCGCGGAATTGGAGCAGCTATCACCGCCGAGCTGGCGGCTGCGGGCGCCACGGTGTGTATCGCGGGAGGCTCGCGTGAGCACGGCCACGCCCTGGCCGACGTCCTTGGAGCGCCCCACACCTACGTCGAACACGACGTGGCGAGCGTGGATTCATGGTCGCACCTCGTCGAACGTGTTAGCGCGGAGATCGGCGAGGTGACCCTCCTCGTCAACAATGCCGGGATACTGGATCCCGCTGGCGACATCGCCTCCACCAGCCCGGAGAATTTCGAACGACACTTCCGGACCAATCAACTGGGGGTGTTTTTGGGGATGCGCGCGGTGGCGCCGACGATGAAAGAAGCGCGAGCAGGCACTATCGTCAACATGTCGTCGATCGGTGGCCACCGTGGTTACGCCGATCAGATTGGTTATTCCGCGACGAAGTGGGCAGTCCGCGGGATGACCAAGTGCGCGGCGCTCGAACTCGGTCCGTACGGGGTGCGGGTGAATTCGGTTGCGCCAGGATTCATCAGCACCACGATGATCGACGTCATGCCCGCAGAACAGATCGATGCGGTGACTACCGCAACCCCTCTCGGGAGGCGAGGCGAGGCGAGAGAGATTGCCGGCGCCGTCGTCTTCCTTGCCCAGAAAGGATGCTCCTTCGTCACTGGAGCGGAGCTGGTGATTGACGGCGGCCTGTCTATTTAGGTCGGCCTCCGCGACCCATGCTCAAATGACAGCTCAGCCAACGGTTATTCACGCCGACGGAGTTAGACCCTGAACCATTCCGTAGGTTCGGTAGTGGCTGTCGATTGCCAGCGATTGAACGTGGTAGCGCGGCGGTGCCCAGTGTTGGATGACAGGGATTGGGACGAGTAACACTCATGAGACCGCGATCGCCGGCGGCCTTCGCCGTGACATGGTCCTTGGATACGAACTGCCTGCGAGGGTCTAAGACGGGAGTCAGGGTTCGTTGTTCGGTGAGTGCAATCCGAGAAGCCGATATTCAAAGCAGATTCGAATGTGCGAGATGGGTGAGTGGAAGCTCGACGAGCTGATCACCACGGCGTACACCTTGGACGACGTGGCGGCCGGGTACGAGGACTTGCACGCGGGCGGGAACATTCACGGAATGCATAAGCTCGACGCATGACGATCGGGAGGCTCTGTAAGCACTCAGATCTCAGGAGCAAGTGATGATTGATGGGCTGCGCGACAGGGTCGCGTCGTGACCGGGGCAGCGCGCGGGCTGGGTGCGGCACACGTCGAGTTGTTCGCGAGAGAAGGCGCTGCTGTCGTGTTCGGGGGCCTCCTCGATGTCGGTCAATCTGGAGGGTCAGTGGCTGGGAATGCGCGCCTGTATGCCGTCGCTGTTGGCCGCCAGCCCGGCCCGGGTCGCCTCGATCGTCAGTGGCTGCTTTATCTCCGGAAATGCCGGTTCATCTGGTGCCGCGGCGTACCAGGCGTCGAGAGGCCGTACGAACCTCTCTAATAGAATGGTCACCCGTCGGGCGGAGGGGAAACTCCGATCGGGGAGACGCGATGTCATGCATCTGCCATGCGTTCAAGCGCGCATGGCAAGACCTACAACCGAGAAACCACCCGTTAGCAAGTGGTTCTTGTGCCCCCGGTCAGACTCGAACTGACACTGGACGGGTTTTGAATCCGTTGCCTCTGCCAATTGGGCTACGGGGGCCAGTGCGCGGGTTGCCCGCGCCGGGAACCAACTCTAGATGATCGGCCGAGCGGCCTGCCAACCGGTACTCTGCGTGCACACAGACGTGGCGTCAGCGACGTGGAGGAGGGGATGGTGACGGTGACCGACAGTGCGACGACCGCAGCCGGTGAGACCACGACAACACACCGCGTGCTGGTGGCCGAGGACGATTCGCTGATCCGGATGGATCTGATCGAGATGCTCCGTGAAGAGGGCTACGACGTCGTCGGCGAGGCGCCGAACGGGCAGGTCGCCGTGGAGTTGACCGAGTCGCTGGCTCCCGACCTCGTGATCATGGACATCAAGATGCCGGTGCGCGACGGTATCGATGCCGCGACCGAGATCGCCGAGAAGCGACTCGCCCCGGTCGTCATGCTGACCGCGTTCAGCCAACGCGACTTCATCGACAAGGCGCGTGACGCCGGTGCCATGGCCTATCTCGTCAAGCCGTTCACGAAGGCCGATCTGGTGCCGGCCATCGAGGTGGCGGTGAGTCGCTACCAGGAGCTCAAACAGCTCGAGCGCGAGGTCGCGACCATGAACGAGCGGCTGGAGACCCGCAAGCTCGTGGAGCGGGCCAAGGGCCTGCTGATGGAGAAGCAGGCTCTGTCCGAACCAGAGGCCTTCAAATGGATACAGCGCGCGGCCATGGACCGCCGGACCACCATGAAAGCCGTTGCGCAGGTTGTCGTCNNNTCGGCAGCGACTGACCCAGAACCCCTGGACGACGCAATGCCTCTGCGCGCAAACCAGTTTCACTGTCTTTACGCAGCCGCAACAAGATCGCGCTAGCTTTTCTCCTGCGAGGCGCGGTTCGCCCTACGGCGATGCGCCGCCTTCGTGACAAACGCCGAAACGTATCGGCCGACCGCCGAACGCAGAGGCCAGACGCAAGGAGAGCATCGATGTCCGTACGCTTTTTGAGGAGCGGGGCAGTGGTCGTGACCGCGGCGGCGACGCTGGTGGTCGCGGGCTGTAGCAGCTCAGATTCGGGTTCCGACGGCGGTTCCGAGGCGTCGTCGAGTGCCGCCGTCGAGTCCACCCCCGCACCTCCGGGCCTCGGCCTCGCACAGAAGCTGGCGTGCAACCCGCCCAAGGCCGTCCCCGGCCCGGCGAGCACGGCCGCACTCAAGGTCGGCACCCTGCTCCCGGCGACCGGTTCGCTGGCCTTCCTCGGACCGCCCATGGAGGCGGGCGTGAACCTCGCGATCAAGGACATCAATGCCGCCGGCGGGGTCCTCGACCAACCCGTCGAGCTCGTCACCGGTGACTCCGGAGACACCACGACAGACACGGCCAACGCCACCGTCGACCGCGAACTCAGCGCCGGAACGCAGGTGATCATCGGTGCCGCGTCGTCCTCGGTGTCGTTGAAGGTGATCGACAAGGTCGCCAACGCGGGTGCGGTCATGTTCTCGCCCGCCAACACCTCCGACGAATTCACCTGCTACGAGGACAAGGGGCAGTACTTCCGCACCGCACCGGCGGATACCCTCCAGGCGCAGGCGCTCTCGCAGACGATGGCCGAGGACGGCGTGCAGCGCGTGTCGATCCTCGCGCTCAACGACCCGTACGGAACCGGACTGGCCGACAACACCGTTCGCGATCTCGAGGCCGCGGGTGTCCCGGCCGACCAGATCCAGAAGATCATCTACGACCCGAACGCCCAGTCGTTCAACGCCGAGGTCGATCAGGTGAAGAACTTCAACCCGGACGGCATCGCGGTCATCGGTTTCGAGGAGAGCGCCAAGATCATCACCCGTATGCACGAGGTGGGCATCGGCCCGAGCGACGGCAAGCTCGTCTACGGTGTCGACGGCAACATGGGCAACGCCCTCGGTGAGGCCGTCGGTCCGGGCCTGCTCGCCGGCATGAAGGGCACCACGCCGCTCACCCAGACCAGCGGTGACTTCCAGGCGGCCCTGAAGGAGGTCGACGGCGATCTCATCGACTTCAACTACTCGGGTGAGAGTTACGACGCCACGGTGCTGAGTGCGCTCGCGGCCACCGCGGCCAAGTCGACCGACGGCCGCGCGATCGCGGCAAACATCATCGGGGTGACCAACGGCGAGGAGAACTGCGACTCCTACCAGGCCTGCCTGGACCTGCTGAACGGTGGCAAGACGATCGCCTACGTCGGCAAGACCGGCAACCTGGCGTTCAACGCAGCCGGTGAGCCGAGTGTCGGCTCGTACGGTGTGTTGGAGTTCGACGACGCCAACAAGCTGCTCACCCCGACGCGCAAGTACGTCTCGGTCGCGGCGCAGTAAGACCCGCACACGACGAGACCCCCGGCTTCGGCCGGGGGTCTCGTCGTCGGTGCGGTCGGCGGGGGAAGTGCCGTCGGGACGGGCCTATGACCTCAGTTCTTCTCGGAGCTGCCCGCAAGCGTGCCGAGGTAGAGCTCGATGATCTTGGGGTCGGTGGCCAGGTTGCGGCCGGTGTCGGTGTAGGCGTTGCGGCCCTGGTCGAGGACATACCCGCGGTCGCAGATCTGCAGGCACCGCCGGGCGTTCTGCTCGACCATGATGATCGAGACGCCGGTGGCGTTGATCGCCTTGCAGCGGATGAACACCTCGTCCTGGAACATCGGGGACAGACCGGCCGACGGCTCGTCGAGCAAGAGCACGGCCGGGTCCATCATCAGCGCACGGCCCATCGCGACCATCTGCCGTTCGCCGCCGGAGAGCGCACCCGCCTTGATCTTTCGCCGTTCCGAGAGCAGCGGGAAGAGTTCGGACACGAAGTCGAACCGCTTGGCGAAGGTCTTGGGCCGCAGATAGACGCCCATCTCGAGATTCTCCTCGATCGTCAACGCGGGGAACACATTCTGTGTCTGCGGGACGTAACCGACACCCTTGTCGACGAGGACGTGGGCCTTGGCCGAGGTGATGTCGTCGCCACGGAGGGTCACCGAACCCTTGCGCACCGGGATCAGTCCGAACAGCGTCTTCAACAGCGTCGACTTCCCGGCACCGTTGGGGCCGATGATCCCGACGATCTCCCCGTCACCGAGGTAGAAGTTGCATTCCTCGAGGATGTTGATGCCGGGCAGGTAGCCGGCGGTGATGTCGTCGGCCCGCATCAGGGCGTCGCCGGCCAGCTTGCGATGCTCCTCGGCGGTGGCCGCGAGTTGCGCGGGCGTCAGCTGTCCGGGACCGGGGTCGGTGCTCATCGTCCGTCCTTCTTCGTGTCCGGGGTCGTGGGGGGCAGTTCGGTGACCTCCGAGAGATCCCCGCCGTCCTCCAGGGTCGCCTCGATGGCCGCCTCGACCTTCTCGGCGAGTACGGCGGTGGCGCCGACAGGCCGGCCCCGATCGTCGAACTCCAGGGCCTGGTCGTGATGCCCGCCGAGGTACGCATCGACGACGGCGTCGTTGTCGCCCAACCGATCCGGGAGCGATTCGGCGATGATCTGACCCTGGGCCATCACGACCACCCAGTCGCTGATGTCGCGGATGACGTCCATGTCGTGTTCGACGAAGACGACCGTGACCCCTTCGTCCCGCAACGACTTGATGTGTTCGAGCAGACTCTGGGTGAGGGCCGGGTTGACGCCGGCCATGGGCTCGTCGAGCA
>FKKE01002323.1_pt1 | contig 11147 bp, 7 predicted proteins | sample 1106331 | NCBI WGS metagenome assembly FKKE01 (sample SAMEA3931202, study PRJEB13176) | freshwater metagenome | biome: Drinking water system; feature: drinking water; material: freshwater | place: China | collected 2013-02-06 | reverse complement strand
TGGCTGTGCTGTCGGTGCTGACCATCGGAGTCGGCGTCGCCGTCACCGGCTTCTTTCCGACAGCCTTCGGCTTCTATGCCACGACCGTCCTGAAATCGCTCGGCTTCCACTACTACGAGACGGCCGCCCAGTCGCTTGCCTTGCAATGGTTCGACAAGGCCGTGGCCCCGAGCAGGCTTGGCCGCATCAGCGCCATCGCCTCGCTTGCCACCATTGTCGCCTACGGCCTCATTTTCCTCACCTGGAAGTGGTTTGCCCTCGACTTTGTCTGGGTCTTCCTGGCGAGCGGCACCGTGGCGGCCGCCATCGGCCTCGCCGTCTGGCTCACCTTCCCCTATTTCGCGGGCGGCACCGCCCAGCACAAGCATCTCGTCATCCGCCGCCGCTACTGGCTCTACTATCTGATCACGTTCATCGGCGGTGCCAGACGCCAGATCTTCATCGTCTTCGCCGTCTTGATGATGGTCCAGGAGTTCGGCTACCGGGTATCCGACATGACGCTGCTCCTGCTCGCCAATGCCGTCTTCACCATTCTCATCGCCCCCCGGCTTGGCCGCTTCATCGAGAACTGGGGCGAGCGCCGTTCGATTCTCGTCGAGCATGCGGGCCTGATGGCGGTGTTCGCCGCCTATGCGCTGGTTTCCAATCCGTGGATCGCCGCCCTCCTCTACATGCTCGACAACGCCTTCTTCTCCATGTCGATCGCCCACCGCACCTATTTCCAGAAGATCGGCGATCCTGCCGACATGGCGCCGACTGCGGGCGTCGCCTTCTCCATCAATCACATTGCCGCCGTCTTCATTCCGATCCCCCTCGGCCTCCTGTGGGACATCCACTACACATGGGTTTTCTGGATCGGCTGCGGCATTGCCGCCTTCGGCTTTCTCGTCTCCTTCCTCGTTCCGCGCGATCCGGCCCACGGCCGCGAGGTCGTGGGATTCCCGTCAACCGCAACCGCGCCCGCCGCCCAATGACCACCCTCATCCGTTCCAGCGACCCCCTCCTTCAGCCTTTCCAGCTCAAGCACCTGACGCTGAAGAACCGCATCATGTCGACCTCCCACGAGCCCAATGGGAGCGAGGACGGCATGCCCAAGGACCGCTACCGCCTCTACCACGTCGAGAAGGCCAAGGGCGGCATCGCCCTCACCATGACGGCGGGATCGGCCGTCGTCTCGCGCGATTCGCCCGCCGTCTTCGGCAATCTCCTCGCCTACAAGGACGAGATCGTTCCCTGGTTGCGGCGACTTGCCGACGAGTGCCACGACCATGGCACTGCGGTCATGATCCAGCTCACCCATCTCGGCCGGCGCACCGTGTGGAACAAGGGCGACTGGCTGCCGGTCATCGCGCCATCGCCCGCCCGCGAGCCTGCGCACCGCGCCTTTCCCAAGGAGATGGAGGACTGGGATATCGAGCGCGTCGTCGCCGACTATGCCGACGCCGCCGAGCGCATGCGCGCGGCCCACCTCGATGGCTTCGAGATCCAATGCTACGGCCACCTGATGGATGGTTTCTGGTCACCCGCCACCGGCTGGCGCACCGATGACTATGGCGGCAGCCTCGATAACCGCCTGCGCTTCGGCATGCGCGTCCTCAAGGCCATCCGCGACCGCGTCGGCCAGTCCCTGCTGGTGGGTTTGCGGATTTCCGCCGACGAGGATTGGGAACAGGGATTGAGCCGCGCGGAAGGCGTTGAAATCTGCAAGCGCTTCCGTGACTCGGGTCTCATCGACTTCCTCAACATCATCAAGGGCCACATCGAGCACGACTCTCCCCTCGCCGACATCATCCCGGTCGCCGGAATGCGCGCCTCGCCCCATCTCGACTTCGCCGGCGAGGTTCGCGCCGCCACCCAGTTCCCGGTCTTTCATGCCAACCGCATCGCCGATGTCGCCACCGCCCGTCACGCCATCGCCGAGGGCAAGCTCGACATGGTCGGCATGACCCGCGCCCTCATCGCCGATCCCCTCATCGTTCGGAAGATCACCGAGGGACGCGAGCACGACATCAGGCCCTGCGTCGGCGCCACCTATTGCCTCGACCGCATCTACGAGGGCCACGAGGCGCTTTGCATCCACAATCCGGCGACCAACCGCGAGGCGACCATGCCCCATGTGGTTGCCCCAGCCGAGGGCCCCCACCGCCATATCGTGGTCGTCGGCGCAGGGCCAGCCGGGCTCGAAGCTGCCCGCGTCTCGGCCGAACGGGGGCACCGCGTGACCCTCCTCGAGGCACAGGGCGAGGCCGGCGGCCAGATCAGGCTTCTCACCCAGTTGCCGCGCCGGCGCGAATTGATCGGCATCGTCGACTGGCGGCTTTCCCAGTGCGACCGCCTTGGCGTCGACATCCGCTACAACACGCTGGCCGGAGCCGAGGATGTCGTGGCCCTCGGCGCCGATGTGGTGATGGTGGCGACCGGCGGCCTGCCGCAGAACCTCGCCGTCACCGAGGGCGCCGAGCTCGCCGTCTCGAGCTGGGACATCATCTCGGGCGAGGTGAAGCCGGCCGAGGACGTCCTTCTCTTCGACGACAATGGCGCCCATCCCGGCATGGCCGCCGCCGAGATGATCGCCGAAAAGGGCGCCCGCCTCGAGGTGGTCAGCCCCGAACGCTTCTTCGCCGCCGAAATGGGCGGCCTCAATCTCGTGCCCTACATGAAGGCGCTCACCCGCAAGGACGTCCGAATCACGACGATGACCCGGGTCCGCAAGCTCGTCCGCGAGGGCAACAGGATCAGGGCGGTGTTGTGGAGTCCCTACACGATGGCCGATTGCGGCGAGCGCCTGGTCGATCAGGTGGTTGTCGAGAATGGCACCGCGCCCCTCGCCGATCTCTATTTCTCCCTCAAGGAAAGCTCGATCAACCGCGGCGAAATCGACCATGCGGCGATGATCGCATCGCGCCGCCAGGCCATTGTCAGAAATCCTGCCGGCGCCTTTCAGCTCTTCCGCATCGGCGATGCGGTCGCCGCCCGCAACATCCACGCCGCCATCTACGAGGCGCTTCGGCTCGCCAAGGAGTTCTGAGCCGAGGGACGCCTATGAACTGGCCGGCCGGCCAACACCGACATAGGTGAAGCCGAGGCGGCGCATGTCGTCGGGCCTGTAGACATTGCGCAGATCGACGATGACGGTGCCGGCCATCGCCTTCTTCAGGCGCTCGAGATCGAGAGCCCGGAATTCATCCCACTCGGTGACGATCACGGTGGCGTCGGCGCCTCTTGCCGCGTCATAGGCGTCGCCAGCGATCTCGACATTGTCGACAAGCCCATGTTCGGCCGCCTTGCCGGCGGGATCGTAGGCGCGGACCCTGGCGCCCTGGTCCTGGAGAAAGCGGATGATGTCGAGGGAGGGCGCCTCGCGCATGTCGTCGGTATTGGGTTTGAAGGTGAGGCCGAGGATGGCGACAGTGCGCCCGCGCACGGCGCCGCCGAGCGCCGCCGTCACCTTGCGGGCGATGGTGCGCCGGCGCTGCTCGTTGACGGCGACCGTCGTCTCGATGAGGCGGAGCGGCGTGCCGTGGTCCTGCGCCGTCTTCACAAGCGCCATCGTGTCCTTGGGAAAGCACGAGCCGCCATAGCCGGGTCCCGGATGGAGGAACTTGCGGCCGATGCGGTTGTCGAGCCCGATGCCGCGGGCCACGTCCTGGACATCGGCGCCGGCACTCTCGCAGAGGTCGGCGATCTCGTTGATGAAAGTGATCTTCATGGCGAGGAAGGCGTTGGCTGCGTATTTGATGAGTTCGGCGCTGCGCCGGCCGGTAAAGAACAGGGGTGGCTCGTTGAGGGCGAGCGGCCGGTAGACATCGCTCATCGTCTTGCGAGCGCGTTCGTCGGCGAGGCCCACGACGATGCGGTCGGGCCGCTTGAAGTCGCCGATGGCGGAACCCTCGCGCAGGAATTCGGGATTGGAGACAACGGCCACGTCGGCTGTGGGATTGGTCTCGCGGACGATGCGCTCGACTTCATCGCCGGTGCCGACCGGAACCGTCGACTTGGTGGCGATCACCGTGAAGTCCTTAAGATGCGGCGCCATCTCGCGGGCCACGCCATGGACATAGGAGAGATCGGCATGGCCGTCGCCCCTGCGCGACGGGGTTCCCACCGCGATGAAGACGACATCGGCGCCAGCCACCGCCGCCTTGAGATTGGTCGTGAATGCGAGACGGTGGGCGGCGCGGTTGCTCCGCACCAGTTCCTCAAGGCCGGGTTCATAGATCGGCATCACGTCGCGGTTGAGGGCGGCGACCTTGTCGCGATCGGCGTCGATGCAGATGACGGAATGGCCAAAATCGGCCAGACAGGCCCCCGAAACCAGGCCCACATAGCCCGAACCGACAACTGCGATATGCATGACCACTCCATTCTGGTGAGCTGCTGCTTAGAACAACCCCCAAACCTTGCAAAGCCCCGCGATTGACCCGGCGTGGCCGCCGCCATATAGACGGAAGCTTATGGAAAAACAAAGGGTTGATCTTGCGATCCTGGTGCACGACCTGTCCGCCACCGGGGTCGTGCGGAATGCCATACGGATCGCCGGCCACGGGGCCAGAAGCGGTCTGAAGGTGGAGCTCTGGGTCGTTTCCGACCAGGGCGCGTTTCGTTCACGCCTGCCTGCGGGCGTTGGCCTGCGCCGTTTCGGTGGACCTATGCGTCTTCCCGTCCGCAGGCTGGAAACGCTCGCCGCCGTTTTCTCCGTTGCCAATGGAATCAGGAACGAGCGTCCGCGTGTCCTCCTCTCCGCCGGCAACCATTTTCATCTGGCCGCCGGCCTGGCCTATCGTTGGGCCGGCAAACCGGTCACGACCCGCCTCATCGCCCGAGCCAGCAATGCGCCGCCCTCCCATGGCTGGCCCCTCCTCGCCCGGCTCCTGGCGTGGGCTGATGCGCTCAAGTACCGCGACAAGCACCTGATCGTCGCCGTCTCGCAGGAACTCGCATCGCTGCTCGAGCGCCGGCTGGCGATCAGCACCGCGCGCATCGTCACCATCGCCAATGGCGTCGACCTCGCCGCCATCGCTCGCCAGGCGGCCGCCCCACTTGATGACCCGTGGTTCTCGCCGGGCGCGCCGGCGGTCATCGTTTCGGCCGGTCGCCTCAGCCGCCAGAAGAATTTCGAGCTCCTCATCGAGTCCTTCGCCATTCTCCGCCGCGAGCGCGAGGCGAGGCTTGTCATCCTTGGCGACGGCCCCACCGCTAAGAAGCGAAAGCTGACCGCGCTCGCCGAACGCATTGGTGTCTCCGCCGATGTCCGCCTCGCCGGCTTTACCGAAAACCCCATGTGCTACTTCGCCCGCGCCTCTCTCTTCGCGCTCTCCTCGCGCTGGGAGGGTGCTAGCAACGTGCTGATCGAAGCCATGGCCTGCGGCTGCCCCGTCGTCGCCGTCGACTGCCCGACGGGTGTCCGCGAGCAGCTCGCTGGCGGCCGCATGGGGCCAATCGTTGACCAGGGCGACAAGGAAGGCCTGGCGCGCGCCATGGCCCGGCGGCTCGATGGGCCGCGCGATACCGAGGAGCTCAAGCGGCACGTCGCCCAGTTCGACGAGGCCCGGATGCTAGACGCCTATCTCGCCATTGTCGGTCGCGCCTGAGGCCAGGAAACGCTCAAGGCGGGCGGCGTTGGCGGCGGGTTCCGCCATGCCGTCGAGAACGACGAGGCGGCAGCAGGTCTCGCGCGCCATCTCATCGGAAATCTGGCGTAGCAGCGCCGCCCGCTCGCCAAGCTGGGCCATCGCCTGTTCGCGGTCCAGCCCATCGTAGCGGCTCACGCCGTCGGCCCTTCCCGCCATGCGCGCGATGGCGTGAGCAAGCCCGGTTTCAACCCAGAATATCGCCGCAGGCGCGAAGGGCTTGAGCGCGCGAATTGCCGCGAGCCGCCGGCCCCCGTCATGCTTCGTCGCATCGGCAAGCAGCGACCACAGTTTCTGCGCCAGGCCCTGGTCGAGGATGATCGTGCCGTCGTGTCGCTGATAGTGACGAAGCAGCATGAGGAGATTGAAACCGCGGAGAAACCGGTTGCCGGTGAGTGGGCGCGTTGTCAGGCAAAGAAACAGAATGCGGCGGGCGGCGGCGAGGAATGGCGCCGACGGCACGAGCCGCCACAGGGGAATACTGCCCTTTCCGCCATGGGCCACGGTCACCGCGCGGCATATCGTGGTCTTGCCGGCGCCAGGAAGCCCCGCCAACTCAACGATCATCGCCCGCGACCTCCTGCAGCAGGAAGGACCAGACCGCCCTCTTGGCCGCGAGCAAGACCCGGTCGAGCGGAGCGTTGGCATCGATCGTCATGACCCGGCTTTGCGGGAATTCGAGCGCATCGATGACCTCGCACTTGCGGGCAATGTTGCCTGGGTCGTGGTCGGGCTTTCTGGCATGGGCCGTCGCCGCGTCCACGCGGAGGCGCAGCACCAGATCCGGTCCAAGCCGTCGCGCTTCGGAAAGCAACCGCTCCTCGGCCTTCGCCGCGAAGGCGAAACCCCGGCCCCCGCGCTGGCGCGGTCCGTCGCTGATGGCGGCAAACTGGTCCTGGGGATAGCGGTCGAGGAGTATGACGCTGCCGCCCTCCGCCAGCCTCCGGCAACGGCGAAGAAGCCTCAGCTTGCGGCGCAGCAGGAGGAGATCGAGAAGCCGGTAGACTCGCGCGGCAAATCCCGCTTGCGCCTCCGCCTGGGGCGGGCCCGCGCGGCTGCCTTTCCGCCGGGCGCTGCGCAGCCTTCCGGAGATCTTTCGCCTTAAGCCATTGAGCCAGCCCGCCCGGCCATCGCCCGACCCCATGTAGACAAGATGGGAATCGAGCTTGTAGCGAAGCCATTTGTCGAGCGCGCCCGATACCGTCGACTTGCCCGAGCCGTCGCTTCCGATGATGGCGACAAGCGCGCCGCGGTGTAGCGTCTTGCGCAAGCGAACCGGTCCCCAGCAGCCGCTCCGAACGCGGGCCGCGAGACGGGCCAGATTGAGCATGAGGGCAAGGCCGAGCGCACTCGCCCATCCCAGGCGCGCATGTTGGCGAGCCCGCTGGCAAGCTGCCCGTGCCGCCCTGATGATGGCAGCCTCATCGGCCAGCGGCAGTTCGGGTACGGCGTCAATGTCGACCTGCCCAGCGAAGCGCCGCACTGCTGCGGTGGTTGTCTGTCCTTCGAGCCACCGCCACTCCTCGACGATGTGCGAGGGTATCTTGCGCGCCACCAGCATCCGCCAGGGCGGCATCTTCGCCCAAATGCGAATGAGCAGAACGAGCAGTTCCGCCTCCGCCGCCGGCATCGGCCAGTTCGATCCGGGATCGCGCCGCTGGGTAGCAAGCACCTGTTCGGTCCAGGGCAACGCCAGATGCTTCACATGCTTGAGGCCGGTCGCCAGCACCATGTGAAGATGGACGTGGATGAAGCGCATTGTCGCCGGATCGGCGAGAAGCCAGTCCTCGACGCCAGGATAGCGGCCCCAGTCCGGACTGGTCATGGCAAGCCCGCCATGGAGGGCGAGAACCGCGCGGAAGGTCCCAAGGTCCTTGCCGGCCACCAGCACGTCGAGATCGGTGTCGCCCGCTAGGGCGGCCGCCAAGTGATGATTGCTCTTCCAGTGCGCGAAGGCGATACCGCGGCGGTCGGCGTCGCGGGCCAGCGCCAGGGCCAGGTCGAGGGCTTGATCCATGCTCTCCTGTGGATGGAAAAATCAGATAATTCAAGATTGTTGCGAGGCAGGCGCGAACCGTGCCCGGCCTTGCCTGGCCGCATCCGAGCGGCTAGATGGTTGCTGTTCGGCCATGGCATTGTTCACTGACGACCGCTCGCCCCCGCATGACCCAATCCTTTGAGAAGGATTCGGGCGTCTTGTTCGTCGTCACCGGCGAACACTGGACCTGGGCGGCGACGGAGGCAGCGCGTTCGGTGGCCGCCAGCAATCCCTGGCTCAAGATCGGCATTTTCACCGATCAGCCAGAGGTGGCGCCGCTCTTCCATTTCGTCGGCCGCATTCTCCCCGGCGAGAGCCGGCGCAAGCATGAGTATGTGGTGCGCTCGCCCTTTGCCCGCACGCTCTACCTCGATTCCGACACAAGAGTGACTTCGGACCTCGCCGACATGTTCCGGCTTCTCGATCGCTTCGACGTGGCCGGCGTCCAGGTACGCTACCGGTCTTCACCGCGCCGCCTCGGCAGGCACACAGTCGAAGTGCCGCAAGCCTTCCCGCAGATCAATTGCGGCGTCCTCCTCTACCGCAAGTGCCCCGCCACCGATGCCCTGTTTCGCCTGTGGATCGAACTCTACCGCGAGGGCGGTTTCACTCGCGACCAGATTCCCTTCCGCGAGGCCCTGTGGCGTTCCGATGCGCGCTTCTATGCGCTCGCCCCCGAATACAACACCCGCAACGTTCCGCTGCTGCCGCGCAAAGGCCCCTTGCCGCTGATCCTGCATATCAACTGGCTGCATTCGCCTTCGCCGACCAGGCGCAGGATCGCCAACTTGCTACTCATGCCGGTGCGCCGGCGGTTGCGCCATTTCCAGCGCTTCGGTCATCGGCCGGTGCGCCCGGCACCCCGGTGACCCCATGCTGATCGCCCTGCGCATTCTCTTCCGCACACCCGACACGCGGCCAGTGCCGATCGTGCTCTGCCTGATACTGGCCTCCCTCGCCGAGGCGGCGAGCCTCGGTTCGCTGCTGCCGATCCTCACGGCGGCGACCGGCGCCGGCGATGGCAAGGCCCGGTGGCTGTTCGATCTGATCGAAGGACTGACCGCCGCCCTGTGGCTGCCGGCCGGCATCGAGGGGCTTCTCCTCTTCGTCGTCATCCTCATCCTGCTCAAGGCGCTTCTCGCCTTCATCGCACTCTCCTACGCCGGCATCATGGCGGCGCGCGTCGCCATCATCATGCGCCGCCGCCTGGTCTTCGGCCTGTTCGACGCAAACTGGAACTTCTTCACCAACCGCAAGGGCGGCGAGTATGCAACCGCCGTCAGCGCCGACGCGAAATCGGCCGGCGACGCCTTCCTCGCCTCCGCTCAATTCTTCGCCTACACGATTCAGGCAGCCGCCTATGCGGCAACGGCGTTCGCCGTCAACTGGCGGTTGGCGCTTCTCGGCCTCCTGTCCGGCGCCGTCATGCTGGCGGTCTTTTCCGTGCTCCTGAAGATCACGAAGGCGGCGGCCCGCGTTCAGTGGACCCAGACCGGCAACCTCACCACTTTGATGTTGGACATGCTCAACAACATCAAGCCGATCAAGACCATGCGCCGGCACGACAGCTTACTCGCCGGGCTCACGCGAACCTTGCGCAAGATCAGACGCGCCCTCGTTCGCCGCGAGCTCTCCGATGCAGGCCTCAATCAGGGAATCGATGCCGCCACCGTCCTGCTCGCCGCCGGCCTTGGCTACCTCGCCTATTCCCGGTGGCAAACGCCGATCGCCGAGCTGGCGGTCGCCGCCGTCATCTTTCTGCGCGTGCTGTCGGCCATCGGCAAGGCCCAGAAGCTGCTGCTCAAGGTCCTCCAGCTGGAGAGCGGTTATGCCCGCATTGTCCGCCTGATCGACGGCGTCGAAGCCAACCGCGAGGCCAATGCCGGCCGCCTGCCGCCCGACGCCGATGGCGTCATCAGCCTGCGCAACATCGACTTCCGCCATGGCGACACGCCCATACTCACGAAGGTCTCGGCGAGCATCCCGCCGGGCGCCATCACCACGCTGAGCGGCCCCTCGGGCGCCGGCAAGACGACGCTGGTCGACCTCATCCTCGGCCTCTACCAGCCGAATTCCGGCGAGATCCGCCTCGGCGAGACGCTGCTGTCGGCAGTCGATCTCTGGGCCTGGCGGCGGCTCATCGGCTATGTGCCCCAGGAGCTCAATCTTCTTCATGCCTCCATTCGCGAGAACATCAGCCTCGGCGACGACACGATCAGCGACGAGACAATCCTAGATGCCCTGAATCAGGCGGGCGCCAGGGACTTCATCGCCAACCTGCCGGCGGGCCTCGATACCGATGTCGGCGAGATGGGCAGCCGGTTCTCGGGCGGCCAGCGTCAGCGCATCTCGCTCGCGCGCGCCCTGGTGACCCATCCCAAGGTGCTGATTCTCGACGAGGTGACGAGCGCCCTCGACCCAAGCACCGAGCGCGAGATCGTCGCCAACATCGCGGCACTCCGGGGCCGTTACACTATCATCGTCATCACCCATCGCGAGGCATGGACGAGGATCGCAGATTGCCTCTACCGGGTTGCGAACGGCAAGGTCGCGTTGGTTTCGGCGCGGAAACCGGTCGTGCCGAAGCGGCGGCGACGGGACTGATCGCAGCGCGCGCCGTCAGGCGATGCGGCCGGCCTTCTTCAACAGCGCCAGAAGCTCCTCGACCGGCAGCGCCGCCGACCGGTTGCCGTCGCGCCCGACCATCGTCCTGTTGACCAGCATGGCATCGATGACGGCCTCTTCCACCGCCTCGGCGGTGGCGGCGAAGAGCGGATCGAGGGCCTCATTGGGAAGGCACTCCATTTCCCGCGGCGATTTTCCACGGTCCCTGAAGGCCGCTTCGTTCGCCGTTGAAAAGGCGAGGAAGATGTCGCCCGAGGAATTGTTGCCGACAGTCCCCGTGCGGGCCAGCCCCATGGGCACCCGGCGGGCCAGGCGCTTGGCCTGGTGGGCGAGCAGGGGCGCGTCGGTGGCGACAATGGCGATCACCGATCCCTGGTCGCGACCGCGCAGTTTCTGGCCCGCGAGCTTGGCACCTACCGGCACGCCGAGAACCGTCAGGTCCTCGCGCCGGCCGAAGTTCGCCTGCAGGAAAACGCCAAGCGTGTAGCGACGCCCGGCGATCTCGACCAGCCGCGAGGCCGTCCCGTTTCCGCCCTTGAAGTCATAGCAGATCATGCCCGTGCCGCCGCCGCGGCTGCCAAGTTCCACCGGCCCCGGCCTCGCCCCATCGAGCGCCCGCAGCGTGTGCTCAGTCGTCACATGAAAACCGTTGATGTCGTTGAGATCGCCGTCATAGGTCTCGGCCGCGACCGGAAGGCCCCAGTCCTGCCCGGTGCCAACGCCCCTGGCCACCAGCCAGCGGATCGTGGCATCGCGGGTAACGCCGCACGAGTGGGTATTGGTGATGGTGATCGGCGTCTGCAACTCGCCCGATTCCTCGATCCAGATGGTGCCCGTCATCTCGCCGTTGCCGT
>FKKE01003038.1_pt3 | contig 11148 bp, 11 predicted proteins | sample 1106331 | NCBI WGS metagenome assembly FKKE01 (sample SAMEA3931202, study PRJEB13176) | freshwater metagenome | biome: Drinking water system; feature: drinking water; material: freshwater | place: China | collected 2013-02-06 | reverse complement strand
ACCCTGGGCACGACCTCCCACTCATCCATCGTGCAGAGAATACGCTCGTCGTGAAGACCGCCCGCTTCCGCGCAGGCGGCAAGTTCATGCGCAGCGGCGAGGGCCATGTCATCGGAGATCGTGCGGGCTCGAACGTCCAAGGCGCCGCGAAAGATTCCGGGGAACACCAACGAGTTGTTCACCTGGTTGGCGAAATCGCTCCGGCCGGTGGCCACGATGCGCGCCCCGGCTTCCTTGGCGTCCCAGGGCCAGATTTCCGGGACCGGATTGGCGCAGGCAAACACGATGGCCTCCTTGGCCATGCCGGCAATCCATTCGGGCTTGATGATGCCGCCGGCTGAAAAGGCCGCGCAGACGTCGGCGCCGCGCAGCGCTTCCTGGATTCCCCCGGTCAGCCCATCCGGATTCGTTTGCAGGCAGACGGCCCACTGTTCCCAATATTCATCCTGCCGCTCTTCATAGTCGGCTCGATGGCGACCCAGGATCCCGCCACGGTCGCAGGCGATCACGCGGGCCGGATCCACCCCGCTCTTCTTGAGAAACCGGTACGTGGGCACATTGGCCGCTCCCATCCCGATCATCGCGACGCGGATCGTCCGGATATCTTTCCCCACCACCTTCAAGGCGTTCAGCAAGGCCGCGAGCAAGACCGTCCCGGTGCCCTGCTGGTCGTCGTGCCACACCGGGATCCTGCTCTCGCTCCGACAACCCTCCAGCACCCGAAAGCATTTGGGCATCGCGATATCTTCCAGATTGATGCCGCCGAAGGAGGGTTCCAGCAGCTTGACCGTGCGAATCAGCTCATCGGGGTCAGCGGTGCCGAGGCAGATCGGCACCGCATCCACGCCGCCGAGATACTTGAAGAGCAGCGCCTTGCCTTCCATGACCGGCAGGCCGGCCTCCGGGCCGATGTCGCCCAATCCAAGCACGCGCGTGCCGTCGGAGACGATGGCGATCGTATTCCCCTTGTTGGTGTACTCATAGACCCGCTCGGGCTCCTCCGCGATCGCCTTGCAGGGGGCCGCCACGCCGGGCGTGTACCAGATCGCAAAATCCTGGAGGGCCCGCACCGGACACTTCGGCAGCGTCTGCATCTTGCCGCGGTAATGGGCGTGCAGCCGCATGGCCGCCGCCGCGGGCGCCTGGGCGCGCGCGAGCAGTTCTTCTTTCGTGGGCTTCATCGCGGACATCCCTCCCCTTCCGTGCTCATCGAACGACGAGCACCGAGCAGAGCGCGTGCACCAGCACCTTCTGGCACACGCTACCCAGCAGGAATCGTTTGATGGCGGTCCGGCCTCTCGCGCCCACCACGATCATCTGCGCCTCCCGGCGAACGGCCGCGTCCAAAATCGCAAAGGCCGGATCGCCGTGAAGCAGTTCCGTCTGGACGGTGTAGGGGCCCTGACTCAATTCGGCCGCCACGCGGCTCAACAACTCTTCTCCCTTGGCCTTCACCACCTCTTTCACCTCACTCCGGCTGCTCCGCTTGGCCGTGTGGGCCGAGGCCGACCCCAGCGCTCGCCCCTGCGGCCAGACGGTGACGACGTATACCGACAACGGCGCCTTGAAGGGAGAGTGTCGAAGAAAGGTCACGGCCTTGTGGGATTCCTCCGAGCCATCGACGGCCAGCACGAGTCGCTCCAGCGCGATCGGATCGTCCTTCACCACCAGCGCCGAGCAGGGTGCGTAGGTCGCCACCTTCTGCGACACCCCGCCGAGGAGAAAGGACGGCGAGGCCGTCATGCCCCGCTGACCGACGATGACGAGCTCCGACCGAGACTCCTCCGCCGTTTGGATGATGCTCTCGGCGGCATCCCCGCTATCGGCGATCAGGCGGACATGCAGGCTCAGCGGTTCCAGCTCGGCCTTCATCTCATGCAGCACCTTCTCGGCCAGTTCCGAGACTTCCTGTCGATAGGTCTCGAGGTAGCTCGCGGGCACCTCCGGAGAAATATAGGCGTGCCGCAGCGCATCCACATCCACCACGTTCAGGATGTCGAGGGACGGCGGTTGGGCGCAGTGGCGGATCATGTGCGCCGCATTGCGGGAGTCCGGGGAGGCGTCGACCGCCAAGAGGATTTTCATGGCGCGCCCTTTCCCTCGGGTCGCCCGCCCCCCTTGAGCGGCGAGACCGCCACGGTCGCCTGATCCAGCAACGCCCAGGCGCGCTGGACCGACAACCCCACATTGACGCCGGCCCGCCGCAAGGCCCCGCGATTCACCGCGATGACTCGGCCCTGCCGGTCGATCACCGGCCCGCCGCTGCTGCCGGTGGCCGAGCCGGCCTCGAACGAGACCACTTCCTCGGACGCATCTGAGACATGGCCTTGCGTCACCAACGGCCTGATGAGCAATCGTTGCGACAGGAGCTCGGCCAGTTTCAGCGGATCGGCGCCGGCCTTCACCAAGAGATCGTCGCTGACCGGCTTGGCCATCCGCCCCAGCAGGCCGTCCATGCTGCCGGGATAGCTCAACACCACCACCGGCTCGCCGACGCGCGGGCGGTTCTCCCGCAAGGCCAGTCGTAGCGCGGTCGAGCCCGCAGGCGGGCGACTCGTCTTCATCAGGGCCAGGTCGTCGCGTTCGGAGACGGCCACCACGTCCAGCGGATAGGGCTCGGCCGAACCGGGGAGAAAGAGGCGAAGCACGAGCAGATCGGGTTCGAATCCCGCCTGCAAGGCCCGTTGGGCCGGTTCAAAGGTTTCCCACATGCGGACCATGTGCCGGTTGGTCATCACGGTGCCCCGGTCATCCATGAGAAATCCGGTGCCGGCGTAATAGATCATGACGGGCGGCGTGTTGCCTTCGACCGTGACCAACGTATTGCCGTCCTTATCCACCAACGGATTGCCGAGCTGATCGAACCCTTCATAGCGCAGCGGGCGCCCCGTGCCTTTTTCCTTGAATCCATAGCCGCCCTGCAACAGCCCGACGCCCGATCCGAAACGCAGGACCACATCCTCGGCGAATCGCTGACCGCTTTCCAGCGCCGCGAGCTGACGGCGGATCTCCTGCAGTTCCTCCTGCGTCGCCCGTGACGGCGCCAGCGGCTTGAGCGCGGCGGAGAGGCGGGCGACCAGTTCATCCCTTTCCCGCCTCAGCTCGGCGGTCGTCTGCCGCTCCTCTTCGATGCGACGCCCCAGTTCCGCGAGTGTCCCGCGCCCGCGCTCGAGCTGGCCGACCAACTCGGCCATGCGCTGTTCCGCCAGGCGCGCCTGTTGATGCTGACGATAGGTCGCCACGCCGAGCGCCACGATCGCGACGATCGGCGCCAGCAGCAGCGCGAGGGCCAGCCCCCTCAGTGCCGGCGAAGCATAGCGGAAGATGTCCGACAGGATATGCCGCAGCAGATAGACCGGCGAGAGAAACCGTGGGTGGGGGGTCCGCACGAGGATATCCCGGCTGTCCGCTACGATCGTGCGAAGCGGCTTGGCAAAGCCCGCGCCGTCGGCCATCGTCCGAAATCGAACCACCGGCCCGTCCTCGCCGAACTGCACGACATCGCCGTCATGCAACAGGGTTTCCGCGCGCCGTTCTCCGTTCACCCAGAGCGTGCGATCCCGGCTCCGATCGGTCAGCGTCGCCGCGTGGTTGTCAACCGTCAGCTCCGCATGAATCGGCGCCACGCCGCGATCATGGGCGCGATCAAACGGCACGGTGCAGGCGGGATCGCAGCCGAACGTGGCGCGGTCGGTGTCCAAACAATCCGTCTGCCCGCGGCGCCCCCCGGAGAGGTGACAGAGCATGAACTTCATCGCGCGCGGCGCCTCCGCTGCGCCCACCGGCCGGCTGCGGCCAAGAGTTGTCCCACGCGCAAGGCCGGCTCCACCAGGCCGATCCCGATGAACTGCGGAGCCAAAAGCGCCTGTGACGGCTTGCGCCCCTTCAAATGGATCTCCACTTCTTTCCCCCCGGCCAGCATCGGAAGTTCCAGAATCCGAGATTGCGTGGCGAGGCCGACAAATTTCGGCGCCTCTCCATCTGCGACATCGGTGGGCCGTTCAAATCCATGGGGCAATCCCAGGACGGGGCCGCCACTGTTGCCGGGGAACACGTGACTGTCGATCAAGAGCGGCGTCGACCGTGCTCGATTCGGCGACACCCACGAGACCAACCCTTGGCGCACTAAGGCCTGGACATAGGTGCCCTTGCCGATTTCCGGGTAACCCAGCAAGACAATCGGAGTGCCCACGACCATCGCCGATTGCGTTCGCAGTCGATCGAGATTGAGCACCGGCACGACCTTGGGCCCCGCGTGCGGGCTGACCGGCACGCAGGCTAAGTCCGCACGTGGATTCGGATGGGCCAACCATTGCCGGCGGCCCTTGCGAAGCAGTGGGATTCGCAGACTGGGTCCGGCGTCGACGCGCGGCCCGGGGCCTCGCGGAAAGAGCAGACGCAACCCCACGGGCTTCCAGCGTTCGCGCGGACTGGAGAAAATATGTTTCGCGGTCAGCAGCCAGCGTTTCATTCCACTCGACGTCGGGACCTCGGCGAGCAGACCGGATCCCACCACTACGAAGCGTTTCCGCCGCTTCGTCGATCCATCGGCATGCTTGATGGTGACGGCATGGTAGTGGCCGAGCACGACCGTGGCCCCTCGCCACACATCCAGCCAGGTCTGTGTGCACGCGATGGGACGAGCCCGCGGCGGCCTGAGAGCTTTTCGTGTGACGACGTGCTGCATCACCCTGTTCTGGCTCGCGCCTCGGGGGGGAATCCTGCTACAGCCGACTCGGCTTGCTGTAGTGAAAGGCCACAGAGCGGGGCGCCCCCCCCTGCTGACTTCTCGCAAGAGGGCGGAGATGCACAAGCAAGGCCATCACTTGACGAGACAAAGAGGCCTGAAACGCTTCGCCGCGATTGGCACTTGTCTTGCTGAGTCTCTGATGGAGGCTGGTCCCGGTGACGCAGAGGGAGTGGGATGCGATGACCTACGCGGAGGCGTTGCGACTGATCGAGATGTTCCACGGGACCGACCAGCAAGACGGTCCCCAGTTCTACATTCGCTCCCACAAGGCCTCCACCTGGGTGAGGCCCAAAGGCATGCGTATCATCGCCTCGTCGGGCGTGATCGCCATCCTGCATCACGAGTCCCAGGATTGGGAGTTGATCCCCTGGAAGGAAATCGATTTCGGGGTGTGGTGAGAATTGGGAGCGCGTGATCGGTTTTCAGTTCTCAGTTCCTAGTGCATCACGCTGATCCCTGCATACCCTTTTGCCGTTTGTTGCGTCTTCATGCTCCGGAGCCACATGCGCATTCTCTGCGCCATAGACGGGTCCGACGCCGGCCAAACGGCCATTGAGGCGATGGGAACACTCTATGGGCCGTATGCCCGCGAGGTGATCCTCCTTCACGTCGTCGACACCTCGTCATTCCGCGGGGCGCTCGCCGCCGGTCCGACGGTGCGAAGACGGACGGAGAAGGCGCGCGCGGCGCTCGATCACGCCGGCAGCGAGATTCTTCGGCGCAGCGTCGGCGCCACGCTGACCGCCCTTCATCAGTCGGGTCCGGCCCCGAAAGCCACTGTGTCCCCTGTTCTGCTGCACGGGCGCGCCGCAGCGATCATTACGGCGCAGGCCGAACGCCGGCGGGCGGATCTGATCGTCGTCGGATCTCGACGCGTGACGGATGATCGCGGCTTTCTGCTGGGCAGTGTTGCGCGCAAGGTGCTGGCCGGTGACACGCGGTCGGTGCTCGTGGTGAAGCGGCCCCTGTCCTCGACGCCTCGGGTCGTGTTGGCGACCGACGGCTCTCGGCGCGCCAACAGCGCCGCTTGTTTTCTCCGGCGCTGGGCCCTACCGGACCACGCACACCTCACCGTCTTGTCTATCGTTCCCCCCGTGCTGGATGAGTTGGCTGCAACGGTGCTCCCGCTCGCGAAGCTGGCCCATCTCGCCAAGCCGGTCGCCGCACGGACCAAGCGGCTGGTGGCACACACGCGTGAATCCTTCCTGGGTCGAGACACGTCGGTCAGCGGAGAGGTGCTGGAGGGGCGTCCGGGTCCTGTGGTCCTTCACTACCTTGAGAAGGCGAGGGTTGATCTTGTCGTCATGGGCTCGCGCGGGCTCACCGGAGAGGAACGGTTCGTGCTGGGAAGCGTGGCGGAAGATGTCGTGCAGCATGCGGACTGCTCGGCGCTGATCGTTAAGCGGTGACAGGGCAGGAGGAGATTCTCTTGGACTTCGCAGCGCCGCTTGATGCCAAGATCGCCTTGTGCTTCAGTCTCCGAATAGCCTGAAAGACCATCAAGCCCTGTGGATGGGAGCACGCGTGGGATACTCGGACTCCTCTTGTTCGTGCCGTTCCTGCTAGGGGCCGCCGATCCGCCTCCCGTTCGATCTCCTTGTCCCCTCTCCTATCCGAGCGATACCGCTATCGCCTGGGACTGCCGCACGATCAAGAAGGGCGAGTCGCTCGAATCCCTCTTCGGTGAACGCTGGGTCGATGTGGCGCGGTTCAATCGGATCGACCGGCGTCACGTTCGCCCCGGTGTCAGCCTCAAGATACCTCATCGGCTCGATGACATTTCCGGCTTCACTCCGCTGCCTCGGCACTACCTTGCAGCCGAATTCGAGGAACGGTTTCTGCTGATCGACCTCTCCGAGCAGTTCTTGGGCGCGTACGAATTGGGCGCGCTCCGCTTTTCGATGCCGATCGCCTCAGGCGAGCCCGACAATCCAACGCCGACCGGCGAGTTCCGCCTCACCCTGGCGCATCCGGACCATGTCTCGACGCTCTATACGATCGAGGATCGGGAGACGCCCTATCCGATGACCTATGCGCTCCTCTTCCACATCAATCGACAGGGCGTCGCCTACTGGATGCATGGGCGAGACCTGACCGGCGCGCCCGTATCGCACGGCTGCATCGGGCTGTACGATGAGGATATGCAGAAGCGGGTCTATGGCGTCCCGAAACAGCCGGAACTGCGTGATGCGAAACGCCTGTTCGAATGGGTGACGGGAACGGAGGAACTCGAGGGCAAGCAGATTCCCCTCAAGGACGGCCCGAAAGTTCATATCATCGGCGCCGCGCCGGAGCCGGGACGAGCGATGAAACGGCCGCAAGCCGCAGGCTGTCGTTGAGTTCGCGGGGATGAAGGGTGATCAGTTGTCAGCAACCCGTAACAAAACGGAGAACTGCTCACTGATAACTTTCTCAGCCCCTAGGCCTTGATGTCCGCCTGCCACGAGACGTGCGTCGGGCACCACTGCCAGATGCCGAGCGTGATGATGTAGACCAGTCCCGCCGGGATGCAGGCGGTCTTGTTCGTTTCAACCTTGCGGTTGACGAGCTTCGACGGATCGCCGCCGCAGCGTTTGAGGTACTCGTCGGCCTTGATGTCATGGAGGTCGACGTGCGGGACCACGAAGGCGACGACGGGAATCGGCAACACGGCAATCGCCGAATCGTCCACCCACTCCTCGCCCGAACAATGATCGCCGCTCGTCTTTGAGGTCCGCACATCGTCCTTGATGAGCGTCTTCGTACAGCCCGTGAGCAGAAATGTGCTCGCCGCCATGCAGGCCATCAGCTTTCGCCACGTGGTGCTGGATCTCATGCAGCCTCCTTTGACATCCGCATTCCGGTTCTTCGACTAATTAAGGCTTTTCGCATCGGCTCCGGCAAACAGTTTCTCGGCTTCACCCCGCGCATCTCGAAGCGCTCGGTGTTGCAGGATCACCGGATCCACCCGTTCGCCGCAGCTCACACAGCGCCATTCCTCGATGCCGGTTGCCGTTTCATACTCCGGAACCATCAGGCCCCCGCACCGATGGCAGGCATCCCGAACCGCTGTCTTCGCTTTCTGCACTACCGCCGTCATGTCTTTCCTCTGCCCCCTGTCTGAATGGTGGAGTCGTTAGATAGTCCCCTTTTTGGCCGTTTCAAGGGTCCCCTGAAAAATCGCCTTCGATGTCAGAGTCGAATCCGCCTCAAAGGATTCACGGATATGCGTGCCGGTCCTCCCTTCCAGAGCCTCCAAGAGGGCCTCCGGCATCGTGATGATGGCCTCTCGCCCACCCCGTTCAAGAAACTCGATGGCCGCCTGGATCTTCGGGCCCATGCTGCCAGGGGCAAAATGCCCATCACCCAGAAAACGACGGGCCTCGCTGATTGTGACGTGGCCGAGACTCCGCTCATGCGGCGAGCCGAAGTCGAGCTTGGCATGGTCGACATCCGTCAGGTTTATGAGGATCGAGGCCCCTAGATCGGTCGCGAGCAAGGCCGAGGCCAAGTCTTTATCGACGACGGCTTCAACCCCGGTCCACCTACCTTGAGGCGAATCGGCCACCGGGATTCCCCCTCCTCCAGCCGCCACCACGATGACACCGGCCTCGGCGAGCCGACGAATCGATGCAGATTCGAGCACCCTGGCGGGCGAAGGTGACGGCACCACGCGCCTCCAGCCTCGCGGCTTATCTTCCGCCAGTTCCCATCCCTTTGCGCGAAGGCCCGACACCTCTTCGGATCTGTAGGCAGGCCCAATGGGCTTTGTCGGCACGCTCGACTGCCTCACGGCTCGGTCGACGACCACGCGGGTGATGACCGCCACGACCGGCCTGTCCGACCTCCCGCATTGCGCCAGCAGTTCCTCCAAGACCTGCACCATGAGATAGCCGATCTCGCCCTGTGACTGGGCGACACAGACATCCAGTGGAAGTGCGTAGGCCCCCGCCTGTTGCCCGGCCTCTGACCGCAAGACGCCATGCCCCACCTGCGGGCCGTTGCCATGGGTCAGCACGACTCGATGGCCTCGCGCAATCAGTTCGACGACACCCGCAAGGCTCCGCCGGAGTACCTCACGCTGTCCTTCGACGGAAAGCGGCCTGCCGTGCGGGATCAAGGCATGGCCGCCCAAGGCCACGAGGATCGTCTCAGACATGGAGGGCCGCCTTTTCAAGAAAGTCAGCCAGGGCCTCGCGAAGCGTCGGGGTTCCCACCTCCCGCACGTCATACCGGACTCGACAGGTCGTCTGACCGATATCGATGAGTCGTCCCAGATTGACCGGCGTGGCGATGGCCACCAGATCACAAGGCACCTGGCTGATGGTCTTCTCCAAGTCGCGCAACTGATCGACGCCGTAGCCCATCGCCGGCAAGACCGGGCCGAGATGCGGATAGGTCGCAAAGGCCTCGCGGAGGCTGCCGACGGCATGGGGCCGCGGATCCACCAGTTCCACCGCTCCGCCCTGCCTGGCTGCGACCGTCCCGGCGCCAAAGCCCATGCCGCCGTGGCTCAAGGTCGGCCCGTCCTCGACGACCAGCACCCGTTTGCCGACGAACGCGTCCGGCGGGTCTACAGTCGGCGGCATGATGGACTCGACGACCACCGCGCGCGGGTTCATCTCACGAATGTTTCGACGCACGGCCTCGACCTGCTCGGGCGCGGCCGTATCCAGCTTGGTGAGCATGAGAATATCGGCGCGCAGGACATTCACTTCGCCCGGAAAGTATCGACGCTCGTGGCCGGCCCGGTGCGGATCGACCAGCACGATCTCCAACTCGGGCACGAAGAACGGAAAATCATTGTTCCCGCCGTCCCACACGATCACGTCGGCCTCGTCTTCCGCCGACGCGAGAATCCGCGCGTAGTCCACGCCGGCAAACACGACGACGCCTTGTTCGAGGTGGGGTTCGTACTCTTCCCGCTCCTCGATCGTGCAGTCGGCCTTCGCGAGATCGTCGAAGGACTCGAAGCGCTGCACCGCCTGCTTGGCCAGATCGCCGTAGGGCATCGGATGGCGCACGACGACGACCCGCAGCCCCCGCTCCCGGAGAATCGCCGCTACGCGTCTGGCGACCGGGCTCTTCCCGCACCCGGTCCGAACGGCGCAGACCGACACCACCGGCTTGCTCGTCCGGAGCATGGTCGCGGCGGGACCGAGCAAGCGAAACTCCGCCCCCATGGCCATGACCCGCGAGGCCTGGCGCATCACCTCCTCATGCGACACGTCGCTATAGGCAAAGACGACTTGATCGACATCATGGTCTCGGATCAGCGACTCCAACCGGGCTTCCGGATAAATCGGCACGCCGGAGGGATAGAGCTTGCCGGCCAGCGCCGGCGGGTACACCCGCCCGGCGATATTGGGAATCTGCGCCGCGGTAAACGCGACCACGCGGTAGTGCGGATTCTGGCGAAACACGACATTGAAATCGTGGAAATCGCGTCCCGCCGCCCCCATGATGATGACTTTCGCGACGTCCGACACCGCCCCCTCCCCACAGAGAGCCGAGCAAGAAGCGTGCTTGCCGATTCACACGCCCCCATCATCCTTCTGGCGCAATTCTCCCCCCTCTCATAGCCCCCTGTGCTGACATCTGCCACAACGGCCCGCATTGGTAGCCGCCGCGATACATCAGGGTGCGTGGGCATCGGCTTGGTTGTGCCTACACTTATGCGGGGAAACCCTGGTCCACCCCTTGCACCGCTCACAGACCGAGTACGGGTGTGATATGAGCTGGCAGCCGATCATCAAGTCTCGGCGCGATTGGGAAGACGTGGTGCCCCACCTCTACGACTATGCCGACGTGCGGGCCTCCTTTTCGTGGGAGAAAGCGCGGAAGGAATTGGATGGCCTGCCGGGCAGGGCCGGGCTGAACATCGCGCATGAGGCTGTGGATCGTCACGCCAATGGTCCCCGCCGCGACCACCTCGCCCTGCGCTGGATCGGCAAGTCCGGTGAGACGAAGGACTTCACCTACGCGCGGCTCCGCGAACTTACCAATCGGTTCGCCAATGTCCTGGCGTCGCTCGGCGTCCGCCCGGGTGATCGCATCTATGCGCTGACGGGGCGGATTCCCGCCCTCTATATCACGGCGCTCGGGACATTGAAACAACGTGCGGTCTTCTGTCCGCTCTTCTCAGCCTTCGGGCCGGAGCCGCTCCGGGCGAGACTCGCCATCGGTGAGGCCGGCGTCCTCGTCACCACTGAAGCCCTCTACCAGCGCAAGGTGGCCGGCATCCGCGACGCGCTCCCGCATCTCAAGCATGTCCTGCTCATCGGCGACAACCATCGGCCGAGCCAGGTTCCGGGGACGCTCGACTTTCATCTGGCCATGGAGCAGGCGAGCGATCGCTATACGATCGGGCCGACGGCGCCGGAAGACCGCGCGCTCCTGCACTTCACGAGCGGCACGAC
>FKKE01001030.1_pt4 | contig 11167 bp, 8 predicted proteins | sample 1106331 | NCBI WGS metagenome assembly FKKE01 (sample SAMEA3931202, study PRJEB13176) | freshwater metagenome | biome: Drinking water system; feature: drinking water; material: freshwater | place: China | collected 2013-02-06 | reverse complement strand
AAATAATCATCAAATCCTTTTACCTCGTGAAAAATTTTACTCTTTATAACCATAGCTGCACCAGTGACCCAAAAAACCCTTTCTGTTGCATCATATTGTCCTTTATCATTTTCACATACATCAAAGATGCGGCCTCTTGCAAATGGGTAACCAAAACTATCCAGCCAGCCACCTGCGCCACCTGCATACNNNATTACGATCATTATAAGAAAGCAATTTTGGCTGGCATGCCGCATTCAGTTCATCTTGCTCTAATAAGCTTATGATCGGTTTCAGCCAATCTTTTTGTGCTTCTATATCAGAATTGATCAGTGCATAGTAATCAGCTTCTATTTTTTTTAAAGCAAGATTATAACCTTTTGCGAAGCCATAATTTTTCTCTAATTCGATCAGGCGGATCTTAGGGAAATTATTCTTAATAAAAGAAACGGAATCATCTTTTGAACCATTGTCAGCTACTATCACTTCATAATTACTATAATCCGTTGCAAGTACTGAAGGCAGAAATTTTTCCAAATAATTACGGCCATTCCAGTTAAGAATAACAATAGCAACTTTAGGCGATCTGCTCAATGGTGTTGAAAAATTTGTTCAAAAATAAGGGAAGCCAGCCAGTCAGCAGTTCGTAATCAATAGTCAATAGTTTCTTTCGTTTTTCAGTTTTAGTTTTATTGCTGTTAAATTCGTGAAATGATTCAACAGATCTTCAACTGGCGGGTCCTGCTTGCACTTATTGCTATTGGAATTGTTACCAGTACCATCTTTTATTCCCGTTACCTGGCAAATAAAATAGCCAATGAAGAAAAGCAAAAAGTAGAGGAATGGGTAGAGGCCGGTAAGTTCATTCTTAATACGTCAAACGAAACAGATACAAGACTTCCATTCAGGATCATTCAGAACAATGAAAATGATGTACCCATTATTGAAACAAATGAAAGAGACAGCATTATTCAATACATCAATCTGGATAGCTTAAAAGTGGCAAAAGATCCTTCGTATCTCCAGCAAAAGTTACGCAGTTTTAAAGCCCAGAATGAACCCATAGTTTGGGTTGATCCGCAGAATTCGAACCGCCGCAACCTTTATTATTATGGAGAATCCCGATTATTGACGGAGGTACGATATTACCCCATAGTGCAATTGATCATTGTTGGATTATTTATTCTAATTACGATACTTGCTTTGCGAAGCAGTTATCGTTCTGTACAAAACCAGGTGTGGGCGGGTATGGCAAAAGAAACTGCGCATCAATTAGGCACTCCTGTTTCCTCACTGCGTGGTTGGGTGGAAATGCTGAAGCAAACTGAAAATAATAAGATCGTTTCTGAATTGGAAAAAGATGTAGGACGATTAGAATTGGTAAGTGACCGGTTTGGAAAGATCGGAAGCAAGCCGCAATTGGAAACAAAAGAGATAATTGGCCAGGTAATGACCATGGTGGAGTACATGAAAAAAAGAGCTCCCGGCAAAGTGAGCTTTTCAGTTGTTCATGGAAATGATAAAGAAATTCATGCACACATTTCTCCGCCATTATTTGATTGGGTGATCGAGAACTTATTAAAAAATTCTTTGGATGCAATGGAAGGCACAGGAAGTATAAAGATCAACATTGAAAATTTTAATGACAAAGTGCAGATAGATCTTACTGATACGGGAAAAGGAATTCCCCTGGCGATGCAAACCAAAGTCTTTAAGCCGGGATATACAACAAAAAAAAGAGGCTGGGGGCTTGGGCTTAGCTTATCAAAAAGGATCATTGAACAATTTCACAAGGGACAGATTTTTGTAAAAAGCTCTGAACCGGGAAAAGGAACAACTATCAGAATTGTACTGAATAAGTAAACGCTTACATTTGCAATCCCAAACAAAGTTTTGTACTTGCCCGGGTGGCGAAATTGGTAGACGCACTACTTTGAGGTGGTAGCGCTGGAAACGGCGTGCTGGTTCGAATCCAGTCCCGGGCACCAAAAAGCCAATCAATTGCGATTGGCTTTTTTTTACTTCTGCTTTTAAGAGAATAGCTCCCTGTCTTTAATTCTTCTTTTATCCTCATAATATTTTTCCCACCAGGCTTTTTCACCGGGATGGCGGGGAGGCTTTGCAAGTGTCAATGCTTTAAAGGCAGCTTTGGCTTGTTTTTGTGCTACTCTGAATTCATAATGATCAAAAAGCCGCACAGCTTCGATCATATAAGACACGGCCACCTTCCTGTCTTTTATTAAAAGAAGATTCTCCCCGTTTTTTGTATCAGCTGTTGGAGAAAAGTTATAGGAACCCATATACACTCTTGCTGTGGGTTTATCAAAATCAATAACAACGAACTTGTGATGCATTCGTGTGCCAAATCCGCCTGTAGGTTCTGATTTAAATGGTTCCGGTAAATTTTTGGAAAGTTCTGCCGGAAAAACCGGGGCAACATTTCCATCCGGTTTTTGCACATCTATACCACCTACTTTCTTATCTGAAATACCGTAAACAAATATATTTTTGTTGGCAGTCAGTTTTGTAACCGCTTCACGTATGGTGCCCGTTGTCTGGTGTAAAAAAGCAAGTGAATAAAAAAGGTTTGATGTTGTATTTTCCTCCATATCCTTTCCTATCTCATTGAGTATAGCATTTGCAGCGCTGTGTGGTGAAAAGGAAATTTTTGCATCAATGCCTGTTAGCTGCAAATTATTCCAGATCGCTGAATCAGTTTTGCCGAAATCTTTTACTGAATCAAACTTCCAATAGTTATCAAAAGCTGTTAAGAAAGGTGCAATTGCTTTAGCACCAAAAACAATTACAGCATTATTTGCCTGTACATAAAAACCTCTCCATGTGAAATTTGTAGAACCACCAACAGCTGCTTTAAGTTTTGTCCCGTTCACCACGATCATTTTATTATGCTGAAGCTGGTTCATGTGATGCCGCTTTACATTGCCGGGAGTTGATTGTTCAAGCCGTTTTGCCGCTTCTGTTTCTGGTGAGTCATGTTCACCATGCTCAGCACTATCATCAATGATTATTTGCAATCGCTTTCCCAGTTTTTCAAATCTTGTTAAAAGTTCCGGTTCATTCAGATCATAGCCGGCAACCTTTACTATTGCAGTTTTATCTTTAATAGCAATATCCAGCAACTGTAGTATGGCATTGCGGGCTTCAAATCCCATCCACTCAAGAGCTTGTTTTGCCCGGGGATGTGTGGGTTTAAATGTAAGACCATCCTTTGCTTTTGAAGGCAATAAAGCAGGTATGCCCCCTTCTTTTTCGTATTTATCTACAAAAGCCTGTGATGAAACAAAACCTCTTGTAAAAGTCACGTTCATCTTTTTTGCATGGGTTTCCCGGTTCAATCTTATTTCAGCTTGTTGCGCTTCACCAAAGCTTAGTTCATCTTCATCATTCATAAAAACGGGCTTTACTAAATAGGTGAAAAGTCCGGGTAATTCTGCATTGCGGGGAAAATGAACCCACCTGAATTTTTGTACCGGCGCCTGCAGCGTGGACTGGCTGAACTTACTTACTTTTCCTTCTTTATTCTTAAAGGAAAGACGGTTTTTCAGTGCAAAGAATTTTTCACCCTTTGGCTCTTTATATTCAATTGAAAAACCAACAAAATCTTTTGGAGGCTTTCCATTTTTCCAGTTCATTCCTAAAAGTAGCATACCATCGCCACGATGGAGTTTTAAGGTGAATAATGCTTTTGGATTGGAAGCAGTTACCTGGAATTCAGCTTTTGGCATATAATTAATTTATTGAAAGTTCAACTCAATAAAATTAACCTAACAGAGAATTAAGACCAATACCCTGTTTGTGGTATTGATCAGGGGTTTGATAATGCAAGGGGAGGAGTTTCTTTTAATGGAGTTATTCTTTTCTCCAGTTCATCCCATTTATTGATGGCTTTGGTAAGCAGGTCTTTTTGTGTAAGTCCGGCTTTTTTTATTAACTCCATTAAAACATTCTTTTCATCCTTTGTATTTACAAATGCTTTTGCATATTGTTTTGTCATGCGGATAAAAATGAAATGGTCCTGCCATGTTCCAAGATAAGTAAGCAACCGGTCCAATGGTTTAAGATCAATGGCTTTTACTGATTTAGGAATGATCTTCAGCCAATACACAACATCTTTCAGCAGTTTTCTTATTTCATGGGCATTTTTTTTAAAATGCTTTTTACCTCTTTTTATTTTTTTAATTATTTCAATTGAAAGTTCTATGATCTTTTGTGATGCTTCCGCTGCAAACAGCTCATTAAAATAGCTGAATTGACGGTCAAAGACAGGTTGTTGTTCATGGATGTTTTTTGCGGCATCTTTTACCCATCTTCTTAAAAGTGACCTGTTCACACTTAAATATTCTTTGAAAGCGGAAACCGGTAATTGGTTTTGCCGTTCATATCTTCTGCAAAGTTGCAGCGATATGTCAAAGTCTCTCAACTTCCCGAAAGTTTTGAACAGATTACGTATCCCGGTAAAAGAGTCTTTCCAATCTTCTTTTGTTACTTCTTCATTTAACCGCAAATAACTTCTCATTTTTTTTACTGCAACACGCAGATCATGCACAGAATCTTTTGTTGGTCTTTTGCGACTGATAATAACATTATCAATAAAAACTTCTTTCTGCTGAAGCCAGTTTTTTAATATTAAATTCTTGTCAAACATTTTTCCAGGTAAATGTATTTATGCTCAACTTTTATTGAGCCTAATCAGGCAGTGTAATGATGATGCAAATTAATTATAAGTATAATCAATTCTACCCTGGAGTTTGTATTCACCGGCACCTTCAGGTGTACGTTCTTTTACAAACAAGGCTTCTTTTGTTTTTAAGCCCTTTTCATTGAAGATATACCGCCAGGTCAGGTAACCAATATTTTTTCCTGAAGTCGTCGTTATCTTTTGTATCACCCTGTCATTGTCATCATACTCAAAAAGATAATCAGGTAATAAACGGTTTGCTTTATAGTTGAAACGAACAATATCTGTAAGCCGGTTCTTATCATCATAGTAATAATAAGTAGGGTCGGATAAAACCCGGGCTTTAAAATTCCTTTCTTCGATCACATTCCCGTTTTCATCTAAACCAAATCTTACTTCAAGGCTATCTTTGTTATTGATGATGCGCCACATTTTATCCAGCTTGCCGTTTTTATAAATGTAATTGTGTACTTCAGTTTGTGAAAAATCGCCACTGCTATCTGCATCGGTTGCTATATTACTGATAGAAACGATATTCCCGTTTGCATTGTATGTGTAATTGCTTACACTTCTTACCCCGGCAGTAGAATCTACGGTACTAACAAGCAAGCCCTCACTATTAAAATGGTGTCTTAATAAGGATACCCTTTGTTTGTTTCTTGTTGTAATTCTAAGTATCGATCCATTTGAAAGCACTTCCTGTGTTTCGCTGAAATCTGTTGCGGGCATGCCTTCCGGTGTTATCCCGGTTGCTGTAACTTTATTAATGTTATTTGCTAAATAATTTTTCATTTGACTGGTAAGCTCAGCAACAGCTACAATATCTTTATAATAATATTGCGAATTTGCCTGGTGAAAAAAGAATAACAATAGCCAAAAAGATAGTTTCTTCATCGGTAAAGAATTTCGAATCAAAAGTACTCTAAACTGCTAATAAAGAAACGACATTACCTGTTTCTTGTTTATTTTTAAGAAAAATTATAGTTGAGCCATATTCCCCTGAGAAAAGAAACGGATTGCCTTAATTGCGGAACTACTGTGCAAGGCCGTTATTGTCATAATTGTGGCCAGGAGAATATCGTGCCTCATGAGAGCTTTTGGCATATGGCCAAACATTTTTTTTATGATATCACTCATTTTGACAGTAAGTTCTTCGATACCCTAAAGCTACTTTTATTAAAACCAGGATTTTTATCAAAGGAATATGTAAAAGGAAGAAGAGCCGGCTATCTGCATCCGGTTAAAATGTATGTTTTTACTTCTGCCATTTTCTTCCTGATCTTTTTTTCATTTATTGGGCCCGGCAGTTTGAATGTAAGCACTGAACAAGCGTTGGGAAAAGAAGCAAGAATAGCGTTGATAAATGACCTGGAAGAAGAAGCAAAAACAGATACTGCATCTTCAATAAGAAAGCAAATAGATCTTTTAAAAGACACAACAAGAGTAGTAACGGCCGGTGATCTGATCAAAATTGAGGGAAAAGCCGGGTTTACCTTTATTAATTTTACGGGTGCGGCATCACAATACAAATCGGTTGCTGCATATGATTCCATACAAAAGAGTTTACCAAAAGAAAAAAGAGATTACTGGTTGTTAAGAACACTCAAGACAAGAGAGATCGGGCTAAGCCAGAAATACGGAAGTGACCCCAGCACCGGGGTGCGGCAATTTTATAATGTTTTTTTGCATAAGCTGCCTTACCTGTTGTTTGTTTCATTGCCACTATTCGCTTTGTTTTTAAAACTGCTATACATAAGAAGAAAAGAATTTTATTATTTTGATCATGGAATATTTTCCATACACCATTATATATTCTCTTTTATCCTCCTGTTATTCGTTTTCGGATTTCAAAAGCTGTATGAATGGCTTGATGCCGGTGTTTTGAATATAATAGCCGTTTTGCTTTTTCTTTCCGGTGGATTTCATTTATATAAAGCCATGCGGAAATTTTATGGGCAAAGAAGGGCTAAAACAGTTGTTAAATTTGTACTGTTAAATTGTATGGGCATTTTTAGCTTGTTATTATTATTTTTTGTGTTTTTCCTTTTTTCAGTATTTCAATTATAATTTATGAAGACAAACCTGGCAGATAGTTTCCTGCGATTGCTAAGTATAATGGATGATCTCAGGGAAAAATGTCCCTGGGATAAAAAACAGACGATACAAACGCTGCGTCACATGACCATTGAAGAAACCTATGAACTGGCTGATGCCATAACAGAAGAAGATTGGAAAGGTATTAAAGAAGAATTAGGTGATCTTTTATTGCATATTGTATTTTATACAAAGATCGGAGTGGAAAAAAATAAATTTACAATGGAAGAAGTGATCAATGGGATTTGTGAAAAGCTGGTTACACGGCACCCGCATATTTACGGGGATGTAAAAGTGAATGATGAAGAAGATGTAAAGAAGAACTGGGAAAAATTAAAACTTAAAGAAGGTAAACAGTCAATCCTGAGTGGTGTACCCCGATCTTTACCCTCCACAGTAAAAGCCATGCGATTGCAGGAAAAAGCAAAGCAGGTTGGTTTTGAATGGGAGAATAAAGAACAGGTTTGGAACAAAGTAGAAGAAGAGATGGCTGAGTTGAAAACAGCAATAGCCAATTGGCAATCAGCCAGGGATGAAGAATTAATAGAGCTTCATAAAAAAGTGGAAGAAGAATTTGGAGATGTTGTTTTTTCGCTAGTTAATTATGCACGGTTTTTGCAAGTGGATGCCGAAAATGCGCTGGAAGTGACCAACAAAAAATTTATACGGCGTTTTACCCAAATGGAAAATGAAGCCACAAAGGATGGTAAAAACCTGGCAGAAATGACCCTCGACGAAATGGATTCCATCTGGAATAATATAAAAAAACGAACCTGATCTGTTGAATAGACTACAAAAAATACTTCCCAAACCCCATGGATGGTTAGTGGGTGCAGTTATTTTATACCTGCTTTCTTTTTTATTTACCCAATCATTTTCTCCGGCCCGTTCAGTTAAGAATGAAGTAAGCAAACTGGAAGAATATGTAAGAACAAAACAACAGGAATTTAATAAGCTGGTTGCCGATACTGCACTGATCAAAAGACTTGCTTTTAATGCTTATTCAAAACAGGAACTGGATAAACTTACCACAAATCCTACAGGGGTATTTGTATATAAGAAAGATTTTGGCGGGGGTGAACTGAAATTCTGGAGCAATCAGAATAGTTTTCCGCCAAATGAGATATTTACTTATCCTGACACCGCTTATTTTCAGCAAAGACCGAATGGATTTTATATATGCCTGAAAAATACTTTTGGTCTTGATGCAAAACATGATTCCATTGCTACCATTGGAATGATACCGGTAATGTACCAGTATTTTTCAGCATTGGGTAAGCATTTTGTTTATAGCAGTTCAGCTACATCAAAGATTTCTATTTCAGGTTTGCCTACGCAGTATAAGGTTACCGGTCTTACCGATGATATTCATTTTTATATTTCTCCCGTTACTACTTCGTCAAAGCCAGTAGTGGAGCTGTCAGTTATTTTCAAGCTGCTCTCTGTCTTATTATTGCTTGTCTATGTTCATTTTATTGCTGAAAAAATTGCAAAGCAATATGGTTTTTGGAGAGGATTATTGTTTTTGATAATAACACTGGTAGCCTTACGGGTAATAAGTTATTTCTTCCCCTTCCCGGTTAATTTCCGGCAGTTTGAGTTATTTGATCCCCGGGTATATGGTTCAAACCCGATTCACCGGTCTTTAGGCGACCTGCTTATAAATTCCATTTTCTTTTTCTGGATCGTTTTATTCTCCTGGCAAAAGATCAGGGCAACGGGGTTTTATAATTTTTCCTTTAAACTGGGAGTAATAAAAGGCATTGCCGGTAGTTTGGCAGTAGTGGTAATTACTTTTCTGATCGCTTATATTATTCGAAGTCTTGCTGCAGATTCCAGTATTTCATTTGATGTAATTAATTTTTTCAGCCTTACTCCTTTTACCATATTTGGTTTTATTACTTTATCAATACTCGCAGTGGGATATTATTATTTTATGAAGATAATGACACCACTGTTATCGCTGACATTTAGTAACAACATGTTCCCGGTTTACCTGATCGTAGCAGCAGCAGGACTTACTTTTCTTACCGTTAATGTAAATGATCCCTTGCTCATATTTTATATCATTGTGCTTGGCTGGTTGATATTTTATATCTGGTTATCGGGCATAAAAAAGTTCGGGATCAATAACCAGCAACAAACAATGGCGGGTGGTTTGTTCTGGATCTTTGTGTTCTCTGTTTCTATAACGGCTGTGATCATAGATGCTAACCGTGAAAAAGAATGGAACATGCGGGCACAGATTGCAGAAAAAGTGAACCGCCAAACAGACCCCTATAATGAACAAGAGCTGGGGATAACGCTGACTTTTTTTGACAATGAATTTTTATCTCCGAATTTTTATCGTTTCAGCAGGGATATTAACTCTGCAATATTTTTACGTGACAGTCTTCTTCACAACAGTGATTATTTAAAAAATTATAATTCCCGTTTGTATGTTTTTGATTCTCTGAAAAATCCTTTGTACAATGAGCAAACAGATTCATATAATACACTCCAAACTATTCTGGATGTAAATGCCAGGGAAACTTCGGTGCCTAATTTATATTTCTATTCAACTACTTTTAATAAGTATACATTTATTTTTAAGCAAACTGTAACCGATAGCACAGGGGTACTGGGTTATTTATTTATTTTATCCGATCCTGACAGGGAAGGAATGGATGATCCGGAAGCGCAGCTTACAAGAGGCCGTGAGGTAGCTGACCCAAAACAGCGCAATTATTTTTATGGGGTTTATGAAAACAATACCCTTACGGTAACAAGTCCGTTCAACAAATATCCTTTCAGAACTTCGCTACGATTAGCAGACAGGCAGGTAGAAACAATAGAAAAAAGATTGGCGGAAGGCTTTACTGAACTATGGTACAAAGCAAAGCACAATAAAGTAGTTGTAGTGGTTAGAAGGGAGGCGGATGTATTAGAAGCGATCACTTTGTTCTCGTATATTTTTTGCGTGTTCTTATTCCTGGTTGGTTTTTTTAATGCATTATTCCTCCTGCTGCGCCTGGGTGGTGATATAAGAGAATTCCGCCGCATACTGGAATGGAATATCCGCACACAAATACAGGGAACGATAATTTTTGTAAGCATACTTTCATTTATCATTATCGGTATATCCACTATCTCTTTTTTTATACTCCGGTATAAACAGAATAATGAAGAAAGACTAAGCCGTACAATGGATATTACCATCAGGCAAATGGAGCAAAAACTAAATGACCGCCTCCAGTTAGATGAAAAGATAGCCATCTATGATTCGGTTTCAAACCAGGAAGTAACAAAACTGGTAAACGAAGTGGCCGAGATACATAATGTGGATGTGAATGTATATGACACAAGTGGCAGATTGTATGTAAGTTCACAACCTATTATTTACCGGGAGAATTTTTTAAGCAAGCAAATGCATCCTATTGGGTTTTATCATCTTAACAGGTTGCGGGAAGTACAGCGTACCCAACAGGAAAATTTGTCTACTACTTCTTATATGAGTATTTATTCGCCTTTGCGAAGTAAGGAAGGGGTTGCCTATGCATATATCAATATCCCTTATTTTTCATCACAACAGGAATTGAAACAGGAGATATCAAATTTTCTTGTCACCATTATTAACCTGAATGCATTTATTTTTCTTGTATCAGGTGTTATTGCTTTATTTATTACAAACCGTGTGACAAGATCATTTTCTTTGATCAGCGATAAAATGCGGGAAATAAATCTTGGAAGAACCAATGAAGAAATTCTTTGGAAAAGAAATGATGAAATAGGAGGTTTGGTAAAAGAGTATAATAAAATGGTTAAGAAACTTGAAGTAAGTGCCGAGGCGCTGGCGAAAGGAGAAAGAGAAGGCGCATGGCGTGAAATGGCAAGACAAGTGGCGCATGAAATTAAAAATCCCTTGACGCCAATGAAGCTGAGCATACAATTCCTTCAAAAATCAATTGATAATAATTCAGTAAATGTGAAAGAACTGACAGCGCAGGTGGCAAAGACACTTGTAGAGCAGATAGATCATTTATCAAAGATCGCATTTGACTTTTCGCAGTTTGCCAATATTGGAAATACAAATGTTGAAGTATTCGATATCAATGAAGTGATCCGTTCATTAGATAATCTTTATAAGGCAGGCCATGAAGGAGATATAAAGTTGAATGCTGTTGAAGGGAAAGTACTGGTGAAAGCAGATAAAACACAAATGAACCGGCTTTTTACAAATCTTATACAAAACGCAATTGAAGCTTGCAATGAAAAAGATAAATGTAGTATTGAGGTAAAAGAAGTGCAGGTAGATGGTGTAGTACAAATAAGCGTAAAAGATAATGGTGAAGGCATACCAAAAGAAATGCACTCAAAGATCTTTGTGCCCAACTTCACTACTAAATCATCAGGAAC
>FKKE01011468.1_pt1 | contig 11172 bp, 9 predicted proteins | sample 1106331 | NCBI WGS metagenome assembly FKKE01 (sample SAMEA3931202, study PRJEB13176) | freshwater metagenome | biome: Drinking water system; feature: drinking water; material: freshwater | place: China | collected 2013-02-06 | reverse complement strand
CTTTTCGGCCGGATTGGGGGCCAGGCAGATCATCTCTCCCTCCCCTTCCCGCATCACCCGAAGGGCCCCGGTTGAATCGTAGCCCATTACGGTGGCGTCGGCCCGGAATTCCTCCGGCAGGGGAACCAGCGCGGCCTGGACTCCGGTCTGGTCGGGGGGAGATGGGGCCGGTTCCGGCGCCGGGCTCGGGCAGGCAGCCAGCGCCAGAAGAACCGTGCAGACAGGAGCAGCAAACCGTGGTTTCACGAGTATCTCCCGGAGAAAGAATTGCCGAGGCCTGCTGAAGTATAGCGCGGCCGCCGCGAGACCGGACCTAACCCGCCGGCTTCCGGGCCGACCAGAGCCGGGTGGGCGACACCGTGCCTCCGAGCGGGGCGCCCCCGGTGACAATCCGGCGATGGTAATCCAGCTGGCCCAGATGGTAGGACAGGTGCGCGGAAAGGTGAATCAGAAAGTCGCCGGTATTGACGCGGACCCCCGCAACCGGCTCGGGATAGTCGGCGTCCAGTTCGGCCGCGGTCAGCGCCATGACGGTGGGGGGAACCGCTTCGACCGCCGCGGCGATCCGTTCCACCACAATTGCCCGGGGCACGTCCCGGTCGCCGAACTCGGCATCCCGGTTGCGCCGGTAGCCGCTTCCCCCCAGGATCGCGCCCACGAAGTGCTGCAGGTTGCCGGCCAGGTGCAACGCCAGGGTTCCGCCGGAATTGGAGATCCCCGGCACCAGGCGCCATAGATCGGCGTCGGAAGAATAGGCCTCCACCTGCATCCGGGTGGTCGCCAGCTCGCGCGCGAATATGGCCGCCAGCGAGTGGGACAAGGACATCATGAGCCCTTCTCCTTTCCGATCAGGTCGCGCAGCAACCCCGCGTCCACCCGGTGACCTCCCTCGAACCGGCGCAGCTCCGGAACGAGCCCCTGGGCCGAGAGCCGGGCCAGCTCCCGCTCGATATCGGCATCGGGGTGGTGCCGGTCCCGGGTCCCGATCGCCAGGGTCAACCCGGCCCGGGCCAGCCGTTCACCATAGCGGTCGACCGGCAGGTCGGGAGGCAGAACCGCCCCCCACAGGACCAGCCGCTCGGGCCGGATTCCGCCCAGGGCAACCCAGCGCGCCGCAGTCGCGGCTCCCTGGGAAAAACCGTGCACCTCGATGCGGGGCTCACCCGCCACGCTGAGGCGGATCCGCTCGGCCAGCCGGTCCAGGTACTGGAGATAGTCTTCGATCTCGGCCTCGCGGTCCTCCCGGGTCATCCAGGAAGCACCCACCCGGCGGCCGCCCTGTTCCTCGAAGTAGGCCCGGGAGAGTCCTTCCGGCGCTACCAGAACCCGGCCGGGCAGCGCCACGGCATCGAACCAGGAAAGGAAGCCCGCGGCCAGCATGCTGTAGCCATGGAGTACGAACCAGATTTCGGAGGCCCCCTCCAGTTCTCCCCGGGTGAGATAGCGGGCAGTCCGGCCCACTCGGAGGTGGTGGGTGACGGGCGGGCCGCTCATGTCCGGTACCGGCCCCAGGCTTCCCGGAGGACGTCGCTGATTTCGCCCAGGGTGGCCCGAACCCTCACCGCAGCCAGGATCGGCGGCAGGAGGAGCCCGGAGCCCCGGGCGGCGGTGCCCAGCTCGCCGAGCGCCCGCGCTACCGCCGGAGAATCCCGGTTCTGCCGGGCGGCCCTTACCCGTTCGATCTGCCGGGCTTCGAGCTCGCCGAAGCGGGGCAGCTCGATGTCGGGGGGGGGCTCATCCGAGGGATGGCGGTTGACTCCGACCACGCCGACCGCGCCGCTCTCCACCGCTTTCTGAAGCTCATAGGCGCTCTCGGCAATCCGGCGCTGGAAGAAGCCGGCTTCGACCGCCCGGGTGGACCCGCCCAGGCCATCCACTTCCTCGATCAGGGCCAGGGCCTCCCGTTCGATCCGGTCGGTCAGGGCTTCGACATAGTAGCTGCCGCCGAGGGGATCTATCGTCCGGGCAAGGCCGCTTTCTTCGGCCAGAATCTGCTGGGTCCGCAGCGCCAGGGTGGCGGCGCCTTCGGAGGGGAGCGCCAGGGCTTCGTCGTAGCCGTTGGTATGGAGCGACTGGGTTCCCCCCAGGGCCGCGGCAAGGGCCTGGACCGTAACCCGCACGATGTTGTTGAGAGGCTGCTGGGCCTGGAGGGTGACCCCGCCGGTCTGGGTGTGAAACCGTAGCCGGCAGGCGGCATCGTCGGCCCCGAACCGCTCCCGGGCCAGCCGGGCCCAGAGCCGGCGGGCAGCCCGGAACTTGGCGGCTTCCTCGAACAGGTCGTTATGCGCCGCAAAAAAGAACGAGAGCCGGGGCCCGAAATCGTTGATGGACAATCCGCTTTCGACCGCATGACGGACGTACTCGCACGCGTTGGCAAGGGTAAAGCCGACCTCCTGAACTGCAGTGGCGCCGGCTTCCCGCATGTGGTAGCCGCTGATCGAGATGGGGTTGAAGCTGAGCTTCTCTTCCGCGACGAATCGGAAGATCTCGATGCAGAGCCGAAGCGAAGGCCCGGCCGGAAATATGTAGGTGCCGCGGGCGATGTACTCCTTGAGAATGTCGTTCTGAACCGTGCCGGCCAGCCGGTCGGGGGGAATCCCCTGCTCTTCTCCCACCACCACGTACATGGCCAGCAGAATGGCGGCGGTGGCATTGATGGTCATGCTGGTTGAGACCCGGTCGAGCGGAATGTCCTGGAACAGCCGGGCCAGGTCGTCGACCGTGTCGATGGCCACCCCGACCCGGCCCACTTCGCCCGCGGCCATGGGATGGTCGGAGTCGAGCCCCATCTGGGTGGGAAGGTCGAACGCAGTGGAGAGTCCGGTCTGTCCGGCCGCCAGCAGGGCGTGGAACCGCCGGTTGGTATCTTCGGCGGTCCCGAAACCGGCGTACTGCCGCATGGTCCAGACCTTCCCGGTGTACATGGTCGGCTGGATCCCGCGGGTATAGGGCCAGACCCCCGGCTGGCCGGGATCATCCGACCAGTCGCTTGGGGTATAGAGCGGCTTTACCGGAAGCAGCGAAGGGTTCACACCGGGGCCTGGGGCTCCCGCAGGATTTCGCCGACAAACTCGACATCGCGGCGGGAACCGATGACCAGCGGAGTCCGCTGGTGGAGCTCCGCCGGCGTGATGTCCAGGATCCGGGTGATCCCGTCGGTGGCGGCGCCGCCGGCGTGCTCGGCAATGAAGGCCAGGGGGCTGGCTTCGTAGCAGAGCCGGAGCTTGCCCCCGGGCTTGGCCGCCTCTCCGGGGTAGAGAAAGATCCCGCCCGACACCAGGTTACGGTGAAAATCGGCCACCAGGGCACCTATATAGCGGCTGTTCTTTCCCTTGATCCGGTCGGGCAGGTCGCCGTGGAAGCCCCGCACCGCCTGCTGCATGGCGGGAGTCCACCGGCCGAAATAGCTCTCGTTGACGCTGTAGTACTGGCCCACCTCGGGGGTCCTGATATCGGGGTGGGAGAGCACGAATTCGCCGATGGTGGGATCGAGGGTAAAGCCGTGCACTCCCTGGCCGGTGGAGTACACCATCATGACGCTGGACCCGTACATGACGTAACCCGCGGCCACCTGGGCCCGGCCCGGCTGGAGCACGTCCTCGAGGGTGCCGTCCCCCTCCATGGTCCGGCGCCGGTAGATGCTGAAGATGGTACCTACCGGGTTGTTGTTGTCGATGTTGGAAGAGCCGTCCAGCGGGTCAAACAGGACGGCGTACTTTCCCCGGGGTCCGGCCCCGTCCATCGTGACGACCTCGTCGTCCTCCTCTGAAGCCATTACGCAGACCCGGCCGGTATGCCCCATCGCGTTCTTGAGCGCTTCGTTGGCGAAGACATCGAGCCGCTGCTGGGAATCGCCCGAGACATTCATGTGGCCGGCCGAGCCAAACACCTGGAGGATCCCGGCGCGCCGGACGGTAGCGGCTATGATCTTGGCCCCCAGGGCGATGTCGTAGAGGAGATTGGAGAGCTCGCCGGTTGCCTCGGGATAACGCCGCTCCTGTTCAATGATGAACCGTTCGATCGTGATGACCGAGGTGCCCGGGAGAGTGCGGCGGCGTTCCTTAGGGTACCAGTTCATATCGGGCAGTCCGGCTGCGGCCCCGAAGGACCATGGTCGATTGGTCGAGCGTCACGGTCACGCTGCCTTCCCGGTCGGTGCGCCATACGGCGGTTCCCTGCCCGGTCAGGCGCGCCAGGGCGCCGGGAGCGGGGTGTCCATAACGATTGGGCCCTACGCTGATCACCGCGGCCCGCGGTGCCAGCTCGGCCAGCCACCCGGTACCGGTCGACCCCGCGGAGCCGTGGTGCCCCACCTTGAGCAGATCCACCGCCCCAACTCGTCCGGCCAGCCATGCCTCCGCCCGGATGCCCAGGTCTCCCGCCAGCACGGCCTCGAAGGCGCCGTACCGCACCAGGAGCACCACCGAATCGTCGTTCAGATCCTCATTCCACCGGGTCCAGGCGGTGTCGGGATGCAGAACCCGCAGGACCACTCCATCTATTACCAGCGAGTCGCCGGCCCGGCCGGGGCGCCACCGGGTTCCTTCTCTTTCGGCCAGCTCGAGCATCCGGAGATAGTTGGGCTCGGCGACCGGCCGGGCGGGCTCCAGGATCAGGCTGGCGGGAACCCGCTCCAGCACCGCGGGGATCCCTCCCACGTGGTCGAGGTGGGCGTGAGACAGGACCACCAGATCGAGCCGCCGCACCCCCTGGCGAACCAGAAACGGGAGGACCACTTCCCGACCCGCGTTCCGCCGCCCGTCCGCCGGCCCGCCGTCCACCAGGATCCACCGGCCCCCCGGAGTCCTGATCAGCGCCGCGTCTCCCTGGCCGACGCCGAGGAAATGTAGCGACAGCCCTCCGCTCCCATAAGTCGAGCCGGCCCGCGGCAACGGAAGCAGCAGCAGAATGCCCGCGATTCCGAGGCCCAGACCGAGCCGCAGCGCCGCCCGCCGCCCGGTGTTCCGGCGCCCCAGGACCCAGAGGGCAAAGCCGAGGAGCAGCGCCCAGGGCAGCGCCCCGCCCGGCCCTTCCGGAGTCATCAATGCGCCGGCAGGAATGCGGCTGCCATGATGGGCCAGGGCCTCCAGTCCGGCCAGCCCCAGCCCCGCTCCCGCGGCGAATCCACTGGCCGCGGGGGGAAACACCGCCGCCAGCAGGACACTCAACAGGGTAGCCGGCACCGCCAGCGCGGCGAGGGGAATCGCGGCGAAGTTGAGAGCGATCCCGGCCAGCGCCACCGTGCCCAGCGCCGCGGCGGTAAAGGGAGCGGTGGTCAGGGTGGCACCCAGCGAGGCGAACAGCATTCGCCACCCGGCTGCGGTTCCGATGAACCGGTCGCTCCACCGGGTAAAAGTCATGGTTCCGTAGAACGCTCCGGCCGAAAGCCAGGCGCCCAGGTCGAAAATGGCCCAGGGATCGAGGAGGGTTACCAGAAGGCAGGTAACCCCAAGCAGGGCGAGCGGAGCGGGATGGCGCTGCCGCGATGCGGACCACGCTCCCAGCCCGCACAGCAGTGCGGCCCGGGTGGCCGGAGCGGGCCAGCCCAGAAAGGCCACGTAACCGAAGGCCATGGCGGCGGCGGCGAGGGACCGCCGGGCCCGGCCCGCTCCGACGGCCTTGAGGAGCAGCACGGTCCACCCGAAGAAGATTCCCACATGAAACCCGCTGATTGCGAGCAGGTGGATCAGGCCCGATCGGGCGAACTCGGCCTTGAGGGCCGGATCGAGGTCGCCCCGGCTCCCCGTCAGCAGCGCATCGACCAGGCCGCTTCGGGCGCCGTAGAGGCGGGTTATGGTCCGGTGCAACCAGTTCCGGAGCTCCGGCTCCCAGCCCCCCGCCGCCCCGCGCGGCTCCATCCGGCTGATGATCAGGAGCCCGTCCGGTTTCCCCCCGAACCGGCGGGAGGGAAGCCAGCGTCCGGTGACCTCCCAGCGAGACCCCGCCGCAACGGTCTCCGGGGATCGGACCCGGACCGGGATCAGGCCGCGGCAAGGACCCATTACCGCGGCGCCGGCAACTCCCTGGCTCACCGGCTGGCGGAACTCGATCCGGGTCCGGATTACTCCGGCGGGAAGGGAGGAGACGCACCGGGCCGCTTCGCCTGCGCGGGTTATGACCCCCAATCCCAGGCCTAAAAGGGCCGCCCCTGCCAGCCAGGCCGTTCCGCTCCGCCGGAGGACCAGAGCCCCAGCCCCAAGCAGGAAGGCGGTAATCCACGGGTCCAAAAAACGCGAGAGGCCGGTCGCGAGACCGGCCTCGAAGCAGAGCACCAGGTAGACAGATTTCCGATGGCTCACGGCCCTCCGGCCAGGACCGAAAGCTCGGGCAGTACCAGAGTTCCGGTGAACGTCGAGCCGGTGGTTCCGGTAAGGCGGACCCGGTGATACTGGCCCACCGCGGACTGGGCCAGATCGAGCAGGACCAGGTGGTTGGCCCGGGTGCGGCCGAGCATGAGCCCGCCCCGCCGGGCCGGCCGTTCAACCAGCACCTCGTGAAGCTCCCCGATGCGGGGCAGGTTCCGGGCCCGGGCCTGGCTCCGGACCTTCTCGATGAGCCGTTCGAGCCGCTCGGCCGCTACCTGATCGGGAATCCGGTCGGGAAGCCGCACCGCCGGGGTTCCCTCCCGGATCGAATAGCGGAAGGTGTACGCGTCATCGAACCCGGCCGCTTCAACCAGCGACATGGTTTCCTCAAACTGCGCGTCGGTTTCGCCGGGAAAGCCCACGATCAGGTCGGTGGTCAAGGTGATACCCGGAATGGCGCTCCGCAGCCGGGCCACGACTTCCAGGAACCGGGCCCGGGTGTAACGCCGCAGCATCCGCCGGAGCACCGCATCGGACCCGCTCTGGGCGGGCAGGTGAACGTGCTCGCAGACCGCCGGGGTTTCCGCCATGGCGGCGATGACCCGGGGGGTGAAGTCGGTCGGGTAGGGACTGGTGAACCGGAGCCGCCTGATCCCGGCCACCGCTCCGACCGCGCGGAGCAGATCGGCGAAATCGTGAGTGCCGTCGTGATAGGAATTCACCGTCTGGCCCAGCAGGGTAACTTCGCTGGTGCCCTGTCCGGCCAGCCGTTCAACCTCGAGTACCACATCCTCCAGCTTACGGCTTCGCTCGGGCCCCCGGGTATAGGGAACAATGCAGAAGGTGCACTTGTAATCGCAGCCGCGCTGGACCGTAACGAACTGGGTCGGCCCGGGAGACCGGACCGGCGGGACATCCTCGTAGTGCTCCCAGGACCGGAAACCGGTTTCGGCAACCCTCCCGCCCGACTCGACGCTGCTGATGAGCTCGGGGAGCTTCCGGTATCCATCCGGGCCAACCACCAGGTCGACCCGGGGAACCCGCTCCAGGAGGACCGGACCGAGCCGCTGGGCCATGCACCCTACCACGCCCAGAACGGTACCCTTCCGCTTGAAGCGCTGAAGCTCCCCCATCCGGCCGATGACCCGCTGTTCGGCGTTATCGCGAACCGCGCAGGTGTTGAGGAGCAGCAGGTCAGCGTCTTCGGGACTGGGGGTGGGCGAATACCCCTGTTCTGCCAGCAACCCCAGCATGAGCTCGGTGTCGGCCACGTTCATCTGGCAGCCGTAGGTCTCGATGTAAACCCGCTTCATGGCCGGATGGAAACCCCGAGATTCACCAGGAAGGCCCGCTCCGAGAACCCCCCGGAAGCCGATCGCCAGACATGGCTCAGGGCCAGATCGGCCCGGGCGCGGCTCCGGGCGAAGTCGAGGGAAGTCCCGGCCGAAACCCCGGTTTCCGAGCCGAGAACCCCGGTCTGGATCGCAAAGGGAAGCTCGCTGTGGTAAACCCCCATGCGAATGGGCCGCAGGCCGGGACGATTGGGATCGGGAGTAAACTCGAACCCGGCATTCCACTCCAGGGTACTGCGGCTCCCGGCACCGCCCAGGGCCAGCAGATCGCCGTTGGAACGGGACCAGTTCCGGTAGGAGGTGCTGCCGGCGAGGAGCATCCGGCTGCCCAGCTGGAGCCGGGCCCCTCCCGCAAGGGTCATGGGGAGCTTCACGGTGCCCAGCCGGGTGGTGTCCTGTTCGACCCGCATCCCGTCATCGGCCCGGATCATCCCGGCCAGGGTCAGCGCGGAAACCGGACGGACAGTGACCCCGGCGGAAACCCCCAGGGCCAGATAGGAGATGGTATTCACCTCGGTCGCGCCGGTATAGGCGCTGTCGGTGAACACCCGGTGGCTGGTGATCCGGTTCGATCCGGTGAGCAGATGAAGCCCCACTCCGAGCTGGAACCTGGGGGACTGCCGCCAGGCAATGGCGGCCCGGAGATCGGAAATCCCCCCCAGGGAAGTCAGGGTGTCCAGAACCTCCACCGGAACCTCGCGGAGAATCAGCGTATCGCGAGAAGCGAGCTGAAAATTGCGATCGGTATAGCCGCTGGCGCTGATCCCCATGGACAGAGGGACCCCTCCTATGGGGGCGGTCACGCTGAAACCGGGAAAGCGGTTGTCGCTGGTACTGGCGGTTCCCAGCGGGTTGGTGGTACTGGTCCAGGTCTGCACAGTCTGGAAGGCTGCGTTAACCTGGCTTGCCAGGCCAAGAGCGGCCGGGTTGAGCGAGGACTCGATGTCGAACAGGCCGAAGCCTCCGCCAGTCCCGGCGGCCCGGACCGAGATGGGGCGGAGGGGAAGGCCAAACCCGCGGGTCCCGAACTGGGACGACTGGGCGGCAAGTCCGGTCGGAATGGCGCACAACGCCAGGATCAGGAAGCGGCGTACCATGATCATGGGAACCCCGGCCGGGCCGACTGGGCGAAGGTAATCCAGAGCCGGGGCCGCCCGGAGGAGGATCGGGTGGAGTGGAACTCCGGCCGGGCAAAGGTGCCGGCCTCCGGAGCCAGCCCAAGAAGAAGGGCGGTAGGAAGCCCGTTAGGACCGAACCAGGTACTGACCGGCCCACCCACTTCGACTCGCAGCACTCCGGTGGCGCCGGGATCGATGTTTGCCAACCCCGCCGCGCCACCGAAGGCCGGGGACTTGGCCCCGATATCGACCAGGGGGGCCAGTACCTGGAGTACGGCCGGGTCGTGCGGCAACCCGGGCACCGGGCCGGCCGGGGTCAGCTCCAGGGTTGCCCGCACCACCGTGGAGGAATCGGTGATGTTCCGGGGCAGCTGGAACCGGAGCAGGGTCCGGCTTCCCACCCTGCCTCCGAGAAAAAGATTCCCCGCCGCACCGAGGGGGGGTTCCTGGATGTAGTAGGTCGAAGTATCGGCGGGAATGGTGATGGTCTGCCGGCGCAGCGTCGTGTCGGTCGTGGGTACCTGCGCATAAGTAAGATAGGTCGGAGGAAGGCCGCCGAAGTTGGAACCCAGACGAACCCCGGTGGGAACCGGGGCGGAAATCCGGAACCCCACCCCGAACCGGGTGGAGTCGGATTCGTCGGGAAGCAGCCGGGGCCAGGCCTCGGGCGCAATCCGCACCAGCACTGACCCGCTCCGTAGGGTATCGGCGACCTCGACCGAATCAACCGCGGTGGCGGCGGTGAAGTACTGGTCCAGGTCCGCGACTGTGGCGGTGGAGTCGACCAGGGGAATCCGGTGAACGATGATCCGGAGGTTGCGGACCGCGGTGTCGCGGGCCACCAGGTTCAGCCGGATCTGCATGGAATCGATGGTATAGGAATAGCGGACCCCCAGAACGAAAAGGCTGTCGGGCAAGGCGCCGAAAACGGCGTAGCCCCGGGCATCGCCGGCGGGCAGGCCGTTGGAAACCAGCAGTACGGGGGTCTGGTAGAAACCTACATAACCGGAGAAACTGCTGTCCCGGTCGAATGCCGCTTCGATGATGGTATCCCGGATGATGAGCCCCTGGCCGGGGCAGTACTCCGGACAGGAGGAAGGAACCGCGAGCCGCTCCTGACACCCGGCAACGACAAAGAACGCCAGCAGGGACCACCACTTTCTCACATTGACTCCTTTACGAATGCATCGGGCAGCAGCTCGGCCAGGCGCCAGTGGCGGAACTGGGTCGGCCCCACCGCTTCTACCCGCAGATCCAGTCCGAACTCGGCCAGGGCCTGGCGGCAGGCCCCGCACGGAGATGCGGGAGGATCCACGTCCGTCGCAACCACGATGCGGCGGAACCGGCGGGCCCCGGCGCTGATGGCTGAGCCCAGAGCAACCCGCTCGGCGCAGATGGTGAGGCCGTAGGAGGCGTTCTCCACGTTGCATCCGGCATAGACGGATCCGTCCTCGGCCTCCAGGGCGGCACCCACCCGGAATCTGGAATAGGGGGAATGCGCCTGCTGTTGCGCCGCCCGCGCCGCTTCGACCAGCCGGTCACCCACGCCATACCTCTTTCAGGAAAGACGTCCCCGCCGCAAGCGGGGCCGTTCCCAGGAACTCGGCGACCGTTTGCCCGATGTCGGCGAAGGTCGGCCGTTCTCCCAGAGGAACGGCCCCGATCCGCGGACCGTAGACCAGGAGCGGAACCCGCTCCCGCGAATGGTCGGTCGAGGGAGTGGTGGGATCGTTTCCGTGATCTGCGGTAAAGATAACGAGATCCTGGTCCCGGACCCCGGAGAGGAGTCCGGGAATCGCCCGGTCCAGCTCGGCCAGTCCGGCCCGGAACCCGGCGACGTCATTCCGGTGGCCCCAGGTCTGGTCGAATTCGATCACGTTGGCGAAGAGCAGCCCGCCCTCCATGTCTCTCAGACCTGCCTCGATCAGGTGGTAGGCCTCCGCATTGGTCGCGGTATGGGTGCTGGAAATCCCCCGGCCGGCGAAGAGGTCGTCCACCTTACCGACTCCGACCCGCGGTATCCCGGCCGCTTCGCAGCGGTCCAGCAGGGTCGCTCCCGAAGGCTCCAGGCTGAAGTCTTTCCGGTTCGGGGTCCTCCGGTAGGATCCCGGGGTTCCGGCAAAGGGACGGGCGATGACCCGCGAAACGGCGTGCTCGCCCGAAAGGATCTCCCGCGCGGCGGCACAGGCGGCATAGAGCTCGGCGAGCGGGACGGTCTCCTCGTGCGCCGCGATCTGGAAGACGCTGTCGGCCGAGGTATAGACGATCCAGCTGCCGGTGGCCTGGTGCTCCGCCCCGAATGCATCGATAACCGCGGTGCCGGAAGCCGCCCGGTTGGCCAGTACACCCCGCCCGGTGCGCCGGGAAAACTCCGCGACAACCGGACCGGGAAATCCC
>FKKE01011951.1_pt1 | contig 11183 bp, 10 predicted proteins | sample 1106331 | NCBI WGS metagenome assembly FKKE01 (sample SAMEA3931202, study PRJEB13176) | freshwater metagenome | biome: Drinking water system; feature: drinking water; material: freshwater | place: China | collected 2013-02-06 | reverse complement strand
CCGATCACCGCGGTCACATCTCCGGCGATCGCGACCCGACCCTCCTCGGTCATGTGGGTGTGCACGGTGTTCAGCGACGCGTCATCGGCCGCCGCCACAATGCTGGGGTCGGTGTCGGCGACCCGGATGGCGATCCCGCGGGCGTGGTCGTCGATCTCGGTCGGGGTGGCGCCGGAGAACGCCTGCGCAATCAGCTCGCTCTCATATCCGCTGCGCTCGTCGTCGGACAGCGGTGACGCGGATCGCTTGTTCACCAAAGTGATTCCACGGATCACCGCATCAACACACTCGGCAGACAGATAACCCTCGGCGGCACAGTCGGACACCTTCGGCACCGACTCCAGCCCGCTGGCGGTGCGCACATAGCGGTGCGCGGCCGCGGGTGGCATGCCCATCTCGATCAGTGCGTTTCGTGTGGTCGACCCCGCCCGCGCTGCCGCACCTGTGTCGTCGAATAGTGCTGTGTGCACGGCGATCTGGTGATCGAGCACGTTGCGCAACATCCGTAGTTCGTCGAGCCGCTCGTGTAGCGCGCGGCCACTGCCGTCGTCGGGCGGCGGTTGCAGGACGGTGAGGGTGTCGCGGAGCTCGGTGATCGAGGGCATGACACCAAGCTACTCGCAATCACGTTCGACGACGAGATTTCTCCACAGCCCTCATTATCGCGAATCCTGTTGCGCAGCAGTCGCCGTCAATCGCGCCCCAGTGGTGAACCGTGGTGGACTGTGGTGAACAGAAACCCCAGTAGTCACATTCTCGTCGGCCGGAGCGGGCGCGTCGAAGTCACCCACGCGTGACGCACCCTCCGCAAGCTTTGAGCGCTACCAGGGGAGCAACGGGGGCCGATGAAGCGAAAATTCCTCCGAAGACTCACGGCCCCGCGGCCGCCTCCTGGCGTTCGGCCACGGTGACGTCACCCGCCGACCAGTGGGTGGGCGGGACCTCGCGCACGCACACGCGGATGTTCGCGACCGGGGCACCGATCGCACGATGGGCGGCTGCCGTCAGTTCGCGCATCAGTGCTCGCACCTCGTCGGGTGAGCGCCCCTGAGCGATGGTCACGTCGATGAACGGCATCTCAACCTCCCGCGATCGTGATGGAACCGAGTGTGGTGAAGTGCGCGGCGACCCGGCTGCCCGGTCCGACGGGCACCGCGTCGGTCATTCCGCCGGTGAGGACCACCCAACCCGCCTCGAGGGTGATGCCCCGGGCTCCGAAGGTGTTGGCGGCGAACGCCAGTGCCTCGGCGGGGTGACCGAGGACCGCTGAACCCGTCGCGGTGGCGACGATGTCACCGTCGACTTCCAACAGGCACGCCTCGAGCCCGAAGTCGACGTCCGCGACATCGCGGATGACCGGGCCGGTCACGTAGACGCCGGAGGAGTTGTTGTCGGCCACCGCGTCCGCGAGCGTGAATTCGAACCCGGAGTACCGGCTGTCGATGATCTCGATGGCGGCCATCGCATAGTCGACCGCGGCGAGTGCTGTGGCCGCGGTGACACCGGGACCGGTGAGGGGCCGCCCGAGCACAAAGGCGATCTCCGGCTCGGCGCGCGGATGGATGAGTCGCTGCCGCGGGACCGGCAGTCCCGCAGGCAACACCATCGCGTCGGTCAGCCACGCAACCGACGGTTCGTCGACACCCATCTGTTTCTGCTTGGCCCGCGACGTCAGGCCCAGCTTGATGCCGGTGACGGTCTCACCGCGCGCGCGCCGATCGGCGAGAGCGATGTCCTGCGCGGCGTAGGCGACGTCGAGCGTCAGGCCCGGCCAATCGTGCTGAATCGAGGTCCGCGCTGTCCGTGATCGTTCGGCGGTCAGCAGGACGTCGGCGACACGCGCCGCGCTCCAGTCGTGGACCATGTTGTCGGTCACGTCATCTCACTTTCAGGTCGTTCGGTACCGGCGCCTGCGACGCCCAGGACCGCGGTCACGCTGCCGAGCCCGGCGATGGTGGCCACCACGGTGTCCCCCGGCGCGACCGGAACGGCCGCGGTCATCGAGCCGGGCAGGACCACGTGGCCGGGTTCGAGCGTCACGCCGAGCGGTCCGACGGTGTTCGCCAGCCAGACCAGGGCATTGATCGGCGATCCGAGCACGGCGCCACCGGCTCCGGTGTCGACGAGTTCGCCGTTCACATGCAGGTTGCAGCCCGCCATCCGCAGGTCGACGTCGACGAGCGGTACCGGACGACTGCCCAGGATGACCCCGCCCGACGACGCGTTGTCGGCGATGGTGTCGAAGATGCCGATCTTCCAGTCGCGGATTCGTGAGTCCACGATCTCGAGTGCGGGTAGCACGAAGTCGACCGCGGCCGCCGCCTCGGCGACCGTGACACCCGGTCCGCGAAGGGGTTTCGCCAGCACGAAGGCGATCTCCGGCTCGATGCGCGGTTGGATGAACGTGCCGGCCGGGATCGGGGCGTGCTCGAGGTGGAACATGCTCGCCGTGAGATGCCCGAAGTCAGGCTGGTCGACGCCCATCTGACGTTGGATCGCCCGCGAGGCCAGGCCGACCTTGTGTCCCTTGACCACATCGCCGTTCTTCTCCCAGTCCTGGACCTGGGCGAGCGCGATCTCGTAGGCGGTCGAGAGGGGGCGTCCGGTGAACCGAGATGCGATGGGTTCGATCGGGGCGCGGTCGCGGTACGCGTCGAGAAGTGCTTCGGCGGTGGCTCGTACGAGCTCGGCGTCGTCGGGGTGGACGGTCATGATCGGCGCGATCCTTCTGAAGAGAGGGCAGGGAAACCGGGGCTCATCCGGCGACCGCGTGGAGCACGGAGACCTCGCGCTCGGGCAGGCGCAGTGGCGCGGACAGGTCGGCGGTCGAGGTGTTGAGCGCGCGGGACACATCGGCGGCGGCCGCGATGACCGCACGCCGGAATTCGTGTTGTGCCGGGACGAATCTCGTCGCGGGCGCGGTGATCGACATCGCCGCCACGACCACACCCATCTCGTCACGGATCGGTGCCGCGACGCAATGCACGTCGGGTACCGCCTCGGCGAGGTCGAAAGCACAGCCCTGGCGCAGCACGCTCTTCAGTTCACCGGCGAGCTCCTCCGGGTCCGTGACGGTCGACGACGTGTAACGCCGCAACGGCTTGTCGGTGACGTTGCGGGCGAGCTGGGCCGGATCGCAATGAGCGAGCAGCACCTTGCCGACCGCGCTGCAGTGCGCATCGAGCTGCGCGCCGATCCGGGCGCCGGACACGTTGATGACGTGGTTGCCGAGCACCTTGTCGACGTAGATCACCCGATAGCGCTCCATGACCGCGAGATGGGTTGTCTCGCCGAATTTCTCCGCCAGCGCCTGCAGGATCGGCGCCGCACACGACTTCACGTCGACTGTGCCCTGGAGTGCCTGGTTGAGTTCGACGACGCGCCAGCCGATGCGGTAGCGACCGCGAGCGCGGCACTGCAGCAGACCGATGTCGACCAGCGAGGCCAACAGCGCGTGCGCGCTCGATCGGGGGACGCCGAGCTCGCCCGCGACCTCCGACACTCCCCACTCCGGCCGTTCGACGGTGAACAGGTCCAGCACCGGGCCGATCTTCTGAACCGTTTGCAGAGCAGCCATCTCAGGGCCCCACCAACGACTCGTCGCTGAACAGCATGGTGGCTCCACCGGTGGCGAAGTTCGCGACATCACCGGCCGCGGCCTGGCCTTCCGGAGAGCCGAGGGCCTGGCCGAGCGCCTCTTTGGAGTCGAAGTACAGCTCGGCCACGCTGTAGGAGGCCGGTTCGGTGCCGTCCAGGGACTCGCACTTGCCCGCGGCGAACCGTCGCAGTCCGGGAATGCGGCGGACCAGCTCGGCATGCTCGGTCTCGTAGTGCCGGTCGAAGGCCGCGGGGTCGAGCGGGTGTCCGTAGATCACGGTCAGTCGGTACATGGCTTGCCTTTCGGGGTCGGAGGTCGGGGCGGAAGTGTCACGACGCGGCGATCGTTGCCGCGGGCGCGGCGACGGTGAACTCCTCGCGGAAGATGAGCCGAGGCGCCATCCGGCGGCGCTTGAGCGCCCGGACGCCGGCCTCGATCATCGCCGGCGGCCCACACAGGTAAGCGCTCAGTCCTTTACAGCTGCGGAAGTCCTCGACGACGACGTCGGTGACCATCCCGGTCGCACCGTCCCACTGCTCCTCGCTCAGGACGGGCCGGTAGTGAAAATTGTCGTGCCCCGCCTCCAGCTCGCGGAAGAACTCGACGTCGTAGAGGTCGTCGCGGCGTCGGCCGCCGTGATAGAGGTACAGCTCGGGGACCAGGCCGTGGTCCAGCACGTGGCGCGCGATGGACTTCAGCGGGGCGAGTCCGGTGCCGCCACCGATGAGGATCGCCGGTTCGGCCTGTTCGCGTACGAGATGGAACTGCCCCAGCGGGCCGCGGAGTTCGACCCGCTCGCCCACCGCCAGCGAACCGAAGATCCACCCGTCCGTCGCCCGCCCACCGGCGGTCCGCTTGACGTGGAACTCCAGGCGTGTCGTCTCCGACGGCGGGTTGGCCATCGAATACTGCCGTCCCACACCGGCACCGGGGATCAGCAACTCCGCATACTGGCCGGCGTTGAACGACATCGGCTCGTCCAGGTCGACGACCAGCCGTCGGGTGTCGGTGGCGATGTCGTCCAGCGCGACGACGGTGGCGTCGTGGTCCCGCAACGGATGTCGCGGCGCCCCGTCGTCCGACGCACTACCCAGAGGTTCGACGACGAGGTCGGAGCAAGGCGTGGCCATGCAGCCCAGCGCGAGACCGGCACACCGTTCGGCCGGCGTGAGCGTGTAGTCGGGCGAATCATTGTGCGCCACCACGCCGTCGAGCACCCGGAGCTTGCAGGTCCCGCAGGTTCCCTGGGTGCAGGAATGTGGCAGCCATTCACCGGCACGCAGCACCGCGTCGAGAACAGACTGGTCCGCGCCGACGTCGAGCGTCGTGTCGGACCCCTGGATTCGAACTCGATGGGTGTCCATTCCTCAGACCTCCCACTTGACGTGGAGCTCCTTGGGGCCGCGGAAACCCCAGCCCCAGAAGTTCACCTCGTGATCGGTGTCGCGCTCGATGTTGGGGATGGTCTCCAGCAACTCCTCGAGTGCGATCCGGATGACATTGTTCGCGAAATATGTTCCGGCGCAGGCGTGCACGCCACCGCCGAAGGTCATGTTCGGGATGACAGCGCGATCGAGGTCGTAGGCGGTCGGCGCGTCGTAGGCATTCTCGTCCTGATTCGCCGAACCATAGGTCAGCATCACCACCGAGTTCTTCGGGATCGTCACGCCGCCGACGGCGACGTCGTCGGTGGCGATCTTCGCGGCCGCCGACCAGATCGGCGCCACCCATCGCATGCCCTCACCGACCGCCCGCGGGATGAGGCCCGGATCGTCGACGACCCGCTCGAGCTGTTCCGGCCGGCTGAACAGACCGGCGAGCGTGGTGGCCATGGCGTGACCCGGCTCCTGCATTGCGCCGAGCAAGAACACGTAGAGGTTGGGATAGATGACATCACGGCTGCGCGTCTGCCCCTCGGGCATCCCGTCGTGCAGCCAGTGCGAGATCGCGCTGTGGTCGGGGTTGACGATCCACTCGTCGATCTTCGGGTCGACATGCGCGATGATCTCGGCCTTCGCCTCGTCGCCGGGAACGAAGCCGTCTGGGTTGGCGAACTCGCCGTCGGGCGTCATCGCGGAATTGGTGAACGAGACGCTGAGCTTGTGGAACCATTCGCGCAGCTTGTCGGTGCTGACGTCACCGAGACCGAGCAGATCGCCGAGAGCCCGCACACTGACCGGTTCGCAGTACTCGGCGACGATGTCGGCCGAGCCGTTGTCCTCGATCCGCTCCAGCAGTTCCCGGGCGAACGGCCTGACCAAGTCGTCGATGTAGTTGTCGACGGCCGTCGGCTGTAGGTGCGGTTCGACCATGTCGCGCAGGTCGCGGTGCTCGGGGCCGTTCGTGTTGAGCAGCGCCCCGTGGCCGAACGTCCGTCCGCCGGCCGGGGAGATCACTGCGGGCCAGTTCTCCGAGTCCTTCGCGATCTGCATGCACAGCTCACGGGTCGAGACGATGTACATCCCCAGTGACGGCACGAACGCCACCGGCGCCTCTTTCCGAAGCCGTTCGTAGAACGGGTACGGATCGGCCTCGAGCTCGGCCATCGTGATCTCTTCGACGAACTTCGGGGTGACGTCGTGGGCGGGCTGTACTGCGGTCATGGTGACTCTCCGTCGTCGTTCGGGATATCGGATGTCGGCGGCCGGTCCGTTCGGTCATGCCACCGGCCACGTCGGCAATGTCTTGTGATCTGGAACACTATGGGTGGAGGTGAGGGGAGAGAATGACTGCGAATGCACCGATGGATGACTCCGTGTGCACCGCCGGTTCTGTCGAATTGAGCACGCGCGAACTGGCGAGTGCCGAGGGTCGAGTCCGGTGGGCGGAGGCCCTCGACGCCACCTTCTGCGAGATGGACATCGACTGGCCGCAGGTTCGCCGGCCGTTCACCGCCCAGATCGTCGCCCGCCCGGTCGGCAGCCTGTCGGTGAGCGTCGTCCGCGCGGATCCGCACACCGTCGTCCGCACACCGGCGATGATCGAGTCCGACCCGGCCGACGACTATCTGCTCTGCCTCATCACGCGGGGAGCCGCGACTATCACACAGGGCGAACGGACCGGCCTGCTGCAGCACGGCGCCTTCGGGATCATCGACGCCACTGCACCTTTCGTGGTCAGCGGCGCGACCGAGTTCGAGCAGATCGTGGTCCGCGCCCCGCGCGAGCAGCTCGCCGCACGGACGACACACGACGTCATCGACGACGCGACGGGCCGCGCGATCGCGGTCGACTCGGGCATCGGACGGCTGGTGTCGGGCTTCCTGGTCGACGTCGCAGCCCAGGTGCAGGGAATCTCAGTGCCCGCGTCCGCCACGGTGGCGACCGCCGTGCTCGACATGGTCGCGGGTGCGGTGACCGAGCAGATCTCACCCCGCACTGCGACCGACCGGATACATGCCGCCGACCTGCGGGTCGTCCAGAACGCGATGCTGGGGCACCTCCACGATCCCGACCACACCGTCGCGCTCGTGGCCGCCGAGGTCGGCATGTCGGTGCGCTACGTGCACAAGCTGTTCAGCACCACCGGCACGACACCGCGGGCCTGGCTGTACGCTCGACGCCTCGAGAAGGCCCGCGCCCTGCTCGCCCAGAGCGAGCTCGGCGTCGCCGACATCTGCGCGCAGGTCGGGTTCCGCGATGCGTCGCACTTCAGCCGCGCGTTCAGCCGCACGTTCGGAGTCAGCCCATCCCGCTATCGGGCCACCGCTCCCGAGCGTCATCGTCCCTAGGATGGTGCTACGCGACCGCAGGAAGGGACCCATGTCGATCAGTGACACCGACCGTGATGCTCGATTCACCCACTCCGAGTCCATCCACATCGACGTCACACCCCAGCAGGTGTGGGACCTGGTGACCGACATCGGTCGCACCGGTGAGTGGAGTCCGATCTGCAAGGCGTGCTGGTGGTCGGAACCGGCGACCGGACCCGAGGTCGGCGCCTACTTCCACGGCCGCAACGAGACCCCCGAACGGGTGTGGGAAACCCGTTCCCGGGTCGTCGCCGCCGACGAGCCTCGCGAGTTCGCGTGGATGGTCAACGAGAACGCGGTGCGGTGGTCGTACACGATCGCCCCCAACGGCGACGGTGCGACGCTGACCGAGTCCTGGGCGGTCCAACCGGCCGGCTTCGAGCTGTTCGCGCAGCGGTACGGCGACGACGCCGACGCCCAACTCGAGCAGCGCCGCGACGCCGCGCTGTCGGGGATTCCGGTCACCCTCGCGGCGATCAAGGAGATCGTCGAAAGCGTCCGCCCCGCTCCCTGAGCTCAGGGAGCGGAGGGGTCGCTACGAGCTGGCCACCTGCGAATCCTGCCGACCCCACGCCGGCGACTTTTCGATCGCGCCGATGATCTGGGGCCGGAGCTCATCGGCCTGGATGACCGCGTCGACCGAACCGACCTCGACGGCGCGTCGGATGCTGTGCACCGCGTCGAACTCCGCGGCGATCTCGCTGATCTTCTCCGCGCGCACCGACTGACGCAGATCGGCCAACTCGGCGTTGAGCCGTGAGCGGTCGGGGCCGGTGGCCTGTGCGGTCTCCGCCTCGAGTTCACGCACCCGTGCGTCGGCACTGACCCGCTTGGCCACGTCGCCGGCGAAGACCACCGCCGCCGCGGGGGCACCGCCGAGCACCGACGCGAACGAGCCGTCGATCGCCAGCACTGTCATGTTGGGGTTCAACGCCTTCGAGAACACCACGAATGCACCACCGTGGTAGCGGGAGATCACGCAGAACACGATGGGGCCCTCGAAGTTCACGATGGCCCGGCCGATCTCCGCGCCGTACTCCAGCTGCAGCTTGCGCAGCGACTCCGGCGATCCGTCGAACCCGGACAGGTTCGCCAGCACCACGAGCGGTCGGTTGCCGCTGGCCACGTTGATCGCGCGAGCCGCCTTCTTCGACGACTGCGGGAACAGCGTGCCGGCCGTGTAGGTGTCCGGACCGTCCGTGGGAGTGTAACCCCGGCGCGGCACCTCGCGGGATTCGATACCCAGGAGGCACACCGGGATTCCGCCCATGTGCAGATCGCACACGACCGCGGTCTCCGCATCGGCCATCCCCGCCCAGCGCTCCAGCACCGGGTGGTCCTGGTCGGCGACGGCGCGGATCACCGTGCGGATGTCGAACGGCTTCTTGCGGTCCGGATTGGTGGCCGCCGAGAAGATCTGCCCGACCGTGGTGAAGTCGCTGCCCGCCAGGACGTGCGGGTAGTCGGAGATGTCGCGGTCCACCGGGTCGCTCGTGATCGCGCGACGCGGGGTCTGCTCGCCCGACGCCACGTAGGTGTGCTCGTAGTGAGCCATCAGAAGATCCCGTGCCGCACCGAGATTCGGCGCCCAGTACTGCGCCTGGCCGTTGGGGCCCATGACGCGGTCGTAACCGCCGATGCCGAAGTTGTCCTCCGCCGACACACCGCCGGAGAAGTCCAGCGACTGCTTGCCGGTGAGCACCATGGCCGACTCCGGTGTCATCACGAGGATGCCCTTGGTGTGCATGAGCATCGTCGCCTCGGCGTTCCAGTACGGCTGCCCGCCCACGTTGATCCCGGCCACGACGATGTTGATCTCACCGCCGGCCTGCGTGAACTCGACGATGCGCTTCAGCGCCCGGGCGATCCAGTCCATGTTCTCCGTGCCGGAATCCATGGAGATCCGCGCGCCCGACGACAGTGCGTACCACTCGAGCGGGACCTGCATCTGCTCGGCGAGGTCGAGCGCCGCGACCAGCCGGCTGCACTCTGGCTCCGCCAGGGCGCCCAGCGATTTCGTCGGGTCACCGAGCAGCACCACGCGGGTGACACCGCGCGGGTACTTCTCGGTCGGGGTGGTGACCACACCGGCGACGATCGCCGCGGAGTTGCGACCCTTGGCCCGGTCGACCGGCACCAGACGCTGCTCGGCGTCGAGGTCGTACTCGGTGAAATCGCCCAGGATGGCGGCCAATTCGTACGGGTAGACGGTGTTGCGCTTGGCTGCCCGCAGCACCTTCTGGCGGTACTCGTCGACCGGTTCGATCGGCTCGTCGGTCGGGTCGACGACCCGGACGTCGAACCCGCCGGTCGGGTTGACCGAGAAGTGGACCGAGACCTTGCTCAATTCACCGGTGTCGCGGTCGCGGCGACGCGCGATGAGCTGGACCTCTTCGAGCCCGACTCCCTGTGTCGTGCCGCGGATGTGGTCGGCGATCGCGTCGAGGACGTCGGCGTCGACGTCGATCGGCGGCCACACGTACATGATGATCCGGTTGGCGCTGGACAGGTTGGTGGAACCGCGCTGCGCGCGCCGGATCGAGTCGACGCACGACGCGAGCGCCGCCTCGGCGGTCGGCAGCGTCAGCAGGCGGCCGTCCTGGTCGCGCAGTGCGGTCAGGTCGCGGACCTGCGCGAAGGCGACGAGACGGCGATCCGACGCGTTCTCCCGTGCGACACAACGGAAGAGGTAGACCTCTTCGTCGTCCGACGACGGCAGTCGGGTGAGGTCGAACTTGCGGAGCCGTTCCATCTGCATGCGCTGCGCGATGTAGGGGTGCAGTCCGCGGATCAGGCGTTCCTCGGCCATACCCGTCGCCGACGGCCGGAAGGTCACGTGGTGATGCATCCGCGCATCGGCGCTGCCGGCGACCGTGATGGTGACGCGGTGCACCTGCGGCGGAAGCGAACTGGTGGCGACGATGTCGTGCAGTGTCCCGGCGAGCACGTCGAAGTCGTCGGGTTGCTGCTCCCACGCCAGGTAGATGTCGGCATCGACCGCGGCGGTGTCGCGGGCGAGTTCGGCGAGTCCGCCGATCGTCGCCGGCAGGGCGTCGAAACCGACTGCGGCCGAAGCGATGTCACCGGCATCTCGCTGGGCGACCACGAACGTCGCCCCGCCGGCCTCCCGGATCCGGATGTCGGCGAGGCCGCGGTTGCCGTAGTAACGCCGGGTCAGCACCTCGAGCATCACCGTGTTGTCGGCGTGCCGCTCGATGCGCTGACCGAGAAGCCGGACGAGCGGTTCGGTGCTGCGCACCATGTCGTCGATGCGGCTCGTGCGGTCGGCGGCGTCGGGGTTCTCGTCGAGGTACTTGAGCTGCTTGCGCACATTGCTGTAGACGCGGGCGCGGTCGCGCAGCAGCAGCGGCTGGCCGTACCAGGCGTAGATGACGCCGCGGGCGAGGTCGGCGACGGCCGGGAAGCGGACCTGGGTGGCGGCGACGAGGCGGTCGAGGGCGGTGCCCACCGCGTCGCGCAGTTCGTCGCGCGGGGTCGGCTCGTTCAGCCACTCGAGCAGGAGCGCGCTGATGACCGAGACGGAGTCGTTCGGGTTCTGCAGTGCGAGGAAGATCCGGAACACCGCGGCTTCGAGCTCCGGGGTGCGCTCGAGGTCGGCGACACCGTAGTGCCCCAGCGCGCGGCCCAGCTGATCGTGGAACGCGGCGGGCAGTCCGTCACGCTCGACGTCGAGGCTCTGCAGGTAGGTGTGGAAGTTCTCGCGCGCGCTGTGCACGTGCTCGACGCCGAGTTCGCCGCTCGACGGCCGGTTCTGGCTCAGTTCGGCGAGGTCGGCGAAGACGGTCACCAGTTCGAGTTCGTCGGCGAGCGGAC
>FKKE01003776.1_pt1 | contig 11196 bp, 10 predicted proteins | sample 1106331 | NCBI WGS metagenome assembly FKKE01 (sample SAMEA3931202, study PRJEB13176) | freshwater metagenome | biome: Drinking water system; feature: drinking water; material: freshwater | place: China | collected 2013-02-06 | reverse complement strand
CCGGCCTGCGCACCACGCGCATTCAGCAATACCGGATGTAATTCGCAGACGTAATTCCGTCCGCGCTAGAACGGCATCCGCAACAATCCAATTCCAAGCACGATCAGAATGAGCGCCGCCCAGCGTTTGGCGCCAAACCGCTCGTCGAAGATCAGTGCACCCAAAATCGCGGCGAACAGCACCGAGGTTTCGCGCAGGGCCGCGACCAGTCCGATCGGTGCTTGCGTCATGGCCCAGATCGCGATCCCGTAGCTCGCAATGCTGAGCGCGCCGCCGAAGAATGCGCGGATCCAGAAACCGCGCTCCATGCCGCGAACCTTCTCGCTATAGAACACTGCCGCAATCAGCGCGATCAGTGCCGCCGTTCCCGCCATCATCCAGGAGACGTAGGCAATGGCGTTACCGGCAAGCCGCGCCCCGACGCCGTCCATGAGCGTATAGGCGACCACGATGGCGGCATTGGCGAATGCGAGCACCGCCGCGCGGGTCGTCAGCCCGCCCCGCAGCAACGCATCGGCCGAAAGCGTGACCACACCTGCCGCAATCGCGCCGACCGCAAGCCAGCCCGAAAGCGCAAGCATCTCCCCGAGCCATACCGCACCGAAGATCGCGGTGAAGGCAGGCGCGGAGCCGCGCGTCAGCGGGTAGGCGACGCCGAGATCGGCATGACGCAGCGCGTAGCCGACCAGCACGAAATAGACGACGTGAACGATCGAAGAAGCGGCGATCAGCGGCCAGCTCGGCGCGAGCGGCATCGGGCTCGCCATCGCAAGCGGAATTGCGACGATGCCCGCTCCCACGGCGATCGCAACCGAAGCCGCGAGCTTGTCCGGTTCCCATTTGATGAGGGCGTTCCAGCTTGCGTGCAGGAGCGCGCCGCCGAGAACAGCGAGGAGAATTGCCGTGGTCAATAGAGGCCCGTCTTTTTATTCAAATGACGCATAGCTGCTTTTTCATGGGCCTGCGAATCCGGCTTGCGCTTTTCCCGCGCGGGCGCTTCCATTGTGCCGTTACGGGGGTATCCGGGTGTTTCGGTTTGCGGCGAACCTGAACATGCTGTTCGGGGAATATGCGTTTCGCGATCGCTTCGCGGCGGCTCGCCATGCCGGCTTTTCGGCGGTGGAGCTTTTGCATCCCTATGCCGAGCCGGTCGAGCACCTCAAACACTGGCTTTCGGAAAGCGGCCTGCAATGCGTGCTGATCAACACGCCGTTCGCTCCCGAGGGCGGGGATGTAGGGTGCGCCGCGATCGCAGGCCGCGAGCACGATTTCTTCCGCAAGATCCACCTCGCGCTGAGTTACGCGCGGGCGCTCGGCGTACCGACGATCCATGTCATGGCGGGAGACGCGAAGGCCGACATCCGCAATACCGAAGCCTTCATCGCAAATCTGAAAAAATCGGGAGCTGAGGCGGCGGAGCTCGGCATCACCCTGACCATCGAGCCGCTGAATGCGCGCGACCGGCCGAACTATTTTCTCCGCTACAACGACCAGGCGGCGGAAATTCTCGACACGGTCGGCCTCGATAACGTGCGGCTGCAATTCGACGTCTATCACACGCAGATCACCGAAGGCGATCTGACGCGACGGATCGAGCGGCACGCGCATCGTTTCGGTCACGTGCAGATCGCAGGCGTGCCCTTGCGCGACGAGCCGGATCGTGGCGAAATCAACATCGCGTCGGTGCTGAACACTTTGGCTTTCACGAGCTACGACGGTTTTGTCGGCTGCGAATACCGTCCCCGCGGGCGCACCGAAGACGGGCTCGGCTGGATGGAACCCTACCGCCTCCAGTCAGTGGAGCGGATTTGACATTCGCGAACCGGTGGAGGTGCGCATATACGCGAATGTCAAATCCAAAGCTTCACTGGAACTTTATACTTGCTAGTGGTCCTTTGATCCTAACATTCGCAAATAGAGCCAGCTAAGACGGAGTGCGAATGTTAAGATCGGACCACTATCGTGACAGCGCCGGGCCGCGCCGCTAATCTTTTTTCCGCGGCGCCGGGACAGGGACGGGTAGCGTGAGCGACAAGAACAAGCCGGCCATGCCGGTAGCGGCGACGCCGCTGAAGCAGGCCTTGCACGATGCGCGGATCGAGGCGGCGGAGCGTTCCGCGGTCATCATCGATCTGCGCGACGCCGAAATGGCGCGGCTCGAGATCCTGAACGAGGCGATTACCGGCGTCTTCAAGGAAATTCCTGCGCGTCACACCGACTATTTCGACCGGGGCGTTTCCGGCGGCACGCAGCCGCGGCTGTGGCTGGATGCCATCACCCATGTCGTGATGGGCAACGACAAGCGTACCTACCGGCTGCTCACGGATACTGCGAACGGCCGCCGTGTGCTGGAAGAAAGCACAGACGTTCCGGCGATGCGCGAGGCGATCACGCGCTACGTCGCGCGCCGCATGGTTGCGCGGGAGCAGGCGCTGGCGACGACGGAAACGAAAGAAGAAGCGCCGAAGAAGAGACGAGGCGTCGTGTTCGCGGCTTTCGTGCTCGGCGCTATTGCCGGTGCCGCCGCTCTTTTCGCGGCGGTGTGGTTTACGGGGAATCCTTAATGTTTGTCGTCCCGGCCAAGGCTGCGAAGCAGCCGCGAGCCGGGACCCATAACCCCTGTCTTTGTGATTCTCGAAATCCGGCGTTTATGGGTCCCCGCTTTCGCGGGGACGACAGATATTAAATCAGCTTCACGCTTCTGATTTTCGCGATGCCCGCGCCGCCCGGCGCGATGCCGAAGCTTTCCATGTCGCAGGTCCACGCGCCGGCTTCGCCGCCGATCCGGTAGATATTGTAGGCGCCGCCGCGTTCGGGGGCGCCTCCGGGGTTGGATGCGGACGGCACGCCGACCACGTTCACGTCTCTTTCGGGGCCACTAATCTTCTGTAGCATCGCCTTGTGCTTGTGCCCGTGCAGCACAAGCTCGCAGCCTTCGCGCGCCGCGGCCGCGCAGAAGGCTTTCGCGTCGGTGAGAACCTCGTGCGGCGAATGTCTTCCCACGGGCGGATGATGGATGAGTGCGACACGGAAGCGGCGTTCTTCTTTCGCGATTCTCAGGAGCCGTTCGAACTCGATCAACTGCGCCCTGCCGAGCTTGCCGGTTGCGAGAAAGGGCGCGGTCGGGATCGCGGTCGATAGTCCGATGATCGCGAGATTGCCGCGGCGGCGCAGATAGGGAAACGCAGCGCCCGCGATGCCGGAGTCCCGCGCCGGTTCGTCTCCGGCGATGTAGTCCTTCCACATGTCGATATGCAGCAGCGCCGTGCCGCGCACGTATGCATCGTGATTGCCGGGCACCATGGAGACGCGGTCGCCGGGTCCGAGGCTTTCGAGAAAACGCCGCGCGAGGCCGTATTCGTCGGGCAGGCCGAGGTTCACGAGATCGCCGGTCACGGCCAGATGATCGAAGCCGCGATGCTTCATGTCCGCGACCAGCGCGCTCAGGAAGTCGGGGCTGTGATGTACGCCGCGGTTCGTACGCCAGTTGAAATAGCCGACCGCGCGCTTGCCCATCAGCTCAACGAGCCTCGGACGGGGCATGGGGGAAAGATGCGGATCGGAAAGATGGGCGAGCGCGAACATGCGGTCCTGTCTAGCGGGGAAAACGCGGCGCGCAAACGGCCTGCTATAAGGAATAGATGATCCGCCGATTCCTGCATCTCTACTGGCGCATGAAGCGCGGCATGACGCTCGGGGTGCGCGGCGCCGTGCTGCGCGGCAATGAAGTTCTGCTCGTGCGTCACGGCTATACGCCGGGCTGGCATTTGCCGGGCGGGGGCGTCGAACCCGGCGAGACTTTCGAGGAGGCGCTAGCGAAAGAATTGCTCGAAGAGGGCAATGTCCGCGTGAAGGGGGCGCCGCAGCTTCACGGCCTGTTTCAAAACCGGAACGCCTCGGCGCGCGATCATGTCGCCGTCTATGTGGTGCGCGACTTCGACTATGGCGGCCCGCTTGCGCCGACCTTCGAAATTATGGAGGCGAAGTTCTTTCCGCTGAACGCGCTGCCCGAGGATACGACGCAATCGACGCGCAGGCGGCTATCGGAAATTATCGAGGGCTTGCCGCCTCCCGCGCACTGGTGAGCGGGGTATAACCGGCCTCGCAATACACATTCGCAAATGTGCCGTCATTGGACCGGCATCGGTTGCCGTGGTATTCGGCGCGCGAATTTCGCGGAATTTCCCGTCTTGGCCGACCTGTCGCTCAACATCCAGCCCGAAACACCGGAAGACGATCCGGCAATCGAAAAACTTTCCGAGCGGACCTTCGGACCCGGACGGTTCGCGCGCTCGGCCTATCGCTTGCGCGAAGGCGTCGAGCACCGGCGCGAGCTTTCCTACACCGCGCGCATCGGCACACTGCTAGTCGGCTCTGTGCGGCTCACGCCGATCACGATCGGCGGGACGAAAGCGCTGCTCCTGGGGCCGTTGACGGTGGAGCCGCCGTTCAGGAGCCGCGGCGTCGGCCGCGCGCTGATGGAAGCTTCGATCAAGGCGGCGAAGGACGACGGCGCGAAACTGATCCTGCTAGTCGGAGACGAACCCTATTACGGCCGCATGGGATTCGCGAAGGTCGCGCCTGGCCGCGTAAAACTGCCGGGACCGGTCGACCCCGATCGCGTGCTTATCGCGGAAATCGCGCCGGGAGCGTTCGAGGGCGTCGAAGGCGCGGTGCGCCGCGACTACGGACGAGATTAACTGACGCGCTGCACCAGCACGAAGGTTTGTTCGAGCTTGCGGACGGGCAGTGCCGTGAGCGGCGGCAACAGCTTGAAATTTCCGCCGGCGCAGAATTTTTCCAGAATCTTCGTGAGACCGTCGAGGCCGACGTTGAACGGATCGAGTATCGTCGGGTTCGCGGTATGCGCGAGCGACCACTCCAGAACCATGACGCCGTTCACGCTGAGGCACGAGAGCCACGCGGTGAAGAGTTTCTCCGGGTCGTAGGAGTGGTCGAAGCTGTTCGAATAGATCACATCGACCGCGCCGATCCATTCCGGCTTCGTTTCATGGAAATCCCATTCGATCGTCATCGGGAATTCGGAAGCGTTGTCGGAGATTTCGGTGCCGAGAATCGTCGCTGGCCGCGCAAGCGCGTTCTTGAAAAAGTTCTGCTCCGCCGCGTTGCGGGTTCCGTGACACAGCACGAAGCGGATCTCCGGAACGATTTTTTCGATCTCGTGCACGAGGTAGGAGATGTTCTCCTGCACGGCGAAGACGCGGTCCAGCTTGCCCTTGTTTCCGAGCGTCTGGATGGTCTTGTACAGCTCGTAGTCGAACTTGCCGTTCGTCTTATACGACATCACACTGTAGTGATCTCCGCGCTCGAACTTTTTCAGCCCGATGCGCTCGCTGTAGAGGCGGCGAATTTCGATCTCGTAGGGGATTTCCTTGTCGCCGCCTCTGACCCGCTTGAGCCAGTGCCGCGCCCGGAAAAAAAGATAGTCGAAGTAAGCGATCATGGGCGGCCTCCTACGACGCCGGAGGCTCTGAATCAATCTTTTGCTGTGGGACTTTCTGTCTTCGCCGCTATCGAAAGTAGCTCTATCTGCCTTTGCGTGCCATCGAAGGCAGGTTTACCTGCCTTCGCGCGCCCAAGCCGCTGCGATCCCCGCCATCAGGATTAGCAGGCCCGAGAGTCCGGCAAAAAGCGGGAACAGTCCGAGACCGCGCACCACGCTTACGTCGCGCATCTTGAGGCCGAGCCAGTCGGGGCCCGCGAAGCGTTCGGCCGCGCGGATCTGCGCGATGCGCGGCGCGCCGCCGGAAAGATCGGCGAGCCTGAGCACGCCGCCGCCGGTACCGTTCGCAAGCGGCAGCATGACGTCGCGCGTACTCGTCACTTCGAGATACTCGCGCGGATTGAGCGGGCCGAGGTTTACGAGTGCCGTGAGTTTGCCGTCGGTCGCACGCCATAGCCCGAGTTCTTCGGCCTTGATCGCCGTGCGGAAGATGCCGGGTTCGGCGCGTGCGAGGTTGAGCGTCTGCGTGCCGCCCGAAGGGGCGGTAACGGTCACGGGCTCCGCGTTTTCGCTCATGGTGCGGCGCTCGATCGAGATTTCGCCGCCGCGTGCGGTCATGACGAGGCGCTCTTCCTCGAGCTCCGGCTCTTTCATCAGCCAGTGCGAAAGCCTGCGCAGAAGATCGAGATGCGGCCCGCCGCCTTCATAGCCGCGCGCCCAAAGCCAGATGTGATCGGAAAGCAGCAACGCGACACGGCCCTCGCCGTAGCGCGAGAGCACGAGCAGCGGCTGGTTGTTAGGGCCGTTCATCAACGCGCTGCCGGCCGATGTCTGGGCTTCGATCAGGCGGAAGAAACGGCTCCAGCGCGGCGGGGAAGATTCCGAGCCGGGCAGCGCGCGCGTCACGGGATGTTTCTTGCCTTCGTCGGTGAGCCCGGCGCGGTAGGCGACTTCCGTGATGTTGCCGGTCGGCGCGGCGGGCAGGATCGCTTCGAGCGGCGTGCGCCAGACCGAATTTCTTCCGGCGTAGTCGGGGCCGGCCGCGATCAGCATGGCGCCGCCCGCGCGGACATATTCGACGATGTTGTCGAAATAGATCAGCGGCAGCACGCCCTGCTGGGCATAGCGGTCGAAGATGATCAGATGAAATTCCTTGATCTTCGTCTGAAAGAGTTCGCGCGTCGGGAATGCGATCAGCGAAAGTTCGTGGATCGGGGTGCCGTCCTGCTTCTCCGGCGGGCGGAGAATGGTGAAGTGAACCAGGTCGACGTTGGCGTCGGACTTGAGCAAATTGCGCCAGGTGCGCTCGCCGGCGTGCGGCTCGCCGGATACGAGCAGCACGCGCAGCTTCTCGCGTACGCCGTCCACGGTAAGCGCCACGCGGTTGTTCAGCAGCGTCAGTTCGTTTTCGAGCGGAGCCGCCTCGATCTCGACGATGTTCGCGCCGGCGTGCGCGATCTCGACTTCCACCCGTTCCTCGACGCCTGCGGTGACGACGGTGTTTGCGACCACGGTGCCGTCGCGGCGAACCGTGACATTCACCCTCGCGCCGTTCGGGATGCCTTCGTCGACGACGCGGAATCCGACGGTTTGCCGCTGCCCGACGATGCCGAAACGCGGCGTCGATGTCAGCGCGATACGGCGGTCGCGCTCGTTCTCGCGTCCGGTGATCAGCGCGTGAACCGGCGCCTGAAAGCCGAGATGCTGCGGCAGCGGCACGTCGTGAACGCGGCCGTCGGTAATCAGGATCGCGCCCGCGACGCGCTCCGGCGGTACGTCCGAGAGCGTCGCGCTCAAGGCGGAGAACAGCTTGGTGCCGTCGCCTTCGCCATCGGTGCCGCCATCGACGAAGCGCACTTCGAGGTTGGGTATTGCAGCGAGGCGCTGTTTCAGGATTTCGGCGGCCTTGTTCGTCGCGTCGGTGCGGTCGCCGAAACGCTGGCTCGCGCTGCGGTCGAGCACGACGGCGACGACGGAAGTGAGCGGATCGCGGTCCTCGCGGGTGAGCGAGGGATTGGCGAGGGCGATCACGCCGAGCGCAAGCGCAATCGTGCGTATAACCGCGCCGCGCGAGCGCGAGAGGAGAAGGAGCGCAGCGACCAGCACGACAACGGCGGCCGCGCCGAGGAGCAGCGGCAGCGAGATCAGCGGTTCGAATGCGATGCCGAGGTTCATGCCGCTACTGTCCCAGTCTTTCGAGCAGTGCCGGCACGTGCACCTGATCGGCTTTGTAGTTTCCCGTCAGAATGTACATCACGATATTCACGCCGACGCGGTAGGCGAACTCGCGCTGGCGCGGCTCGCCCGGCGTCAGCGGGAGCATCGGCTGTCCGTCCGCGGAAACGGCCCAGGCGCCGGCAAGATCGTTCGACGTAATCAGGATCGGAGAAACGCCGTCGCCCGCGCGGGCGGGGCGATCCGCTTCTTCTTCGGCGTTTGCGGGCAGCGCTTCGACCCAGAGGCTGCCGCTCGTGAAGCGTCCGGGAAAGTCGCGCAACAGATAAAACGATTTCGTCAGCACGTGATCGCGCGGAACGGTGTCCAACTCCGGCAGGTCGAGCGAGGAGAGAATGTCGCGAAGCGTCGCGGTCGCGGGCGTCACTTCGCCGCCGCGCGGATTGACGATCGCAAGCGCGTCGCGGGTGTCGAAGAGGATGGTGCCGCCCTGCTTCATGTAAGCCTCGATCCGGCTCAGGATGGCCGGCGAGGGTTTCGCGGCGCCGGGCACGATCGGCCAGTACAGCATCGGGAAGAACGAAAGCTCGTCGCTTGCGATGTTCACGCCCATCGGCGCTCCGGGCTCGAGCGCGGTGCGCGCGGCGAGAAACGCGGAGAGGCCTTCTAGTCCAGCCCTGCTGATCGCGTCGGTCTCGTTGTCGCCCGTAATTACATAAGCGAGCCGGGTCTGCTGCACGGAGCGCACTTCGATCGGTAGCGAAGTGTCGGTGTTCGATTGCACACGCGGCGCGACCTGCGCTTCTGCGCGCATGTCCGCGAAGAAGAGCGAGGCGCTGAACGCAAGCAGGAGCGTTGCGGCAGCGCGGCGGCGGGTCAGGCGGTTCAATCCGCCCGCGAGCCAGAACACGATCAAGGCGTCGATCACGAGCAGCAGGAGCACGAGCGACAACAACGCCGCGCGCAGATCGACCGGTTCGGAGCGACGGTACGGCTCGATGTTCGCTTTCAGTTTCGAAAGATCGAGCGCAGCGAGGCGGTCTTTCGGCAGGAGCGTGTTCACGGCGAGCAGGCTTTCGGCGGGACCGTAAAATCCGGGCGGATGATCGGCGTTGCCGCGGCCGGTGAAATCGGTCGCGACCGGTTTCGTTGTCGGTCCCGGCGCAGTGAAGGCGCCGTAGCCGTCGAGCAGCCGCGAAGGCGAGACGGTCGGCACGTTCGTGCGCTGCGCTTCCTGCTTGCCGTCCGCGGGACGGTTGACTGCGCTGCCGAGGCCGACCGTCCGGCGCAGCATTTCGACGAAGGCACCGGAGAGGGGAAGGTTCGACCACGAGGTGTCGGCGGTTACATGAAAGAGCGCGAGCAGGCCCTTGCCGCGCCGCTCCGCCGTGACGAGCGGCGTGCCGTCGGCAAGCGAAGCCCAGGTGCGTTCAGCAAGCCGTCCGTCCGGTTCGGCGAGTACCTGTCGCGTAACGCTGACGTCGCCCGGCACGATCATGTCGGCGAACGGGCTTTCGCGCGAAAAAGAGCCGAGCTTCTGCGGCTGCTCCCAGGAGAGCGAACCGCCGAGCACGCGGCCGCCGCGCCTTAACCGCACCGGCACGAGATCGTCGTCGGTGGCTCCCGCAAGACGGCGGCCCGCGAAGCGGATCAGCACGCCGCCGTTCTCCATCCATTTAAAGAGTTGCTCGCGCACTTCCGGCGGAATGGTGCCGACGTCGGAAAGCACGATCACGGGGATCTGCTGCTCGATGAAACGAGCGATCGCGACACCGGCCGCTTCGCCGCCGGATACGCGAACATCCGCGAAGGGTGAAAGCGCGCGGGAGAGATAGAAGGTCGCCGCGAGCAGCGGCTGCGCGGTATCTGCGGTGCCGCCCGATACGATGCCGACCGTACGGCGGCGCCAGCGCTTGTCGAGCAATTGCACGGCGCCCGCCGATCGTTCGCCGGTGATTTCGAGGCGCGCGATGTCGTTCCTGATTTCGACCGGAAGCTCGAATTTCGCTTCGGTTTCGAGCGCGCCGATTGCAAACGAGAACGGCGCATCGCCGAGCGGAAGTCCGCGCAGGTCGCGGGCACGCACGTTGCCGTTCGCAGGCGTGTTTGTGTCCGCGCGCAAGACCTTCACGATCAGCGCGCCTGCGTTGTTCTCGGCGCCCGCAAGCGCGAGCGCGCTTTGCGTTCCGCCCGAGATCACGACGAGTTGGCCTGCGGGAATGCGTACGCCCAATGCCGCGACGAAGGCTTCGCCGTCGCCGAGGTCGATGCCGTCGGAAAGCCAGATCAACGAAGCGTCGGGCTGGCGCTTCATCAGTTCCGCAAGGCCGGGAAGAATCTCGGCACGGTTCGGCTGGTGCGCGGCAGGCGAGAGCAGGCGCAATTGCTCGCGCGCTTCGAGCGGACGCAGGAGCGAGACGTCCTTCTGCGGTCTTCCTGTTGCGATGAGCGCGACGGGGCGATTTTCGGATTCGGCGCGGGCGATGATCGCGTTTGCCGTGTATAGGCGGTTCTGCCACTGCGCGGCGGAAGCCCAACCGGAATCGACGACGAGCACGATCGCGCCGGTGGTGCGCGAAGTTGCGGGCGGCGGATTCAGGAGCGGGCCTGCTGCCGCAACGATGATGAGCGCCGCGAGCAGGAGCCGGAGTGCGGTGAGCCACCACGGCGTGCGCGCGGGCGTTTCTTCTTTCGGTTCGATCTCGAGCAGGAGCCGCGTCGGCGGGAAGCGGATCAGGCGCGGTTTCGGCGGCACGAGGCGCAATAGATACCAAAGGATCGGGAGCGCGATCAGCGCGGTCAAAATCAGCGGCGAAGTGAATCCGATCGGGAGGCCGATCATGCGGCCTCCGTTTCGCCGAGCTTAACGCTTGCGCGCTTTCTCGAAATCACGTCGCGCGCTTCGCCCATGCGCGCATGCAGCGCGATCAGCAATTCGCTCGCCGGGCGGTCGGTGCGGTGGACCGCGAAGCTCCAGCCGCGCGGCGCGGTTTCGCTGCGGATCGTTTCTCGGTGTTTCGCGACGAGCGCGAGATAATCGCGCGCCCACATTTCGGCGCGGCCGACCGTAAGGTTCTGCCCGCTTTCCGGTTCGCGGAAATCGATGCGGCCGGAATAGGGAAAGGTTTCTTCCGCCGGATCGACGATCTGCACGACGTGGCCGCCGGGACCGCGCTTCGCCATGTGGTCGATCGCGGCGACGATCTCGCGCGAAGGACTCCAGAGATCGGAGAGCAGCACGACTTCCTCGCGCGGACCGGGCGTGATCGGCGGCGGCAGGCTCTGCCATCCGCTGCCGTGATGAATGATCGCCTCGGCCATCCGCTCAATCACGTTGCGGTTCGCGGAGGGCCGCATCAGGCCTGGGATCGCGACACGCTCGCCGCCGCGCACGAGCAATTCACCGAGCGCGAAGGCAAGCACCAGCGCGCGGTCGCGCTTCGTTTCCCACACCAGCGGCGAGGCGAACACCATCGAGGGCGAAAGATCGGGCCAGATCCAGATCGTATGCGAGGCTTCCCATTCGCGCTCGCGCACATAGAGATGGTCGTCGCGCG
>FKKE01002813.1_pt1 | contig 11197 bp, 8 predicted proteins | sample 1106331 | NCBI WGS metagenome assembly FKKE01 (sample SAMEA3931202, study PRJEB13176) | freshwater metagenome | biome: Drinking water system; feature: drinking water; material: freshwater | place: China | collected 2013-02-06 | reverse complement strand
CGCCAGGTCAGGGTATGCAGGGTGGCCAGCTCGATCGTGTAGGCGAAGCCGCGTGAATCGTCGAGAAAGTGTTCGAAGGCGAGCCGGGTATTGATGATATCGCCCACATACGTCGTCTGCCCGGCGTCCTGGCCAGGGGCCGAATAGGTGTAGTACACCCCGCCGCTGATGCGATAAGGCTTCTCGTTCTTTCGAAACGTGATGCCTTCTGTAAAGCCGAGTTCGCCGAACCGGGTAGCCGGTAGTCGGCCGAGGGGCGCGAACCCGCCCGGCGGCCGTTCCGTGCCGGTGAACCATCGCCCGGTCGGCAGCACGATCTGGTTATACATCGTGATGGACGGGCGCGCGCTGTCGGGGTCTTGCACGACGGGGCGGTACTTCAAGACCAGCGAAAAATCGCCCAAGCCGGTGTTGGTGGCCACCGGCCCACCCTGGCCGCGATTAAAGGCCTGGGAGTCTCTGGCCCAAAACGTATTCCAGGAGGTGGCCCCGCCCAGCTCCAGGTGATCGGTGATGCCATAGGTCACCGTCAAGAGCGGCGCGACAGAGTAGAGATGGGATGAATTGTTCTTGTTGTCGGGTGCCGCTCTGAGCTGATTCCCGTAGCTCTTCTCGCTGATCTGCGAAAAGACGAAGGGGCGGACGGAGAGCTGGCCTTTCGGATGGATGTCGACCGCTTGGAGCAGCAGTGGACCTTCGGAAAATGGGTTCCAGCTCTTCCGATATTTCCGGATCTCTTCGTCCGATGGCGTCCACTCAAAGGCGGCGGAGGGGACCGAAAAGACAAGCGAGGTGCCCAGAGCCGAGAGGCTGAGAAGGATAGCTTGCACCAATCTTTTTGAGGCCATTCTATAATTCCTACTATTCCGGTCGGAAAATTTCACGCACAGTAATGCACGAGACTAGTCTTTGTCAAGTCATGAACTAAACAATAGAGAAGACGCTGCGTTCAATGTGCCGGTCTGCCGCGTGGGGGCGCGGGAGATCTTGGGGGAATGCGAGCGAGAACCGAGGATGGAGAACTGAAAACTGAAAACGATGGAGCGCTAGGTCCGCGCCTGAGCTCGAACCTTTTGTTTGATCGGCGTCACGTTCGAGGGAAGCACTTCGACGTCGTCACGCTGTGACTGTTCCCATGCGGTCTTGATCAGGGCGCGCAGCCGATCGAGGTGATTCGGCTTGACGTTCAGAAACTCCACGCCGATGCCGCGGCCCAAGGCCCACCGCACCATGCCGGATTCGATCTCGATCGGCAAGCCCTTGCCGGAGTCCTGGATCTTCAGCGCAATCGTCATGCCTTTGCTGACCATCACCCGCTGCGGACAATCGATCCAGCAGCCCTTCATGGTGATATCCACGGTGACGCCGGTGCCTTTCACCGGGCCGCCCGTGAAGGTAACGGGGAGGGTCACGCGGAGACGTTCGTACTCCCGCATGTCGTCGAGTTCGATGCGGTAGCGCTGCCCGAGCCGTAGGGCGAAAAAGCGGTGCGTGCAGAGTTGGCAGCGAAAGGGATAGAGGTACAGATGCCAGAGCAGGTGCTCCCACCCCTTTTTCGGCAAGACCCGGCGGACGAAGACCTGTTTGCATTTGGGACAGGCCGGGACGGATGGGCGGTCCCGTTTCTGTGAGGGTGGTGGCGTGCTGGGCATGGCCCCTGTCGGTCGTTCGTGGCGAACGTGCATCCGGGTGTTTGCCCGGCCCTGCCTCTATCGGCAGCCATTTTCACCGACTTGAGACGCGGAGGCGTGAGGCCTTATCGATGGCGCCGATGCTTCGTCGACCGCGGTTTCTGGGGGTGAGCCTTTCGCCACTCCCACGGTTCGACCGGATGGGATTCGACCCAAAGGCCCCGGGGCCGATGGCGGGCGGCCAGTTCCAGCTTGGCCAAGAGGCCATCGTGCGGCGCCTGGGGCGCCACCCAGGCATAGCCCACCCGTACCAGTTCCCGATTCAAGTTCATCCCGCCGGGCAGGATGATGTCGGCCACGGTGCGCCCGTGGGCGTCCTGTCCATGCGTATGGACGGTGACGGTCTGATTGAATGCGAGCGTGCCGGTGAACCGGCGGGCTTTTCGTCCGTAGGGCTGTCCCAATTCGGGGCAATCGATGTCGCGCAGCCGGAGCCGAACCTTCTTGCCCTCGTATTCCACGTCGAACGTGTCTCCGTCGACGATCGACGTGACCAGCGCCTTATAGGTGTCGGCGCGAACAGGGGAGGGCGGCGGTGCCAGAACGGCCAGGCCGGTGGCGAGGGCCATGATCATCCACGCCCACCGACGCCGGCGGCACAGCCCTGTCATCGTCGCCCGCTCCATCGGTGTGCCACGACCACCCCGCAGATGGTCCCGAACGTATTCGTGCAGAGGTCGGTCATGGTGGGAAATCGATGCACCGTGAAGACTTGAAAAAGTTCGGCGCTGCCTGAAAGACAGAAGCCCAAGCCGCTGATGATGAGCCCGGCCCGCAGGCCGCGGTCGTTGCGGGCGCGCATCGCGAGAAAGCCGAACGGTACGAACAGGGCGACGTTCGCGAGACGTTCTTTCCATTTCCCCCATCCCCAGCTCATGACATGGGGAAAGGGCGTCCACTGGATCCGCTCCCAGTGGGCCTGTCCGTCAAAATCTCGCCACGGCATGGTCGTGACGGCCAGAATTACCGTGAGCCAGAGTATGAGGGCGATCCGCCATCGAATCATGGGGGCAGCCGTCGACTGCTCTTCAGTCTACGGCTGAGGAAGAGCGGGAACAAGGAAAAGTGCTGAATCGGAAAGGATCGGGAAGCCGGCAAGACCTCTGGAGGCAGGCTCGTCGGGGTTCTTGGGGATTGCTCCTCGACTTGGCTCGGGGCACCATTCGTCTCGTCTCGCGAAATGCCGGGTCAGGGGGGCTGCTCAGTGGAGCCCCGAAGGCTTGCCATGAGCGAGCGAAGGGGCTGGTTGGAGAACGCCACCTTGCGAGTCGACTGGTGGCGGTGACCCGGATCGCGGCTTATGAGTCCGCTGCTCTGCCAACTGAGCTACACCGCCACGACCCGTCAAGGTACTGGCTTGGCGTGTGAGAGTCAAGGACGGTGAGCGGGGGATTGAGCACGGGACATGCCGCAGCCGGAGGAGGTGCCCGTGCCGGGCGCGGTCAAAAGAGCTCCACGGAACCGGCCGTCATGTTGGTCTGTTCCACCGGCCGCTTCCGATGGGCCTCCCATTCCTCGGCCAGCGCACCGATCATGTGTCCGATGGCGCGCACTTCTTCGAGACAGGTGCGAATGTCGGCCACCGGGCGTGGCTGCTCCAACAAGGCCGTGAGCTTCTGGCACACGTCCGGCAGCAGCTCCGCGATGCGGAGGAGATGTCGCTCGCCGTTGGCCAGGAGTTGCGTGCCGATGTCTTCAAACTGGAGGGAGCGCACGCCGTCGTTCACCGATTTGGACATCGCCTCGGTGATGCGGGACAGCTCACGGGCGCTCTCGGCCATCTTCGCGTTGATCTCGGCCCAATGGCGCACCATGGTCTCGGCATGGTCTTTCGATTCGATCGCGAAGGTGAGGTCATTGGCGGCCATCTCGGTCACGACGCGCTGCGCCTGCGTGGTCTGTTCTTTGACCTGATTGACTTGAGCGCGGATTTCCTCATTGAGTTGGGTCGACCGCTGTGAGAGTTTGCGGACCTCGTCCGCGACGACGGCGAAGCCGCGGCCCGCCTCACCGGCCCGCGCCGCCTCGATCGCGGCGTTCAGGGCCAAGAGATTCGTCTGCTCCGCGATCGCATTGACGCTCTCCAACAGCGTAAACACCGCATCCATCGCCGCGACCATCCGGTCGATTTGAGCCGTCGTCTCCATGCTCTGTTGGCTGAGTTTGATCAACAAGTCCAGGAATTGTTGCAAGGTCTTGCAAATGTCTTCGCCGAATTGCTCCATCGTCCGGTGAGTCTCGCCGGGAGTGCCGGCCTGGCCGGAGACGTGTTGGAGCAAGGTCTGCACCATAGCCACCTGCGCGGTGCCCTGCTCGGTCATCGTCCTGAACGAGCCGTTTAAGCCTCCGAACGCGTCATGCAGCAGGGAGCGAAGTTGCCGCATCTCTTGCTCGACAGACTGGACTTCCTGCCGCTGAATGTCCCCCAGCTTGGCGGTAAAGTCTCGGATCTCCTGCGACACGAGAGCCGAATCCGTCTGAGCCGTAGAAGTGATTTCACGGCGCATCCGTAGGACTTCCCGCCAAGAGGTCAGGAGGGCGGTCAGCCCCGTCGCGACCACCCCGCCGACGGCGGCGGCGGGTTCGGGAACGGCAATCGCCAGCCCCACGGCCCCCAGCATCGCGGCCAGCACCGGGGCTGAGCCCTTGATCACCTGTCTCAGTAGCGCCATCACAGCCCCTCCTGGATGCGGACTCCTTAAGTCTTGCGCCGTCACATCGATAGAGCTAGACGGCCCTGACTACCAGTTTTCGGTAGGGGCGATGAAAACTTGAACCCAATCTGACCGAGGCGAGCCGGGTCTCAACGCGTGATCGCCGTGTCATCAAAGGCCTATCGCAGACTGTTCACCCGCCTTCGCTGAAGCTTCGTCGGCGCACCGGAGCCGCGCCGACGCCAAAGCGCTTTGGCGCGTCGGTGACTTGGCGGAGGTTGGGGAAGCCACGGCTGCCCGGCATTCGTAGCCGAAACTACTTCGGTGGAGTAGGCTCAGGCCGTGGGGCTCCACTTCTCAGAGAAACGTCCGTACGCGGGGAATTCCTAAGTCAAGAATATCCATGACGAGCCGATAAGAGGCAAACAGAGGCCAACATCCCTACGCCGAACGGCGTCACCGTAATCGGGAATCGTTCATGAGCGACTCTGCAAACCCCTCTGATCTGAAACCGACGGGCCCTTTCACCATCGCCGAGGTTGCCGAAGTGCGATCGCAGCTCCAGAGCCGTCTGGCCCAAGGCGGTCCCGTCACCCTGGACCTCTCCTCGGTCGAACGGGTGGATACCGCGGGACTACAACTGATCGTGGCCGCGGCACGGACGGGCCGGGTCGCGATCGAACAGACGAACGAAGCGGTTCGGAAGGCGGCGCAGGATGTCGGCCTGCAGTTGCCGTCTCTGTCCGCACGGTGAAGGCCGGGTATCGGAGGATACGGCAGGGCCGGCGAGATATTCGTCAGGATCAATCACGAGGGAGTGTGTCATGGGGAAAACAGTCTTAGTCGTCGATGATTCAGCCACGATGCGGCAGATGGTGACCTTCACGTTGAAGGGGGCCGGCTTCGAGGTGGTGGAGGCCGGGGACGGACAGGAGGCGGTGGCGAAACTAAACGGCGGCGCGAAGCCGGATCTGGTCGTCACGGATCTGAACATGCCGAAGATGGACGGGCTGGCGTTGATTTCGGCCATTCGCGCCATGCCCGCCTTTAAGTTTACGCCCCTGCTCATGCTGACCACGGAATCGGACGACGCCAAGAAAAAAGCCGGGCAGGCCGCCGGGGCCACGGGATGGCTGGTCAAACCCTTCAATCCGGATCAAATGCTGGCGGTCATCAAGAAGGTGCTGCCGGGCTGAAAGAGAGTTGAAAGTTTCGAGTTTAATGTTTCAGGTTTAGGGTTCGACATGCGGATTTCCCAACTTCAAACGTTGAACTTGAAACTGAAACCCGAAACCCGAAACCCGAAACTCAAAATCCGAAACATCGAATCTGATACGCGTGTCACGTCCGACGAGGGTTGAAGCATGAGCGACGATTTTTCGCAATTCAGGGACGCCTTCTTTGAGGAAGCGGCGGAGCACCTCCAGACCATGGAAGAGGGGCTACTCCAGTTGGAGCAGAGCCCGGGCGACCTGGATCTGCTGAACCGGATCTTCCGCTCCGCCCATTCGATCAAGGGCGGCGCCGGCATGTTCGGCCTCACGGCCGTGACCGAGTTCACCCACAAGGTCGAGGGGTTGCTGGACAAGCTGCGCAACGGCGACCTCGTGGTGACGGAAGCCATGATGAACGTGCTCCTCCAGGCGACCGACGGGATGAAGACGCTGGTCGAGGCGGCGCAAACCGGACAAGCGGCCGACGATCAACGCATCGCCGAGTTGCGGGAGCAAGTCGAAGCGGTGTCGGGAGGGGCGGGGGGGCCGGGGCCGGCCCAGGCGAAAAAGGAACCGGCGCCCACGCCGAGTCCCGCCGCGCCGAGCCGTCCCACGCGCTACGCCGTATCCTGGCGGCCGCCGGCCTGGCTCTTTCAGCGGGGGTTGGACCCGAGCCGCCTGCTCGCGCAAGCGGCCGAGTTGGGTGCACTTACGGGTTTGGTCTGCGACGAGTCCCGCCTGCCGGACCTGACTGCGCTCGAGCCGGAGTCCTGCTACCTGGGATGGAATTTCTCGCTGGAAACGAGCCGCCCGCTCTCGGACATCGAGGCCGTGTTCGACTTTGCCCGCGACGGCGACGATCTGACGATTCAGCCGGTCGGGTCCGGCCCTCCGGGCGAGACCGGCGCCCCGGAGCCGGCGCCGCAAGAACTGGAAAACGCGGCGCGCGCGGTCGGGGAGGTGATACAGGAACTCGAACCGGAACCGCCGTCGGTGCAGGCGGAAGGACACATGCTGCTCGGAGAGATTCTCGTCGAGCAGGGCACGATCACTGAGGCGCAGCTCCGGGAGGCGCTCAAGAAGCGGAAGCCGATCGGCCAGGTGCTGGTCGAGGAGCATGTGGTGTCTCCGCAGCAGATCGAGAAAGCGCTGGAGAAGCAGCGGACGCAGGACAACGCAGCGGCCGCGGCGAAGAAGGCCGAGGCCGCTTCCATCCGGGTGGAGACCGGCAAGATCGACCGCGTGATCAATCTGGTCGGCGAGTTGGTGATCACGCAGTCCATGCTGAGTTCCCTCGGCGCGCAATTCGAGATGGCGAAACTCCCGGTTCTCCTCGAGCGCATGGCGCAATTGGAAGCGAACACGCGCGAGCTGCAAGAACGCGTGATGGCCATCCGCATGCTGCCGATCGGCAACGCCTTCAATCGGTTCCCGCGATTGGTGCGGGACCTGGCCGGGAAAAACGGCAAGAAAATCCAACTGGTCATGTCCGGCGAGGAGACCGAGCTGGACAAGACCGTGAGCGAATCGATCGGCGACCCGCTGACGCACCTCGTGCGCAATTCGGCCGACCACGGTCTCGAACCGCCCGACGAGCGGGTCAAGGCCGGCAAGCCGGAACAGGGCGTGATCCGGCTCAACGCGTTTCACGAAGGCGGGAATGTCTGCATCACGGTCGAAGACGACGGACGGGGATTGAACCGGGACAAGATCCTTGCCAAGGCGATCAAACAGGGCCTGATCAGCGAGCAGGACAAGCTCGCCGACGACCAGATCTGGGCGCTGATTTTCCGGCCCGGCTTCTCGACCGCCGACAAGGTGACGGACATCTCGGGCCGCGGGGTCGGCATGGACGTGGTGAAGCGCAACATCGAGAGCCTGGGCGGCACCGTCAGCATCAAGACCGCGCCGGGCCGGGGCACCACCTTCACCCTCAAGCTGCCGCTCACGCTGGCCATCATCGACGGCATGACCGTCCGGGTCGGCAAGGAAGCCTACATCGTGCCCCTCCTCTCCATCCTGGAGTCGATCCAACCCAAGGCGGACGGCATCAAGTCGGTGGTCGGCAAGGGGGAGCTCATCACCGTCCGCGACGCCTGCATTCCCGTCGTGCGGCTCTACGAAGTGTTCGGCAACGAGCCGGACTTCACCGACCCGAAGAAAGCCATCTTGCTCATCATGGAGACCGAAGGGGAGCAGGTCGCGGTGATGGTGGACGAGATCCTCGGCCAGCAGCAAGTGGTCATCAAGAGCATGGAGCAAAATTTCCGCAAGGTCGAGGGCATCGCGGGCGCGACGATTCTGGGCGACGGCACCGTGGGGTTCATCCTCGACGTGCGGGGCCTGCTCGCGCTGGCCCGCCAAGGCGTGCCCGTGGCCGCGTGACCGACGTTGAAGGTTTCGAGTTCTGAGTTGCGGGTTTTGAGTTACGCCGTAAATGGTTTCGAGTTTTAACCCGAAACCCCAAACTCGAAACTCAAAACCCGCAACTCCAACTGCAACCCCTTCCCCTCAGTCGCCGGTCCTTTCCCGCTCCTTGACTCCAATCACGGTTCTGGGCCACGTTAGAAACTGATCCGATCCCGTCCCGCGAACCTCTCATGCCCGCGCAGTGCTGTCCCAACGTTTCCGAAATCGACGTTTTTCAGCACGTAGGCCACTGATTTCGTCGAGAGTGACGTCTCACACCGAGTTGAAATCGAGGCCGACGTAGTGACCAGGTTTCCCCTTTGCCAATGAGGCATTGGCGCACTTCAAGGCCAGAACGTTGGGACACTACTGATGCCCGCGCTCAAGTAAATCCGCCGCGTTCCGATAGGTCCCTATGGACTAGGGATGAAGGTCCTGAGTCCCGGAGGACAGGAACCTATCCCGTCATGGGGACGCCGGTTCGTTTGGAACGGGGGATGTGAGGGAAGGAGGAGGGTATGGCCACAGCGAGTCTTGAGACGGCGACGAGGGAACTCAATCAGCAGGTTGGGTTGACGACGGACGGGCGGCAGTTCTTGACCTTCCAGTTGGGTGAGGAACTGTACGGCGTGGACATTCTCCGCGTGCAGGAGATCAAAGGGTACACCGCGGTCACGCGGATTCCGAATACGCCGGACTACATCAAGGGCGTGTTGAACCTCCGCGGCACCATCGTGCCGATCATCGAGCTCCGCACCAAGTTCTCGATGCCGCACGTGGACTATACGGCGTTCACCGTCATTGTCGTGGTCGTCGTCCGCGACAAGGTCATGGGGCTCGTCGTGGATGCCGTCTCCGACGTCCTGGACATCGATAAGAAGGATATTCAACCGCCGCCCACGTTCGGCGCCAAGGTGGATGTGAGCTTTCTGAGCGGGATCGGCAAGACCGGTGAGAAACTGGTCGCCATCCTGGATATCGACCGGTTGCTGACGGACGGAGAAGTCCAGGCGGCGGTGAGCGCCACAGCGGGCTAATCGTGGGATCGTGGGGCCGGAGGGAAAGGCGTATATGGGACTGAATGTCGCGTTGTTAGAGTCGAGTTTTGAACTGCTCAAACCCCAGGCGGAGACCCTCGTCAGCCGGTTCTACGATCGGCTCTTCGAGAAGTATCCGGCCGTCAGGCCGATGTTCGTGAAGGTCTCGATGGCCGAGCAGAAAAAGAAGCTGCTCGCGTCGCTGGTGCTCGTGATGCAGAATCTACGGCGTCCGGACGTTCTCGCTCCGGCGCTGAAACAACTGGGGGCGCGGCACGTGGGCTACGGCACGCAGCCGGCCCATTACGGCGCCGTGGCGGAAACGTTACTCGGCGTGATGGGAGAGATGGCCGGGCCGGCCTGGACGGCCGAGGTGAAACAAGCCTGGACCGACGCATTGAACACTATTGCGCAGATCATGCTGGAAGGCGCCCGCGAGGCGGCTCCGCGTCCGGCGTCAATCCAACAAGGAGGAAAGACCATGGGGAAGGGTAAGGCTAAAACGGTCAGTCAAGGGAAGGCGAATGTAGAGGTCAGCGATCTGCGCGCCAAGGTCCAAGCGATCGATCGGGTCCAGGCCGTCATTGAATTCAACCTGGATGGGACGGTCATCACGGCCAATGACAACTTCTGTCAGGCCTTGGGGTATCGCCTTGAGGAGATCAAGGGGCAACACCACCGCATGTTCTGCGATCCGAGCTATACGGCGACGGGGGAGTACCAGGCTTTCTGGGCCAAGCTCAACCGGGGCGAATTCGAAGCGGGCGTCTATCGCAGAGTCACCAAGACCGGGAAGGACATCTGGATTCAGGCCTCCTACAACCCCATCATGGACGCCAACGGCAAGCCCTACAAGGTGGTGAAGTTTGCCATCGACATCACGGCGCAGAAGAAGCGCGAGATGGAGATGTACAAAGTCCAAACGGCGCTGGACAACTCCACGACCAATACGTTGATGTGCGATCGGAACTTGACCATCACGTATGTGAACAAGACCGCTGCGCAGAAGATGAAAAGCCTGGAAACCGAGATCCGAAAGGTCATTCCCGGCTTCAATGCGGACAAGCTCGTAGGGACTTGTATCGACACCTTTCATAAGGTGCCAGACATGCAGCGTCGGATTCTCACCGACCCGAAGAACTTGCCGCACCGAGCGGACATCCAATTGGGCCCTCTGACACTCGCACTGGTCGTCAGTGCGGTGGTGGCGGAGTCCGGCGAATACCTCGGTAACACGCTGGAGTGGGAGGACGTGACCGAGAAGCGCAAGCTCGAAAAAGAGATGTTCGTCATTCAGACCTCGCTGAATGACGCGAACTCCAACGTGTTGATGTGCGATCGAGATTTCATGGTCACCTATGTCAACAACACCGCCATGAAGAAGTTGCGTACGCTGGAGGGGGAGATCCGCAAGGTGCTCCCGGGGTTCGATACCAGCAAGCTTGTCGGGACCTGCATTGATTCCTTCCACAAGGTCCCGTCGCATCAGCGTCGACTGCTGGATGATCCAAAGAACCTGCCCTACAAGGGGGACATCCAGCTCGGCCCGCTGACCTTGGAGCTGATCGTCACGGCGATCATGACCAAGGAGGGGAAGTATCTCGGCAATACGTTGGAATGGGCGGACGTGACCGCGCAGCGGAAGGCGCAGAAGGAAGTGGATCGGCTGATTCAGGCCGCGTCGGCGGGGCAGTTAGCGGACCGCATCAATGCCGAGCAGTTCGAAGGATTCTTTCAGAGCCTCTCTCAGGGCGTCAACAAGCTGCTTGATGCGGTCGTCACGCCGTTGCACGAGGCGCAGCAAGTGCTGACCGCGCTGGCGGCGAATGACCTCACCAAGACCATGACTGGCAATTACCAGGGTGAGTTCGAGCAGATGAAGAGCAGCCTGAACTCGGCCATTCAGAATCTGACCGGCACCGTGACCACGGTGCGCGAGGCGGTCGAGGCCGTCACCTCCGGATCGGAGCAGATCAGCAAGGGCAGCGAGGACCTCTCGCAGCGGACCTCCGAGCAGGCCAGTGCGTTGGAGGAAACCTCGGCCTCGATGGAGGAGATGACCTCCACCGTGAAGCAGAACGCGGACAACGCGAAGCAGGCCAATCAGTTGGCGATTACGGCGCGGGAAGTGGCCGACAAGGGCGGGGCCGTGACGAGCCGCGCGGTCGAGGCGATGGGCGAGATCAACAAGA
>FKKE01010242.1_pt3 | contig 11199 bp, 10 predicted proteins | sample 1106331 | NCBI WGS metagenome assembly FKKE01 (sample SAMEA3931202, study PRJEB13176) | freshwater metagenome | biome: Drinking water system; feature: drinking water; material: freshwater | place: China | collected 2013-02-06 | reverse complement strand
TTGCCGTTGATCCAGAAGTTCATCGTGTCGCAGGCGACCAGCGGTGGTCGAGGGAGCTTGTTCAACACGTCCAATTGCAATTCCGGATCGATGTTTCCTAGGAAAAGCACGCTCGGGGAGCGATAGCTTTCTGGAATCTTCGGGCGGAAGGTTTCGAAGACATTCAACTTGGTGTCGAGCGTGTGCGCCTCGTTGAGCTGGTGTGTGTATTCCCCCTTCCACCGAAAGGTCGCGCCAGGCCGGCGCTCCAGGCCCGTCAAGTCGATCTTCCGGCTCTTCAGGAACGCCAGGTGCTGGGCCGGAAAATCCTCCCCGACCACCGCGATCAGATCGACTTCCGTAAAATAACTGGCCGAGGTGGAAAAATACGTCGCCGAGCCGCCGAGCACTTCCTCGACTTCACCGAAGGGAGTTTTTACCGTATCCAGCGCAACCGAACCCACGACCAGCAACTTCCCCATAGTTCACCGTTTTCCTTTCGCAGGAGGAAGGACCCGTTGCGTAATCAGCCCTAACTTCCGTCTCGTCGAAGCCGGAATCCGGTCCGGCGCGGTGATGATGGCATCCTGCAAGGCCCGGTGGCATGCGCAGGTCTGGACCGTCGCCACCGATTTTATCGCCGATCGGAGGAGCCGCTTCGCCAGTTCCACGTTCCGGTGCAGGGTTGCCAGAATGGCCTCCACCGTCACGGCCTCTTCCGTCTCGTGCCAGCAATCGAAATCCGTGACGAGGGCGACCGTCGCATAACAAAGCTCCGCTTCGCGCGCCAGCTTCGCTTCGGGCAGATTGGTCATCCCGATCACGCTGACGCCCCATTGACGGTAGAGCCGCGACTCCGCCTTCGTCGAGAACTGCGGCCCTTCGATACAGACGTAGGTGCCGCCCTGATGCACGGTGGCGCCGACCGATCGGGCGGCGGCCAGCAGCGACGCCCCGAGCGATGCGCAGACTGGATCGCCGAATCCGACATGGGCAACCGCCCCGCCCTCAAAGAAGGTGGAAATCCGCCTCTTCGTCAGGTCGATGAATTGATCCGGCAGGACGACGTCGCCCGGTTTCATCTCTTCCTTCATGCTCCCAACGGCGCTGACCGAAATCACGCGCCGGACTCCGAGGCTCTTCAATGCGTAAATGTTCGCCCGGTAGTTGATCTCCGAAGGATTGTACCGATGGCCCTGCCCGTGGCGGGATAAGAACGCCGCACGCACGCCATCGAGTTCACCCAAGACCACCGGTCCTGAAGGCGGCCCGAACGGCGTCCGAACGGTGACGGCCCGAACCCCTCGCATCCCTTCGATCTCGTAGAGGCCGCTGCCGCCGATGATGCCGACGTCTGCCCTGAGCTTGTTATTCTTCGTCGCCATGCCCTACTCCTCTAGAACGCACGGTCCGCCGATGATCCGGCGGGCTCCTCGCGATCTTCCAATGACTCCAGAAAACGATCGACCAGTTCAGTCACCCGCTGAGCTGTCCGCGGGACCGGTTCCTGTTTGTCGATCGACAGCCAATGAATGCCCGGTTCACTGCGGAACCAAGTCAATTGCCGCTTGGCGAACCGTCTGGTATCCCGCTTGAATCGCCGCACCATCTCGTCACGATCGCACTCGCCGGACAGATAGGCGGCCACCTGCCGATACCCCAAACCCTTCATAGCGGAACAGTCGCGCGAACAGCCTCTCGCGAGCAAGTCCTGTGTTTCTTCGACAAAACCATGGGCCAATTGCCAGTCGATCCGTTCTTCGATCCGGCGATACAGCGCTTCGCGGTCGCGAAGCAGGCCGATGAGGAGCGCCCGGTAGGGTCGCTCGGCGAACCCGTGCGCGTCCTGAAACGATGCCATGGATCGGCCCGTGAGCTCGTACACCTCGAGCGCACGAATCACTTTCGACGTGTCTTTGGGGTGAAGTTTCGACGCCGACGAGGGATCGACGCCGACGAGTCGTGCGTACAATTGATCGGGTCCTTCTTTCCGGGCTTCCTGACGCAACCGAGCCCGCACGGATGGATCGGCAGGAGGCGCGGCACACAACCCCTTGACCAAGGTTCGCACGTAAAGCCCTGTGCCGCCGACGACCAGCGGGAGGCGGTGTTCACCGTAGAGCCGGCCGATGACTTCGGTCGCATGGCGGCAGTACAAACCGGCATTGAATGGCTGATCAGGCTCGACCAGATCGAGGAGACGGTGCGGGATACCCTGGCGTTCTGCAACCGGCGGCTTGTCGGTCCCGATGTCCATTCCCCGGTAGACTTGCCGGGAATCCGCCGCCAGCACTTCCGTGTCGAACCGTCTGGCCACTTCCACCGCCACGCGGCTCTTGCCCACGGCGGTGGGTCCGACGAGCACGACCAGAGGCTTTAGGCCGGCCTGTTTCTCTGTCAGCAGCGGCATCGGCAGGACACAATCAGCGATTACGCCCATCCGACCCGTCCGAACAGTTTATCGAGTTCGTCAGCCGACAGCCGGAACGCCGTTCGACGGCCGTGGGGACAGGTCATGACCAAACCTTCCTGCACCCAGTCCTGAACCAGCTGGGCGATCTCCGGCAACCCCATGGCGCGTCCCGCCCTCACTGCCCCGTGGCAGGCCAGCGAAGCCAACACCGGCTGAATCCGTCCCTCCAGCGAAGGCATCCGATCCCACTGGGCGAGATCGTCCAGCAAATCCTGCGTGAAGGCTGCCGCGTCGATCCTCCCCAACCCTACCGGCACGGCCCTGATCGCCAAGGTCGATGCCCCGAAGGGCTCGATGGACAATCCGATTCCCTCCAAATCCTCGCGATGGCGTTCCACCAGGGAGCAATGCGCGGCGGACAGTTCCACCGGTTCCGGAATGAGCAACGGCTGGGATGCGACGGCGCGGCGCTCCCATTGTCTCAGGAGCCGTTGGTAGAGCACCCGCTCGTGGGCCGTGTGCTGGTCGATCACGTGAAGCTCTTCTCCCACCTGAACCACAAGATATCGCCGAAGCATCTGCCCAAGCGGCACGATCGCAGGAGCTGTCGACTGCTCGTAGCCCGCTCCATCTTCGCGGACCAGAGGCAGCTGCGCCTCCTCGCGGCCCTTGGCTCGATGCATTGGGGCTGCCTCGCCGGAACCGCCGAACGAACCCGCACCCCTCGCCGGAAAACTCGGCGTGGTGACGGCAGGGTCGTTCGAGAGAACCTCTTCGAATCCTGGTACCGGAGCTGTCCCGAGCACCGAGGTTCGCTCCAGACCGGACATCGCATGCCGCACGGCATGCCGGACCACTCGATGGATCGACTCGGATTCTGCAAAACGAACCTCCCGCTTGGCGGGATGGACGTTCACGTCGATCCGGCCAGGATCGACGTCCAGAAACAGAACGAACGTCGGATGGTTTCCTTTCGCAATAGACGCACCGTACCCCTCCGTGACGGCATGGAACACGGCTGCACTCTTGACCGGCCGGCGATTGACGAAAAGATCTTGCGGCTGTTTGGTTGATTTGGCATGGAGGGGATCGACCGCGACTCCATAGATGGAGCAGCCGGGAACCCGCCCCCTGATTTCCAGCGTGCGGCCCATAAAAGCTGGACGATACACCTGCAAAATGCGGTCACGTTGCTCGGTCACGGCCGGATAGTTCAAGACTTCCTGCCCATTGTGAGTCAGGCGGAAATGGACCGAAGGCCACGCCAATCCCGCCTGTTGCACAGCGTGACTGATGTGTGAGAATTCGGTCGACGGAGACTTAAGGAATTTCTTCCGCGCAGGCTGATTGAAGAACAGTTCCGCCACCTCGATCTTCGTCCCGCGAACCGGCGCGATGTCTCGCATCGGACCCGGCGCCCCTCCGATCAACGTCGTCTGCACTCCGCTCGAGTCCAGCTTGGTCGCCGTGGACACGGTTACTTTGGAGACGGAGGCGATGCTCGGTAAGGCTTCGCCTCGAAACCCCATCGACGTCACGCAAGCGAGATCCTGATCCGAGCGCAGCTTGCTGGTGGCATGCCGCTCGAAGGCCAAGAGCAACTCGGCCCGTGGAATCCCTTCGCCATCGTCGGTCACGCGAATCAGGGAGAGTCCGCCTTCCCTCACGTCGATCGTGACCGTCTTACTCCCCGCATCAAGACTGTTCTCGACGAGCTCTTTCACGACGGCGGCGGGACGCTCGATCACCTCGCCGGCCGCAATTCGACTGACCACGTCACCCGGCAAGACTTGGATCGCGGCGGAACAGCCGACGGATGGCATGGGATCAGACTCCGATCAGGCGACGAACGGGGAGAGTATACGGCAGGGAGGGTCGGGAATGCCTCATCGCAACTCGGCTAACTTGTTCTTGGCCAGCTTGGCCTCGTCCGAGGTGGGAAATTCTTCGATGACGCGCTTGAGGCTCTTCTTGGACTTAGGGAGATCGCCCGTTTCACCGGCAGCCAGCCCAAGCTTGAAGAGGGACGCGGGAACTTTCTCGTTACCGGGGAACTCGGTCGCCACATACTCGAACGCTTGAATCGCGCGCACGTAGTCCTTTTGCTGGTAATAGGATTCGCCGAGCCAGTAATGGGCGTTGGGTGTCAGCGACGTACCCGGAAAATCCTTCACGAAACGTTGGAAACCCGACACCGCCAGATCATACTTGCCGTTCAGGTAATCGTTGTAGGCCAGATTGAAAGCCGACGTCGGTGTGATCGCGGGGGTTCCGGGAACCAGCGGTCCAGTATCGCCGGCGGCGGGTTTTTGCGGCCTCGACGGACGAGCGGGTTCCAGGGGAATGGGATCGAGCTTCGGCATTGCCGCGGCTCCCGCTCCCTCATCGAGCTTCGCCAAGCGGCTCTCCAACCTTTGAATGCGGGCGGCGAGCTCGTCATACCTCTGCTTGGATCCGTCGCCGTCTTTCCTATTTTCCAGCGTGTCGAGTCGCCGCCCGATATCGTCGAGCCTCCGGTGCGCCTGGTCCTGAGACTTCGACACGGCCCCAACTTGATCGCGCATCTCGACGAAATCCGCATGTTTGGCGCAACCGGAGAGAAGCGCCATGCCTCCACACAAAACCGTGAGCCCCACAACGGACGCGATCGTGCGCATAGTGATTACCGTGTCTCTCTCAATTGGGACAACTTGTCGTTCGCTTTGCCCGCCTCGGGACTCTTAGGATAGAGAGTCACCACCTGTTTGAAAGCCGAAGAAGCCCGTTTCTTGTCCTTCAACGCTAGATACGCATAGCCCTTTTTCAAGATCGCGGCCGGCACCTTCTCACTCTGGGGATAGTCGAGTTCGACACGGTCGTATGCGTCGATCGCCAGCTTGTAGTCCTTCTTCCCGTAGTGCGATTCGCCGAGCCAATAACGCGCGTTCGGCGCCAAGTCGGAATTCGGATATTCTCCCAGGAAGGAGGAAAAGCCACGGCGGGCTCCTTCAAGATCTCCTTCGCGGAAGACCGTCAGCAGCCGTTCATACTCCGCCTTGTCCGGACGCTCCGCCGGTTGGGTGACCACGGGTTTCGCCGGCTCATCTCCCTGCTCGGCAGACGATGCCTGATCGGGCGGATGGGACGCCGGTGGATCAGGCACGACCACGGCCTTCACCGCCTCAGGCACATGCGGCACGGAGACCTCCTGCACTACCGACGCAGGTGCCGGGACGGCAGCGGAGGATCGCTGAGCCTGCTTCATTGCCGGTTGCCGCTGGCCGTTTTTCCCGCGTGACTGGACGTCATGCGACGCATGTTCGACCGATCGGCTCAAGGCATCCAATCGCTGATCCTGTTCATCCAGGCGAACCGCCAGCTTCTGCGCCACCGCTGCCACACTCTTGTTGACCTCGTTGAGATGGCCGGTCATGGCTTTCGTTGTTTCGTTCAGATGCGCCGTCGACGCCTTCGTATCGGAATCCACCCTCGCCGCCAACGCCTTGTTCGCCTGCTCATCCTGCCCCACCCGCTCACCGAGCGCACTCAGCGAATCGCGGAACGCCGTGAGGGATTGGGCGAACTGAGTAAACTTGCCGGAGAGTTGCTCGGTCCTGGCCTGGTTGTCGGCCATCGCTTTCCGCTGCTCTTCCAGCTTCCCATCAACGCTCTTGACCAACGCGACATTCGTCTTTTGCACCGCGTCGATGATGTCTTTCCGCAAAGACTCCATCTGGCGATTGATCTCATCCAGCCGGTTGTTCACATCCAGCCGCAGCTGGTCACGATCAGATTTGTTCTTCACGTCCTGCGCGTTGAGGCTCTCCCTGACTTGGGAATACCGGCTCGAGTTGTCTGTGTCCAGCTTGCTGGCGAGCTGTTCAAGCTTCTTCGTCTGCTGCTCCAGGACGGCCGAGCGCTGCTTCAAATCTTCCTGCTTGGCGTGAAGTTGCTCGGCTTGGTGCTGGGCCCGCTGTATCTCGCCTTGAAGTTTCGGCAGCACGTCGCCCTTCAACTCTTCCAACTCCGCCCGCTGCTGAGCTCCCCGCTGGGCCAACTCTTCGCTTGACTGCTTGATGCGGTTCTGCAACTGGCGTTCGGTCTGCTTCAGATCGGCCTGCTGGGCCACACAACCGGACAGAAGCAACAGGCAGGCGACACCCATCGGCCCGGAGAGTTTCTGTAGCTGAACCAGATCGCGCATCACCCTTCCGCCTCCATTAATAGTCCCACCCGCTGGCTGTCGACGTTCCATCTTGACCAGCCTGACGTCATCATAATACCAGGTTGGAACCGTTACTTCTTGCTCTTGACCACCAGGTGGCCGCGTCGATTCTGCTGATAACAGGCTTCCGCGTGGTCGTTGCAGAAAGGCCGTTCCTTTCCATAAGACACCACTGAAAGTCTATTGGCGCCGATCCCAAGTTCGACCAGAAAGTTTCGGACCGCCTTCGCCCGTTTCTCGCCGAGCACGAGGTTATAAGCAGAGGTCCCTCGTTCGTCGCAGTGACCTTCGACCTTCACGGCTACCCCCGGATTGGACTTCATCCATTCGGCGTCGCGACCCAAAGCCTGACGGCCTTCTTCATTGATCGTCCAACTATCGTAACCGAAGAACACGTCCCGGAGCCCGGCCGCTGCGGAAGCCGCCTGCTCAGCCCGGATTTCATCCATCTGGCGTCCTGCGCTCCCGGAGGGATCAGCCTTGGCCAACAAGGTGCCGCTTCCTCCGATCCGCTCCTCCGAAGGATTCTTATCGAGTCCCATTAGACCGCCGCCCCCGCTGCTCGATTGCATGCTCGTATCGGGGAAACTTCCCACGCCGGTTCGGCCGCCTTCGGACCCTCCTCGAGTACCACCGTCATTTGCTGCTGAAAGCTGGGTTTGTGTCGTATCGCCCCCGGACTGAACCGCCTTCTTTCCACAGCCCGGTATGGTCACCAGAACTGTCGCTGCCGCCAGGGCTATCAAGAACATCGGTTGTGGGTATCTCATGTCGTCATCTCCTCTCTCAAAGTGGGCTCAGTCATGTGTGCGTGTCGTTTCAGCATCAACCCCTTATCGTCCCGTTACGTCGCGGGCGACCACGTCGGGGCGCTGTTATGAGTGCCCTCGAACGTCAACCGCTCCAGGTTCTTTCCATCCGAATCAACCATATAGATGTGGCTCTTTCCGTCAGCCGTCGAACTGAAGACCAAGTGCCGGCCGTCCGGCGACCAGGACGGTGAATCGTCCACACCGGGGCCTGTAGTGATTTGCATACGCTTCTGTCCATCCGGGGTAATGACGCAAAGCTTATATTCCTTTCGGGGGGTCCGGCACACGTAGGAAATCCAGTTTCCCCGTGGAGACCAGGCTGGAGCGGCATTGTAGTCCCCTTCGAACGTCAGGCGCCGGACATTGGATCCGTCCGAACTCATGAGGAAGAGTTGTGGTCCCCCTCCCCGGTCGGACACAAAAGCAATTTCCCTACCAGTCGGGGACCAGGTGGGGGAGAGGTCCCCAGACGGATTCACCGTCATCCGTTGAACCGCTTTGGTCCTCGTGTCCAATTTGTAGATCTCGGAGTTGCCCTCGTGGCTTGAGGCGAACGCGAGGAAGTTTCCATCGGGCGAAAGAGCCGGCGTAATGTTCAAGCCGCCTTGGGAAAAAATCGTCCATCGTTTTCCAGTCGCCAGCTCGATCATATCGATATCCTGGGTATTGCGATCCCGGTAAGCGGTAAAGACCAGGAAACGCCGATCAGGCGACCAACGGGGCATCAAGTTGAGGAACCCATCCGCCGTCAACTGGCGGGCATCGTAGCCATCGTAGTCCATCACGTAGAGTTCGCGGGCGGATCCGTGGGCCGAGACGTAGGCGATCTTAGTCCTGGCGATTCCTGGCTCTCCCGTATATCGGAACACCAATTCGTCGGCAAAGCGGTGCGCCATGAGCCGCACAACCGAGGGGGATCCGGCGTAACGTTTGCCGCCGACGACTTCGTCGCTGCCGCTGTCGTAGACGAAGCCCTCCATGTTCACGTCCTGTTCCTTGTCTCCTTCCTTCATCCCGGCTTTGCCCCATACCAGGACGGAGACTCCGCTGTCGGCCGCTTGCTTGAAAACCGTTTTCGTTCCGTTTCCCAGGCCGTTTCCGACATCTCGTACCTTGATGCCCAGACTCGGGAGGTCAACCAATTCAAACACGAGCGACCGCTTCACATCTTTCTTGAGCACTTCTTCGAGCCGCCCGCCGAGCCAATCCGGGCCGCTTGTGTTCTGGATACTGATGACACCGAGCGAGATCTTCTGAAAGTCCGGGCGCGTCGCCTCCAAGAACACGTCGGCGGCGCCGGACTCCAGAATTCCGATCGCGCCGGCAAGCACCGTCGCCAGCCCGAGGATTGCACCGAACAACTTCATTTTCGTCATCCCGTTACCTCTCCAACACGGAAGATCATTTCCACATCCTGATACGGCTCGGGCATTTCTGCGGGAAACTGCGGAAACTGTCGCGGCTTCAAGATCGCGCGCCGCCCGGCATCGTCAAAATAGCTGTTCCCGGACGGCTGCTGAACGCCGACGTCTTTCACCGTGCCGTTGCGGTAAAACCGGAACTTCACGACGACGCTGTACGTGCTGCCGCCTACGTCGATCGGAGGCGGTTCCCATTGACTCCTGATGATCGCCTCGACTCTCGCCCAGAACGGATTCGTCCCGGAGGAACCCGATGTCCGCAACGTGGTCTGTGGGGCCTTCACGACCGGCACCGACGCCTCCACCGGTGGAAGCGGTTTGATCGGCACGTCTTTGGAAGCATCAATTTTTGCCGCCGGCTGAAACTCTTTGATCTTCTTCAGCTCGTTTTCCAGTTCCCGGTCGAGATCCTCTCGAATCGACGCCTGCTGAGGAGGAGCCTTCGGCGCAGGCTCGGCGGCCACATCCGGGATGCGGGGAAGATCCGGAACCTTGAACTTTGATTGCACCTGTGACTGCGGCTGGGCCACGGCTTTCGCCGGTGTCAGCTCACCGAATTTCGGTGCATCAGGCGGGAGTTCCAAATCCTTCAAGATATCCTTGGCCGTACTCGTGCGTGCCGGCGTAAAGGCCGGGGCGGCGGAAGGAGTCGGAGATTGCATCGTCGGTGCGGGAGCAGCTTTCGACGCGAGAGGCTTGGCCTGCTCCACGTTCTTGGCCGCCTCCGTCTGTTTCACCGGAGTCGGCAAGCTCACCAGCGTTACCTCCACCGAGGCCAGGGGACGTTCGCCCCGCTGCGGCAGTCGCAACCCGGTCGCGATCAAGAGCACGACGAGGTGCAACACCAGTGACAGGACCAAGGTCCGCTTGAGCCGAGCAAGAAAGCGATCCTGCTCGTCTTGGTCGAACCAGAATCCTGACTGAATTTGGGCTTGTGCGGTCATACGGATTCAGACGTTCCGCGTCAGCTTCGCTTCATCGGCTTCCCGGACACCGCCGGTCCCACGACCCGCTCCGGTCCGGTCGGGTCCGTGACCATGCCGATCTTTTCGATGCCGGCTTTTTTTACGCCGTCCATCACCTGCACGACGACGCCGTACGGCACCTCACGATCCGCCCGCAGGTAAAGCGAGACGTCGGGGTGATCGTGCTTCAACAGTTTCAGTTTCGTTTCGAGCTGGGCAACGCCGACCGGATCTTTGTCCAGATACAACCGTTGATCCTTTTCGATCGTCAACACGCTTCGCATCTCGGGCTTGATGGTGTTCGTCGCGGATTTCGGGAGGTTGATGTCCATACCGCGGTACAGCATCGGCGCCGTCACCATGAAGATCACGAGGAGCACAAGCACGACGTCGACCAACGGAATCACGTTGATCTCCGCCATGAATCTCCGCTGCCGCGATTCGAACGTCATCGTTGCGCTCCGACAGGAACCGGCTTGGCTTTCGGCATCGGAGCCGGCATGGACCCTAGGAGCTCAATGGCTACGGTGTCCAACCGGAATGCCGTGCGCCTGATACGTGTCAGAAAATAATTGTAGGCGATGACGGCGGGGATGGCGGTGAAAAGCCCGGCGGCCGTGGCGATGAGCGCTTCCGCCACGCCGGGCGCGACCGCTGCAATGCTCGCCGTGCCTTGCGCTCCGATTTCGCGAAACGCGTCGATGATCCCCATCACCGTGCCGAGCAGGCCGACGAACGGCGTGATGTTTCCCGTAGTCGCCAGAAACGGAAGGTATGCCTCCAGTCTCGACAGTTGGCTCTGTGACAAATGGGCGGCTGTGCGTTCGACCACGTGTCTATCGATCGAGCCGGCGCCGTCCTGGCTCTCGCTGCGTAGTCCGGCCAAGCGATCCATCACCCCTTCGAAGACGATCGCCGCGGGGCACGCTTCCAAGTGGCGCACCTGTCGATTGAGTTCGTTGAGATCTCTCGCCTTGGCAAGAAGGCCCATGAAGTGCCGATCCCCCCGATCCGCTGCGCGGAACGCCCGCCATTTAGAGAAGATGATCGCCCAGGAGATGACGGAAAAGACAAATAAGAGCAGTAGCACGATCTTCGAGACCGCGCCCAGCGATCCAACCAGTCCGGTCAATCCTAGTTGAAACATCGGCTTGCACCCTTTCCTTGCAGGAGGCCCCTGCCACGCGGCCCAGTTACTGAGTCTAACAAACCCGGTGAACAACGGCGGGATCGACGGGGGTCTCGCGTTAGCCCATCATCGGCTCGACCGCGACGATTTCCCAGCTGAGTCTTGCGAATGGCGCCCCGCAGAGGAGGCTTCCTCACCTGAGCCCTCCCGGGTCGCAGGTTGGAAGCCTCGGCGCACATAACAGGCTGAAAAAAATGGCGGGGCCGACGGGATTTG
>FKKE01003681.1_pt1 | contig 11204 bp, 8 predicted proteins | sample 1106331 | NCBI WGS metagenome assembly FKKE01 (sample SAMEA3931202, study PRJEB13176) | freshwater metagenome | biome: Drinking water system; feature: drinking water; material: freshwater | place: China | collected 2013-02-06 | reverse complement strand
TATTGCGAAAGATCACATCGAGTTGTCCCTTGAGAGCCCGCACCTCCCAGGCTTCTCTAGCATTCTTCGCAAGCGCGACAACCGAACACCCTCCTAATATCTCTTGTAATTTCTTTATGTCGGCTGCTTCACAGCCAGCTACTACGAGATCAAAACTGAATCCTTCCTGCTGCATCAGGGCTACTGCTTCGAGACCACTGATCACTCGAACCCCCTTATCAGCCCACACTCGCGCGAGGGCTTTTTCATAAGACAATGCCGCCCCCACACAATCCTTGACGCTTCCCATGTTGCATTCCCCAGCGCCCTTAACTGTTTTTATGATGTCCTTTGCGAGCGAACAGAGTCTGCCTATCTGTTTTGCCGTCGTGCCCTCCAAAACGTCGCAGGCGATACTCCCAACGTTGTCCGCCGCGGAAAGCAGAATCCCCATCTTTGTCTTTGCGATATTCCAGAACGCCTCAGATTGATCATTCTCCATGCGCTGAAGCACGACGTGCATATCATCGGCCGCCATCGTGGCTTTTCCCGCAGCCCTCTGTATTTCCAGCCACTTCTGACCCAGCCTCAAACTCTCGTCTGACATCTGGCGGGCGCTCTGGCCAGCCGATGGATATGCGGCCAAGATAACGAGAGATACGGTTAGGAACACCTCGCGACTCGTTTGTTTAACCGAAATCATCTATGGCACCGCTGGCTGCCGGACCCGCTCCACGCTCATAAGCCCCCTACTCGCCCTTGTTCCGTCCGCGACCAGCGTTCCGGACTTGGGCGCGTTGCCCGGTTCCGGTTAGCAGGACGATGGCTTTGGCTCTCGTCGGCACGCCGAGTTTCAGATAGATGCGCTCCAAGTGCTTCTGGACGGTCCGCCAGCTCATCCCACCCCGCCATAGCCACGATTGTAGGGTCGTCAGAGTATGTCCCCGCAAATACAGCAAGAGACGTTCCATTACAGGACCATGCGCGCCGGGACACTCACCACGGATATCCCATTGAATCTCTGGAACTTTCCCACGAACCACCCCGAACCTGAATCTTGGTCACGAGAGCGCTCGGCTTCATGAATCATTTCGTGCGAATCTAAAGAGATACGGATGAATCACTTTGGATTCAGTGTCAGCCTTCCTCTTTCCATTCACTCGCAGTTTGGCTACAGTGACGGTGCCTGCCTATGTCTATGCCGCATCTTCGGAATTCCACTCATCGTCTTCACGTGGCCCTTGGTCTGTTGTGGGCCTTCTGTCACATCGTCGCCGTACAATTTGAGTGGACCGGGACTTGCTTAGCCGATGAACCAAGCGGTTTGCCGCCGCTTTCCTCGCTGGCCAAAGAAAGGCTGGGTCTGGAAGCGTTATATCTCGAGGAAGAACGGGTCGTGACCGCGATTCGAGAAGAACAGCCGATTTCACAATCGCCGTCCAATCTCTATGTGATCACGGCGGAGGATATTCGCCTGTCGGGCGCGACGGACATCCCGACGGTGCTCAGACGAGTCCCGGGTATGGAGGTCATCCAGATGACCGGCAGCCAGTTCGAAGTGAGCGCACGGGACAACAATCAGCAGTTTGCCAATAAGTTGTTGCTCCTGATTGACGGCAGGTCTGCGTATGTAGACCTGCAGGCCGTGTCCCCCTGGACCCACCTTCCTGTGACCCTGCCGGAGATCAAGCGCATCGAAGTGCTTAAGGGCCCCGCATCAACCATTTATGGATTTAACGCGTTCGACGGCGTCATCAACATCATCACGAAGTCGCCGAATGAGATGAAGGGGACGACCCTCCAGGTCGGCTATGGCGAACTCGGTACGCTGCGCAGCGCCGCGGTACAGGCCGGACAATTCGGGCACGTCAGTTATCGGGCGTCAATCGGCCGCGATCAGGCCCAACAGTGGCGGGACCGGCAGGCCCTCGCGATGCAGCTCAACAAGCTCAACGTTCAGACGGAATATCGGCTGCCGGACGACGCGACCCTCAAACTGAACGGCGGAGTGGTCAGCGTCAATCGCGACGATGTGGGGTCCGGTTCGATTGTTCGTGTGGATGGTCCGGTGGACCGCGCCTATGGGGAACTCGTCTATGTGCGATCGCAGTTTTTCGTGCGCGCCAATTGGTACGGCAACGACGGGGCAGTCAGCAACTTTGTGCGGCAGCCGCTCACCCCCTTCATCCGGGTGACAGACAGGACTGGTAGCGATCTTCATACTCCCTTGACGAGCCACACCTATAATCTGGAAACACAATATACACAGGAGCTCGGGACGGCACATCGGTTAACCGGAGGCCTCAACTACCGCAAGAATACCCTCTCCGGAACCGCCACTATGCAATATAGCCAGGAAGACCGGTTTGGGCTCTACCTCCAGGACGAGTGGAAACCGACTCCGTCGCTTGCGGTCACTGTGGGCACCCGGTTGGATCTCCACAGCGAGATCAACCCCACGTATAGCCCACGTGTAGCGCTGATCTATAGCCCGACTTCCAACCATACCTTTCGAGCTGCGGGATCGGTGGCCTCTCGTTCCCCCACACTGATCGAATCGAACCAGCAGATCTTCACCACCACCACGATCTTCGGATTCTCGACCGTCACGAATACGTTGGGCAGCAAAAACTTGGTCCCGGAACAGATTACCTCTTACGAGCTGGGTTATCAGGGGTGGTACTTCCAGCATCGACTGCGCCTGCGGGCCGACCTCTTTTTCAATCACGAATCGAACTTGATTAGTCCCATCTCGATTTCCGCCACGCAAGGTTCTTATCACAACGAAGGCCGCGCCGATATCTATGGCGGAGAGGCCGGCGTGGAATTTCTTGCCACCCCGTGGCTCACTGGCTTTGCGAACTACGCGTTCCAGGAAGTGCGCCAAAACATCGTCAGCGAGTTCGTCCGACGCGGCGGTCCTCGTTTCAAGGTGAATGCCGGGCTCCAAGGCAAATGGCAGAACGGTCTGAACGGTGAGGTGATTGTTCACTACGTGGGCGCTGCCGCCTATCCGGTGATTTCCACCTACCAGACCTTTGCGGGCCTCGGTCTGATCCCCTCCTCTGACGTTCCGCATCAGCAGGTGGGCAGCTACACCCTTCTCAATGGACGGCTAGGCTATCGGTTCTGGCAGAACCACGCGGAAGCCGCCGTCTCAGTCTTCAACGCGCTCAACGACAAGCACAAGGAACATCCCCTGGGTGACGAGATCGGCAGCCGGGTCATGGGCTGGCTGACACTTCATTACTGATCCGTGGGGCTCTCTTGCGTGACCGAAGGAGCGGTCGTAGGATAGAAACCTCTGAGGGCGAACGTCTCATGGCTGACTTTCTCAGATCGAGGCGGCTCCGACACTCCGCCGGGATTCGGCTCGGTGGGACTCTCTTCCTTCTGCTCGTGTGGCTCCTGCTCCAGCATCCCTCGACCGGATTCGCCGCGGAGATCGCCATCCTGACCTCCGCCGATCTTCCCCAGTATCGGGAGGCCGTCGACGAGTTCAAGGCCGCCAGTCCACGTGGCAGCGCGTTTACAGAATACCGATTGGAGGGTGACCTGTCCCAAGGACGCGACGCGGGGCGGGCCATTCGGGCATCGCGAGCCCAACTCGTCTTCGCCGTCGGATTAAAGGCCGCTGTTGCCGCCAAACTGGAAGTCTTGGATACGCCGGTGGTGTTCGGCATGGTTCTGAATCCCGCCGAGTCCGGCCTGCCGGCCTCGAATATGATCGGGATTTCGACCCGCTTTCCGGCGGCTCGACAACTTTCGACCTGGCGCACGCTCTATCCCTCGGCGAAGACGATCGGCTTGCTTCATGATCCCCAACAAAGCGCGCTGTTCGTCGGCTCTGCACAGGCGGCGGCTCGGGAAGCCGGCTTGACGCTGAGACTCTCGCCCGTGTCACGGCCCGAGGCCATGCCGGCGGCCTATCGTGCCTTGCTGGCACAGGTTGACGCGGTGTGGCTGATTCGTGATCCGATCGTCGCCTCGGAAGAAGCGGTGCGCTTTGTTATCGAAGAAGAAGAAGCCCTGCAGCATCGGGTGCCCGTCTTTACCTATTCGCCCGACATCGCCCAAATGGGCGCGCTGGCCTCTCTGGCCGTCGCCCCTGGAGAGATGGGCCGGCAGGCCGCAGAGCTCGGTCGAGCGCTCCTCGCCGGCGACTCGGTTGCGGGCGGACGGATAGTCGATCCCGAACACGGGCAGGTTACCATCAATCTGCATGCCGCCGACCACCTCGGGCTGTCCCTTTCGCGCGAAGCCGTGCAGCTCGCCACAACCCTCATCGGCAGTCCAAGCGGGTTCGCCGGGCAACCGGGTAAAGCCGCCGCCTCGCCAAGCCCCTAAGCGTCAGGCCCTCATGAGACCCTCCTGGTTGGTGCGGCAGCCTCAGTCCCTCAAATGGAAGATGGCGATCTTCACCGGAGGGCTCCTGATGCTCGCATGTCTCGCGCTCGGAGCCCTTTTGTGGATACGCCACGCGACGGCGCTCACCCAGAGTCTGCTGTTCCAGGGCGAAACCATTGCGGGACAACTCGCTGTCACTGGACGGTTCAGTGTCGTCGCTCGTGATCGAATTCGGCTTGAAAGCCTAATCGACGGCGCCTTTCAATCACCCGATGTCGCCTATGTGGTCTTTCTGGACCCGGCTGGCGAGACGATCGCCTCACGCGACCGTTTGCTCCCAGCCCAGACACATCTGCGTCTGTCGTCTCCGCCCGCCAACGTCTCACCGGACCGGGCCTCCATATCAGCGCTCCGATTCCAAGCCGGGACAGCCTTCCCAGACCCAACGGCCCCCCTCATCCCATGGCACGCGCTCCTTCCGCCGTTTTTCGAGCGTGCGCCTGCTCGCTTTTATGATGTGGCGGTTCCGACACGCCAGCTCAGCGTCCCGCCGAGTGACGTCGGACTCTTGCCAACTCCCGACCAGCCGCCGAACCAGAGCGGCCGATCGGGCAGCGTGCGTGTGGGACTCTCCGATCATCGCCTCCGCCAATCTCTCACTACGAACGCGCTCCTCGCCGGCTCAATGCTTCTGCTCGTCATGGTGGCCGGTGTCGCCGCGACCCTCTTACTGGCCCAAGGGCTCACTCGCCCTCTGAGCCAGATGAGCGCCGCTGCTGTCCGTGTCGGCTCCGGCGATCTGGAGACCACTCTCCCGCCATCGAGTCACGATGAACTCGGTGGCCTAACCGACGCGTTCAATGCGATGACGCGGTCGCTCCGTGAGATGAGGGAGGGGCTAGACGCGAAGGTCCAGGCCCGCACCGAGGAGTTATCGGTCGCGAATCGAAAGCTCGAGGAACTTGACCGACTCAGAAGACGATTTGTCTCCACGGCCTCGCATGAGCTGCGCACACCGCTGACCTCCATTATGGTCTATGTGGACAATCTACAGGATGGCGTCCTGGGGAACCTGAGCGCTGATCAACGGCGCGTGATCGAGCGGATCGAGGACAATCTGGCCCGCCTTCGTCACCTGATCGAGGAACTGCTGGACCTCTCTCGAATCGAATCCGGAGCCGTCACCTTGACGCTCGCGCCGCTGTCCCTCCCGGAGCTCATTCACCGCACCCATGAGGCCCTCGCGCCGGTGTCGGCGGAGAAACACCTCTCGATTCACCTGCATCTCTCACACGAAGTCCCGACGATTCGCGGCGACGCCGTCAAGCTCGAACAAGTCCTCACCAACCTCTTGCACAACGCGGTGAAATTTTCTCCGCCTGGAGGCGCCATCGCTGTTGCGCTGTCCCGTACCAACGAACACGCGGTGATCCAGATCCGTGACGAGGGATGCGGGATCCCACCTGAAGATCTCGATCACGTTTTCCTCCCCTTCTACCGCTCCCAGATGTCGTCGGAGCAACAACCTGGCGCAGGACTGGGCCTGTCCATCGCCCGCCATTTAGTGGAACTCCACGGCGGAACCCTGACCGCCGAGAGCGAGCCGGCACACGGCAGTACGTTTACGCTGGCCTTGCCGTTCGTGCCTCCGGCCGTCCCGCCCGCCGTGATGACCCCGCTCGGCGCGATTTGAGCGAGTCTGCGACTTCCGACTGAATGGTCTTCGTCGACTAGTCGGCGTGAGCGGTTTCAGAGGAGGCCGGCGGCCGTCCCGAGAGGCCTTTTTGCCGGAGCAGCTTGGTCAGGTAGGTCCGCTGCAGGCCAAGGGCATCCGCCGCCTTGGTCTGATTCCACGATGACCGTTGCAGCGCATCGAGCAAGAGGCGGCGACTCGTATGCTCCATGGCGTCGTGGTACGGCAACAAGGTCGTTTCGGGAGGGAGGGGCGGCGCCGCGGTTCGTCGATTCCCCGACAATCCGAGATCGGCGGACGTGATCTCCTTGCCGCCGCACAAGATGGTGGCCCGCTCGATCGTGTTGCGAAGCTCACGGACATTGCCGGGCCAACCGTACTGCTGCATCTCGTTCATGGCGGCGGGCGTGAAGGTGAGCTCGCCGCGACGGCCGCTCGCCATCGCTTTCTTGAGAAAGTACTCGGCCAGTTCCCGCAGGTCTTCGAGCCGTTCTCGTAAGGGCGGCAGGGCCAGCGTCACCACATTCAGGCGATAGAAGAGATCTTCCCGAAACGCGCCGGCCTGGACCAAGCGTGAGAGGTCTCTGTTCGTCGCCGCAATGAATCGCACATCGACTCGAATCGCCTTCGTGCCTCCGAGCCGGTACATTTCGCAATCCTGCAACACTCGCAGCAAACGGGCTTGCAGCGCCGGCGGGGTATCCCCGATTTCATCGAGAAACACCGTCCCTCCGTCCGCGGATTCAATCTTCCCGATCTCGCGTCGTTCCGCGCCGGTAAACGCGCCCTTCTCGTGTCCAAACAGCTCATTTTCGAGCAACGATTCGGGCAAGGCGGCGCAATTCACCACCATGAACGGCTTCTCGGCTCGGAGGCTCCACCGATGCAGCGATCGCGCCAACACCTCCTTGCCCGTTCCCGTTTCCCCCGTCAGCACAATGGTTGCGGACGACCCTGCGGCTTTCTTCGCCGCCGCCAGGACTTCCTGCATCCGAGCACTGCGCCCGCCCAAGAGCTCATAACGACGATCGACATCTTCCTGCAGGGATCGCATCTGACGTGTCAAGGCCCCTTGCTTCACGGCCTTCTGAATGACCAGCGCGAGATGCTCTTTCTCAAAGGGCTTGGTCAGAAAATCAAACGCCCCGAGCTTCATCGCTTCCACCGCCCGATCAATGGTGCCGAACGCCGTCAGCACGATGACGACCGGCAAACAATCACGTCGGAGAGTCGCATTCAGGGTCGAATCGTCTTTCGAGGCGCGTTTTTGAGCTGCCAGCCGTTGGAGGACTTCGAGTCCGCTTAGTATTGGTATCTCCAGGTCCAACAGCATGATATCGGGACAATCCTGCTCGACCAAGCGCAGCGCGGCCTCTCCATTCTTTGCGCTGGCGACCTCATACCCGAGCCACTGCAGCCGGCTCTCCAGGCCCTGGAGAATATCCGGATCGTCGTCGACAAGAAGAATTTTGGGTGCCATGAGACCCCCTCTTCCAGTGAGGACGCATTGTACTGAAACGGGCAAAAAAACACAGCCCTGCATTGGGTGAGGGAAGTCACAGGTTCTGCTGGCGGGCGCCGTCGAAGGTTTGCCCCACGGTATGAGGGGCGCCGCCTTGCCTGCCCCACACTCGCCTGGGCAGAGGCTACTCCCGGGCCAACAGGGCGACCAACCGCTCCGGCCGGCCGAGCAGTTCTTCGGCCGACAGTGCGGTGATTCCTTCTCCCAAGGAGTAATCTTTCCGCCCCGGATACAACAGATAGCCCCGGGTGAGCTTCAAATCTTTCATGCAGGACGTCAGCCCGGCCGTCATCGCGCGTGACGGAGCGGCGTGCAGCTTGATCTCGAATGGGACTCGAACCGCCCCATACTGGATCAAGAGATCGACTTCCGTCCCGGCCGCCGTTCGCCAGAAAAAGGCCTGCGCCCCTGAGGCATAAATCTGGAGGAGACCGATCATCTGTTCCAAGACGTATCCTTCCCAACTCGCGCCCCTCATCGGATGCACATCCAGGAGCGTGGGCTCGTGAATGCCCAGGAAATAGTGCAGGAGGCCGGTGTCACGAAAATAGACCTTGGGACTCTTAACCAGACGCTTCCCGATATTGGCGAAATACGGCGGGAGTTTCCGGATCAGGAAGGTCTGTTCCAGAATATCGGTGTAGCGGTTGACCGTATGGAAGCTGACGCCGAGGGACGCCGCCAACTGGGAAGCATTCCACGTGGTCCCGTGCACATGGGCCAGCATGGTCCACAGCTTCCGCATCTGCGGAGCGGAAAACTCGATGCCCAGGGCGCGAAGATCCCGCTCGATGAAGGTCCGGGTATACGCCTCATACCAATCCCGCCGCGCCCGATGGGACGACTCGAGAAAGGCATCCGGAAATCCGCCTCGAAACCACAGGGTCTCCACCGTGGCGCGCTTTGCATTCCCCCGCACCTCCGCCCATTGAAACGGCGTGAGATCGAGAAATCCGATCCGGCCCGCCAGGGTTTCGGACATCTGACGGACGAGCGAGAGCGACGCGGACCCCAGCAGCACCCCGCGCCCCCGCTGTGCGCGATGCGCATCCACCCATCCACGGAGGACCGGAAACAGGGCGGGCAGCCGCTGGGCTTCATCGAGGATGAATCGGTTCTCCAAGCGGCTCACACCCCCTTCCGGATCTTCCGACAGGCGAACCAGGTCGGAGGGTTTTTCCAGATCCAGATAGTCCCAATCCGGCAAGGCCGCCCGGATGAAGGTGGTCTTGCCGCATTGCCGCGGACCGAGCACGCCGACAAGGGGAAACACCTTGAGGAGTTCGCGAAGGCGCGCCTCGGATTGCCGAGCGATCATGGTGTGTATTTTAGAACTGTCACTTCTATTTTGCAATTCTCCTGTCGCGCTCCTTCGTGGCCAGGCACTCCGCTCCCGATTGCGCTGACTTGCGCGAACCTGCGCGCTGGCGTTTGCGATGACTCGTTGGAGTCGCGCGCGATCAGGATGGCCCCACCCGGGGGACTCTGCCCTCAGGGATTCTGCCAGCGGGCGCCGTCGAAGGCTTGATTGATCTGGTGGGTGAGTTTGAGGGTATCGCCGGCGCGGATGATCGACTCAAGCGAGCCGACCTTCTTGTTGATCGTCACGAGCACTTCATGTTGGACGATGAAGGGGGACAGACTCCCGAGCAGAGCCTGGTTGGCGTCGAGAAAGGCCTGCACGGAGATCGGCGCGGCACATTCGAACTCGAACTCGGGCTCGCCGACGGCCTCTCGCAGGGCATGTCCGAAAATTAATACCTTCACCATGGGTATATCCTTCCATTCCAAACGCCGTTCCAACTATCTTCGACAGGTTTCTCCCCTCACCCTCCCCTCTCCCCCTGAGAGGGGGAGAGGAGTGAGACGCTGATTTCCCTCGCCCCGGTCGCGGGGGAGAGGACTCGGGTGAGGGGACTTCGAAGTCGATTCGGTTCATCACGTGAGAACAACACTAGCTGCCGCTCCGTGCGTGGCAGCGAAAACAATCTTGCCGCTTGGGATGACGATCCGGCAGAGGACGACTGCCCATGGGAGCATGACAATTTAGACAGCCCTTCTCGACGGTGATCGCCTGATGCTCGGGCGTCATGGGCACCTTGGGATTGCGGTCGCGGGGCGAGGGCAGCATGGCCACGCCCGCGACGATCAGGAGCGCCAGCCCCCCCACGAGCCAATCGACCTTCCGAATCGTCATGGTTGCCCTGCCGGCTTAGCCCACATTATTCATGACCGCTGCTACTGCACCCGCCGTTCGACCCGTTGCGACGGAAGAGCAACGGGTCACCCGGCTGCGACAAGCTTGGCTGCGAGTTCCCCGCAGCCAAGCGGGCAGGCTCGCCCCTCGTGGCCTCCACAGACTGTTCAGGGACTGGCTCCGTCGTCCACGACGGTGCCTGTCCCGGTTCGGACGGGGACAGACACCACGCGCAGACGCGGAGAAGGGTATCAGTCCCCGGGCTCCGCATGGGGGTACCCATTGCTCCTCTCCTTGCAATGGGTCCGACGCGTGGCATCTTGGCGGTTTCGTCACGCATCGTCATGAATAATGTGGCTTACGCGCGTTGGGGCCATACCCTTCGCTGAGCAGCTGCGCCACATGCTTCACCTCAACCCGCCCTCGAAGACCATTCTTGAGCTGAATCATGCAGGCCGGACAGCTGGTCGCCACCACGTCCGCCCCGCTCTCTTGGATCGCCCGCCGCTTCCGTTCGAAGATGGCCGAGGCCGTGGCCGGGTCTTTGAGCAGATAGGTCCCCGCCCCGCCGGCGCACCGATCCGCATCCTGCATCTCGACATAGGTCACGCCTGGAAGGGCAGCCAGGACCTTTCGTGGCTCCTTGGTCACCCCGGCGGCTCTCAGATGGCAGGAGGAATGGTAGGTGACCCGCGGCGTGCATGTGGCGCCCCCCTGTCCATTCTCCGCTGGCTGGGAGCGCGCCGCGGCAATTTCGGTAATATGGCGGACCTTCTTGGCGAGATTCTCCGCCGCTTCTTTCTCAGGCCCTTCCTTAAAGAACTTCGTGTAATCCTTGAGCATCAGCGTACAGGAGGCGCAGCCCGTGACCACCGTCTCATAGGGCTCCAACGACTGCAAGTTGAATCGCGCGCCCTCTTTTGCCAATTCCACGTGCCCATAGGTTTCGACGGGTGTGCCGGAACAGCGCTGAGGCGGCAACTCCGGCTCGATGCCCTGGGCCCGGAGCACCTGGATGACGGCATCCCCCACCCCGTCATCGAAATAGTTCGCCGCGCAGCCGTGAAAGTAGGCCACACGCGGTTGACCGGGCTGCCCCTTCACCTTGACCAAATCCGCATGCCGCGCTCTGAGGTGACGCCCCGCGAGCCGAGGCAGCAGGAGGTCCCTGGAGAACCGGGCCGTCGGGGCCAAGGCGCGCAGGACCGGCCTGGTAAGCCAATCCAGGAACCAGCGGACCACGGCACGATCCCAGAGCCATTGGGTCCGCCCGGCGAGTCTAAGCGCCGGCTCGAACCAACGGGCCTTCGCCTGCAGTCGGAAGATCCAGCCGGCCAGTTTATTGGGCTGTTCCGCCCTCTTTTGGAGAATCAGTTCCGAGACATCCACTCCGGCCGGGCAGATGGTCCGGCAGGACTTACAATTGAGACAGGCTTCCACCACCCGCTTGGAATTGAGATAGCTAT
>FKKE01000012.1_pt1 | contig 11210 bp, 8 predicted proteins | sample 1106331 | NCBI WGS metagenome assembly FKKE01 (sample SAMEA3931202, study PRJEB13176) | freshwater metagenome | biome: Drinking water system; feature: drinking water; material: freshwater | place: China | collected 2013-02-06 | reverse complement strand
GCGGCGGCGCTTGAGCAGATGGCGGGTGTGCTCGATGTGGAGACCGCACGAGCGCTGGTCTCTTTGTTACCGCACACACCGGAGGGCCCCACAAGACAAGTCTTGACGCACCTGGTCGGTGCTATTCCGACTGCCGTGCTGCCCCTGTGCGACCTGCTCAAACACCCCAATGTGGAGGCACAAATTGCAGCCGCACTGATGCTCGATCAACTATTGGATCCTCGCTCCATTGACGCCTTCATCGATGCAATGGGACAACCGGCAGTCCAAGAAATCGCCGTGGGCACCTTGAAGAAACTGAGTGCCATCCGGGAACGTATCGATGCGACATTCAATGCGCTGCGCGACATCGAAGGGGCCAGTGAACGGGAAGAAGCACGGATGGCGACCGTCATCGATCTCCTGGGAATCGGACGGCCCAGCGTGGAAATCCTGATCGAATATCTTGAGGATGAGGACTGGCTCGTGCGCGAAGCGGCCGCAGACCTCCTGGGGAAGATCGGAGATGTCCGGGCCGTGATCCCACTGATGAAACGGCTCGAACATGACAAGGACACCGGTGTGAAGGAGCTGGCGATCAAGGCGTTGGGGTTGATCGGGGATTCCCGCCCGACCCAGCTCTATCTCGATGCCATTCCCATCCGACCGCTTCGGGTCTATGCGATGGAAGCCTTGGCCAAGATCAAGGACGTGGGAGTCTTGACACCGTACAAAGACATCTTTGACCGACTCCGGACGGATCGTGATGGCCTGGTGGCCTATAATGCCGGCCTGATCGCCGATAAACTTGAGGCCATCCTGACCATGGAAAACCAGACACAAGAAGAGGACAGCAAGCATGACTGAGCACCCGGCATCCGATCGCATCGAGCGGATGATAACCATTGAAAACCAGACCCGCGAAGAGGGCGGTGGGCATGTCTGAGCAATCTCAGTCCGATCGCATTGAACAACTGATCCACGCGCTCTACGACGAAAACGAAGCCCTCCGCGACCACGCGATCGCCAGCCTCGGCCAAACCGGCCAGGATGCGCTGCCCCGGCTGATCGAGTTGATGGCCGATGAGGACGTAGTCATTCGGGAAGCCGCGACCAGCGCGGTCGTGCGAATGGGCCCGTCTGTTGTTGAACCGATGATCGAGGCGCTTCAGGATGACTCATGGGCGATCCGTGAACAGGCGGCATCGGCACTCGGAAAGTTACGGGACCGGCGCGCGGTGGAACCGCTGGTCAAGGCAATCAAGGACCGCGACGGGGCAGTGCGGACGGCGGCAGTCTGGGCGCTCGAGCGGATCGGCGATTCCCAGGCGGTACCGGGATTGATCGACGCCCTCATGGACAGTACCCTCCGTGAGGATGCAGCCCGCGTGCTGAAGAAAGTCGGCGACGTGCGGGCAGTGGAAGCCCTAATCGACGGGCTGCTCGGGTCCAATTGGATGGTGCGCCGCCACGCGGCGGAAGCGCTTGGCAAGATCGGCGATCGCCGGGGCATCGGCCCCTTGATCGACTCGCTGCGCGATGAAGATTGGCTCGTCCGGCGCAATGCCGCCGAATCACTTGCCCGACTCGGCGCCACAGAAGCCATTCAGCCACTACTCCCACTGCGTGAAGACGAAAATACCATGGTCCAAGAAACCGTCGAGGCGGTGTTGTCCAGCCTTGGTTGGAAACCGGAACAGTAAACATCTTTACTCCATACCATAGAGGTACATTCCCATGGCAGATGAAGCCCCCAAGTTGATTCAGATTGCGCCGAAAGGCGGAGAGAAAAAGGACGGGTTTAACTTAGTGACTGAGCGAGTCGTCGCAGTCAATCCGGAAAGCCGACAGCTGGAGGTCGAGCTCCTGGCCTACGACGGTAAGACGGTCCTGCTGGATGTGGCGGAAGAAGCGCTGGAGGACCTCAAAAAAATCAAGGCCGGTGACGGCGCCACCATTCGGGTCGTGGAAGAGGGCGGCAAGCGGGTGGCGAAGAGCTTTAGGATTCGCCCGAAAGACCCCAATACGGCCCGAGCCGATGCCATGTTGCTCGACCTGAAAGATTCGCACTGGCTGAACCGGAAATACGCCGCGGAGGTATTGGGAGAGCTGAAAGATCCGCGCGCCGTGGAGCCACTCGTGGCAGCACTGAGCGATGAGGTCGGTGATGTCCGCCAGCGAGCCTATGATTCACTCATCAAGCTCGGCGGCCCATCGGTCCCCTCCCTCATTCCCTTTCTTGTGTCGGAGGAAGATGAAATTCGCCAGTCGGCGACAGAAATTCTGCGGAAGATCGGTAAGCCGGCGGTAGAACCGCTGGCCACCGCGTTAGCCGACGCCGACGACCGGCTGAAGACGCGGATTATGAAAGTACTGGACCGAATGGGGTATAAACCAAAAACGAAGGAAGCAGCTCCCAAGGCTGAACTGCCCCGCCTGACCTAGCCAGATGTAAGAAACCTTGTCAGCGACATACCGCCTGAGTCGTTCTGAAAGGAGAGCGGAGCCGCGTTTCACCGACAAGCAAACGGTATGCCTCAAGAGTTGGCAATATCCGTTCACTCTGAACCCTTCGGCAAACTCAGGGCAGACGTGTCAAAGCGCCTGCTCCAAGTTGCTTGCGGAGCGCGCCGCTCGAATCTGTTAGCCTCTACGCCTTGCCCTTGGGGTTGTGGGCCGCTCGGCCCACCGACACGTGCTTAAAACCCGCTGCAGTCACTCGTTCAGGATCATAGACGTTCCGGAGATCGATCAACAGCGGCGAACGCATGGCGGACTTCAGCTTCGCAAAATCGAGATTTCTGAACACGTTCCACTCGGTCATGATCACCAAGGCATCGGCCCCTTCCGCCGCATGGTAGGCATCATGGCAGGGCTTGAGTTCCGGCATCATCTGACAGGCCTCAGCCAGCGCTTCTGGATCATAGGCGCGAATCGTGGCCCCTTCGGCCACAAGTTCTTTGCCGATCGCCAAGGCCGGGGCTTCCCGGAGATCGTTCGTATTGGGTTTGAACGACAGGCCGAGGAACGCCAACGTTTTCCCTTTCAATCCGCCGACGGCGTCCCGGATCTTTTCGACCATCCGCCCCCGTTGGACATCGTTGACATGTGACGCAGCGGAGGCAATCTGCATGGGGTAGCCGTTGCGTTCGCCGGTTTGGATGAGTGCTGCCAAGTCTTTCGGGAAACACGATCCGCCGAACCCCGGGCCCGCATGGAGAAACTTGGACCCGATGCGATGATCCAAGCCCATCCCCTTTGCGACCAATTGAACGTTGGCTCCGACTTTCTCGCACAAATTGGCGATCTCGTTGATGAACGAAATCTTCGTCGCGAGGAATGCGTTGGACGCATACTTGATCAATTCTGCCGTCGGCACGTCGGTCACGACGATCGGAGTCTCAATCAAATAGAGCGGCCGATAGAGATCTTTCATGATGGCGACCGCTTGATCACTGTCTGCACCGATGACCACACGATTCGGCCGCATGAAATCCTCAATGGCCGATCCCTCTCGAAGAAATTCGGGATTCGAGACCATATCGAACCGGATCGGCGTTTTCTGTGTTGTTTTGACGACTTCACGAATCGCTTCGCCGGTCCCGACCGGTACCGTTGACTTCGTGACGATCACTTTATAACTGTTCATATGGAGAGCAATGCCTCTCCCCACTTCCTTGACGAACGACAAGTCGGCGCTGCCGTCCGGGCTTGGTGGAGTACCCACGGCGATGAAAATCACCAGCGCCTTGTCCACAGCCTGAGCGATATCCGTCGTAAAATTCAACCGGCCTTCCTTGCTCCCCTTCGCAACAAGTTCCGCCACCCCTGGCTCAAAAAACGGGATTTCTCCCTTGTTGAGCTTGTCAATTCTTCGGCTGTCGTTATCCATACAGGTCACGTTCACGCCGAACTCGGCAAAACAAGCTCCTGTCACCAATCCAACGTAGCCGGTTCCGATCACACTGATATGCATGCCCACCCCCCCTTCGCCTTAGAAATTCGTTCAAAAAGTATAACAACCTGAACTGCCTCGGGCAATGAATTCCCTATTCGGTCCGCAGGGGAATGCCCGCCGACCTTCGTTGACTCCTGCGAAATACGGTGAGTACAATCCGACGCCGCTTCCAGTTCAACTCAGGAGAAGGGTTCGCAAACTCCCCTCCAATCGATGACGCTTCATCCCCCTCGTATTCCTCGATGGTACTTGCTCGGCACTGCCCTTGTGACCGGAGCAGTCGTGATGGCTTTGGAGATTTTAGGAAGCCGGCTGTTGGCCCCTGTATTCGGCAGTTCGTTGTTCGTGTGGGGAGCCTTGATCGGTGTGATTCTGGCCGCGATGAGCAGCGGATATGCCTTCGGCGGATGGATCTCCGATCGGTATGCCAGCGGACGGGTCCTGGCGGCATTATTGCTGCTTTCCGGTGGATGGACGTTTCTCGTGGCCTGGATGAACCAGCCCGTTCTATTCGAGATCGAGAAACTGGTGCAGGACCCTCGTTGGGGCCCCTGCCTCGCCGCGACCGTGCTTCTTGCTCCACCCGCATTCGGCCTCAGCGGGGTGTTACCGGCCATGTTGCGGTTGGCCGTAGCCGATATGGATCACCTCGGCCGGCAGACCGGCCGCATGATCGCCCTCTCGACCGTGGGCAGTCTGGCCGGAACCTGGGGAACCGCCTTTTTCCTGTTGTCCTGGCTCGGAAGCCAGTCTCTCCTTGCCTGGTTGGGCGGCATCCAGATGGGACTTGGGCTCCTATGGCTGATGCACGGTACACCCACCCGCCCCTTCGTCCCATTGATTGCAGTCGGATGCATCGCGCTGTTGGGGATGCTGGCTCTCCACCCCGTCCAACGACTTAGGGCTCCCATCCATCAGGAGGAAAGTCCCTACCAGCAGGTCCGCATCCGTGAGGATGATCTGTTCCGCTATCTCGTCCTGGACCGGACGTTCCATGCCACCATGTGGAAAGTCGAACCGGTTTCTCTGTTTCTTCCGTACAGCCAAATGATGGTCGCATCGCTGGCATTGGTGTCCGAACCAAAACGCGGCCTGATCATCGGTCATGGTGGTGGTTCAATAGCGAAGTGGTTGGCACAACGATGGCCCGCATTGGAGTTGGATGTCGTGGAGTTCGACCCGGTGGTGGTCCGCATGGCGGAAGAGTATTTCGCGTATCACCCCCCGGCCAATCACCACGTCTTCGTCAAAGATGGTCGAGCCTTTCTGAACGCGACGGATCAAACGTACGATCTCATGTGGATTGACGCCTTCGCGCGAGACATGATCCCGTTCCATCTGACCACGGCGGAGTTCTATGCCCTGGTCAGGGCACACCTGAATCCGGATGGCATTGTTGCCGTCAACCTGGCCTCGTCCGGGAAAGAGGGGGATCTCGCCCGCGCGTCGGCGGTCGTGCAGACGATGAGACAATCCTTTCCGGTGCTGGAGAGTTTTGCGGTGGAAGGACCGTGGAAACCAGGCATGTCCCCGGCAAAGAACTTGGTGTTCTTTGGAGGCCGTTTCATTGAACAGGCTTCAGCAGAGCAGACCCTATCGAAGATAACCGAGGCGGCCACAAAACAGCGCTTGCCGATGGAAACACTCGCGTTATTAGCTACGCGCCGAACCGATCCCTGGCCTCCGGGTGTGGTGCTGAGCGACGACTTCGCCCCGTATGATCTGCTGCTCGGACAGGAACGATCACAATTGGCGGAGTAACCAGGATGTTACCAGCCTCGTTGATCCGCATTGCGTGTCTCGCAGACGGACGACGGAACATCATCCCGCAAGGGACGCGAGAACGAAGTTGAAGGACTTTTCAATACCCCGCCCGATCCGTTCATGAGGATGGGGGGATAGGTCTGGAAACCCCCTGGTCATGACACCCGCTCCAGGTATGAAGACTGTGGTTGCCGCCCTCGACCAGGAAGCGAAGTACCGCGGTGATTTCCGCCTGTCTTTTCAGAAAATACCGGGCCGCCGAACCCTTCTTCCGACCAACCCTCACGGTGAGAATGCGGGAGTCTCCTAGCGCAAAGACATCTTCATCGGTTTCGTCATCTCCCACATAGAGCGCCAGAGAACAATCAAGCCGACGCATGTATTCCAACAATGCCGTCCCCTTGTGCGAAGCCGTCGGCGGCATCACGTTGACGACAGATTTCCCAAGGACAATGCGCGGAGGGGGAGACAACTCACCAATCACTTTGGTAATCAGCACCCGCGCCTCCTCCCGGTGTTCGACGGTCCGATAGTGAAAGGAGAGCGAATAGGACTTATTCTCAATAGACACCCCGCAGCGCGCCAGTTCATCGTGAAACCGGTCGGTAACCGACTGCAACCAGGCCCGACAGGTCTCTCGCACATGGAGCCGATCCTCTTCGCGCGTATGAGGACCTTCTGAACCGTGGTTGCCGATCAAGTGAGGCACGACCGTCCCCACCCGCGATTGCAAATCTTCGACGGAGCGTCCGGAGATAATCGCGGCAGGAGATCCCTGGGCAAGCTTTTCAAGCCAGAAGCGGATGGGGCGTGACAGCCTGGCCGCATGATGCTCTCGAACGATCTTCGCCAAGGTTCCATCAAAATCAAATGCGTAGAGTGCTCTCCCTTGTACGAGTTTCTCCAACTCCAGCTTGCCTGTTTCCGTCAAGAGATAATCCATGATGCCCGTGATACCTTTCCATCAGCCCAGTAAACTCGGTCGTCGTACCTGTTTCATCACTCGTTCCTTCTGCCTCATGCGAGCGGCATCGATGAGCATCCGTCCCGCCCACCGATAGACATTGAACTCCTGAATCAGCCCGCGCATGCTCTGCATTCTGGCCCGTTGCTCCACCTTCGGCATCGTCAGGCCGAGGTGGAGGGCAGCGGCAAACTGATCGATGTCGTAGGGATTGATCACCAGCGCCTCCGTCAGCTCCCGAGCGGCCCCCGTGAATTGACTGAGAATCAGCACCCCCTGCTCATCGTCCCGGGCGCCGACAAACTCCTTCGCGACGAGATTCATCCCATCATGGAGACTGCTCACGACACACAGATCCACACCACGATAGCACTCACAGACCTCGGCCGGCTCGTGATGTTGGATACGGAGACAGATCGGTTCATAGCCGGTATGCCCAAATCGCTTATTGATCTGTTCGGCCAGGGCGGAGACCTGACTGGTAAAATGGTGGTACTGCTCGATGACGGAGCGACTCGGAGCAGCAATCTGGATAAAGGTAAACTTTCCGATCCATTCCGGTTGGAGTTCCAACAGACGTTCCACAGCCATGAACCGCTCGAGGATACCCTTCGTGTAATCCAACCGTTCAACCCCCAGACCGATGAGGCGATCCTCCGGCATCCCGTACGCTTCCCGCAGCCTGGCCCGGCATTCTTGGATCGGTGGCTGATTGCGCAGCCATTGCAACGGCCACTCAATGGAGATCGGATAGGGATTGACGGCAGTCATTTTTCCCCCATACGACACCGTGGAGCTGTTCCGATCGATCCGTGCCTCGAGGGTACGATCGACGCTATCAATGAAATTGTTGCAATGCACCCTGGTGTGGAACCCGAGAATGCTGCTCCCCAGAAGTCCCTCCAGAATTTCCTCCCGCCAGGGGCAAATCCCGAAGCTTTCCGCGTTCGGCCAGGGGATGTGCCAAAACATGATGATCGTGGCAGTCGGCAAGCGGTCTCGGATGAGCTTTGGAAGAAGCGCGAAATGGTAGTCCTGAACGAGTATGACCGGATTGTCGGTCGTGGCTTCCTCATACACGGCCTGGGCAAACCGTTCATTGACGGCCACATAATGCTTCCAATCTGATGACCGGAAAGTCGGCCGCACATGGGCGATGTGGCAAAGCGGCCACAATCCCTCATTGGAAAATCCATAGTAATACCCGGCCTCTTCTTCGGCGGTAAGCCACACACGACGAATCTGATAGGTAGGATTCGAGGGCGGCACGCTGACATGGTGTCGGTCATCCACGACATCCCGGTCCGCAGATCCATTTCCATGTGCAACCCAGATGCCGGAACAGGCGCGCATTACCGGCTCGAGAGCCGACACCAGCCCACTCGCCGGCACCTGCACCGCAATGCTTTGCCCTTGCCAGAAATGGGCATAGGGCTGCCGGTTGGAGACGATCAGCACCTGGTCGCCTGAAAATTGCTCATGGAGAATCGACTTGAGGCTGGATGGCGTCCATGAGACTTGGCTCTCATCCCGCATGCGACGATCAGTCTCGAGCGCCTCCACCAACGAACGCAAGTCCTTCGCCAGCGGCTGAAGTTCCGGGGCATGCTGCTCCTGCGTCAACGGGGTCAAGAGCCGCTCGCCCTTCACCATTGCCCGCACACCGGCCACCCATTCTTTCCAGCTGAAATGCGCGATGAGCAACGTCACCAGTGAGATGATCGCCGTCAGCGCCGCAAAGACATAAAAGACATAGCGCTTCGTATCACTGCTCCGCTGTTGAATAAACCGCATATCGTGAAGCAACAGAAGCCGTCCAAGGCGGCGCCCATTGGAGTCGATGGAAGCCGACATGATATGCATCGGCCCGCTGCCGAACGACCGCACGTCCGAAGAGTTTGGTGCCAGACTCAGCGTCTCTTGACAGGTGACGTCCTGCGGAAAGGCCTGGGTCTCATAGAGCAGGCGATTCTCCAGATCGCAAAATCCCACGGCAAAGAGCCGCTCATCCTGAATAATGCGAGTAAAATAGGCGGAGATCTTGCCCGTCGAGTTGGAAACCAGCAGATCGGCCAGCGGCCCCCCCATGGTGCTGACCATCAGCTTGGACCGCATATCGAGGTCGCGGATAAACCATTTGAGTTCGAGCGAGTCCACGACCGGGACCACCCCATAGGCGATCACGGCCAACACGATCACCAAGGGAAGGACAAACCTTAGTGAAAGCGCGAGGAGCCTCATGGAAATAAGTTAGTTTACTTTCACCCAGAAATCAAATATGGTCATGCTGTGTACCAGTTCGGCCTCATCGGCAACTGCCAGATTTCGGCGTTGATCAGTGCCCACGGATCGATCGACTGGCTCTGTCTCCCAAGGCCGGATAGCCCCCCTGTTTTTGGGAGGATCCTGGATCAAGAAGGGGGGCATTTTTCGATCGACCCGGCCGTTCCTCTATCGGAAACGACCTCCAAGCAGCATTATCTCCCCAATACGAATATCTTGGTCACGACCGTCTCCCTCCCGAACGGGGACGCGTACCAGATCACCGACTTTTGTCCCCGTTTTCTACAGTACGGCCGTGTCTATCGGCCGGCCGCCCTCTTTCGAATCGTTGAGCCGCTCAGCGGCTCCCCTTCCGTTCGCGTCTCCTGTAAGCCGGTGTCCGGATGGGACAAGACGCCGGTACGATTTGTTCGCGGCAACAGCCATCTCCGGTACGAAATGCGCGGTGAATACCTGAGGGTCCTGACCAACATGCCCCTCACCTATCTCTGTGAGGAAACATCGGTCGTACTGACCTCAAGAATGTACTTCGCCCTGACATGGGGAAGCGGAATTGAAGATGATCTCGTCAAAGTTAGTCACGAGTTTCTCGACCAGACCACCAAATATTGGCGGATCTGGGTGAAACACTGTTCGATTCCAGTACTCTATCAGGAGGAAGTCATCCGCTCCGCCCTCGCGCTCAAACTCCACTGCTACGAAGACACGGGGGCGATCCTTGCCGCATTGACCACCAGCCTTCCCGAAGAACCAGGCGGCCCTCGGAACTGGGACTATCGGTACTGTTGGCTGCGCGACGCGCATTTTTCACTCTCTGCCTTCTATAACCTTGGGCATTTTGAGGAAATGGAAGGGTTCCTGAAATTCTTGCTGAACGTCGGGTATACCCGGGAGCAATCACAGGATCGACTGGCGCCGGTCTATACGCTCAGCCAAGACCTCCCCCTCCCGGAAACCGAACATGCCAATTGGCGGGGATTTCTGGGAAGCGGACCGGTACGCAGCCATAATCAGGCGGCCGAGCATGTGCAAAACGACGTCTACGGTGAGATGCTTCTTACGCTGGCACCGATCTTTTTCGACAATCGCTTTTATGACCTTCGCACGAGGGATCACGAAGCGCTGGTCGCAAACTTGATCCGGCTGTGCGAACGGAGTATCTCCCAACCGGATGCCGGACTCTGGGAAATTCGGAACGGCTGGCAGGAGCATTCCTTCACCAACCTCATGTGCTGGGCAGGACTCGATCGCGCTTACCGCATCCAGCGGGCGGGATTTCTCCTCGATTCGACGATCGATCTCGACGCGGCACGTACTCGAGCAGCCAACGCCCTGCTTCGAGCGACGAAGGACAAGGCGTTACGGAACGGCCCTCAAGACGACAGTTACGATGCCTCCCTAGCGCAACTGGCCATTCTCGGGTTTCCGGATCGAGAGGTCTGCGACATGACGGTCTCTCAGATCAAGCAGGCCCTCGCTCTCCGCCACGAAGGGAAGGAGACCGGATTTTTCTATCGATACCTGCGGCAAGATGACTTCGGCAAACCCCAGGCGAGTTTCGTGATTTGCTCGTTCTGGGTCGTTCAAGCCTTGGCAAAACTCGGTCGCTTGCCAGAAGCCAAGCACATCATGAATCAGTGCCTCACCGGCGCAAACAGCGTCGGACTCGTGGCCGAGCACTTTGTGCCGGAGACCAGAACCCAGCTCGGAAACTTCCCCCAAGCCTACTCCCACGTCGGCTTGATCAACGCCGCCTTTGCCATCAGCCCTCCCTGGAGCGATGTGTTGTAGGGGTAAAACCATCGGTGAATTTCTCTACTCTCATTAGTCCCGATAGCGTTTACTCAGCCGTTTAAGCGTCTGAATATCACCGCTAATCAGGCTTCGCTTTTTCTCTGCACTCCATCGTTTCAACTGACGCTCTCGCTTGACCGCCTCGGCTTCCGTCTCGAAGTGCTCCATATACATCAATCGGACAGGCCGACGCTTCGATGTATATGCTGAACCGCGACCAGCATTGTGCGCTAGAACACGATCCTCTAGATTTGTGGTTGAACCGACGTAGAACGAAGTGTCAGAACATTGAAGAATGTAGACGTAGTATACGATGTGTGGTGGCCCTCGGCTCGCTTCGCTTGCTCGGGACACCATTCGACTCGCCAGTGGATGAATCTCAACACTGATTGCTGGCCTGCCATGAGCGAGCCTGCATGTGCTCACTTGAGCACATGCGCGAGTCGAATGGTGGAGGCGAGGGGAGTT
>FKKE01012377.1_pt1 | contig 11222 bp, 4 predicted proteins | sample 1106331 | NCBI WGS metagenome assembly FKKE01 (sample SAMEA3931202, study PRJEB13176) | freshwater metagenome | biome: Drinking water system; feature: drinking water; material: freshwater | place: China | collected 2013-02-06 | reverse complement strand
CTAGTTCCACAGCACCTTCGGGGATCGAAGGTTTCTTAGGACCGTAAATCTTAAACTCTCTAAATCTTAAATTAGATCCAGGAACACCTACTACTGCACATCGTACTGTATGAGTACCGTAAGGGAGACCACTTACTAACTTTCTATGCAAAGGAATTGTATTAGTAACTACTGTGGTACCTACAGAAACTTCACCATCTATTTCGGTAGTAAAACTTTCAGAGCCTCCAGAAACAAAAGATGATACATCNNNNGTAATGGTAAAGAACGCGCCAGATGCGTTGAAGTTAACAGCATCAGAAGAAGAGTTGATATTAACTGCAATTAAAGTGGTAGTTCCATCATCAAGAGTAAATGCTGCTGTATTATTACCAGACGTGCTAAGATTACCAAAATCATCTGATCTATTAGCACCGAACTCTCTAAAATGAATGATTCGTAAAATATCTTCGTTAGTATGATCAGCTGAGGTTAAGTTCTGCTGCGACGGATTAACTTCTTGAACAGCTTGAGAGATGAGTCCATCCTTAAGATACTTAACTACCCTAGCTCCACGGGTACCCACAACTCCAGCGTCATAAGATGATCCTAAAGCGTTCAGTATAGACTCTTTACTCAAACCTGCAAACGCAGAACCAACTGGGACTAGAACGTCTGACCTTGAGTTTAAGATCTCAAAACCGTAAATATCAAGACCGTTCGCAGATGCTGCTCTGATCTTAACGGTATGCCATCCTAAGGATAATCCAGAGACAGCTCTGAATACGATGTTAGGATCGTACTGACGACCTCCAAGAACGCCTGAGTTAGCAGGACCTGGATTGATGTTTCCACCTTCTACTCCGCCATCGACGGTTACTCGCCAGTCATGTGAAGAAGAGTTAAAGTCAGTCAAGAAGTTAAGACCTGTTCCGTAGAAGGTAACCTCTACGAAGTCGTTCAAAGCCGACGTATGAGCTGGATTACCAGCACTGTTATTAAAGTTAGCTACCCAAGTTCCAACGAACCTGAACCTAGGATCTTTGTTAGAAGCCTCGTAAACTGGCTCGCCGTTAGGTCCAAACTCTTTAGGTAATAGATTAATACCAGTAATAGATACTCGCTCAATACCCATGGCCGACTTTAAGGAGTTACTGACCTGAGCACGATTCTGAATAGTAGTAAAAGGTGCAGAAATATATTCTTGAACTACGAAGTTCTTGAATCCCTGACGTGCCCATTCTGTTGCGTTAAATGATGTCCTAGCCATTATAACTCCTCCACGTACATGGAGCGATCGGATACAGTAAGTGTACCACTATCAGTTCTAAAGTAAATACCAATGAAGTGTACTCCTGGAGATAGGTATACCGTGGCTGAGGGATGAACAGTTGACAAAGTCGTTCCAACAGCAACTACTTCCTGACCACCAAACTCGGATATTCCGTTCACGAACACGCTGAATCGATCGACGTTAGCTCCGCTGTTAACCCTACGTACGTTAGCAGTTATCCTAAACCATCCGCCTCTCTTAGTACGGACTGACATGTTCATATCGTAGATAGGAAGATAAACGTTAGACGTAGTAGTTGGACTACCGCCAACTAACCTACATGCTGCTCTGAGCTTCTCAGTATCCTGATCGATTACAAAAGACTTATTACGTCTATCAGTAACTCCCTGACTACCTACGAACAACGTAGACCTTCCGGTAGCTGGAGACTCAAACTTATGAGAGTGAACAGGAGTAATGATGTCTAAAGCTTGAACCGACAAGACGTTAGTCGTGTTGTTAGTAAACCTAACTGTATACACACCAAGCGGTAAGCCAGAGATCCTAAGACCGCTACCGTTTGTAGTAGCTGCGTCGTTCTGATCTAGTACTCCTGCTGCAAAGGTAACTCCAGTTCCATACACGCTTGATACGAGTGAAGGAAAGTTAGCAACGGTTGCTGCAAGACCGTTTAGAGTCACAGAGATATTGTTACTTCTGTTGGTATCAGCCCTGAAACGAAGTTCAAAGCCTGTTCCGAAGAAGGTGTACTGGGCATATCCACCGTTAGTAGAAGTAGCTGCTTCCCATCCTCCAACGTAGTTGGTCAGATCTAAAGTCTCTGACCAAGTACCAGAGTAGATGTTCTCTCTAGTAGAGTACTTTCTCAACGTGCCAGTAGCGATGGTGTATAACCCTGCGGTAGCGTTAGCTACGAAGTCAGCCATCAAGTTATAATCAGTAATCTCGATAGCTCCTTCAGGTATTGAAGGTTTCTTGGGACCATATACTAGGTAATCGTAAAGGATGATCTCAGCGTCTCCAACTACTCCGTTAAGACGTTGAACTCGGACGGTATGAGAACCATAAGGAAGACCAGAGACGATCTTCTCAACGCGCTCTCTAGTATTAGCTTGTGCGCTCAAGAAACCAACGCTAGCTCCATCTACGAACACCTCGTAGTTGTTCGCTTGAGCTACTCCGCCGTTAGATACTATGATGTCTAGACCAGTACCAACGAACGTGAACGTAAGATGCCCCTCTGGGCTACCGTCATCTCGTGATCTTAGACCATGTCTAGTTGCTCCCGTAGTCAGTGATAAGTCAAACTCATCACCGATCAAGGTTGTAGTACCATCGTCGATCGTAAAAGCTCTATCTACTGCTGAACCGATAGGAATGTTAGTGAAATCATCAGCTCTGCCTGCTCCGAACTCTCTGAAGCTGTAGTTACTGAGAACTTCCTCGTAAGTATGATCAGCTGCCACAAGGTTACCTTGCGTGGAGTTAGTAGCGTTAGCTCTGTGCTTCACTGAGCCGTCGGTATCGATGTAACCGATAACGCGAGCACCTCTAGCTCCTAAGCTTCCAACTACGACACCTTCTCGCTCGATCTGATCGAAGCTAGAAGCGTATGGAAGATCCGTCTCAGATGAGGAGATAACCTTCTTAAGCCTACTGTAGGCTATTCCTGGTAAGACTTTGAGTTGAGTAACTTCGTTTAAGATCTCAAAACCTTGGATCACAGCGAACGCTACGACAGAAGCACTTCTGATCTTAACGGTATGAAGACCAAGAGTTAGACCCGAAACCACTGGAAGTATGATGTTAGCTCCGTAGTTTCTACCGCCTAGAACGCCTGACATAACGGGAGCAAAGTTAGCTCCCTCCGCTCCGCCGTCGACGGTAGCTCTAAGATCCATGGGAGAGTTTTGTCCAGAGATCAGGTTAAGTCCTGTTCCGTAGAACACGATCTCCATGTAGTCTGCAACGGTACTTGATACGATCTTAGATCCAAAGTTATCGGTAACGTTAGTCCATCCTCCAACGAAGCGAACAAGATCTCGATCGTCGTTAACTACCTTGAACACCTTCTCACCTGCAGCTCCAGCCTCTCCGATAACTTGTTGGATCAGGTGAACAGCAACACGATCAACTCCAAGCATAGCTCGAAGATCGTTAGTGATGTCTGGAATAGAAGAGCGTCCTAAGATACCAAAGGTTCTAAACTGACCTGCTCCTGGAACACCGTTAACGGCTATAAGTCTTCCCGACTGGTCGATGAAGTCTTGAAGCTGACCTGCTGGTACGGCATCGTAGATCTGAGTGAAGCGACTGTCGGTCTGACTAATCTCCTTCTTGATCCCACGCTTGATGGCTACGATGTTGAGTCCAGCTCCTAAAGAAGAGCTTAATTGAATCTTAGAAGACATGTTGTTTGCGTCGATGTCGATGAACTCGTAGTCGAACCCTGAGCCTTCTCTCAAGAGCTTACCGTCGATGAACAGCTCGAACCCATCTTTGTTATTTTGATCTACAAAGAAAGGTAGACTACCTGAGTCAGGAATCTGAGTTTGCGAAGCGATGGAGACAGCTTTGTACGTAGCAATGACTGGCTGACCTAAGTTAGATAGCAGGTCTGCATCCGTCTTCTGTCTTATATTCGCTTTGCTGTTTACGTCTTTAGTTATCGGCATCTTATATTCCTATTATAACTCAGCTTCTGCTGTATAATGAAAAGTAACTATAGCTGTTCCTGTAGATATTCCAGCAGCACTAACTCTGCTTATTCCTGTAGTATTATGACGATCTGCTGTTGCACTAGGTATATTTGCACTCACTCCTCTTTGAGATATATTCCCTGGTCCATTCGCATTACCTTCATTGTATAAACCTATGGTAGGAGTTATTCTTTTTTTTACTTTAAACGTAGCCTTACCTTCAGCAGTTCCAGGTTCAGATTGTCTAAATCCTTCAAAACCTTGTGTAGTATCTCCGCTTGATAAGGGTGCAATATCAACTCCTAAACTCTTCTCAAAGTATCTCTGACACATGTTAAGTTCAAACTCATCTTGACGTCTGTTAAACAAGATGGGCGATGCTCCTAAACTTAACACAGCGCCTCCCATAAGTAAAGAGTCTCCAGAAGCTTCTTGATCAGGAGTCCATACGAATACGATTAAGTTATTACAAGATCCTGGTACGATCGCGGACACCTTAACGTCTCTATAAGCATTTGATACCACTGACTCAGTTGCTGCTACTTGCGTAAAGTTAGCCGCGTAAGTAGGAGTAGAAGCCCACGCAGAGATGGGGTCAGCTGTTACCGTATCGGCTGTACCTGACCAACTAAGTAAAGCAACTCGTACAGATGCCACGTTAGAAGACGGAGACTGAACAGAGATCTTAAACGAAACCATCTTGTTTCTAAGTGCTACAGAATCAGACGCTTCAAGGATTTGAACCATACCCATTCGTCCGGTTGAGGTACTCTTAGCAAGCAACAACGCGTAACGTGAGTTTGCAGGCGCACTAGTTGAACGAGAAATGTTAACTCCCGTATTCTCCATAAGCATCTTCCACCTGTCAGGTCCATACTGCGTATCTGTTCTAGCAGTAGGAGTAGACGGATCAGTGCGTTGGAACAACCAAAACTCAGGGTTCAGGAGTAAGTTCCTACCGTCTTCAGGAGTATGTATGCCTAGGATCTTAGCCATTAAATCTTCCCTATCCTAAAATCGCTTTAAGCTCATCTGCGGTTAATCCAAGTGCTTCTAGCTTAGCTCTAGCGGAATCGCGTTTCTCTTGGCGATCAACTTCTCGATCAGCACTAGAAACGTAAGATTCGCACATCTCGTGTTCCTCATCATCAAGCTCTTCCCAAAGAGTCTCAATTGCATCTTTTACTGCTTGATCAGGTTCCTCGACGAAGTGAAGTCTCAAAGACTGGTCAGCGGAGTTACCGCAGTAGTGCTCACCGCAGTTCGCCTTCGCCCACTCTTCAAAAGCTTCAAGATCCACCGAGTGTTCTTTCCAAGCTAGTTCCATCGTATACTTGATCATCTTTCTCTCCTTTTAGTCCAATTCTTCTACAGTTAACTTTCGTTGTACACCCGTAGAAGATCCAGTACCACCACTTACTCTCCAATACAAGTCTACCTTATGAATGCCTGGAGGTAAATAGATCAGCTCATCACTTGCCATAATACCTTGTGTATTACCAGTTCTTTGTAATAACTGTCCTACTCCTAAACCATTTACAAACAATTGCATGAGTGTTTCGTTAGCACTATTGCTATTATGCATAGAATAGCTAGCCTTAAACCAAGATCCATTAGACTTGACTATCAAGCTCAAATCTAATACAGGAATAAACGTAGTAGAAGTAGTACTTATGTTTTGTGTTATACCGTATGCTACTCCTCTAAATCTACTTTTACCTTCTGATTTAACCGGAGATAATTGTCTAGAATCAGATAAACTACAAGATCCAACAGGACTCGTGTTCTCATATACTTTATTAAGACTTCTAGGAGAATGAATCGGTGAGATCACGTCAAACGCATCTGCGTTGATGTGCTGACCAGTTACCTGGTTAGTAATTCTAAGCCTATACCATCCAAGAGGAAGACCTGAAGTTACAAATCCTGCTCCGTTAACGGTACCCGCATCAGAGAAGCTGAGCGATGCTGTAGTAGCATTGTACCGAGCTGCAGGGTAAGTAGTAAACGAAGCGGAAGGATAGTTAGCCGACGTCAAGTTGATACCGTTCAAAGTTACCCTAGCATCAGTACTCGAACCACTCTGTGCTCTGTGACGGAAATCAAATCCAGTTCCAAAGAAGATGTACTCGACGTAAGTGTTCAAGTGACTAGAGTTAGGAAGAATGAAGGAGATAGTTCCTGTTACATCTGTAACTAAAGTCCATGCTGCTCCACCTGTACCGTTAACGTATACCAACTCACGCTGAGCTGTCTTACGAAGGATACCAGTAGAGATGCGGTTGATGTCAGACGTAGTGTTAGCAACGAAATCAGCCATGATGTTGTAGTCTGCTAGTTCCACAGCACCTTCGGGGATCGAAGGTTTCTTAGGTCCATAAGCGATGAACTTAGTAACGTTGTATGGACTACCGTTAGAAGACGCATCACGATTGATCTTAACTGTATGAGTTCCGTAAGGAAGTCCAGAGACGATTCTAGTAAAATAACGTTGGTTAGCTACCACAGCTGGAGCTAACGTTCCTACGGAGATTCCATCTACGTAGAAGGTGTGATTATCAGAAACTCCAGTAACATCGCCGTATGACTCTACGTCAAGTCCAGTTCCTACGAAAGTAATCGTAATAAAACTATTGGTAGCAGTCATCTGCAACGCGTCAGCTACGGTAACTTGAACTGCTTTAGCTACATCGTTACCAGCAAGAGATGTAGTACCGTCATCCAAAGTAAAGAACTTATCACCAACAGGAGATGTCAACAAAGTACTAAAATCATCAGATCTACCAGCACCAAACTCTCTCCAATGATGAGTTCTTAAAACTTCTTCGTACAAATGACTCGAAGATCCTAGGTTAGCTTGAGCTGCGTTAACTGCATAAGCTGACTTACCTCGTGATCCATCTGACTTCAGATACTCAACTACCCTAGCGCCTCGTGATCCTAAAGATCCTACGATAGCTCCTTCGCGAGTGATGGAGTCAAAACCTGAGTTATAAACTAACATCGATGCTGAGGATGAAATCAACTTACGACCATTTACGTATGCCGTTCCAGGTCTTAGGTTAACGCTAGAAGATTCGTTGAGGATCTCAAAACCATTTACGATGAGGTTCAAAGATCCAGCGTTTCGGATCTTAACTGTATGAAGTCCTAAAGAAAGTCCAGATGCAACGTTAACGATCTGGTTTGCAGCGTAGTTTCTAGCAGACAAGATGCTGCTGCCGTCTACGTAGATGTCTCCACTCTCTACTCCACCATCAATCGTAACTCTCCAATCACGAGATCCACCTTCAAGCTGAACTGTTAATAAGTTAAGACCTGTTCCATAAAACACAATCTCTACGTAATCATTAAGACTCTCACCTTGTGGCCTTGCTCCGTTAGTAGCGTCATTCGTATTACGCCAGTTACCTACAAACCTGATCAAGTTACGATCATCATTAATTGGCTTAAATACTTTTTCTCCAGCAGATCCAAACTCATCTAAAAGTTCTACGATCTGCTGAGTCATTACGCGATCGATGCCCATCCTAGCTTGAAGATCATTCGCTAGATCAGGAATAGAGGCTCTACCAGAGATGCCAAACGTTCGGAACTGTCCTACTCCTGGAGCACCATTGATGGCAGTAAGCATCGAGGATTCGTCAACGAAACCTTGGAATGCTGCCTGATGAAGGTCATGAAGCTCGGCTAGCTGAGAGCTGTTCTCCTCGGAGTTGTCGATCGTAGTAGCTCTAAGAAGTACTTCGACCTGAAGTCCTGAACCACTGTAGTCAGCGTCAAGTTCAATGACGTTAGCGTTGATCCTGACAAACGAAGCATCAGGGGTTAAAGTAGCGTCAACGAACTCGGGGATCTTCTTACCGTCCAGGTAAACTTCAACTGACTCGTTGAACGGGAAGTTAGTCGTGATCCTAGTCTTACCAGTGTCAGAGCTGACAGAACAGTTGATCTCAGTACCAGCACCATCGGTACGAGCGACAGCTTTAGATATGTCATCACCGCTAGTGGTAAGGTTTGGATCTTCAAACAGATAAGCTTTATAATCGAGCAGGTTAGCGAATCCAGATCCCGCAGTAGCTGCTGGGAAGAATCGCAGGTAGAAGCTGTTAGCTGGTACGCTTACGCTACGAACTGGAAGATCGCTGTTGAGAGAATCAGCTCTAGTGAGAGCATCAGTCCAGCTAGATCCATCAGCAGACGCGCTGAAGGCGATCAGAGCTGGGGTTCCATTGTCGAACACCGTATCGTTAGCTGCCAAGCTGTCTCGATAGCTAAGCATGAAGGTCTCGATGTCATCGCTGAACACGTCACCGAGCGGTAGAGCATCTCCGTCATCGTCGAAGGCTACGAGGTCAACGGTGTGAACCGCTTGAGCAACCGTACACGCAGAAGCGCTCGGATCAACGCTGAATGCTGCTTCGATGTCTAGGTCAGTCTGAGAGTTAACGTTAGTGATCTTACGAGCTTCGCCAGCTACGACGAGCATATCTCCTGCTTTAACCGTAAAGCTAGGAGCGCCTGAGAGGATATAGTTTGTGGTACCAGTACCAGTTACGGTCTGTGTAGCATCATAAGCGAGCCTAAAATACTCGTTGACGATGGAGAACAAGCTGGAGTCGGTGAACCCTGCACTAGTGTTAACAGCGTTATCGTCAGACAAATCGTCGTTGAGGCTAGCTCTAAACTTAAGAGTGTTGATGTCATCGCCGAGCCCTGATCCTGCGCCGTCTCCACCAGATCCAGATCCTACACCTAAACGTCTGATCTGCTCTCGCTCGATGCTGCCAGCGTTGTTGAAGACTCGAACTGCTCCTAGCTTCTTGTCACCGTTGATGAGCGGAAGCGGAGCGTTAGCTGCTACAGCGTCAGAAGCCGTGGCTGGGGTAACTTGTACCTGAACAGAGATCCTGTTATCTGGTCCTACGGACCCTGCGATGAGTGCGATACCGTACCAGAAGTACTCGCCTACTGGTACCGCGAACGGAGAGAAGTTGATCCCTAGCGGGGTAGCGTCATCTTCTTCAAAGATATCACCTGTATCCAGGTGGATGACCGCTCCGTCGAAGTCCATGATGAAGCTGTTGAGTTCTTGACTCAGGATGGCTCCGTCAAGCAGTAAGGTGTCAGAAGCGCGAATACGAAGCTTGTTAGCGTCAGTCTCGTGAGCTACGATCCTAAGCTGTCCTAAGAGCCTGTTGATCTCAGCCAGAGCACCGTCAAGCTCTAAGTACTCTCCGTCTTTGAGAGCGAAGGAGTGAGAGCCCACGATAACGTCGCTTCCGATCCTGCGAGCGATGATTACGTCATTAGCTCCAGGAACGAAGGCGTTGATGTTGGCAACCTGAACGGTAAGGTCTGTAGCGGCGTCCGTCGTACGATTGATAGACACGTACGCGACCTCGTCTGCTTGAAGAGTGATGGGACTCTCAAGAGAGAAAGGGATACGATTTCGATCGTTGTCAAAGTCGGGGTACTGGATGTAAGCGTCAGCAGAGAAGGACAACTCTTCGTTAAGAAGGTCCCAGCTCCAGGTTCCGCCTCCTACAAGCTTAAGGTTACGATCGAAGTTAGACGCTGAAGCTGAAGCTCCGATGGCAGCGTCGAGGTCTCCGATGGCAGTAGTTAAGCTATCACCGTCAGTGATGTAGTTGTTAGAAGAGTAAGCAGGAGAATCGTCAGCGTCTGACGTAGCTCCGATGTAAGAGAGGGTTTGATCAGAGGTTTGATCGCTGATCTCGATGCTCTCTCCAGCTTCAAGCTCTCCGAGTCCGCCGTTGATGTAGATCTTAGAGCCGCTTCTATAAGCGATCCAGTAGGTCTGATCGTTGAATGGAACACTGCCACGAGTAGAGATCCTATAGTTGGTAGAGGTAACGCCTACGGTATCGTAAACAGTATTAGCAAGAGGATCTGGGATCTCGATCCACAAGACCTCATCGTCTGCAAGAGCGATTGCGTTAGCACCATCCTGACGAGTAAGCTCAAGGTTAGCTGCAGATTGAAGAAGATTAAGACGTGCCAGCACGTCAGCGTCTGCTGGAGTTCCTGAGTCGTCAGTGATGTGAAGCTCTGATCCATCCCAGAAGAACCTAGCCGTAGCCGACTCTGCGGAGAGCACGGACATAGCAAGCTGTAGGATTCCTCCGATGGAGGCAGGAGCTGACTCGAACCAGTAGGTAGTTCCTCCAAGCTCAAGAAGCTTGGTCATAACTGCGTCAGCCCAGTCTTTTACGTCGTGCAGGTCTTTGTCTGCGCCAGTAAACTGAGTGTCAGCTGGTTCTACTCTAGAAGCCCACGGATAAACGAAGTTAACGTTGTTTCCACGACCAAGCCTGAAGAACAGGTCTCTACCGTCTCTAATCTCGGTGATGATGCCTGAACCGTTAACGTCAACCTCACAGATCTTAACCTTGTCAGGATCTCCTGTAAAGTTCGAGGTGTTGATGTTCAGTTTAGCTTGAACGAAGCTGAAGGTATCGATGATCTGAGAGAACTCTGCTCCTAGACCGCCTGCTGCAGTCGGGTCCCAGAAAGCTCTGGAGTCTGCTCCACCAGTATCCTCGTCGACGTAAAGCTCTACGTAGTTAGTAGCTGAGGGAGTAAGGCTTGTGGTAGTAAGAGGTGCCAGCGAGGGGGCACCGATGAAGATGATTCCGTCGTCTGCACCGACGATGAACGCTGCATCAGCGATAGCGATAGACAGGGTGTTGGTTCCAACCCCAGTACTGTTAAAACCTGAAAATACGTAGTTATTATCGGACCATACGAGCTTGTGAATGGCTTTGAAGTCAGCGCATACGAAGTCCTGGATGTTCCTGAAGTCAGGCAGGTCCAATCGTTCGTTAGGTAGTATGCGTACTTTTTGGAGGAGAGCTATTGGATTACCCTACCCTTCCGAGACGGTTACCCTTCCTGATGTTCTCAACGGCAGGAAGGTACTGAAGATTATAATGAACGTGAAGTCCTGTGACGTTCTTACCCTTCAGAGGAATGATGTGATCAACGTGATAACCTTTTGGACAGTTTAAATAAATCTCTTTAATCTTTTGTAAATCCGCCCATTTAGGAGTAGCTTGTCTTTTATTAAAACGACGTTTAGCTTCTCTGGCACAATGTAACTTTTTATATACCTCAGTCTGACTATGAATCTTACGATACTCTCTTTGAGATTTTAATAAACGATCTTTATTCTGATTATATCGTTCTCTAAAATATAAAATAAAATATTCTCTGTTTAACTCATATCT
>FKKE01004040.1_pt1 | contig 11228 bp, 3 predicted proteins | sample 1106331 | NCBI WGS metagenome assembly FKKE01 (sample SAMEA3931202, study PRJEB13176) | freshwater metagenome | biome: Drinking water system; feature: drinking water; material: freshwater | place: China | collected 2013-02-06 | reverse complement strand
CAGCCTAGCCGCGTCAGGGTGACGGCACACGCTCAGTTGGTGGACCTTAAACGATCGACGATTGTGGGAATGCAGCGTTTTGAAGCCATTGAAACGGCACCGAGTGAGAACGCCTATGGTGGCGTGGTTGCAGCCAATCGGGCGGTTGCCGTACTGCTCGATGAGATCACGGGATGGCTCAGGGAATGTGTTCGACAGTCTTCCGCCTGCCGCCGTTAGTAGCAATCCCGGCAACATGACGGAGACGGTGACCTCGGTTGTGCTACCCTCCCTGCTTCACGATGTCTAAATTCTGCGCGGCTACTGCGGCTTCCCATCCTTCCCCACAAGAGAGCAGACGCACGCGAAGTGGCGCTGTGAACTGAGAACCCAAGCGAACCTGAACGTCCCTGTTGAGTTCTTCTTGATCAAAGACAACTTCGCAATCGGACAGTCCCCGGAGACCGACGCCCTGCGCTTTCAGCACGGCCTCTTTCGCCACCCAATAACGGAAGAATCGGACGGACCGTATTTCCTCAGGGAGCAGCATGATTGATGCATGTTCGGATGGAGCAAAATAGCGGGCGGAGAGTTTTGTGACGTCGACTTCTGAACGCACACACTCAAGATCAACGCCGACCTCCTGAGCCTTGGAGACTGCGATGAGGGCACGGCCATGGGCATGGGAAAGATTGAAGGTGATTCCTGACCCGTCTTGTGATGATGTCTTCAGGAAGGGTTTACCTGCTGCGCGACGGTCCATCGCAACCTGATCAGGTGCAAGCCGGAGGTATCTACCGAGCACCGTTCTCAGGCCTCCGTGAGCCAGCACATAGTAGCGGCGGTTTTCCGCATGAATCAAATGGTTGGCTCGGCGGCGCTCTTCCTCATCCAACCAGCCGACACATTGGTCAAAACTGTGTGGCGATCCATCGAGTTCGACCCCCCATAGATGGACAGCATCCGGTTCGAGGCAGAGGGGACCGTGTCCCTGTGTGCGTATGAGCTGCTCGATCGACTGGAATGAGATCAGCACGTGGCAATCCCGAACATAGAGAATGCAAGAGAGCGACGATCAGGCGGCCATGTTGTTGGGACGGAGAGGCGAGTCATGTGACTGCTCGGCGATGAAGCGTTGGATATGCATGGAGATTTCTTCAACATGTGGTGAAAGCACAAGGTCTGCCGTACGAAGTGCCGCAACCTGGACCGTGTGACATCCTCCTCTTGCCATTTTCCCCCAGTCATATCGGGTATCGTGCCCGACGACTGGCTGCGACGTGACGATGTTGAGCAGGCAACCTTGATAGGGGTGCATTGTATATCGGGCAGAGGCAAGATACATCGCTTTCCTGACGTGTTCGAGCTGACGTTGTCGTATGTCATACTCCGTTAACCCTGTGGAACCGGGCTCGACTCGCTCGCGCATGCATCGCAAGAGCGCGTCCAAGTTGCGTTTCATCCTCGAGAGGAGGAGGCGTGGCGACGCCAGTCCCCTGGATAGCGTAGTATCGTACTGCTGGTACGAGGAGGGATGCCAGCTATTCAAAACCACAAGCGTGACTGCCGCACCGCGCGCCACGAGTTGCTGTGCCATTTCATAGGCGACCAGCCCGCCAGTGCAGGCACCGACAATGACGTAGGGGCTTTGAGGTATGCACGCCACAATCTCCTCAACGTAATGGTGCGCCATCTCCGGGATCGAACGAAAGGGTTCGGCGTTCCCGTCATATCCTCGCGGTTGCAATCCATATACCGGAAATGTCCGGCTCAGGAGCCTCGCCAATGGAGCAAACCCCAACACATTGCCTTTCACTCCCGGAATCAAGAACATCGGAACGGTTGACCCGTTTGGCTGAATGGTAATCAGGGATTGCCACGGTGATGCCGATTGTTCTTGTGCCAAGAGCGAGGTGAGTGCGGCAATCGTCGGAGCCTGAAACAGCGTGGAGAGTGGAAGATGTCTCCCATAGACCTGTTCAATGAGGTAGAAGAGCTGAGCGGCCTTGAGGGAGTGGCCGCCGAGGTCGAAGAAGTTATCGTGAATTCCGATGGTCTTGAGCCCAAACGCTTGGTGCCACAAGGCGGCCATCTGGACATGCCCTCGATCGCTTGGGGCGATCTGCACCGCGGCGGGCGATGGAGCAAGAGCAGGAGCAGGTAACGCTTTCCTGTCGACCTTGTTGTTGGCCGTCAACGGCAGTTCCGTCAGAAAGACGAAGAGCGAAGGGACCATGTAATCTGGAATCTGTGAGTGGAGGTAGGAGCGAAGATCTGCCTGGCTAGGTACAAGTCCATCTTGGCAGACGACATAGGCCACTAACTGCTTGATCCCTTGCTGGTCTTCCCTTGCGGTGACGACGGCCTGACGGATGCCAGAGTGGCGGCTCAACGCAGCTTCGATATCCCCTAATTCTATTCTGAACCCTCTAATTTTGACTTGGTTATCCATTCGACCAAGATGCACGATGCGCCCATCCGGTCGATAGCGAGCCAAGTCTCCCGTCCGATAGAGCTTCGCGAGAGGTTCTGTGGAAAACGGATGAGGGATGAACCGATCCTGTGTCAGCTCAGGCCGTCCACGATAGCCTCTCGCCAATCCGTGACCTCCGATATAGAGTTCCCCGGACACGCCAATCGGAACCGGTTGGAGGAATTGATCTAGGATGTATATGTCCGTATTGGCGATGGGCTTTCCGATGGTGATCTCCCGATCGGCCCGTTCGACCTTCTCGATCGTGGACCAGATCGTCGTTTCGGTCGGGCCATACATGTTCCACAAGGCACAGCACCGCTCTAATATCTGTGTTGCCAAATCAGGAGGGAGCGCTTCTCCACCGCAGAGTACCGTCAGCTGTTCACTGCCCAGCCATCCGGCCTCAATGAGCATGCGCCATGTTGCCGGAGTCGCTTGCATGATCGTCGGCCGTACCGCCTCGCAGAGGGTCCGCAGTTGCCGTCCGTCCATCGCCACGGTTCGACTCGCGATCTCGACACGGGCTCCGGCCAGCAACGGCACATACAGTTCCAATCCAAAGATATCGAAAGAAATGGTCGTGACGGAGAGCATGATATCTCGAGCCGAACATCCCGGCTCTTGCCGTATCGACCACAAGAAATTCACGAGAGCCTGGTGAGGTATCTCCACGCCTTTGGGTTGTCCCGTCGAACCCGAGGTGTACAGGATGTAGGCCAGGTCGTGTGGCGTCGCGATCGGGCCAAGGTTGTGGTCGGCTTCCTGCGCGATGCGCTCGTGCTCGCGATCGAGACACAGCAAACGGCAGGTGCGTGCATCGAACCGATCAGAGAGGTCGGTGGTCGTCAATACTGCGGCGACGGACGCATCCTGTGCCATGAACCGAAGTCGATCCCGTGGAAATTCTGGGTCGAGAGGAACATAGGCCGCACCGGTTTTGAGCACGGCCAGTAAGGCAATCACCATCTCCAACGATCGCTCGAGACTGAGACCAACCGTCACACCAGGCTTGGCGCCCAGCGCTTGGAGGTAACGCGCCAGCTTATTCGCCTGCGCATTGAGCTCGCCGTAGCACAGCGTCTTCTGGCCCATCGACAGGGAGACGGCCTCAGGTGTCTGCTCGACCTGTGCTTCAAACAGTTGAGGAAAACATTCAGATCGAGGATATGTCCGCTGCGTGTGATTCCAGTCCTGCAACATCTGTTGCCGCTCGGGCGCGGTCAGTGTCGGGAGCTCGGACAACTTGCTCTGGGGATTTGCCAGTGCGCTCTGGAGTAGGACCCTATACTGTCCTAACATCCGTTGGGCGGTCTGTGGTTCGAAGAGATCCGTGTTAAACGTCAAATACGCCTTTCGGGAGAACTCCGTTTCAATCGTCAGGCTCAAGTCGAACTGGGCGGCTTGCGTTTCAACTTCAAACGGGACCCAACTCAATCCTTGAACGTTAATTTCTCCGATCGGAGCATTCGGGACGTTGAAGAGGACCTGCACCAGTGGGGCCGAACTATGGTCACGTGAGGAGTGCATGGTCTCAACCAGTTTATCGAACGGGAAGTCCTGGTTGGCATAGGCCTCTAACGCTGTGGAACGCACTCGTGCCATCACCTCAAGGAAGGTCGGATTTCCGGACAGATCGGTGCGCAACACCAGCGTGTTGACAAACGACCCGATGATCGACTCGACGGCGGATTGTGTCCGGTTCGCGATCGGAGACCCCACGGCAACATCAGGCTGGCCGGAATACCGACTTAAGAGGATCTGGAAACAGGCCAACAGGGTCATGAACACCGTGGCATTGTGCTCCGCGCTGAATTGCTTCAGTCGTTCGATCAATGACGCAGGCAACTCCAGCATGCAATGGGCGCCGTTAAATGTCTGAATCGCGGGCCGTGAATGATCGGTCGGCAATGAGAGCTTTGACAGGCCTTCCAGTTTCTTTTGCCAATACTCCGCTTGTCTGCCGAGCCAATCATCGGTCAGACAGCGACGCTGCCAGACTGCGTAGTCGGCATACTGAAGAGGAATCGGTCGTTCGGAAGGAACGTCTCCTCGACAAAACGCATTGTAGAAGACCGCAAACTCGTACCCGATGATCCCGAACGACCACTGATCCCCGATAATATGATGCATGGTCAGCATCAGTACATGGTCTTCAGGCTCAACCTCGATAAGCGTGAACCTGGCCAATGGGCCTTTCTCAAGATCAAATGGCTGGTGGGCTTCCTGCTCGACCAAGCGAGCCGCCTCCTGTTGTCGCGCGTCGGAAGGCAAGTGCTCGAGACTCACTTCGACCCAATGAGGAGGACGAAAGGGGTGGACGACTTGGACCGGTCCCTCCCCACTCATCATGAACGTCGTTCGAAACACCTCATGGCGGCTGCAGATCGCATCGATCGTTTTTCTGAGAGCAGTTTTGTTGAGCTGTCCCATCTGTCTCGACGCAAACGGCATGTTGTACGCCGTGCTCTTGGGTGCCAGCTGATACATCAACCACATCCGCTGCTGAGAATAGGAAAGGGGGAGCGGCTGGTCTCTCGGCACCGGTGTGATCGACGGCATCATCGGAGCGTTCTGCTCACTCTGACGCAGCCGGGTCACTTCTTCGGCCAACGCAGCGATCGTCGGTCGTTCAAACAGCGCGGAAAGCGAAACTTCAACTTCGAAGAGCTCGCGGACTCGGGAAACGAGCTGAGTCGCCAAGAGTGAATGGCCTCCATGCTCAAAGAAATGATCATGGATGCCGGCCTCCGGGACCTCCAGCACGGACTTCCACAGTTCCACCAGTGATTCTTCAACTGGGTTTCTTGGAGCAACCCTCACCGCGGCGTGATTGGCTATGTATTCAGGAGCGGGAAGCGCGCGTCGATTCACCTTGCCCGTCGCACTGAGCGGCATCGCCTCGAGCCACAGGATGATGGAAGGCACCATGTAGGTCGGTAATCGTGAGACGAGATAACCGCGAACGGCCTCAAGTTTGTCTTTCAGCGATGATTCACCCGCGATGTAGCCGACTAGCCGGTGCTGGTCCCGCTTATCCTCCCGCAGCAACACCGCCGCGTGATGAACACCCGGGAAGTTACTCAGCGCATACTCGATTTCTCCCAGTTCGATCCGATACCCACGCAGTTTGACTTGCTGATCTATTCGTCCAAGAAATTCTAGGTTGCCGTCGGCACGGTATCGTGCCAGGTCGCCGGTTCGATACAGTCTGGTGCCAACCACGTAGGGGTTCGAAAGAAAACGCTCCTGGGTCAACGCCGGTTGGTTGACATAGCCGCGGGCCAAACACTCTCCCCCGATATAAAGTTCTCCTGGTATGCCGATGGGCATCGGCTGCAAACGCTCATCCAGCACATAGAGCTGCATATGTGCGATAGGTTTGCCGATCGGTACTCGGGCCGCTGTTTCCTCTCGGGTGGTTTGATAGACGCTACACCAGACCGTGGCTTCCGTTGGGCCATATTCGTTATAGAGGGTGGCGTGGGGTAGGAGCTGGTAATGTCGTCTCACAAGCTCAAGGGGAAGACTCTCGCCGGCTGTAATGACGACACGAAGCGATTCCAGCTGCCTATCCAACGCGTCACCGAGGACCGCATGATACAAAGCAGGAACCCACACCACGTGTGAAACGCGATGTTGTTTGATGAGCGCAGCATGCTCCGTATGGTCACGATGAGCCGTCTCTGACGGAAGAATCAGTGTTCCTCCTTGCAGCAAGGTCCAAAAGATTCCTGTCACCGACCCATCGAAGGACAGAGAGAACGCCAGCAAGAATCGGGAGACTGGTTCCTGATAGTACTGCAATCTGGCGTGAAGAGAAGTCACCAGACTGCCGTGGGTCACGGCTACCCCCTTGGGCCTCCCCGTCGATCCCGAAGTGTAGATGATATAAGCCAGTTGGTCGGGAGACACGGACCGTCCGAAGTTTTCGTCTTCCGCACCGGCGCCGGATCGCGATAGTGTGTCCATGTCACAGATTTGACCGCGGAAGCTTTCCAGATGGGAACGGAGATGTCGCTGTGTGACGACGATGGATACTCCGGCATCCTCTAGCACGAGCTGGAGGCGGTGGCTGGGGAAGGACGGATCCAGGGGAACATAGCCTCCCCCGGCCTTGAGAATGCCCAATAGCCCCACGAGGGCGTCCACCGAGCGCTCGACGCACAGCCCCACCGGGACATCTGCATCCACTCCAAGCCTCCGTAGCACGAACGCGACTCGATTCGCTCGCCGGTTCAGTTCTTGGTAGCTCAGTGACTGGTCTCCACAGGTCACGGCAGCCGCATGGGGAGTCCGCTCGACCTGCGCCTCGATGAGCGCATGAATGCCGGAGGTCCAAGGAGGTGGTTCGTTCCAAGTCAGGTGAACGTTTCGTCTCTCCTCCTGGGTCAGCAGGGAAAGTTGGTCGAGACGGGCTTCCGGTTTCTCGAGAAGCCCATCGAGAAGGATCTCCAATTGTCCCAACATTCGGTCGATCGTCGAATCCTCAAAAATCGTGGAGTCATGGAGAAACGCGAGGTTCAAGCCGTCTGCTTTGTTGATCACCATCAACACCAGGTCGAACTCCGATGCCGTCGGTTCCCAGGGGAGATGAGTGATTTCAAGATCCTTGATGCTGAACGTGGACAAGGGGTCGTCTTCGCACACCATCATCACGTTAAACAGCGGAGATAGTTGACGTGCTCGTTGTAACGACAACGCCGCGATCACCTCTTCGAACGGGAGATCCTGATGCTCATAGGCCTCGATCACCACACGGCGTATCTGTTTCAACAACTCGTGGCCGGTCAGCCCCTCGGACAGTTCAGACCGTAACGCCACCGTATTGACGCAATACCCCATCATATCTTCGAACTCTCGCCGACGCCTGCCGGCCACGATCGAGCCGATCACGATATCCGACTCTCGTGTGTAGCGATGGAGCCACATCGCAAAGACGGCATACAGCACCATGAAGGGAGTGACACAGTGCTGTTGGCAGAAGCGGTCAAGACCGGTCGCAAGTCCAGGAGGAATGGATCGGAACCGCGCACCCCCTTCAAACGTGCGCGCCCGCGGTCGTTGCCGATCGATCGGAAGTTCTGCCGGAGGTTGAGTATCGCTGAGCTGCCGGGTCCAATAGGCTCGGTTGACTTCTCGAAGGCCATGACCAAGCGAGGCCCTTTGCCAATCGGCATAGTCCGCATACTGAACGGTCAAGGTCGGAAGTCGAGCTTGCTGTGCGTCGCCACCGGCCTCCCACAGCAGGGTTAATTCCTTCCAGAAGATACGCAGCGACCATCCGTCGGCGACGAGCCGGTGGAACGTCAGCGCCAGGATATGTACGTCGGGTTCAAGCGCGAGCAGGGTCACTCGAAATAGCGGTCCCTTTCGTAAGTCGAATGGTCGGCTTCTGTCCGTTCGTATGAAGTACCGAACGTGAGCGTCTCGCTCTGTAGGATCCACCTCCTGGAAATCTTGCCGTTCGATCGCGGCGGTCACTTCAGAGCATATTTCCGCGAATCCCTCACCTCGTTCCGAGTCGAAGCGGGTTCGAAGAATCTCGTGCCGCGATGCGATCGCCCGTACGGACCGTTCCAACACCTCTTGGCTAACTGGCCCCCGAATCTGCACCGCCATGGAAATATGGTTGATTGCGCTTCCTGGATGCACTTGCTCCAGAAACCACAGCCGCTGTTGTGCTGGGCTGAGAGGAATTCTGCCTTTCCGTATGGAGGATGGGGAAAGTGGAACGGCGGGAACCTGTTGCCTGTTGCCGCTCCCTACGACCTGACCTCGGTCAGGTGAACTGGCACGTCCCTCCTCGATTCGGGCGGCCAGCGCAGACAAGGTTGGACATTCAAAGAGCAGGCTGATGGGGAGCTCAACGTGGAACTGGTCGAGTATGCGCGCGACCACCTGTGCCGCGAGGAGCGAATTGCCTCCAAGTCCAAAGAAATTCGCATGACGATGTGGTCGAGGCCCACCAAGGACTTCCTGCCAGATGTCGGCCAAAGTCTTCTCAACAGAGGTTTGAGGACCCTCCTCCGGTACCCCATCGGCTTCAGATTGTAGATCCTCGTCGAGCGTGCTGGCTCTGACGACCGTCAGCTGCCCGGACTCAAAGGCAGCCCGGCTGGCACCCCGCTGAATTTTTCCACTGGAGGTTCTTGGGATTGTGCCGGACTTCACCAACACCACCGTGTGGATTTCGAGCTCATACTCGTCGGCCAGCATGCGACGGATGCAGTTCACGATATTCGTGAGATCTGAATCAGACACCTGTTTCTCGATCTCATGGACCAGCACCACTCGTTCCCCAGTCTCGCTTTCGATCGAGAATGCTGCTCCACATCCACGTCGCAAACCTGTATGTGCTTGTTGGGCGGTCCATTCTAGATCATGAGGGTAGTAGTTCCGTCCTCGAACAATGATCAGGTCTTTGATGCGCCCTGTGAGGAACAGTTCCCCACGGTGAAGGAATCCAAGATCGCCGGTTCGCAAATAGAGCTTCTCCCCTGACTCAGGAAGCGTGGCTTTAAATGTGGTTTCTGTCTCGTCTTGCTTCTCCCAGTATCCAGAAGCGATTCCGGTTCCAGAGAGCCACACCTCACCCACGACGCCCGACGGGCATTCCAACAGCGTTGTTGGGTTCACGATCTTGACACAAGTTTCTTCGAGCGGTTCCCCACATCCCACCAACGTCCGAGTTCCACGATTTGATGGAACGGACTCTTTCACGATGGAGTCGGCCAGAGCCTCCGCATCAACCGTAAGGACGGTCGGCTCGGACTCAATCCGCTTCATCGTGACGAGTAGTGTGGCTTCAGCCAGCCCATAGGCCGGTGAAAAGCAGGTTGACTTAAACCCTCGTGGACCGAAGGTCTCGATGAACCGTCTGACTGTATCCGGATGGATGGGTTCAGCGCCGCAGCTGGCGACCTTCCAGCTGCTCAAATCAGCTTGCCAGCCAGGCTGTTGATGTGCGGCTCTGAGACACGCGTCGTAGGAAAAATTCGGACCACCGCTGTGGGTAATCGCGAATCGAGCCACTGCGTCCAACCAGCGCAATGGTCGTCGGAGAAACGTGATGGGTGACATCAGATAAGCGGGAATGCCTGCGTAGAACGGTGCAATGATTCCATGCAGCAATCCATAGTCATGGAAATACGGCAACCAGCAGAGCGACCGACTACGGTCCTCTACCTGCCCGGCTAACGTGAGGGCTTTGCAATGAGCCAGTACATTTCCATGGCTGATCACAACGCCGCGAGGAGAGGCGGTCGACCCAGAGGTGTATTGCAAATAGGCAAGGGCGCTGCTGTCTAGTCTCGGCATGTCAATCGAGATGGAGTCGATCGCATCAGCTACCAGATGGTCTGTTGCCATCCATGTGATCGGGCCCATGTCGTTGGCGAGTGAACATTCAGAAGGCAGAGCCATGATGCTCGAGTTCGTAAGGATGAGGGATGCCTGAGCATCGTCAATAATGTTGCGAAGTCTCGGCACACTGTGTTTCATTCTGATGGGGTCGGGGGCGGGAGCTGGAACTGGTATGAGACCAGCGTACACGCATGCCCAAAACGCACAGGCGACATCAAGGCCTGGTGGATAGAGAAGGAGGGCTCTGGTTCCTGGTTTGACCTCGTGCGCAAGCCGGTAGGCCAGTGAACGCACTTGGCGTTCAAGCTGTCTGTAGGTCAGCTGGCTTTCAAGCTCGAGACTGTCACGAACAAGAGCATAGGCAAGCGCGTCTGGATTGCGCCGGCACGTGAATTCAAAGAGATCACTAAGACTGAGAAACACCGGAGGTTTTGGCATCTCTAATAGGCCGCAATTCTCGTCTTCAAACAAACAGAAAAATGCTCAGTTCGCAACTATCGTTCTCCGAGAAATAGCTTATCGTCCCGTAGTAACAACCTCCAGTAACTTCAACTGTTCCGATAGGGCCCAAGATACGCCCGACGGTGTATGTTCCTTGACGGGATACAACAAACCTGTTCACCATCACGTGTCCGGGTCAGCCTCAACCTTTAGGCCTTAAGGACAAAGGCCGTTGTATTATTCGGCAGTTGAAGCAGATATCTTGAAGCTCTTTAGTCGTCGGCCCGATCCGTTCAATCAGCGTGCGGTTACGCACGCTATGTTATGTGCGGTTCTGCACGTCTATGTCATGTAGGGTATTGATAAATAATGAGAAATTAATACCGTCTCTTATTAGGAGCTATGGCAGACTGATCGCAAGAAAAATAATTGTAGAGAGTGGGGAGATCTATCGGAGGATGAGGTCGGTGTCACTTCTTCACATCTACTCTGACCGTCCCAGTCCGGTGGGAATTCACGGAACAGCATGAAGGCTTCCTGGAGAACAGGGATCAGTTTCGGGTTAACATCAGGGGTCATTACCACCCTTGGGTTGATGGTCGGACTGCACTCCGGCACGCATTCCCGTGCGATCGTGATCAGTGGCATTCTGACGATCGCCATCGCCGATGCCATGTCGGATGCGCTCGGCATCCATGTGTCCGAAGAGTCGAAGAACAGCGGTCCGACCAGGCTGATCTGGGAGGCTACGCTCGCCACCTTCGCTGCGAAGTTCTTGGTTTCCTTGACGTTTGTCGTTCCCGTCCTTTTCGGTCCGCTCGAGCACGCGATTGTCATGAGCATCGTGTGGGGGCTATTCTTACTCACCGTGCTCAGCTTTTTCGTCGCTCGAGCACAAGGAATTGCTCCGTGGAAGGTCATCGGTGAGCATCTGTTCATTGCGCTGTGCGTCGTTGCGATGACACATGTG
>FKKE01003403.1_pt3 | contig 11246 bp, 9 predicted proteins | sample 1106331 | NCBI WGS metagenome assembly FKKE01 (sample SAMEA3931202, study PRJEB13176) | freshwater metagenome | biome: Drinking water system; feature: drinking water; material: freshwater | place: China | collected 2013-02-06 | reverse complement strand
CCGGAGCTCTGGGATCAGTTCAAGACGACCTTTCCCAAAGGGACGCACATCCGCATCCACCCGCTCCTCGATTGGACGGAGATCAATATCTGGGAATACATCAAGTACGAGAATATTCCCTTCATCGATCTCTACCTCGACAAGGGGGACGGCACGCGCTATCGCAGCCTCGGGTGCGCGCCCTGCACGTTCCCGATCCAATCCACCGCCAAGACCGTGGATGACATCATCGAGGAATTGCGGCACACCACCGTGGCGGAGCGGGCGGGTCGAGCCCAGGACGAAGGGCGCGGAATGGAGTTGCTCCGAAAAGAAGGCTACATGTAAGGCAGGATGATGAAAAAGGTTCCCAGCTTCGTTCTCGTTCGGCTGTCTCCTTGCGACGTATCAAACCAAGTACGCCGCAGTCGCCAGCCTCCCTGCGGCCTTGCTGGAAAACCTTTTTGATTATCCTGTGGGGACTACTATGACTACACGATCTGAATCGCTTGCCCCTTCCAAGCCGACTGAGACCATGAATATCGTGATCGTCGGTCATGTGGACCACGGCAAGTCCACCCTCCTGGGACGCCTGTACGCCGACACCGGTTCCCTCCCGGACGGCAAGCTGGATAAGGTCCGAGCCATCTGCCGGCAGCAGGGCAAGGAATTCGAGTACGCCTTCCTGTTCGATGCCTTTTTGGAAGAGCAGGAACAGGGCATCACCATCGACACGGCCCGCACCTTCTTCAGTTGGCGTGGCCGGCAGTACATCATGATCGATGCCCCGGGGCACAAGGAATTCCTCAAGAACATGGTCTCGGGGGCCGCGCGGGCGGAAGCCGCCCTGCTGCTCATCGACGCCCTGGAAGGGGTGAAGGAGCAGTCCAAGAAGCACGGCTACCTCCTCTCGATGCTCGGCGTGAAACAAGTCGCCGTGGTCGTGAACAAAATGGACCTCGTCGGATTTCGGCAGGATGTCTTTGACGGGATTGAAAAGGAATATCGGGACTTTCTCTCGCAACTCAACGTGGTACCGGAGCGCGTCATTCCCGTAAGCGCCAAGCTGGGCCACAACATTGCTTCGCGCAGTCCCGAGATGGCCTGGTACGAGGGTCCCACCGTGCTGGATCAGCTCGGTCTATTCGAAAAGGAAACCGCGCGCGCCGCCCAGGCGTTGCGATTTCCGGTTCAAGACGTCTACAAGTTCGACGCGCGTCGGATCATCGCCGGTCGGATCACCGCCGGTCGGGTCAGGGTGGGGGATCGACTGGTCTTTTCCCCGTCCAACAAGTCGGCCACCGTCAGGACCGTCGAGGCCTTCAACGTTGAACCGCCGCCGACCGAGGCTTCGGCCGGGCAATCGGTCGGCGTGACCCTGGACGAGCAGATCTTCGTCGAGCGGGGCGAGATCGCGTCTCACGAAGCCCAGATTCCCCTCGTCTCCACCGCGTTTCGCTCCAACATCTTCTGGCTGGGGCGCCGCCCGATCGAGCGAAACCGAAAGTATCTGCTCCGGCTCTCCACGCGCGAGGTGGAGGCCGAGGTCGCCGCCATCCATCGGATCGTCGACACCGCCGACCTCGACCAACGAACCGGGGGGACGGCCGTGGCCAAGAACCAGGTTGCCGACGTGACCATCCGCACCAAGTCTCCCATCGCCTTTGATCTCTCCAGCACCTTTGAAGCCACCGGTCGGTTCGTGCTCGTGGACGAGTACGACATTGCCGGGGGCGGCATCGTGACCGAGTTCGTCAAGGATGAGCAGGAGTTCCTGCGCGACGAGGCGCGGCGGCGTGACATCGCCTGGGTCAAGGGGGAAGTGAAGGCCGACGATCGAGCCCAACGCTATGGCCATCGGGCGGCGCTGGTGCTCCTCTGCGGCGGGCGTCATGTCGGCAAGTCCTTCCTGGCCCGCAAACTGGAAAGCCTGTTGGTCGCGGAGGGGCGCCATGCCTATCTGCTCGACGGGGAGAATCTCCGGCGCGGGTTGGATGCCGACTTGACGGACGCCGAGCAGGCCGACGTGGCTGAGCAGGCCCGCCGCTACGGCGAAGTCGCGCGCCTGCTGACCGATGCCGGCATGATCGTCGTCTCGACGACGAACCCCTTTGGGTTGGCGTACAAGCAAGCGGCCCAAACGATTCGGACCTTGGTTCAGCCGGTTCCACTGCTGGCCGTCCATATGAGCAACAGCCCCGCGGAGTCCATTCCGGAAGCCGATCTCAACTTTGCCGGCCCGAAAGATTTCGACGAGGCGGCGCGCCGGATTATCGAGGAACTCAAGAAACGGGGTGTCCTGATGCAGGCCCCGGACAAGCCGTCCGGGTTCCAGTTTTCGATCTAAGCGCTGATTGCCAGGTTTGACGCTGGAAAAAGCGCTGTGCTAACGTGGCGCAACGTCGGGCACGAGGCAATGGGCGAGAGGCGATGGGTTCGGAACATGCCCTCGTGCCTATTGCCTACAACCAATTGCCAGGTGAATTCTCATGGGTGACAAGAATCTCGGCGCCATTCTCAGCAAACTCCGCTACACCGACGACGCGAAGGTGGTCGAGCAGATCACCGACCAGATGCGCAAGGTCCAGCAGCGCATGGCCGGGATCCGTCGGAAGCTGGTCGTCATGAGCGGGAAGGGCGGGGTCGGGAAGAGCATGACCACCGTCAACTTGGCGCTGGCCTTTGCCCGCCAGGGCCATCGGGTCGGCGTGCTGGATGTCGACCTTAACGGGCCCTGTGTCCCGCGGATGTTGGGCTTGGCCCACCAGACCCTCACGATCACCCCGGAGGGCGCCTTGCCGCCGGTCGGCCCCCTGGGTCTTAAAGTCGCGTCGATGGACTTCTTCCTGGGCGCGGCCTCACCGGTGCGATGGAAGGGCCCGATGGACCTGAGCCCGGTCTGGCTGGGGCTGATGGAAATGAACGTGATCCGGGAATTCCTCTCCGATGTGATCTGGGGCGAGTTGGACTATCTGCTGACGGACCTGCCCCCCGGAGCCGCCGCTGACAAGCCCCCCGTGATGGCCCAGTTTATCCCGGATTTGGCCGGTGCCATCGTGGTCACAACTCCGTCGGAGGTCGCCTCGGATGTCGTGCAGAAATCCGTGGCCTACGCGCGCGACATGGGCATCCAGGTGCTGGGCATCGTCGAAAACATGAGTCAATACCGTTGCCCGTCCTGTGGCGCGGAGCACGAGCTCTTTGAAGGCAACACCGAAGCCATGTGCGAGGCGCTGGATGTCCCTCTCCTGGGGCGGATTCCCTTCGACCGGCAACTGGCCCGCACCTTCGACAAGGGGGAGCCGCTGCTCGACCCGACCTATCCGACGATTCAACGGTATGATGAGATCGCCCGATGTGTTATCTCGCTGTTGGAGGTGAAAAAGGTATTGGCTCAGAAATTATGAGACGGGCGATGGGCCATGGGCTCTTGGCAATGGGTGAAGAGCGGTCTTCCCACCCATCGCCTATGGCCTCGTGCCTCTTGTCTATGGGGGTCATATGAAATTCGTCTGCTTAAATTGCGAAACCTACATGACCTTCGAAAAGGTCGAGAAACCGGCGGAGGGTTCGCTGGGCGTGTTCTTCGCCTGTCCCTCCTGCCAAGCCAAGTTTTCCATGGTCACGAATCCCGGAGAGACTCAGATGGTCAGCTCATTGGGTGTGAAGCTGGGAGGACGCACGGTCGAGGCGGAACCGTTCGAGATGACGCGGGGCACCCTCGCGCAGGAATCTCAAGCCGGCCGTCCCGATCAGATGGCCGCCTACCTCAACAAGCAGATTCAAGGGGGGCAGCCCGCCACACCGGCTCCGGCGACGCCAGCCGCCGCGAGCACGGGTGAAGGCCAAAAATCAGGAGGCTGTCCTTTCTCCGCCATGGTCGCGCAGATGGGACTCGCGTCATCCGGATCTCAGACGGCGCCGGCGTCGGATCTTACTTGGACCGCCGACGCAAAGGAGAAGTTGGATCGGCTGCCGAGCTTCGTTCGTCCGATGGTCCAGAGCAGCGTGGAAGCCTATGCCCGCAAGCAGGGCTACACCAAGATCACGCTGCAAGTCATGGATGATTCCAAGAGCGATTCGAATGGGATCACCTGGTCGCCCGAGGCTGAAAAGCGACTGGAGAATATTCCCGACTTCATCCGTCCCATGGCCAAGCGGGAAATCGAGCGGCTGGCCAAGGAGCAAGGTGCCGCGACGATCACCGCCCAAGTCATGGACGCGGCCAAAGATAAGTTCATGAAATTCATGTGACGACGATTTCGACAAGGGCGCCCCGTTGAGGGCCCATCCGGCTCGAACCGGATGGGCCTTTCACTTGCCACCTCGAACCGACCCATAGGACACATGATCCGCTGGATTCCCCTAGTTCTGCTTACAATCATCTTGGCCGTTAGCTCGACTTCTCCCGGGCTGGTCCAGGCCGATGTACCGCCGGGAGAGATGGGCCACGAGTCGATGCATGGTGGACATGGAGCCACGCATGGGGACCATGGTTCAGGATCGCGGTGGGAAGGCTCGGCCCAAGGGAAGGCCTATTCGGAGTTCAATCACCACGTGGCCAGCGCCCTCGTGATCCTGATCGGATTCGCGGAATTGGCGGGAGCCCTCGGCTGGAGCCGAATGACCTGGACGCCCCATCTCCTCCCTGCCGCCATGACGATCGGCGGACTCTTCCTCCTGATCTGGAGCGACCATGAGGCCTGGCCCATCGGGCGCCTCACGTTCGCACAGACGTTCTTGGGAGGGGACCATGAAATCCTTCAACATAAAATCTATGCGCTCCTCCTGATCACCCTCGGCTTGCTGGAATGGCGGCGTCGTGGCGGACAGCTGCGCCACTGGGCCTGGAGGATCCCCCTGCCAGCCTTGGCCGTGTTCGGGGGACTCATGCTCTTCCTCCATTCCCATGGCGACCACCCGGCTGCCCACAAGATCGCCCTGCACCATGCGGCGATGGGAACGCTGGCGCTCCTGGCCGGATCGTGCAAGCTGGTCTCGGCTCGCATCATCGCTTCTCCGCCGGATGTGTCGAGAATCGCGCGCTGGGAATTGGGGTGGGCCGGGCTGGTCCTCGCCATCGGGATCCAGCTCTTGTTCTACTCCGAGTAGCGCGCCTGCGGGACCGTCATGTCGAAGCCTTGGATCCCGACACCCAACGTGGCGGGCTTCCCTTCGGCCCTCTTGCTCGGACTGGGCCAATTCTGTTGCCGGCGCTGGGGGCGTGGCTTCGCCTTTCTGGCCTCGACCTCCAGGGTAGCCTGGCTTTGGACGTCACCGGATCTCTCTGGAGCTTCTTTCGCGCCAGCACCGCTCCGCACTCCACCGAACTGGTTCTGGCCGGGTGCGGACTCATCGCCGCTGTGGCTGTCTGGAGCGTGCTGGACGCCCGCCGAGTGGCCGCCTCGCTGGCTTCAGCCTCGTTGCCCGCGCGTTGACTCACTTTGAGAGACTGTGTTAGAAAACTCCGTTTGCTGCAGAATTCTCCATCCATCCGGCTGCTCGAGACGGGGTCACATGGGCGGACATAGTCACTGGGCGACAATCAAGCGACACAAATCCGCGCAGGATGCCAAGCGCGGCAAGATCTTCACCCGCATCATTCGGGAATTGACGATCGCCGCGCGTTCAGGCGGCGACCCCAGCGGCAACCCTCGCCTCCGGCTGGCGATCGCGAAGGCCAAAGAAGCCAACATGCCCGGCGACACGATGAAGAAGGCCATCCAGCGGGGGACGGGCGAACTACCCGGCGTGACCTACGAAGAGTTTCAATTGGAGGGTTATGGTCCTGGCGGGACGGCGCTGCTCCTGGAAGTGACCTCCGACAACCGCAATCGGAGCGTGGCCGAGATTCGGAGCCTCTTGACGAAGAACGCGGGCAACATGGCGGAGGCCGGCGCGGTCTCCTGGCAGTTTCACAAGAAGGGCGTGATTGTCGTCGACAAGCACAAGGTGGATGAAGACCGCCTGCTCTCGCTCGCCTTGGACGCCGGCGCCGAAGACGTGAAGAGTTCTGATAAAACGTTCGAGGTCGTGACTTCCCCTCATGACTTTGAGGCCGTCAAGAAGGCATTGACAGATGCGAAAGTGGAGTCTTCTCTGGCGGAACTTTCGTTTGTGGCCCAGAACACCGTCTCCCTCTCCGAAAAGGACGCCGAGCAGATGTTGAAGCTCATGGAAATCCTCGACGAACACGACGACGTGCAAAAAGTCCATGCCAACTTCGACATTTCCGACGAGGTAATGGAGAAAGTCGCCGCCGCCAGCTAAGATCGCGTGACAACGCCCTCCGGATTCGTTATTCTCTCCGCTACATGAGACGCTCGGTTCCCCGTTCCCCGTTTCACGTTTCACGTTTCACGTTTACCCTAACGATATGATTGCCGCCCTGACCGGCCGGCTCGTCACCAAGACCCCGACTCAGGTTGTTCTCGACGTCCAGGGTGTCGGCTATGAGGTGCATACCCCCCTCAGCACCTTTTACGCATTGCCCGAGACTCAACAGACTTTCCACCTGCACGTCTATACGCATCTCCGCGAAGACAGTATCCAGCTCTTTGGATTCGCGAGTCCGGAAGAGAAACAGGCCTTTGTGCTCCTGACCAGCGTCTCGGGCATCGGGCCCAAACTGGCCCTGAGCGTGCTCTCGACGTTGACCGTGGCGGATCTGCTCTCGGCGATCCGCTCCGGCGACCTCGACAAATTGGCCACCGTGCCCGGCGTCGGCAAGAAGTCGGCGGGCCGGATCGCGTTGGAGCTCAAAGACAAGGCCGAACGGTTTGGGGTGTCCCATATGGCCCAAGTCGAACCACGGTCGTCGGCCGATGCGCAGCCGCACGATGATGCGATCTCCGCCCTTGTCAACCTTGGCTATAAGCCGGCCGAGGTGAAAGAGGTCATCAAGCGTCTCCAGCGCCCGGACAGGTCGCAGGATTCCCTGGAGCTGTTGATCAGGGATGCGCTCAGGGAATTGGCGAATGGGGGCGTCCGGTCATGACCGCACCATCTCGTAGAGTCGCCTGTCGAACGGTCGCCATGGCCTGGGCTTTTGGATTCTTGTGTGCTTCAGGTCTCGTTTTTGCCGCAGAAACCGACCCGCTACCACATGCATTCTTCCGAACCTGCGGCAGTTGCCCCTCCGGCTACGCCACGACGGGAATCGTGAAAGATGCCGTGACGTGCCCGGACGGTGAGCAGCAGTTGGTCCAGTGCGCCCCGCTCGGGGTGAACCAGTTGATGGTCTGCGGCGAATGTCCGGAAGGCTATCAGACGATCGGTTCGGCTCCAACGTCGACTCGCTGCGGAGCCCCGCCGGGCGGCAAGCTCAGCCAATGTCAGTTGCAAAAACTGGAAAGCGGCGGGGTGCAATGTCCTCCGAATTGCGCGGCCGACCGTCCGCCGCCGATCAAGAAAGGCCAGCCATCCGGTCCGGGTGAGAAGCCGTGAGCGAACGCCTACTGACCAATCAGGTTGCGGAAGAAGACCGTGGGCTGGATGTGACCCTCCGGCCTCAATGCCTCGACGACTATGTGGGCCAGGATCGGATGAAGGAGTCGCTGCGGATCTGTATCGATGCCGCGAAGCGGCGCGGTGAAGCGCTGGACCATGCGATCTTCTACGGCCCTCCCGGTCTGGGCAAAACGACGATCGCGAATATCATCGCCAGGGAAATGGGCGTGGCCATTCGCTCGACCTCCGGCTTGGTCCTGGCCCACGCGGGAGACCTCGCCGCCGTGTTGACCAATCTGCAAGAGCGGGACGTGCTCTTCATCGACGAAATCCATCGGCTCCCGGCCTCGGTCGAGGAGGCGCTCTATCCGGCCATGGAGGACTATCAGCTGGATCTCGTGATCGGCCAGGGGGCCTCCACCCGAACCATCAAGCTGGACCTGCCGCGATTCACCTTGGTCGGCGCGACGACCAGGGCCGGAGCCCTGACCTCCCCCCTTCGGGAGCGATTCGGCCTGGTGAATCGGTTGGACTTCTATACGCCGGAGCAACTGGAGCGGATCGTCACCAGGTCGGCCGGTCTCCTCGATATTCCCATCGAACAGGAGGGGGCCGCTGAAATCGCCCGTCGCGCCCGCGGGACCCCTCGGATCGCCAACCGCCTTGTGCGCCGCGTCCGGGACTTCGCCCAGGTGCGGGCGGAAGGCCGCATCACCCACTCCGTTGCGCAGGACGCCCTCTCCTGGCTGGGCGTCGACGCCGCCGGCCTCGACGATATGGATCGGAAAATCCTTCAGACGATCGTCGACAAGTTCGGCGGCGGGCCGGTCGGCGTCGAATCCTTGGCCGCCGCCGTCAACGAAGAGAAAACGACGCTGGAGGATGTGTACGAGCCCTATCTCCTGCAGTCCGGCTACTTGGAGCGAACTGCTAGGGGCCGGCAAGTCACCGCGCTTGGCCACCAACACCTTGGGCGACCGAAGGTCACTCTTCTCTAACACGTACCCGCTTCTCCTGATTCGCTCAATCCTCCAATCCCTTTGAGAATCCTTGCTATTTTCTCCATTCTTTCGGTATGATTTTCGACTTGGTCTGAAGGGTAAAGGAATCGAGAGGCCGTGATCCGGCTGTGCAGGATCACGGAGAAAGATGGCTGTGGCGGATCGAGATATCCAGTCGTACCGGGCCGAGATCGATCGGATCGATGACGAAATCCTCCGCCTGCTCAACGAGCGCTCCAAGAGCGTGATCGAGATCGGGCGGCTGAAGCGCCAATCGGACGGGACTGCGCACCTCCACACACCCGCACGAGAGGCGGCTATCATTGAGCGGCTCACGGCGAAGAATCCCGGCCCCTTTCCGAACGAGGCCATCCGGCCGGTGTATCGGGAGATCATGTCGGCTTCGCTCTCGCTGGAAGGGCCGCAGCGCGTGGCCTATCTCGGCCCCCGCGCCACGTTCACCCACCTGGCGTCCATGAAGAAATTCGGGGAATCGGCCCATTACGTGCCGGTCAACAGCATCAAAGATGTCTTCAACGAAGTGGAACGGGGACGGGCCAATTTCGGCGTGGTGCCCATCGAAAATTCGACCGAGGGGGTGGTCAACCATACCCTCGATATGTTCATCGACTCCTCGCTCGTGATCTACGGAGAGGTGCAACAGGAAATTTCGCACCATCTGTTGTCCAGGTCGGACCGGGTGGAAGATCTCAAGAAGATCTATTCGCATCCCCATGCCATCGCGCAATGCCGGAACTGGCTGGAGACGAACCTCCCGGACGTGCCCCTCGCCGAAGTCGCCAGCACGGCACGGGCGGCCGAATTGTGCGCGGAGGACCCGGCGTCCGGCGCGATTGCGTCGGAGTTGGCGGCCCAGCTCTATGGGCTCAAGGTGCTGCGAACCCGCATCGAGGACAATGTCAACAATTTCACGCGGTTCCTGGTCCTCTCACAGAAAGCTCCGGAGCGAACCGGGAAGGACAAGACCTCGATCATGCTGTCCGTGAAGGACAAGGTCGGTGCCCTCTATGACCTCCTGAGACCCTTCGCGTCCCTCGGGCTGAATATGACCAAGATCGAGTCGCGCCCCTCGCGGCGGAAGGCCTGGGAGTATCTCTTCTTCGTCGACATCGAAGGCCACGTCGACGAAGAGCGGGTGAAGAAGGCCCTGGAAGAGGTCAAGGGCCGCTGTTTGTTCATGAAGATACTCGGTTCTTATCCCTCGCACACGGCCTGACGGGACATTGCCGATGCCGCTAAAGGTCCATCCCGATATTGCCGGTCTTTCGCCCTACGTTCCCGGTAAGCCCGTGGAAGAACTGGAGCGCGAGTTGGGCATTGCCAAAGCCATCAAATTGGCCTCGAACGAAAACCCCAGTGGCCCCTCTCCCAAGGCGCTGGCCGTGTTGGCCGACGCCGCCCGCACGCTCAATCGCTATCCGGACGGAGGCGCGCACAAGTTGCGCGCGGCCTTGGCTCGCCGGCTCAAGGTAACGCCGGACCACATCGTCCTCGGAAACGGGTCCGATGAGTTGATCGGCTTGCTGGCTCGGACTTTCCTGGCCCCCGGGGATGAAGCCGTGATGGCCTCTCACACCTTCGTGATCTACAAGATGGAAGTGACCGCAGCGCATGGGGTCCCCGTCGTGGTTCCGATGCGGGACTGGCGGCATGACCTGCCGGCCATGGCTCGCGCGATCACAAACCGAACGAAGCTGATTTTCCTCTGCAATCCCAACAACCCCACCGGGACGATGGTGACGGCTTCCGAGGTCGAGACCTTCATGGCCCATGTGCCCGACCAGGCCGTGGTCGTGTTTGACGAGGCCTATTACGAATATGTGCGCGATCCCGATTTTCCGGACAGCCTGCAATACGTGCAGGGCAATCGAAACGTCATCCTGTTACGAACCTTCTCGAAGATCTACGGGCTGGCGGGATTGCGGGTCGGCTACGGCGTCACCACGCCGGAGATTATCAACTATCTCAACCGCATCCGTCCGCCGTTTAATGCCAACAGCCTGGCCCAGGCGGCGGCTCTGGCCGCTCTCGACGACGAAGACCATCTTCGCGCCAGCCGCACCTTGAACGAGACCGAACTGACGGTCGTCGAGGAGGGGCTCAGGCATCTGGGGTTCCAGCCCATTCCAACTCAGACGAATTTCGTGTACTTCAACGTGGGACGGGACGGCCGCCAGGTCTTCGAGGCCCTGTTGCGGGAGGGCGTCATCATCCGGCACATTGAGGGGCCGATGCTTCGCGTGACCGTCGGCTTGCCGGAAGAGAATCGTCGGTTCCTCGCGGGGCTGAAGTCCGTGTTGAGTTGAAGGAAGAAGAAGAGAGAGGCGCATCATGATCATTGTGTTGAAACCCGAAGCGACCGAGCGAGACGTGGATCATATTCTGGATCGACTGCGTGAGTTGGGGTTGAAATCACACATCTCCCAGGGCGCGGAACGGACCATCATCGGGGTCATCGGGGACGACCGCATTCTTCAAAATCAGCCGCTCACCGCCTTTCCCGGCGTTGAAAGCGTGACCCCGATCCTGGCCCCCTGGAAACTGGTCAGCCGGGAATTTCGCAAAGAGGACACGGTGATCGAGGTCAATGGGGTCAAGATCGGGGGCAAGAAACTCGCGATCATGGCCGGCCCTTGCGCCGTGGAGAAGCTCGAGCTGACGGTTGGGATCGCCCACGAAGTGAAGAGCGCCGGGGCGAGCATCCTTCGGGGCGGCGCCTACAAACCGCGGACCTCGCCCTACTCATTCCAGGGCGTCGGACGGGAAGGCCTGGACTACTTGCTGGAAGCCAAGAAA
>FKKE01009561.1_pt1 | contig 11248 bp, 13 predicted proteins | sample 1106331 | NCBI WGS metagenome assembly FKKE01 (sample SAMEA3931202, study PRJEB13176) | freshwater metagenome | biome: Drinking water system; feature: drinking water; material: freshwater | place: China | collected 2013-02-06 | reverse complement strand
CAGATCTTCCGCATCTTCTTCCTCCCAAAGAAGACACTCCAAGATAAGAAACATCTCTCCGTCTGGTACGATGGACGACGCTGACAAGCGTCACGGCCTGAAGCGTGAAGCGTATTTCGTGAAGCGTCAGTCGATTGTGAAAAATAAGAGTTACTGATCCGGTCATGAACAAATTCACATTGCAATTCTGAAAAAGGCTCTGTTTATTGGCCTTTCGAGCAACGGAACACGCACTATTTGACGTACTGCTCAGTATATAATGGCTCAATCCATTTCCATTACAAGCCTGCCAGACGTTCCCCCTTAACAACATAGGCCGTCGGCATCCACCCATTGGGAAACGTACGTACAACAACGTCACGAGGAAGAAAATCTTTAACCGCAGTTGTTTCGCCGGGCGCAACTCCAAAATTATATTGATCGAGGATCAGAATTCCTCCTTCGGACAAGCGTGACCAAAACTCCTTGATGCACCGTGAAACAATTTCATAACTTCCCGCATCAAGGAATACAATTTTAAATTGAAGGTGGGGGTTGTCTCGAAAGAACCCTTCTAGCTCTGTAACTACATCCATCCGATGCAGAAACAAATGGTTCCTAAACCCCTGAACCTCAACAAGCTTTGAAATCCGCTCGTAGGGTTCATAGTAGGTCGCAGGGGAAAATTCACTCTCGGTCCCGTCCGGCTGTTTGAACCAGTCAAAACCATGCACCTGGGTAATCCCGTGCGGCTCGTAGAGCAGAGCGAGCTTCGTAAAAAAGAATGACGCTGCACCACGAAAAACTCCAACCTCAGCAATATGACCAGCGATACCCAATGTCCGTTTATAGCACTCATAAAAAGACACAAATCGAGAAATGTTCTTCGCACTCGTGAAGCACGAAAAGTGGTCATAAAAATCGTTAGGCTGGTAGCCCATCTGGCTAAAGTATTCTACGGCCTGCTCAGGCCCCCTTCCATATACGCCAGTGTCTTTCACTATCTCAAACCTACCCTTCGGATGTTCAGCCTGTTCGTTTCCCGTCCCCACCGTACCTTCCGACTACTCGGTCGACTCGTTTCCCATCTCCACCGTACCTTCCGGGTGTTCGGTCAACTCCCTTCCCATCACCATTTCCCGAAGCACGCGCCGAATGCGTGCTGGAAGCAACGGACTGACGTGACGTCTTAACTGAAAGGCCAGACTCATCAACCATACTCCTTCCGTTAACCACTCGAGTGATCACGAGGGCAGGAACTATTTTAGAGTCCCGCAGATCTGGATGGGATACAACCCCTTCACTCCTGAGGTAAGAAGGCTGTCAGAATCTTCAGCCATGAGCCCCCTGAGGTTCCCCCCATTGTTTGGACAGGCTTTCATCTGAATGAAGCTCATGGGGCCTTCCCCTGTGTCCTCCTTTCCTTCTGCGTTCTCCTGACCACTATTGCCTCGTGGGCATGGGCCACGCGCCGCATGTGTGGTTTGGACGCGGCAGTAACGTAGAACTTCGCTCCAGGATCGGTTATAAGAGGCGATCGTCCGTTGGCCCATACCCACGCATCCCCCGTCTTAGCCGAAGTGCACCTCGGCTGGCGTCCGTCGCCCCAGGCTCTGGTGTCGGCGTGCCGTGTTATAGAACGCAAAGTAGTGATGCAACCCCTGCCAGGCTTCTGCTCCATCGGCGTAGTCCTGCAGGTAGATCTCCTCGTACTTTACACTCCGCCAGAGCCGCTCCACAAAGACGTTGTCCAGTGCCCGGCCACGCCCATCCATGCTGATCTGGATCTTGGCCTCGGCCAATCGCCCCGTGAAGGCCGCGCCGGTAAATTGCGCGCCTTGATCGGTGTTGAAGATCTGGGGCTGGCCGCTCGCCAGCGCCTGGTCCACGGCCTCCAGGCAGAACCGCGCCTCCAGCGTGTTCAACAATGCCCAGGCCAACACGTACCGACTGTACCAGTCCAAGATGGCCACCAGATACAAAAAGCCGCGCCGCAGCGGCACATACGTAATATCGGCGCACCACACGTAGTTGGGCCGGTCCACCACTACATCCCGCAGCAAATACGGATACACCGCGTGCGTGGGATGCGGCTGGCTGGTGTGCGGGCCCGGCACCACCGCCTGCAGATTCATGAGCCGCATCAGGCGCGCGACGCGCTTGTGGTTCACCGCATGGCCCAAGGTGCGCAACCAATCCGTCATCCGTGGGACTCCATAAAACGGCCGCTTCAAGAACAGTTCATCGATCACTCGCATCAGGACCAGGTTCTCGTCGCGCTCAGGCACCGGCTCGTAATAGTGTGTGGAGCGGGCCAAGCCCACCAACGCACAGCGTCGGACGATCGACAGCGTCGCGCAGTCCGCCTGTAACTAACTGCGTCGGTCCACCCGTGACACACTCAGAGCTTTTTTTTGAGCCACTCCAGCTCCATCTTCAGGCGGCCAATTTCCTGGTACAGCGGCGCCGTCACCACCTCCTCGCTCCGGCCCGTGCCCACCAGCCCGCGCCGAAACACCCCCGGTGCCCCATCCAGTAACTGCCGCTTCCAATGGGCAATGACCGTCGGATGGACGCCGTGGGCCGCACTTAACTCACTCAGCGTCCGCACCCCTTTGATCGCCTCCACGGCCACTCGTGCTTTAAACTCCTCCGCATGTGTCTTCCGCTTCTGAGCCATGTGTCTCTCCCGGTTTTTGAGTGGGTCGTTCTACCACAATCTTGGCATCACGACCTGTCCAAAAAACGGGGGTAACTTCACCCATCCTGATACCGTGGGCACACGACTGATGGCAACAACCATTCCTCACAGGCGTCCAGCGAGCGCTTTCCATATACCAGGTCCAAACATGCGGAGAAATTTACGGGCTAACCACTTACCATAGAAGAGACATTTGGGGAAGCAAGGCTCAACCGTACTCCTGAAGGCCTAGCATCGCAGGTTGATGGGAAAGAGACGGACGGTGTTGTATGCCTAGATATCTAATTATTTTAGCTATCCTTTCCACCGCGTCGGCTGCCAGGTCTCCATAGAATGGAAGACACATCAATTGGCTAACTGCCCGTCGCGCATTTGGAAGGCCATCGTTGACGGCATGTTGATAGCAGGGATAGTCAGCGCACAGTGGATAAAAGTATTTCCTTGCAAATACATTAAACGTCTCAAGTTCCGCACAAAGTCGATCGCGAGAAATACCGAACTGTTCTTGATCCACACGGATTGCCATGTACTGCAAACTATCGCTCACACCTTGAGGAACCCGGATACATTCGATACCTTCCACATCGGACAAGAGATCAAGATAAATATCTCGAATAGGTTTTCTGCGCTCTCGCTCAGACTTCGCTTCTCGGAGCATCTCAATACCAATAGCGCACTGAACCTCGTTCATTTTTGCATTCATTCCAAGTAGCGAAATCGTCTCTTCGTTCTTGATGCCAAAATTCTTGAGCAAATTCACCTCTTCGCCCAACGCTGCATCCTTAAATGCGAGGCATCCTCCTTCGAGCGTATGGAACAGCTTTGTCGCATGAAAACTGAACATGGTGAGATCACCAAAATTAGCAATGGGTACGCCGTTTACCTCCACCATAAACGCGTGGGCTGCATCATAAATAACTTTGAGGCCATATTTATTGGCAATCGCTTGAATAGCATAAACGTCGGCGGGAACCCCATATACGTGAACCGCCAATATAGCTTCGGTTCTTGGTGTAATAAGTGCTTCGATCCGACCCGGATCTAGACACAACGAATCCTGGTCGATATCGCAAAACACCGGCACTGCCCCTGCCCATACGATCGAGTGAGGAGTAGCAGGAAATGTAAATGGCGTCGTAATGACCTCGCCTTTAATACCTAATGCTCTCATCCCCAGTATGAGCGCGAGCGTTCCATTACTAAGAAGACGGATATGCTTCACCCCTAGCACCGAGGTCAGACGCTGTTCGAGCTGAACATGCTTCGGCCCTTGATTGGTTAATACACAGCTATCCCAAATTTCCTTGAGATGCATTTCCACTCGTTTTAATGAGGGCAATGCTGGCCTCGTAACCCGGATGGGAGATGAGAAGGGCGTGGGAGGCATGTCCGACTCCTCTTACATCACTATCTGTTGGTAAAACATTCGGTCGCTTAACGAATCGTAATGATGGTTTTGGAAGGATACAGTCTACATTTCTCTGCCACAACCTCATCACGAGAAAATACTTCCTTGAATGCAATCGCTTCACCAGGAGACTCTTCCCAAGTTAACTCATCCAGCAACAAGATGCTTCCTGAAATCAAATGCGGCTTGACCGCCTCGAGCGCAACCTTGGTCGGCTTATACAACGCCATATCGAAATAGGCGAATGCCACTATCGTTTCGGGGTGCTCCCTAAAGTACAGTGGGGCGGTGACGCTAACATCACCGGGAATCAACTTATGACGACCCTGCACATGCCCCAGCACATTGCATCCTTCGTGAACCTTGAGTAACTCTTCCAAATAGTGGATGTAATTTGTTCCCGTACTGTAAGAATGCTCCTTCCATACATCGCTTTTCTTATCCTGGCTACTCAGAGACGTGTACCCTTCAAACGTATCGAACCCAATGATCGTACGTTGCTTATTGAACGGCTCGTGAATAGCTCTTAAATTTTCAAGGAGTATGAGATTCTGGCCCCACCAAGTCCCAAATTCCACCAAACAACCTGGAATTTTCATGACCTGTTGGTAAATTTCACTCATCACCAAAAATTTGACTAACACCGAACTTCTTGTAAACATGCCGATATTGAACAACCGATCTTCCATAGGAAGAGGGCTACTCTCAAATAATGCCCGCAATCGCCCACGCGCAGACAACTGTTCGCTTGATGCTGTGGTCTCAATTTGATAAGTCGCCGCCTGTTGCGGACTGATATTATTCACGCTCCGTCCCTCCCAAATAGTCGGTCGGCATAGACCCTAGCCACTATAAAGACTATCCACATTTCATTGCAAACATTGAATTTCTGTGGGACGCGGACAGGAGAGCCCACTGTCCGTGTTAAACGGCACTACCACAGAGTAGACAAACCCAAGTGGAAGTGCGTGGAGAAAGGCTCGCGAACGAGATGTTGCTGAAAAACCAATATTAGACCTCTTGCATAACCTCATGGTGTCACATCTCGGTTGTAACAGGCTGCGATCAGGGTGAAGCGGAGGCCGAAGCGTTTTCTACGGTTTCTGTACCGGTCCGAGACGATCTTGAAGCGTTTGACGGCGCCGATGACGTGTTCGGCGGGAACCCGCTCTTTGGAGATGGTCCGGTTGGTCCGCTTGTCCTCCTGGTTCAACGGGTTCTTCTTACTACGTGTTTTCGGCATGGTGGTCTTGCGGTGGAGTTTCTGGAGCCCCATATACCCAGTGTCGGTCATGGCTTCCGTCTCAGGAGGCAGCCGGACGCCGGACTCCTTGAACAGCCGGAAATCGTGACGACGGCCAGCCGTGTGCGCGAGGCAGAGAATCGTGTCCGTCGCCTGATCGACGACGAGCTGGGTCTTCAGCGTGTGACGCTTTTTCTTGCCCGAGTAGTACCGACGCTGTTTTTTTGAGGACGCTCGACAGGCGTTTCCGTCGCATCGATGAGGACGACGTCATACGGCCGGTTGCTGGTGAGGAGAGCCTTCTTGCCCGGCAGCGTGAACGCCCCGCTCGTGATCAGCGTGTCCTCGCACCAGCGGATGTTGCGATAGGCTGTGCTCTCACTGACTCCGTACCTGTGCCCAATGTGCAGATACGTCCGGTATTCCCGCCAGTATTCCAGCGTCATCCGAAGCCGCGTCTCCACCGCCAGGCGATTCGGCTTCCCGCCCTGCGCCTTGCGCTCCGTCTCCGCGGGCTTCAGCACGGCGACCATCGCGGCAAATGTCCGCTTCCTCACCCCGGTCAGACGCCGGAACGTCGCGTCAGGCATCCCTTCCCATCCCGGCATCTCCATGGCAGCGCTCCTCCCTGTCTGAGGAGGGATGGAATCATACCCACAGCAGAAAGGAAAGCCTTAACCGAAGGTTATGCAAGAAGTCTATTCTAATTGGATGATGCACACGTTCAAAACAGCCGCTTACATGCCAATCGCAGGCGACGGATCATGGAGACCTTCGATTCAGCGGCGAGATAACTGTGTATGGCCCTATCAGGCAGTATTGATAAAAACCTGCGATACACCATGGATAGCTTTGTGCGGATATGTCCTCTTATAGATTGACGGCCCATAATTGTGGTGACGCCTGTGATGCCATACACCATGCTGGCAATCAGCAGGTGACTCACAAATATCACCTTTGATTTCATGGTTAAGCGAGGCCCCACCCGTCGTCTGTGTGCCAACAAGGCATAGCGAGAAAACCCTACCACTGCTCTAGAAAACAGTGCCCAATAACGTCTTCCTAAAAAGAACATAAAATGCCGATAGCCACCTAAATGAAACAGCCAGATATTTTCAGTCGTTCGACTTGAAAACACCCCGCTATCGTGCACTCGATAGGCCGACATATACTTATCAATGCAATAGAAATCTCCAAACTGACCGTACAGCATGTTAATCGTCACTTCACAGCTATATGGACTCGCCAGGCATCGTGGAGGATTCAACCCAAAGACATTGCGATACACGAGGCTGCTCAAGTGATAGACGCCAGACATAGTCACCAGATCAGCGATCGTTGCTCGTTCTCGGTTGAACGCTTTAAACGGAAGAAAATGTTCAGGCGGGCGTCCATCATCATAGATTTTTAATGTATTGTGGGCGCACGCCACATATTCCATATGCTTATCGAGAAAACCAACCTGCTCCTTCAACTTGTTCCGATCAGTCCAATAGTCGTCCCCCTCCAGGAGAGCAAAATACTGCCCACGCAGCGTCTGAAACCCGCGCAACGTATTCAACTGAGTCGCTATATGCCCAACATTCCGCTCGTTAAAATAGCAATGAATTACCCCTGGGTACCGTAGCTGATATTCTCGAGCAATTCGCTGGGTGTTATCTGAGGAACAATCGTCTATGACATTGATTTCAATTTCAAAATCACGTTCCTGCATCAGGACACTGTCGATGGCCTGCCCAATGTAGCGTTCGTGGTTATATGTAATGACCATGATGCTTACTTTGGGATTTGTAGGCGTCCCGCTGACCACATCACGCCATCGGGCAGGGTACTCGGAGCGGACCTCTCGTATCCGGTTCCTCGTCTGGGTAAAGAGATCGAAAAAGGTATGACCTTCAAGAGGAGGGGGATTCTCCAGCGGATTTGCCATACCCACTAGCTTACGAGACTGAGGTTGACTGCATGAGTGTTCCACCGTTGGCATGTCGTATTGTTCCAGGGGTCGATAAGATTACTTAGGTAGCGAAGCCATAATGGTCAGGACAGGTATTCAGTTTGAATCCAACAGCAGGTCACCCCACATTCATTAGGAACGCACCATTAGTAATATATTGATTCATGGCCGGCCAATCAAATGTCATCACGGCATACACCTACGGCAAAGCACCCTCCCAAACAGCATAGCCGATTCCAGTCTGTCCGAAACTATTTCCATTATAAAACATGACCAGCACCCCATCAGCTTCTATCACGTAGGGATAACACAACATCGTTGAATCCCAACCGCTACGTGAAACTTCGATACCAGACATCTGATCACAACGTTGCCACGCATAGCCATCTATCGACTGCGCATAGCCGATTCTATAGCTACCTTCCCCGTCTCTAAAATCGACGGAGTCCCTGTAACAAAACCACATGTGATAGATCCCATCACGGCACACCACGGTCGGACGAGCGATCGCTTCCAGTGCATGGCGTTGCGGCACTGATAGCACATTGGGGCGCCTCCAATGAATCCCGTCACATGAATCTGCATATTTAATGACGTATACCGGCTCAAGGGATCCACCTATATTTGGCCAACCGACTCCCGACACATACCACATGCGCCAAATATTCCCTTCCTGCATGACCCATGGCGTGACGGCCATATACGGCTCATCAGGAGTTCTATCCAATATGGGGCCGTCAAAGTTTCTCTGAAAGGTGTTACCGTTGTCATAGCTCGTAGCCACTCCAGTCGTATTATGGTAGGGAATGGTCGTCCTTCGATTCCATCCGCTGTAGTAGAGTCTCAATGCTTCTCCCACAAAGGCCGCGCAGGCAGGCATGATTCCATCATCATCGAAGGTGCCGAGATGGCCAAAGGACATGACCGGTTGCTCGTGAAGTCTTATAACCCTCCCTGGATCAGACTTGTCAACATCCACATAGGCTGGATAGCTTTTCCCCGTGGAACCTCGCGCGGAAAAATAGATACGGATCGCATCACCTAACACTACGGCAACTGGGCCTTGCATATGAGTGGTAGCCCGCAGATCGGACAATTCGAGACTTGCGATTCTCCCCATTTTTTTCCATGCCATTATGCGATTTCCATCCACAGGAATGACAAGCACTCCAGCATATTGGGCAAACTATTTTGACCGAACCCGTCTCCCACAATACAAGCATTGATATTCTGAAAGCATCAGGAGATCTCGCCAGAGTCCTCGGTGCACACCCGCCGGAGAAGAGATACAGCGACCAGCTCACTCAAAAGGCAAGAGGAAATCCAATTCAATCTCCAGATGTCTAGGCAGCCTTGGTACTTATGTCGCCTGCGTCCGATCTTACAGGTAGCCCACATCCCTGCTACCTGTGAGTAACACCCCAACCTTAGGGCCCTCACAACACACCTACTCCCACCATTTCCCGCGTACGATGATGATAGACACCAAAAACTTCATCGATATCACCAGCCGAGATGACCTCTCCATGCTCGAGCAGCAATGCTCGATTACAAAATTGCCTTATGACTGATTCGGAATGCGATGCCAGCACTATGATTTTACTTCGATTCATGAATTCGTTGAGTCGTTTCTCGGCTTTGTCCATAAACGCAGCATCACTCGTTCCAATGACCTCGTCCATCAGCAGAATGTCTGAGTCAATAGCTGTGACCGTGGCAAACGCCAACCGGGCAGCCATGCCAGAGGAATAGATACGGACAGGCATGTGAAGATACTCACCCAACTCGGTGAACGCACCAATTTCATCCAGCTTCTTATAAACTTCCTCCCGCTTCATACCCAACAGCAACCCACGAATCATAATGTTTTCAAATCCGGTGGCCTCAGGCTCCATTCCCAGCGAGAGGTTCAAGGTTGAAACAATCCTACCGATTGTCCTGACAAATCCAGATGTCGGCTCATAGATACCGGCCAACACTTTGAGTAGCGTCGACTTTCCCGCACCGTTATGCCCGACCAGGCCAAGCCGGTCTCCCTCACGTAACGACAAGCTGACGTCTTGAAGCGCTTTTACAACCGGAATCGAATCGCCACTTGAAATAAGCCCTCCTGTCGCTACGCCCAATACACGGGTCTTCAGAGATCGATTCCCCATACCAACCAAGGGATACTCCAAATGAACATTGCCAACCTCGATTAAACTCATACAACCATCCTCAGACCCAAAACGCGATACGGCCACTTTTGCTTCGGTACACCGCAACGGCAAGAAACACGCTGACAACCAAAGTCACGAGGCTTCCCTGCCACGAACCCACTTGTGGAGCATGCCCCAACAGGGGAGATCTCACCAGATCGATAAAATGCGCTATTGGATTAATGGCAACCACCCAACTATCCTCAGGTAATAACCGCGGCAACCAGAATACCGGAGTCACAAAAATCCCAACCTGGAGAATGCTTTGTGTAATCTGCGAAGTATCCCTGAATCGAGCACCTACGATACTTAGCACCACCCCAATGGCCACAAGATTTAACACGACCAGCAAGAACCCTGGAACGACCAGTAATCCAATCCACCCAGGCCAGACATCAAAATATGCATATATGCCAACCACGATAAGCAAATTATGACCTAGGATGATAATGCTTCTTGCGAGCGCACGCAGATGAATGGTTAGGAGGTTGATGTGCATTTCCTTGACGTAAGCCGCATTCTCCACAAATAGGTTAGGCATTTCACCCAGGCAACCGGCAATAAAACTCCACATCACAAATCCGATTGTGAGAAACGGCAGCAGCTCAGCAGTCTCTATTTTAAACAGCTGGCTATAGACAACCCCAAGAGTACCGGAGAAAACAGCCATGCTCAGCGTGAGCCAAAACGGTCCGATCTTAGAACGGCGATACCTGATTTTGATATCTTGCCACGCCAGAAAAGACCAGAGGTCATAGGCCAAGACAGCAGCAATGAGATCGTTTCCCTTGTTAGTAAAATAGGCCGTTCGATGCATCATTGACCCGCACGCCGCGTTGTACAGACGTGACACTCTCAGTCGTTCAGCACGACCGAAAGCCATCAACATGTGCCACCGCGTTCCTCCCTACTCAGCCAAGTCTCGTCGCTGAAGCGAGACAATCTGGATCCCCTTCACCCAACGCACCGTGGACATCGCGAGCAGAATCGTTATCATCTGGTTAGGTGAGCAGGCCCAGCAAATATTGTCCATAACCATTCTTTGATAGCGACAGTGCAAGTGCCTCCACCTGCCCCGCATTAATCCACCCTTTTCTGTAAGCGATTTCTTCTGGGCACGCTACTTTCAAACCCTGCCGGTTTTCCAGCGTGGCAATAAATTGCCCCGCGTCGAGCAATGATTCATGAGTCCCGGTATCCAGCCAGGCATATCCACGTCCCATCACTTCAACGCTCAGCTGGCCTCGTTCCAAATATACGCGATTGAGATCAGTGATCTCCAGCTCCCCACGCAGCGACGGTTTCAGACTTTTAGCAAACTCAACCACCTGTTGGTCGTAGAAATAGAGACCAGTCACGGCATAGCTCGACTTAGGTTTCCCAGGCTTTTCTTCTAACGAGACCACCTTGCCATTTGCTTCAAACTCAACCACGCCATACCGCTCCGGATCTTGAACATGGTACGCAAAGATCGTCGCCCCCTTCACACGCGCCACAGCACTGTTGAGTAGATTATCAAGATCATGGCCATAGAAGATGTTATCTCCCAACACCAACGCGGAAGGGTTGTTACCAATGAATGATTCACCGATCAGAAACGCCTGTGCGAGGCCTCCGGGCGAGGGCTGTACGGCGTACCTGATATTCAGCCCCCACTGATGGCCATCCCCCAACAGCTGCTCGAAGCGGGGGGTGTCCTGGGGGGTGGAAATAATAAGGATGTCACGGATCCCTGCCAGCATGAGCGTGCTGAGCGGGTAATAGA
>FKKE01019085.1_pt1 | contig 11251 bp, 5 predicted proteins | sample 1106331 | NCBI WGS metagenome assembly FKKE01 (sample SAMEA3931202, study PRJEB13176) | freshwater metagenome | biome: Drinking water system; feature: drinking water; material: freshwater | place: China | collected 2013-02-06 | reverse complement strand
AATTAAAAACCAATTTAATGAAAATGCCAAAACATTCTCAACTATATTTGAACTTCCAGAACTAAATCACCACCTTTTAGAAGGCCTAGGTCATCCAGCTAAATTAAAAACTTCCATGGTTTTTTTCTTTATTGAGTCTGGTCTTTACCCAGAGCGTGTTCAGAAGCGCTACAAAATAACCAAAGATATTGTTAAAAAGTACGGTTACCACTACTTTAATTTTACAGCAAGATCCAAAGACCGACTGTCCCAAGCATTTGAGGTTGTCATGATGGGTTCATTTTTGACCTACTTTATTACGGCTGACTTTAAGATAGATCCACTTGAAATCCCATGGGTCGATTATTTCAAAAGTGAACTTGCAAAAAATAATTAGTGACAAGAATGACTTAACCAGTTAATATTTATTAGTATGACTTCACTGCCCAGCGTAGTTTTTTTCAAAGATATTGATAAGGGCGATATTCCTTTGGTTGGTGGAAAAGGTGCTAATTTGGGTGAAATGACTCAAGCCGGCTTTCCAGTACCCAACGGTTTTGCAGTAACAGTACCTGCATACCTTAAGTTTTTAGAAGAAAATAGCCTAAAGGAAAAAATAGGTGAAATTGTTGGGGGTATTGACGTTAATAACTCCGAGGAGCTTCAAAAAGCTGCCGAGCATGTCCAGCACTTAATTATCAAAAGCGATATGCCCAAAGATGTTATGGTTGAAATTGTGCGAGCCTATAAAAAGCTCTCAGGTGGCCTTTTTTCACAGGCCTATGTTGCAGCACGCTCGTCAGCAACAGCTGAGGACTTGCCTGGCATGAGCTTTGCTGGGCAACAAGCAACTTTTTTGAACATAAAAGGTCAAAGTAACCTTTTGGATAAAGTACGTGAGTGTTGGGCTTCGCTTTTTACGGCACGCGCCATTTTCTACAGGTCGCAAAATAAAATTGATACCGCCAAAGTTGGTATATCCGTAATTGTTCAAAAAATGGTCCAATCGGACGTTTCGGGTGTTATGTTTACAGTTAACCCTGTTACAAACGAAAAGGACAAAGTTATTATTGAAGCGGTTTGGGGTTTAGGTGAAATGATGGTGCAAGGCTCAGTCATCCCTGATAGATATGTTGTTCAGAAAGAGACTAATTTTATTTTGTCAAAAGAAGTTTCCGAACAGGGTATCCGGATGATTAAAAAGGGCGAAGAGACAATTGAGGAGAAAGTACCCTCAGGTATTATTGATAAACAAAAGCNNAAACAAAAGCTCACCGACGAGCAAATTGTAAAACTAGCAAAAATTGGCCAAGCTCTTCAAAAGCATTACTACTTTCCGCAAGATATAGAATGGGCACGTGATCATGGCGAGCTTTTTATTGTTCAAACTCGTCCCGTTACTACTATCGAAGAGACTAAAGCTAAAGTTAAAAAAGATGGTGATATTCAAATAGCCGAAACACCGATCTTAACAGGTGCAAGTGCTTCCCCCGGTATTGGTAGCGGTCACGTTAGAATTCTTAAAAGTCCTAAAGAAATAGGTAAAGTTAAGGCAGGAGACGTATTGGTTGCCAAAATGACTTCACCTGACTATGTGCCTGCTATGAAAAAGGCAGTTGCAATTGTAACTGATGAGGGTGGTCAAACTTCCCACGCTGCTATTGTTTCTCGTGAACTTGGTATTCCATGCATTGTGGGTACCAAAGAAGCAACGAAACGTCTAAAGGAAGGTATCGTTGTTACAGTCGATGGTACAAATGGCCATGTTTTCTTGGGTTCCAAAGTTAAGTCAGGTTTGCAAGATGAGGCTAAAGTCGAAGAAAAAGAAATTACCAGAAAAACCGCAACCCGGTTATATGTTAATTTGGCTGAAGTCGAACGTGCCAAAGAGACGGCTGAATTGAACGTTGAAGGTGTGGGTCTTTTACGGGCTGAATTTATGATTGCTAACATTAATATTCATCCTAAAGAAGCCATAAGACTTAAGACTCAGGAAAAGTTTATTGACAAACTGACAAATGACTTGTCTACTTTTTGTAAGGCTTTTTCTCCAAGGCCTGTTGTTTACCGCGCTACCGACTTTAAATCAAATGAATATAAATCGCTTCCGGGCGGAGACAAGTATGAGCCGCAAGAAGCCAATCCCATGCTTGGTTACCGTGGTGCTTTCCGCTACATTAAAGACCCAGAAGTTTTTAGCTTGGAATTGCAAGCTATTAAGAGGGTTCGGGAAAAATACAATAACTTACGCCTGATGATTCCTTTTGTTAGGTCTGTAGAGGAACTTGTAAAAGTTAGGCGTCTGGTTGCTTCAGAAGGCCTTTTCGAGCAAAGTACGTTTAAATTTTGGATGATGGTGGAAATACCCATAAACGTCATATTGATTGATAAATTTATAGACGTTGGTATAGACGGCGTTTCTATTGGCTCGAATGATTTAACTATGTTGGTTACTGGTACTGACCGCGATAATGCGGAAGTAGCTACAGCTTTTAATGAGCGCTCTCCCGCTGTTCTTTGGGCTCTTAGGCGCGTTATCAGTCACTGTGCCAAGCGAGGTGTTACCACTTCTATTTGTGGTCAGGCGCCTTCTGAGTACCCAGATTTGGTTAAAAAGCTTGTTAAGTTCGGCATAACCAGTATTTCTGTTAACCCAGACGCGGTAAATACGACAAGAAAAATGATTATTGAGGCGGAAAGAGAAGTAGCCAGTGGAAAAAAATAGAACACCTGTGGCAAGTATTGTATGATGTATATGGGTACTTTAGTAATAATTTTATCTAAGGCATTATGAGTGTTATAAAAAAGATTTGGGCAAGGCAAATACTTGATTCAAGATCTATTCCAACAATTGAAACTGCCTGCCAACTTGATACTGGGGAAGTGGCAGTTGCTTCAGTACCAGGTGGCACATCAACAGGTACTTATGAGGCGGTTGAGCTTAGAGACAACGATCCCCAGATGTTTTTGGGAAAGAGTGTTATGCGGGCAATAGATAATGTAAATAACGTTTTAGGACCGGCAGTTTACGGTATGGACGCGACCAATCAAGAAGCTATTGATAAGCGATTAATAGAAATTGACGGTACTAAAAATAAAAGTAAGTACGGCGGAAATGCGATTCTTTCGATATCACTAGCCGCAACCAAAGCCGGCTCTCAAGCTTCTAGAAAACCACTTTATGGTTGGATTAATGAAATTGCTAAGCGCGCGGGTTTAAATGCACCCATAAAAGTGCCCACGCCAATTTTTAACATGATAAACGGTGGTTTGCACGGTGCTGGAAATTTGGATTTTCAGGAGTTCCATGTAATTCCAGCGACTTCAAAGACTTTCTCCTACTGTATGAAGTGTGGTTCTGAGATTTATCTTACACTTGGTAAAGACCTAGAAAGAAGAGGGGCTATTCACTCTGTTGGGGACGAGGGTGGTTACGCGCCAAACTTATTTACCAATGCCGATGCCCTGGAAGTACTTTTTGAGACTATTAAGCAAACGCAGTATCAAATAGGACTTGATGTGTTTTTTGGCTTGGATGTAGCAGCAAGCGTGTTTTACAAAGACGGAGTTTACACTATTCGTGATAAATCGGCTCCTCTTACTGACGAGGGCTTACTTGAGTATTACAAATATTTGAATAACCAGTATCACTTGGCACTTCTGGAGGATCCTTTTCACGAAGACGGCTGGGAGTCGTGGAAAAAACTCTATGAATACTTCCAGGGTCAATTAACGGTTGTTGGTGACGATCTACTAGCAACTAATATTGACCGCCTGCAAAAAGCTATCAATGAAAAAGCTTGTAACGGTGTTTTGGTTAAGCCCAATCAAACAGGCACAGTAACTGAAGCCATTCAAGTGGTTAAAAGAGCTAGAGAAGCGGGTTGGCGAGTTGTTATTTCTCACAGGTCGGGTGAAACTAACGACTGGTTTATCGCCGACTTTGCGGTTGGTGTTGGTAGTGATTTTGCCAAACTTGGTGCACCGGCGCGAGGTGAGCGAGTTGCAAAATACAACAGACTTCTAAGTATTGAGTCAGAACTAGTACGCACCACGACCTCTTAAATGGGTTTTCAGACGCTTTCCTCCAAATTTGTCATTCTTGCCGTTTTAGATGGTTGGGGTATAGCACCCGACTCACCTGGTAATGCCATAACCAAAGCCAGTAAACCCAATATGGATAAGTTTTGGCACACTTTTCCTCATGCTCAGCTTGAGGCATCCGGTGAGCATGTTGGTTTGCCACACGGTGAAGCGGGCAATACAGAAACTGGTCATCTAAATTTAGGAGCGGGCACGATTGTCTATCAGGATTTGCAACGCATTAACAGGGCAATTGCCGATGGGAGCTTTTTTGACAATGAGGCATTAAAGAAGGCAATTAATCATGCGAAGCAAAATGGTAGCAAGCTCCACCTTATGGGTTTAATGGGAGCTGGTGGAGTTCACTCAAACATTGAGCACTTGTATGCACTAATTCAACTTTGTGCACGTGAGAAATTTACCAACGTTTTTTTACATATATTTACAGACGGCAGAGACTCCCCACCAAACGCCTCTAAAAGCTATTTAAAAGCACTTAATGAGGTTCTAGCAAGAGAAGGTGTGGGTAAAATTGCGTCAGTGATGGGGCGTTACTGGGCTATGGACCGCGATTTTCGTTGGGAGAGGACACAAAAGGCGTATTTAGCACTAACGCGTGGTGAAGGTCAAACAGCAACAAATGACCTAGTTGCTGTTGAGAATTCTTACCAAGCAGGTAAAACCGACGAATTTATAGAGCCCACGTTAATAGTTGGTGAATCTGGTAAACCACTTGCTCTTATAGAAACAGGTGATGCAGTTATTTTTTTTAATTTTAGGATAGATAGACCTAGGCAGTTAACTAGTGCCTTTGTATTTGGCGACTTTTCTTCATATCAAGGTCTTAATGAGAAAGAAATAGATATTTCCAAGCAACAGGTTGCAAACCACACCTTCGATAGACAGGTGAAAATCAAAAACCTTTGCTTTATTACTATGACTGAGTATGGTAAGCGTATAACTAAAGAGGGAGGATTACCAGCTTTTCCTCCACAGGTTGTCGAACTCCCACTTTCAGCTGTAGTTTCAAATAATAACATGCGCCAACTTAAAGTCACGGAGAGCGAAAAAGAGCGCTTTGTCACTTTTTATTTTAATGGTTTACGAGAAGCACCTTTTGTTGATGAACATGTTATTATTGTGCCGTCACAAAAAGTGCCAACTTATGATCAAAAACCGGAGATGTCTGCAGATGTAATTACAAAAACTGTGATAGATAATCTAACGACCTCAGACTATAAGTTTTGTCTTATAAATTTCCCAAACGCAGATATGGTCGGCCATACAGGCAATATAGATGCGGCCATAACTGGTATTCAGTTTTTGGATAGTTGCTTAGGCAAACTTGCCAGTTTTGTTTTAGCTTACAACGGAGCTTTAGTTATTACTGCCGACCACGGCAATGCAGAAGAAATGATAAGTTTGAAAACCGGTGAAATGGACACAGAACACTCGACTAATCAAGTACCTTTTATAATTATACATAAAGACCTTTTGGGCCGTTCACAAGCCTTAAGAAGTGGTATTTTGGCCGATGTTGCGCCAACAGTTCTTAAGCTTTTAGGGGTACCCATACCGTCGGCCATGTCTGGCAGAAATATTCTTGAAGACTTAACACTTTTTTAAGTTACTTTTAGTTTCTTTCGTAACGCCTAATAAGCCCGACAACTTTTCCCTGGATGCGTACATTTTTAACAAATATAGGTTGCATTTTTGAGTTTGCAGGCTCTAAACGTACGCGTGTTGTTTCTCTAAAGAAACGCTTAAGAGTTGCCATGCCGTTATCAAGAAGTGCTACAACAATGTCACCATTTTGTGCATTTTCTGAGTGCTCAATGACAACATAGTCGCCATCTCTTATTTGTTCTTCAATCATGGATTCACCACGCACTTTAAGTACGTAAGTGCGTTTTTGTGATGAAACAAAGGTACTTGGTATATCCATAGCGGCGTTGGGATCTGTGTAAGGCTCAATAGGTGCTCCAGCGGCAATAAAGCCCAGTATAGGTACGCTCACAGAGCTAGAAACGTCTTCAGAGCTACCAACCAAGTCAATAGATCTAACCTTTCCCGCAATTCTCTTTATAAGTTTTTTATTAGTGAGCGCTTCTAGGTGCTCGTGTACTGTAGCTAAGGAGGAAACTCCAATGGCGTTAGCAATTTCTCTAAGTGTGGGCGCCGACCCAGTTAATTGAATGTTTTGCTTAATAAAATCGAGAATTTGCTTTTGCTTTTTGTAGACAACAACTGCCATAGTTTTTTTTATTTAACTAGTGTATATTTAAATTAATATACAAATAAAACCCGAACGTGTCAATGGGAAAAACTATGCTCCTATTGTATAGTTAACAGGTGCCTTTTAATAAATTTTAAAGTTATGTTTAATTTACAAGCTAATTTTGAAACCTCAACTGAGCAAAAGCGTGCAATAGACGATATCTCTCAAAATATACTTGCTGGTAAAAACCATCAAGTTCTTTTGGGGGTTACTGGTTCTGGCAAAACATTCACCATGGCGAACGTTATTCAGAAATTGCAAAGGCCAGCTCTTGTCATATCACACAACAAAACACTTGCAGCCCAGCTTTATCAAGAGCTTAAAGACTTTTTTCCCAGTAACGCCGTTTCTTACTTTGTTTCTTACTATGATTATTACCAGCCTGAGGCATATATACCATCAACTGATACGTATATAGAAAAAGACGCCGATATCAATGAGACTATTGATAAACTTAGGCTTGCTGCAACAACCAATCTCTTAACAAGAAATGATACAATAGTGGTTGCTTCAGTTTCTTGTATATATAATATCGGCTCTCCCAAGGAATACGGCAATTTTGTTTTTGAGTTTTCAGAAGGTGCAAAAATAAGTCGTGGGGCCATTTTTGATAAACTTCTAGACTTGCAATATGAAAGAAGCGATTTTGGCTTTAAGCGTGGCACTTTTAGAGTAAGAGGTGAAGTTATCGATATTTATCCCGCGTACAGTGATGAAGCTATCCGCATAGAAACTTTTGAAGATACTATTAAAAAGGTCGACTTCATAAATGCGATTACAGGTGAGAGTATTGCGCAAAGTTCACATAAAGAAGCCAAGGGTTTTGTTCTTTATCCCGCAAAGCATTTTATGACTAATCCGGCAACCTACGACAGGGCATTCGGCGATATAACTAATGATTTAAAAAAGCGGGTTTCGGAGCTTACTGGCCAGAAAAAACAACTTGAAGCTTATCGCCTTAAGCAAAAGGTTAAATGGGACCTAGATATGATTAAAGAACTGGGCTACGTTAAAGGTATAGAAAACTACTCTCGCTATTTTGATGGCCGAGCTCCTGGAGAGGCACCTTATACTCTACTGGACTACTTTAATAAACCATTCGGTAACGATTGGTTACTTTTTATAGACGAGAGCCATATGACATTCCCACAAATACGTGGTATGTATAACGGCGACTTAGCACGCAAGAAAACACTTATTGATTATGGCTTTAGATTGCCATCTGCTCTTGATAACAGGCCTTTGAGATTTGAAGAGTTTCTGCGCCGCATACCCAACTTTATCGCAATGAGTGCTACGCCTGCTTCTTGGGAACTTTCTATTGCAGGAAACAAAAAAACAGAAATTTTGGTACGTCCAACGGGTATTCCCGACCCTAAAGTAAACGTTCGCTCTACCAAAAATCAAGTACAGGATGTTATTGCCGAAATTACTAAGGTAACACAGGAAAAAAATCGTGCTTTGGTAACTACACTTACCAAAAAAACTGCGGAGGACCTGGCGACATATTTAAAAGAAAAAGGCTTTAGAGCACACTACTTACATAGTGATGTTGCAACCCTTGATAGAAGCGACACCCTAGATAACCTTCGAAGGGGTGAGTATGATGTTTTAATTGGCATTAATCTTTTGCGTGAAGGTTTGGATTTACCAGAAGTTGCCTTGGTTGCCATTCTTGATGCTGATAAGGAAGGTTTTTTGCGCAGCGACACAACACTTATTCAAACAATGGGGCGCGCTGCAAGACATGTAAAAGGCAGGGTAATTCTCTATGCAGACCGCATAACCGGTTCAATTGAGCGAGCACTTGATGAAGTTTCCAGAAGACGTGCTTATCAGATTGCTTACAACAAAAAACACAACATAATACCCAAAAGCATAGAAAAACCTATAAGAGAAAAGATTGCCCAAGATGAGCAGAGAGTAGACATGGTGACACATATTGCCGAGTCGCTTGAGCCTTCTGTATTTGATAACAACCTTGAAGGTTTGACTCCAAAAGAGAAGAGGGAACTTATTAAAAAACTTACTCGTGAAATGAAAATTGCAGCGCAAAATCTCGACTTTGAAATGGCAGCTTGTATTCGCGACAAAATTCGCCAGATAGCTTAAGGGTTCTTGAGTGGTATACTTTAGTGCCACCAACTCGAGTTTGGCGGACTTTTACGTGGAAAATATGAACGAATTTATAAAAATTAGAGGGGCTAGGCAACATAACCTTAAAAACATTAACCTCGACATACCCAAAAACCAATTGGTTATTCTTACGGGTGTATCGGGTTCAGGTAAGAGTTCACTTGCTTTTGACACTATTTACGCAGAGGGTCAAAGACGCTATGTAGAAAGTTTGTCCTCATATGCCCGCCAATTTTTGGGCATTATGGAAAAGCCGGATGTTGATAGCATTGAAGGGTTGTCCCCAGCTATTTCTATTGATCAAAAAACAACCTCTCATAATCCACGCTCAACAGTTGGTACAGTTACTGAAGTTTACGATTATTTAAGACTTCTTTTTGCGCGCACTGGTCATCCACATTGTCCAGTTTGCGGCCGGGAAATTGCACACCAGAGTTTAGATCAAATTGTTGACGGTGCTATTGATACTATTTTGCAAGTTGCAAAAACAAGGGGTAAAGCCTGGTTTTTTGTATTATCACCAATTGTAAATGCCAAAAAAGGCGAGTATTCGCAACTTTTCGATAACTTAAAGGCGAAGGGTTATAAGAGTGTGCGCGTTGATGGCTATACCAAAGATTTAAGTGAAGACTTGGTACTTATTAAAACTAATAAGCACTCAATAGCGGTGGTGGCAGACCGTATAAGTTTAGTTGCCAAAGATGCAAAGAGCAGACTTTATATAGACAATTTAAAGTCAAGGCTAAGAGATGCCATACAGCAGTCTCTTGACTTGGCCGATGGTAATGTTATTTTTGCAGAAGTTTTAGACAGTGGCTTTTCGTTTCCAAGCTCTCCTAAAAAATTTAGGGATCACCTTTTTTCAGAACGCTTTGCATGCCCCATTGATAATATTCAAATACCAGAAATTGAACCACGCACATTTTCTTTTAACTCACCACAGGGAGCTTGTACAAGTTGTTCTGGTCTGGGGCGCATATTAAAAGTTGAAGAAGGGCTTGTCATATCAGGAGATTTATCAATTATGGAGGGGGGCATTTTGCCTTTTGCTAAGATGTTTGAAAACGACACATGGTTTGGCAGACTTGTCTTGCAAGTTTGTGCTGATAATAAAATTCCAACGCAAAAACCTCTAAAAGAAATTGACGCAACAGGTATGAGTGTTTTACTCGCAGGCACGGGCGAGAAAGAGTATAAAGTTTACGGCACAAACCGCTTTGGGCGCTCCACGTATATTTATGAAAAATATACGGGCATAGTAGCAGAGCTACAGAGGCGCTATCAAGAAACGGAAAGCGACTGGGTGCGAGAAGAAATTAAAAAATACATGCGTGAACGCACCTGCGAGGATTGTGGTGGAAATAGACTAAAAAAGGAAGCTTTATCAATTACTATACTTGGTAAGTCTATTTCTGAAGTAAGTAGTTTACCTATAGAAGAAGCTATTAACTTTATTGAGAAGCTTCTAGCACCAGGGAGCAAGTTAAATTTACGGGAAAAGGAAATTGCGGGCCCAATAGTTAAGGAAATTGTAGGGAGACTTGGTTTTTTGGTATCGGTTGGACTTGAATATTTAACACTTGCACGCGCTTCAGGCTCACTCTCAGGAGGAGAGGCGCAGCGTATTCGCCTTGCTTCCCAAATAGGTTCTGGACTAACTGGCGTTTTGTATGTGCTTGATGAACCAACCATTGGTCTTCATCCCAGAGATAACTTAAAACTCATTGGCACTCTTAAAAAACTCAAAGACTTGGGTAACACCGTGATAGTTGTAGAGCACGACAGTGAAATGATGCGAAAAAGCGACCACATTGTCGATTTTGGCCCGGGTGCAGGTAAACTGGGTGGTCAAATAGTAGCAAGCGGTGACTATGAGGATATTGTTAAGAATAATGCTTCACTTACCGGCAAATACTTATCAGGTAAAAAGTTGGTTTGGCAGGGGAGTAACTTAAAAAATGAAAGCTTATCAAATAAATTAAAACAGCCTAATAAGCAGTTAAGAATAATCGGCTGCACCAAATATAACTTGAAAAATATAACTGTTAACCTTCCGCTTGAGAAACTTGTTGCCATAACTGGCGTATCGGGTTCAGGTAAGTCAAGCTTGTTGGTTGAAACGCTCTACCCAGCAATTATGGCGCGTATTAATCCTAACTTTAAAGGCGAGGTGAGTGACCTTGGGGGCATTGAAGGAGTTGAACACCTAGATAAAGTTTCGCTTATCGACCAATCTCCCATTGGTCGTACTCCAAGGAGTAACCCCGCCACTTATACAGGTGTCTTTGACCCAATACGAGATATGTTTGCAACAACTAGGGAAGCCAAACTAAACGGTTACAAAAAGGGTAGATTTTCTTTTAATATTAAGGGGGGCAGGTGTGAAAGCTGTGAGGGTCAAGGTCAAATTAAAATAGAGATGCAATTTATGAGTGACATTTGGGTAACTTGCGACGTTTGTCACGGCAAACGTTATAATTCTTCAACTCTGGAAGTTTATTTGCGCGGCAAAAATATTGCTGATGTTTTGGGCATGACTGTTGCTGACGCTAATGAGTTTTTTCACAGTAATCCCAAAATACTACAAAAAATATCAACGCTTTCATTGGTCGGCCTTGATTATATGGAACTAGGACAGTCGGCAACCACACTCTCCGGTGGAGAGGCGCAGCGTGTTAAGTTGGCAACTGAGCTTTCCAAAAAGGACTCGGGAAAAACTCTCTACATTCTAGACGAACCAACAACTGGGTTGCATTTTGCGGATGTGGAAAAACT
>FKKE01010153.1_pt1 | contig 11257 bp, 13 predicted proteins | sample 1106331 | NCBI WGS metagenome assembly FKKE01 (sample SAMEA3931202, study PRJEB13176) | freshwater metagenome | biome: Drinking water system; feature: drinking water; material: freshwater | place: China | collected 2013-02-06 | reverse complement strand
ACGAAGCGGGGTTGGGCCGGGAGGACCTCGGCCGGAACATCCAGCAACCGGGGACCCGGTTCCGGAGCCGCGGCAACAAGCGTGACGTGAGCGTGCTGAGTCCCGGGCCGAACCGGTTCCAGCTCCGCCCCGGCAGAATTGGACCCCGGCTGCTCTCCGGTTAAGAAGGAGGGGGAGTGGCCCTCTTCTTCCAAGTGAGCGTGGTTGTGGGCAAGCTCGACTCCCAGCCACCCGCCCAGTGAGGCGGTGATGGCCAGGGCCGCAAGGGCCGGGCGGAGCAACTGAGCCGCTGGAGACATCGGTCCCGGGCTAACCTAACTCCAAGGTCTCGAGTCCGCCAAACCCTGCCAATCCGTACCGGCTCCCGCCACGGTTACCGGTGCCGTCTCGGGAAACATCACTTTCCAGCCCGCCCCGGGCTACCGCGGAACCGAGCTGAAACCTCAGCAGCGGAGCTGGGGCCGGCCCTCGGGAGTTACCTGGGAGCTGCGCAGATCGGTTCGCTTGCGGGTTAGCAGCGTCTTGCGATAAACGACCGCCTGCCGGACCGGCTTCCCGGCGAGAAGCGCGGGCCGGTATCTCACGGTGGATAAATGGCCTACCACCGCGGCGGCGAACTCCAGATTGGTGGTCGCGACGATCCGGATCGTTCCCGGCTCGTGCTGCCCGGCCGTATCCACCACGAAGGTGAGCTCGGCCTCTTCACAGCGCCAGTCTCTCCCCTGACCGGGAGCGGCAGGGGTGAACTCCAGCCGTCCCTCGCTGCGGAGCCGGGCGGCACGATCCACCTCGCAGTCGCGGTAAACCCGGCCGGGTCCCGGCCGGCCGCGGGGGGGTGGCGGCTCCGCCGGACATTTCTCCCGTTCCTGGGGCAGAACCGGACCCGGCGGCGCCGCGACCAGCAGGCTGCCACCCAGGATGGCGGCAAGAAGGATTCTGCCCATCATGGTGCTCTCCCGGTCCTTCCTCGGGCGGAGAAGCTGGACTGCCGGCCCCGGAGCCAGGCGCCTGCCCCGCCCCCCACCAGGCCAAAGAGATGCCCTTCCCAGGAAATCCCCTGTTGCAGCGGGGAGAGTCCGAGAAGAAGCCGCCCCCAGACCAGAAACGTAACGACGGAAATGAGAATGGCGCCGACGCGGCGGTCAAACACCCCGGTCAACAGGAGGTAGCCGAAGTACCCGAATACCACTCCGCTGGCCCCGACGTGGGGGCCAGAGCGGCCCAGAAGCCAGATGCCGGCTCCGCCCACCACCACCGCCAGCAGCGATACCGTCCAGAAATCGCGGGGCTCCCGCATGATCACCAGGCCGCCCAGGACCAGAAAGCCGGCGGTGTTGGAGATGAGGTGGGCCCAGTTTCCGTGGATGAACGGGTGCATCAGAATGCCGGGCAATCCCGCTGTGCTGCGGGGTTCGATCCCCCACCGGATCAGGCTGCCCTCGAAGAAAACCGTGTTGGTGAGATGGACCAGCCAGAGAACAGCGACGATCCCGAATAGCGTCGTTATGGAGCGCCGAAGCTCAGCCCGGAGCGCCCGGCCGGCAGGTTGGTTCAGGGGCGGCCGGGATGCCCGAGCCCGGGCACCGCCCGGCCCAGGAACAATTCGAGCGGCTGGCGATCCCCGTCCATCCGGTGATCGTCCATGAGGTTGATGGCGCGGGTCTGGGACAGCGCGGTGGCAACCGGGACCTTGAGCTCATCTATTAGATAGGCGGCCCACAGATGGCTGGCCCGCCAGGCGATGGTACAGTGGAGCAGCACCTTGCCGTCGGCCTCCTTCATCGCCGCGGCGAAATCCTTTACTGCCTGAGGGGCGTAGGGGAGATCGGGAGTGCCCCGCATCGGGAGATACACGTACTTCATCCCCAGGGATTTGACCAGCGCCGCTTCATCGTAGGAAACGCTCCGCTCCATTTCGATCGGGGAGCGCAGGTTCACCACCGTGGTCACGCCCTGGGCCCGGAGTTCCCGCAGGGCCCGCTCGGTGGGCTGGCCGCCGATGAATACGTCGTCTCCCACCTTGACGAACCGGGCCAGGAAGAGACCGGTGGTATCGAGCACTACGGGAGCCGGGGGAGATCCGGTCGGGTTGGGGCCGGCCAGTTTCTGGGCCCCCACGGGCGTTGCCGCCGCCCCGCCGATCACGATAAGTGACGCCGTCGCCATCCGAGCTCCCCGCATGATCCGCCTCCTGGGCCGGTTTCCGATGCCTTGGCCTAACAAAGCTGAGATGCCCGGAGCCCCGGAACCGTCGCGCTTCATTCCGAGGAGCCTCGATAGCCCTCCTTGGCGAGCGCCTTGACCAGCATTTCGTAGACCCGCTTCTCCAGCTCGGTAGTGCTGCGGCAGTCTCGCACGTTGGGCCTGATCCGGGGGATTTCCACGGCCCGGGCCACCAGTACGGTGCGAACCTCGATGGTGCTGCCGCCCTGCGGGGCAAGGAAGGTGACCAGCGACATCTCGACCGGCGCGATGTCGGCGTACAGCCCGTATACATCCTGGCCGCAGTCCAGGTAGATGGCGAGGGGTTTGCCTCCCAGGTCGGAACGAACCCGGAACTGCGGGTTGCCGACGATCATCCGGGCCGAATCGCGCACTCCCGCCGGAACCTTGAGCTGAGCGTAGACCTGAGCCAGCGCGGCAAAGGCCCGCCCCGCCTGGGCCAGCCGGGCCTCCGGATCGGCGGCGGGTGGGGCCTCGATCGATAGGGCCATACCCGTCGTGTCGGAAATGGTCCGGGAAAGCGCGTTCAGGTTGATGAGTCGGGATCCGGGGTCGTACAGGGGGCGGGACACCCCCTGGGCCAGGACGGCGGCGGGAAGCGCGCCAGCGGCCGCAGTCGCGCCCAGAACGAGAAGCAAGAATCTTGATCTCATGTTCCCTTCTCCGGGTTCATGCCGGGGCGGGACGGGGGGGGGGAAGAGGGGGGTAGCCGGCCCTTGGATAACCCGGCCCGTCCCTCCGGCTCTTCCAAGATATTATCGGCTTCGGCCAGGCGGGCGGGCCACCCGGGAAAGACCGGGGAGTCCTATCGGGCCACCAGGTCCAAACTCGGCGGCCGGAGCCTCTCCCGGATCTTGTCCACCATCGCGTTGAAATAGCGGTGGCTGTACTCCACCGCGTCGTGCCGGGCCATGTCGCGGATATCCTCGGGGATCGCCTCGGCGGGAGGGAAAGTGAACCCCGGCAGAGTCACCGGGATGATGTTGCGGCCGGTCCCGATGGCCCGGGCAATCTCCCGGCGGAGCCAGTCATCCGGATCCTGGCAGCGATCCAGACTGCCGGGGGAGAGAAACACCACGAAATTTGGAGCCCGTGCGATGGTGTCGAGCAGTCGGGTGTCGAAGTGCCCGGTTCCCAGCCGGTCCACGTCCACGAAGATGCGATACTGATCCTTGAGGGCCTGCTGGACGCTGCGCACCACCGGACTGCCCCCCTCGCGCCGGTAGCTGAAGAAGACGTCGAATTCGCCCTCGGGCGGAGCCGCTCCGGTCGGCACCGGAACAGTTTCGGCCGGCTCCCGCAATTGGTAGATATCGTAGCTCAGCCCGATCAGCGGGCCGGGTTTCTCCAGCTTGAACTTGCGGGGTCCCTCCACCTGCACGATGCTGCGGTCGGTCAGGGCCCCCACCGTCAGCATGTCGCTCAGGATCCGTTGCCCGTCCCGGGCCGCATCGACCAGCGCCGCCGCCAGGTTCACCGCCGGACCGATCACGGTAAAGTCGCGGAAGCTGTCGTCTCCCACCGTCCCCAGGATCATCTCGTCGTCGGTCGCGATCCCGATTCCGATATCGAGGAAATCGATGCTGAAGTTGGTGGTTTCGTTCCAGGCGGCCCGGAGCCGGCCGAAGCCGGTCACCATCTGGAGCGCCACCCGCACCGCGTTGGTGGCGCCTTCCCGGGTCCGGAAGATCGCCACCAGCCCGTCTCCGACCACCTTGTTGACGATGCCGTTGCCATCCACCACCAGGCTGGACAGCATCGTGATGTAGTCGCTCAGCAGGGCCTGGATCCGCTCGGCCCGGGAAATCATGCTGCAGAGCTGGGTAAAGCCCCTGAGGTCTGCGAACAGCACGGTGAAACGTTCCCGGATGGTGGCCCGGCCCTGGGCGGTCATCTGCCGGATCAGGTCGGCCCGGACCTCGGCCCGGGCATAGAGACCGCTGGTCGCCAGCATCTGCTCGAACAGCCGGGCGTTGTGAATCGCGATGGTCGCCTGGATCCCGAACCGGGTTGCCAGCTCGATGTCGCGCTCGTCGTAAGGCTCGGTGCCGCCCGCCTTGTTGATGAGCTGCATCACCCCGTAGGTGCTCTGCCGGTGATTCAGGGGCACGCAGATCATCGAGCGAGTGGTGAACTCGGTCTGCCTGTCCACCTCCTTGTAGTGGTCCGCCAGCTGGTTCTCCACCACCGGGGAGCCGGTCAGAAACACCTGCCCTGCCTTGGTTGGTTCGATCGGGATGTGGCGGCCCCGGAGGGTGTCCGCGACCGGACCCGTGGCGGCCGCGAAATACAGGTCGTCGCGCGCCGGATCGTGGAGGATGACCGAGCCCGCCGAGGCCTTGAGGAGCCCGCCCGCGAGTTCCAGGATGTGGAGCAGGGCCTCCGGCAAGGTATCGGTAGCGGTCAGCTCGTTGGCGGTATCGAGCAGGGCCAGGAGCTCCCGTTTGGAGAGCAGAGAAGTCGCGGCGGATCCCATGGGTTGGCGCGAATCTACCGGCACGGGCCGCGGCGGGCGAGAGGAACCATCCCGTTGCTTTCCCGCCTCGAGGGGTCTAACTTCCTTCTTTCCCAACGACTTACTGCGCACGCCGAGCCCTTCCCATGAAGCCGAACCTGCATCCGATGTACCGGAAAATCGAAGTGGTCTGCGCCTGCGGGAACCGGTTCGAAACCCGGAGCACGTCGGCCTCGATCCACGTCGAGGTCTGCAACGCCTGCCATCCCTACTACACCGGGAAGCATCGCCTGGTCGATACTGCCGGCCGGGTGGACCGATTCCGCCGGAAGTACAGCACCGAGCCCGCCCCGGCCGCGTCGACCTCCGAACCGCAACCTTCCACCACCGAGTAGCTCGTGGAGGCCAGACTCCGCCAGGCGCTGGCCCGGGCGGAGGAGGTCGCCGCGGCGCTGGCCGACCCCGCCACAGCTCGCGATCCATCCCGCCTCTCCGCCCTGGGGCGGGAGCACGCCCGGCTCTCCCCCATCATCCGCGCCGCGGAACGACGGGCCCGGCTCCGAAACGAGCTCGACCAGGCCCGGGCCATGGCGGGCGAGGCCGACCCGGAGCTGGCCGCTCTGGTCAAGGCCGACCTGGACCGTCTCCCCGGCGAGCTGGCGGCGCTCGACCGCGAGCTCGAGGAGATGCTGGTGCCGCGCGATCCCCTGGAAGACCGGAATGCGATCCTGGAGATCCGGGCTGGCACCGGCGGCGATGAAGCGGCGCTCTTCGCGGCCGATCTGCTCCGGATGTACACCCGATTCGCCGAAAGCAAGGGCCTCCGGATGGAGCCCCTCTCCCTGAGCGAGGGAGCCCTGGGTGGAATCCGGGAAGCGGTCGTCGCTCTCCGCGGGCCCGATGCCTACGGCCTGTTCCGGAGAGAATCGGGGGTCCATCGGGTGCAACGGGTGCCCGCGACCGAGTCCCAGGGCCGGATCCACACCTCCGCGGCGACCGTGGCGGTGCTGCCGGAGGCCGAAGAGGTAGACGTGAAGATCGATCCCCAGGACCTCCGGATCGACGTGTTCCGTTCGGGCGGGCCGGGCGGACAGAGCGTGAACACCACCGACAGCGCGGTGCGGATCACCCACGTTCCCACCGGGCTCGTGGTGCAGCAGCAGGACCAGAAATCCCAGCTGCAGAACAAGCTCAAGGCGATGGAGGTCCTGCGGGCCCGGCTGCTCGACCGCATGATCTCCGAGCAGGAGGCCGCCCGGGCGCGGGAGCGCAAGACCATGGTCGGCACCGGGGACCGCTCCGCCAAGATCCGCACCTACAACTTTCCCCAGAGCCGGGTGACCGATCACCGGATCGGCCTCTCGGTCCACAACCTCGCGGCGGTGCTGGACGGAGACCTGGACGAGATCGTCAAGGCGCTCCGGCTCGCGAGCCGGGACGAAGCCACCGCCGCGTGAGCGCCCCCACCGTCGCCGGTCTGATCGAAGAGGCGACTCGGGCCCTCCGGGCGGCCGGGATCATCAAGCCTCGGCGGGAGGCCAACCGGTTGTGGGCGTGGCAGCACCGGCTCTCGCCGGGCGAGACCTGGCTCACTCGGGAGACCCCGGTCGAGGGAGAGGGGAGCCGGGCCCGGGCGTTTGCCGAGGCGGTGGCCCGGCGGGTTAGGGGAGAGCCGCTGGCCTACATCCTGGGCCATGTCGGGTTCCGGCGGCTCGAGATCCGCTGCGACGGCCGGGCCCTCATCCCCCGGCCCGAGAGCGAAGGGATCGTGGACCTCGCCCTCCAGCGGGTCCGGGGAGGCCGGGCCCTGGATCTCGGGACCGGAACCGGGTGTCTGGGTCTCGCTCTGGCCGAGGAAGGAGGGTTCCGGGTGACCGCCGTCGATTGCTCGAAGCCGGCGCTCGGACTCGCCCGCGAGAACCTCCGCGCCACCGGGCTTGCCATGGACCTGATCCGGGGCGATCTGGGCGCTCCGCTCGGCGGAGAGCGGTTCGATCTCGTCGTGAGCAATCCGCCCTATCTCACCGAAGCGGAATACCAGGCCCTCGATCCCTCCGTGAAGGCATGGGAACCCCGGGAGGCCCTGGTCGGCGGACCCGAGGGGCTCGAGGTGACCGGCCGCGTCCTCCGCGAAGCGATCGGCCTCCTGATCCCGGGTGGCTGGATCGTCATAGAAGTAGATTCCGCCCGGGGCGAGCGCGCGGCGCAGCTGGCGGGCGCCCTGGGCTGGGAGCAGGTCAGCGTGGAGCGGGACCTGTTCGGACGCGACCGTTACCTGATCGCGCGGAAGGATCGCCTTACGGGAGGTCGGGCATGATCGAGGAAAAGGCGCAGGAGCTGGGCCGCTTGATCGGCCAGTCCACCGAATACCAGGCGCTCCGGCGGGCCGAAAAGGTGCTCCAGGAAGACGCCAGCACCCGGGGCCGGCTCGAGAAAATCGATCAGCTGGCCCGGAAAATCGACGAGCAGGTGGCCCAGAAGAAAATGCCCGATGAGCCCACCATGACGGAATACGAAGTTGCGGTGCGGGAGCTCGAGACCAGTCCGGAAGGCCAGGCCTACGTGGTGGCCCGGGCCAACTACGAGAAGCTCATGTCGAAGATCAACCAGAACATGGCCGTGGGCATCGAGCGCGGGGCGACCAGCAGCATCATCACGCTGGCATGAACGGGTTTTTTCTGGTGCTCGAAGGCCCCGAGGGCGCCGGGAAGTCCACCCTCGCCCTGGCGCTCGCCCGCCGGCTCTCCGAGGCGGGACACGAGCCGGTGCTGGTGCGGGAGCCCGGCGGAACCCCCGCCGCGGAGGCCCTGCGCCGGGAACTGCTGCACGCCGACCGGAGCTGGACCCCTGAGCGGGAGCTGCTCTACCTCGCCACCGCGCGCGCCGATCTCGTCGGCCAGGTGATCCGGCCCGCGCTCGAGGCAGGCCGCATCGTCATCAGCGACCGCTACGATCTCTCCACTCTCGCCTATCAGGCGGCCGGACGCGGGCTGCCGCTCCCCATGGTCACCTGGGTCAACCAGGCCGCGACCGGCGGGCTCACCCCCGATCTCACTCTGATCCTCGACCTTCCCGACGGAACCGGGGCGGCGCGCCAGCTGGCCGCCGGAAAGAGTCGCGATCGGCTGGACCGGGAGTCCGAGGAGTTTCACCGCAGGGTGGCGGCCCGTTACCGAGAAGAGACCGGGCCCGGCATCCTCCACCTGGACGCGACCCAGTCGCCCGAGGCACTCGCGGACGCCGCGTGGCGGGCGCTGCGAGCGGTCCACCCGCTTCCGGCCCCCGCTCGCGCTTCCTGAGCGCCGCCCATGCGCCGACTGCTCCTCGCTGCCGGATCAATCGCCCTCGGGCTCGGCGCATTCCTGCTGCTTCGCCCCAGCGCTCCCCAGCCGGTCGGGACGATCGAGTCGGGTGACCGGCTCTTCGATGCGGTCTTCGCGCGGATCCGGGCCTCGCTGGTCGAGCCCCTAGATGACGCCGATCTGTACCGCCGTGCGGCGCTCGGTCTGATCGGGGAGCTGGACGATCCCTACGCCTACCTGCAGCTCCCCGGACAGCCGGCTCCCTTTCCGGCGGACCAGCCGTTTCCCCAGGGCGTCTTCCTCGACCGGCGGGACGGCCGCGCCGTCGTGGTGTCGACGGTTCCCGGCTCCGCAGCGGAGGAAGCCGGAGTCCTTCCGGGAGACATACTCGCCGGGATCGACACAGCCGTCATCACGGCCAACCGGCTCGATGCCGCGGCCCGCCTGCTTTCCGGACGGCCGGGCACCACGGTCACCCTCCGGCTCCGGCGGGGTGATTCCGCGCTGAGCTCGGTGGTGCGACGGGGGCCGGTTCCGGCTCCGGCGGCCACCCACGTGGTGGATCTGGGGGGCGGGGTGGCCAGCATCCGGCTGAGCCGGGTCGGCCCCGGCATTGCCGACACGGTTCGCCGCGCCATCGAGGAGCTGCGGAGCCAGGGGGTCAAGAGCCTCATGCTGGACCTCCGGGGGACCGCCCAGGGAGGCAGCGATCTCGCTTCGGGGACCGCGATGGCGGATCTGTTTCTCGATCGAGGCGCCGTGCTCGCGGTGAGCCGGATGCGGCGGGCCAGTGGGATGGACAACGTCACCGACACCGCGCCCTCGCCCTTCGCCGGGATGCCGCTCGCCGTGCTGATCGACGCCGGAACGGCGGGCGCCGCCGAGGTCCTGGCCGGTGCGCTGCAGGACCACGACCGGGCCATCGTTCTCGGGCAGGAAAGCTATGGGCGGGGGGCGACCTGGAGCCGGTTCAGCCTGGGGAATGGGGCGGTGCTCACCCTGACCACCGCGCTGTGGCTCACTCCCAGCGGCCGGGTGATCCAGCGGCTTCCCGCGAGCGATGACGGGGCGCCGGAAGACAGCGTGGCCCGGCCGACCACCCGCAGTGACGGAGGCCGCGTGTTAATGGGCGGCGGAGGGATCGTGCCCGATCGGGTCATTCCGAGGGGAAGCGGCGACCTGGTCCTGGCCGAGGCGCGCCGGATTCTGATGCGGGCCACGAGCCCCCGGACAGTCTTCGCCCTGGCCCCGCCGAACTAATCGATCAGCGCTGGAGCGCGACGTCGTAGATCGCGTTGCCGATCCGCTGATTGGTCAGCTGAATGGTGCGCTGGATCCGGCTCCAGGTGACCTCCCGCACGAACGTATTCGCTTCCTGCTGAAACGTGACGGTCAGGCCGGTGATCGTGGCGGTCCCCGCCATGCTGGCGGTGAGCGGCGCGCCTCCGGTGACGCTCGCCGGGAGCACCAGGGTCCCGGTGGTGGCCCCGGTCCGGTCGAACGTGATGCGGAGCGAGCCCCCCGACAAGAGTACGTCGATGGGGGCCTGGCCATCCGGAGTTACCTGGAACAGCACCGCCGTGTAGGTGCCGGTCTCGAAGGTGGTTCCTTCCACCAGGTCGAGTCCGGCGCTACAGCCCCCGGTCGCCGCCACGAGCCAGGTCCCCAAAACCACGCTGCGGAATCGCATCCTCGACCTCAGAGAATGAATTAGAGAATAGAGAATAGGGAATAGAGAATAGGGAATAGGGAATAGGGAATAGAGAATAGACGCGCTTCCGGATTGGTGTGGGTAACACCCGCTGGGTAAGGAAGCCGCCCGAGAGGGAAGGAACGGAGAAAGCGGATGCGGAGGATCGTGTCCGGATTCACCGCGTCCTTTCACCCACCCGAATTCCCGAAGCGCCAGAATAGAGAATAGTACTGCCTACTGTCGATTCCCTATTCCCTAGTCCCTGGTCCCCAGTCCCCAGTCCCTATCACTGATTGACGATCCTCACTCCCGCCGGGACCTTGAAAACGAACACCTGGCGGTCGATGGACTGGTTGGGCCGCAACCGGGAGAGCGTCAGCACCCGCCAGACCCCGGGTGATTCTTCCAGCTCGATCCGGCGGGGCAGCCAGTCTTCCCGGTCCAGCCAGAGAACCGCGCGGGTGAAATTCACGTTCGCCGCGCGCGGTACGATCGAGACCACCTCCACCCGGCGTCCGCTCACCGAGTCGGAGCGCAACCACGCGCTGGTGTACCGCTCGGCCGGCCGGTCGAGGATCCGGGCCAGGAGATTCACTCCGTAGACCGGGTCGGTCTCCATCCGCATCCGGATGACCTGTCCCGGGGCGTCGCTGGGCGTGTAGACCCAGACATACTGTCCGTCGATGACGATGGCTTCGTTCGGGGGGTCGGTGAACCGCATCGCGAAGGCATTGGCGCCGGCCTGGTACAGCACGCCCCGCGAGGTGAGCGTGTCCCCCACCATCGGGTCCTTGATGACCTGGACGAATTCGGCCTGGAGAGACGTCAGGCCTCGATACACCGCGCCGGCCTTCCGCACGATCGTGAGCGGATCGGGCGCCTGCGCGCCGAGGCCTTGCGCCGGCAGGGGCAGGCCGGCGAGGAGAATGACTGCCCACGGATACTTCACGTGCTCCGCACTCCTCGCCCGATCGCGGCGGCGATGACCCGGAGCTCTTCCATCAGCAGCTCGAACTGCTCGGGATAGAGACTCTGGGCACCGTCGGACAGGGCGGTTTCGGGATTCACGTGTACCTCGATCAGCAGGCCATCCGCTCCGGCCGCGACGGCCGCCCGGGCGGCTGCCGGCACCAGGGACCGCTTCCCGGTCCCGTGACTCGGATCGGCCAGCACGGGCAGATGGGTCAGGGCGCGGACCCCGGCGATGGCGTTGACATCAAAGAGAACGCGGCCCGAGCCACCCTGGCCCCGGATGCCGCGCTCGCACAACATGACGTCGGGATTGCCCTCCGTCAGCACATACTCCGCCGACATGAGCCAGTCGGTCAGCGTCGCGGTGAGGCCGCGCTTGAGGAGCACCGGCTTCCCGCACCGTCCGGCCCGCTTGAGCAGCGCGTAATTCTGCATGTTGCGAGCCCCGATCTGGATGACATCGGCGACCTGAGCCACCGCTTCCAGTCCCGCTTCGTCCAGCGCCTCGGTCACGATCAGGAGACCGGTCTCCTCGCGGGCGCGACCGAGGAGCTCGAGGCCCTGGGGACCCAGCCCCTGAAAGGCATACGGCGAGGTGCGAGGCTTGAAGGC
>FKKE01004588.1_pt1 | contig 11258 bp, 8 predicted proteins | sample 1106331 | NCBI WGS metagenome assembly FKKE01 (sample SAMEA3931202, study PRJEB13176) | freshwater metagenome | biome: Drinking water system; feature: drinking water; material: freshwater | place: China | collected 2013-02-06 | reverse complement strand
TCCGACATTCGAAACCTCCTTCTGGGATAAAAGTGACTAGCCGTAGACGGACTCGGAACTAATTTTGGTAACACGTCCCCCAAAACGTTGTCAACTGGCGGGATGCGGGGTCACTCCCAGACGATCTCGCGGAGAATGAGCGGCGCGCCGGCGTAGGTGGCGGTCCGATGGCGGACCGCTCGGATGGTGAGACCCAGCAGCGGAAGCGAGACGGAGGATCCAACCGTGGGTACGCGCCCAAGGCGAGTGAGCTCGTCGGCAATGTCGGTAAGCCGGTCGAATACCGGTTGAGGCGAGAGTCCTCGCGGGCGAAAGACTTCGATCTCTTCCAGGCCGAACTTACTCAAGCCCTGGGTGAAGAACCAATCGCGGGCGCCGTCCGCGGTGTCGTCGTGGCGGATCTCCACATGCTCGCTGACGACAAACTGCTCGAGGCGACGATCGGTCCAGTCCGATGGATTCAGAAAGGTCTGCGTCTTGAGGTCGAATGACGTGCCGCCGGTCAACAGGACCAATCCACGAGCCAGACGGGCCGACAGAAGCACCAGATCGCAAATATCCCGTGGGACGGCGGCCTTAGATGGCGTGATCGTCGCGGCCTGGGTATGTCGCCATTCCAAAGAGGTCTGCCACCGCCGAGCCTCTGCGTCCCCGCAGTGGAGGGCGCACTGTGCCTGCCACGGGCCGTGGACCGCTCGGTATCGTGAATGCCCCTCGCCCTGGCCCTGACGCTCCGGCATGAGGGCCAGGGGGCCGCCGTATTCCCGATCAAACCAGAACTGCAACTCCTGAGGGGCCGGTGGGGTTCCGGCATAGCCGATGACATAGAGGGGTGTTCCGGCTTGAGCCGACTTCGGGGTCTTCTTTTTGATTTTCATTCGGTTGTGCCAGTTGGTGGCGGCATCATACCGCCGATTCTCCTGGGGCGTCACTCGAATTCGAGGCACTGCTAGGCTTCGGTTGGAAAGAAATTTTGGAAAGTGCCGAGAAGAAGGACGTGGAGCGGAGCGATCTGGATGCAGGCGACAGACACAATGACGAACAATGATGGGCAATGGTTTGGATGTTCCAACAACGGGCGCAATGCCACCTGTGCCGGGTCCCCAACTCTCGAAGGGGGGGGTCTCCTCCATCGTGGAATTGGGGGTGCGAGTGAACCCTGGTAAGGTGGGTCTTACAACACAGGACGGGAGCCGACGGCGGAGCCGGCCGGTTCTCAGGAGCCCAAGGAACACCTAAGGAAGGAGGGCGCCATGACGAAGGGAATCACGTCTGCTATCCTCGGTTTCGCTCTGGCGGTCAGCACCGGCTTGAGCTTCTCGCCGCTGGCCTCGGCGGCCACGATCACGTACAACCTTGGCGACCTCAACGATCTCGACCATCACTATCTCTATGCCCGGCGCTTCGATAGCGTGAACCTTGGAGCCGGCCAGACCGTCACCGGCGCCACCCTCTTCTTCGACAATATCCGAAACTGGGACAACAACCCCAATGCCTTGTTCATCCATCTGTTCGATACGGCCAAGAACTCCGGGCTCCGATCCTTCATGGATGATCCGGTCCAGAGCGCCAATGGACTGGGCGATGACATTATCAATGACTTTACGAACACCCGTCATCATGGCAACTCGAGTTTCCCGATCAACATGGCGACCACCGCGGGCATTCATCTCGTGACCCCGAACTACAGTGGATCGGGAACGCCTTATTCATTCACGACGACGCCCACGGACTATACCTATACCTTTACGGGGGGGCAGTTGGCGGCACTCAACTCCTACATTGCGAACGGCAACAACTTCGCCTTAGGATTCGATCCGGACTGCCACTTCTGGAACGATGGCGTCACGCTGACCTTGACGACCGGCCTCGCGGCGACGCCGGAACCCAGCTCGCTGCTCCTGATGGCGACCGGCCTCGCGGCCTTCGGCGCCCGCTACACGATGCGCAAGCGCCAGCAAGCCTAGTTCCGCGCTCCAGAGACGAGAACAGATCGGGGCTGGTGAGGATTCCCTCACCAGCCCCGAACCATTTGTTACCGCCGGGCAATTCTAGTATCGATTGGAGGCAAGCCCAAGGTTATCCAGGGATTGACGAAGACGAGACACCCTGGCCTTTATTTGGTACCGCAACAGCGGATTGAGTGCTGTCAAGAGATTGCGCCGAGAATTCCGTTCAACCGCCACGACTCTCCCCTTAATCTGCTCGGCTGCCGCAATTTCCTCGATACTGCCCGGCGCATCACCTTGCAGCAGGATGTGCCGAGATGGCTGGCCATCCTGATCGGGTGACGGGAGGTTCTGCCACGTGTCGATGACTCGGAGGACGGAGAGGCCTCGGACTCCTTGCCGAAGGACAATATCCCCTCGCCGAGGGCCACGTGGAAGAGGGCCCTGCACTACGACCCAGTCGCCATTGCGGATGGTGGGACACATGAATTGGCCGGAGACGCGGAAGCGGATCCGATAGCCGTGGAACTCATCGGTGTCGATCATAGGAGAGGATGAGATCACAGGTTCCTCATCTGTGGCGCCCTAACCCATACACGATTGCAAGAGGGAGCGTTTGCCCGGAGGCTCTAGGTGCCCCAAAAATTTTGAGGAACAGCAAGTGCGATGCCACGTGGATGGAGCGGCTTGCGCAGGAAATGGTCTGGATACAGTCAATGGGAGCATAATCGCACCGGAGAAGCGTGAACCGGTAGGAAATATCTGCCCGTCCAGGAGAACCTTTGAGACCGCTTGACCATTCGTCCGCGCTTCTTCAAAATCACCCGTCCCTCGAACGAACCGTGGGGTCTCAGGTGGGGCCGATGGGTCGATGGATGGAGGGGCGCGTGCGAGGCGAAACCATGACGATTCGACAAGGCCGGTCGCGGAGCTGGGGCTGGTGGATGCTGATCGGGCTCTTGGGGCTCGGGCTCATGGGCTGCGAGACCAATCCCTACACCAAACGGTCACAGCTCCTCTTGATCTCGGAGTCCGAAGAGCAGCAGATGGGGCTGCAAGCCTACCAACAGGTCTTGAATGATCCCAAGAACAAGCTTTCAACCGATCCGCGAGAAGTGGAGCCGGTGAAGCGGGTGGCCGCCCGGATCATCGCCGCCGCCAAGGTGTCGCAGTACGCAGAGTCGGCCAATCAATTTCAGTGGCAGGTCGTGGTGATCAAGGACGACAAGACGCCGAATGCCTTCGCCTTGCCGGGGGGCAAGATCGCGGTCTACACGGGTCTGTTTCCCTTTGCCAAGAATGAAGCGGGGCTCGCAGCGGTGATGGGCCATGAGGTCATCCATGCCCTGGCTCGCCATGGCGCGGAGCGCATGAGCCAGGGACAGCTGGCCAACGCCATCATGACGGCGGGCAATGTGGCCCTCGGCGTGTCGGGAACCAACCCCCTCGCCGCCCAGGCCATGATGCAGGCCCTGGGACTCGGCGCGCAGGTGGGGGTGCTCCTGCCGTTCAGCCGCAAGCATGAATCCGAAGCGGACTATATCGGGCTGCTGCTGGCGGCGCAGGCCGGCTATGATCCACAAGAGTCGGTTCGCTTGTGGGAGCGCATGGGCGCCGGCGGGGGCGGGGCGCCGTCGGAATTCATGTCCACGCACCCGAGTCACGAGACCCGGATCAAAGATCTTGAGGACGCCATGCCGGAGGCCATGACCTTGTACCATCAATCGCCGAAGCTGGGCCTCGGGGCCGAGCTGCTCGGTCTCGGACGCTAGCAGAATGGTGAAAAAGTCCGCCTAATGGGACACGCTGAAGTATGAACGATGAGCGATGAACGTGAAACGTGGAACGAGTGAGGGGAGAGGGTGGAGGCTCGAGGCCGTTGCCTCAAACCTCAAGCCACTCAGCGGTCCGCATTCATCGTTCAACGTTTAGGCCCCCTGCTCCCTGCGGCCTCGCGGCGAAAGGGCGCGTCCCAGGGTGAAGAGGCGGTCTAGGCAGCCTCAGGGTGAGTGGGTGAGTTAGCTGCCGGGGAGGGTGGGTGAGATGGCGGCATTGTTGACCATCCTGCGCGTCGTTTCCCAGCGTCTGTGATCGATAACCGTTCTGCGTTTCCAGGGTCAATGAAGAGTTTTTAACAGCCTGATTAGGATCACCCGATGGCCGATTCTCTGTCCACGCAAGCCCGCAACTTCATCCGCGAGATCGTGCAGCGCGACGTCGACACGGCGCGTCATGGCGGCCGTGTGGTCACACGATTCCCACCCGAGCCGAACGGCTATTTGCACATCGGCCATGCCAAGTCCATCTGTCTGAACTTCGGCCTTGCGCGCGATTTCCGCGGCGTCTGTCACCTGCGCTTCGACGATACGAATCCGACGACGGAAAGCATCGAATATGTTCAATCGATCCAGGATGATGTCCGCTGGTTGGGGTTCGATTGGGCCGACCGTCTCTTTTACGCATCCGACTACTTTGAGCAACTCTATGACTACGCCGAGCGACTCATCACCAAAGGCAAGGCCTATGTCGACAGTTCGACGGCCGACGAGATTCGCCTGCGTCGGGGCACCCTGACGGAACCGGGGAAGCCCAGCCCGTGTCGCGGCCGTTCCGTTCACGAGAATCTCGACCTCTTTCGGCGGATGCGGGCCGGCGAGTTCGAGGACGGCGCCCATGTGCTGCGGGCCAAGATCGACATGGCCTCCCCGAATATCAACATGCGAGACCCGGTGCTCTATCGAATCAGACGCGCCGCGCATTACCGCACGGGGACGCGCTGGGTGATCTATCCGACCTACGACTATGCGCATCCCCTCTCGGATGCGATCGAGGGTATCACGCACTCCATTTGCACGCTCGAGTTCGAAGACCATCGCCCGCTGTATGACTGGGTGGTGGAAACCTGTGAGACCCCCAGCCGACCCCAGCAGATCGAATTCGCCAGGCTCAATATGACCTACACGGTCATGAGCAAGCGCAAGCTGCTCGAGCTGGTGGAGCAGAAGCATGTCAACGGCTGGGATGACCCTCGCTTGCCGACCGTAAAGGGGCTCAGGCGGCGAGGCTATACCCCCGAGGCCATCCGCGCGTTTTGCGAGCACATCGGCGTGGCGAAGCGCGATGCGGTGCTGGAAATCGGCCTGCTCGAGCACTTTGTCCGTGAAGACTTGAACAAGCGGGCGCTCCGCGTCATGGGCGTGTTGCGACCGCTCAAACTCATCCTCGACAACTATCCGGAGGGGCAGTCCGAAGACTTGGATGCGGTGAACAATCCCGAGGACGCGGCGGCGGGCAGCCGGAAAGTGCCGTTTTCACGGGTGCTCTACATTGAACAAGACGATTTCATGGAAAACCCGCCGAAGGAATTCTTTCGATTGACGCCCGGACGAGAAGTCCGCTTACGCTACGCCTATATCGTCACATGCGTCGGGGTCGAGAAGGACCCTGCCACCGGGGCCGTACGAGCCCTCCACTGTACGTACGATCCTGATACCCGCAGCGGCGGTCCTCAGGCTGGGCGCAAAGTGAAGAGCACCATTCACTGGGTGTCGGCTGCTCACGCGGTTGAGGCCGAGGTGCGGCTCTACGATCATCTGCTCACGAAGCCGGATCCCCACGATGGGCCGGAGGGCCAAGAGTTTACCGCAAATCTGAATCCACGTTCCTGTGAAGTGCTCACGGGCTGCCGGGTAGAGCCGAGCCTGGCTCAGGCCATGGTCGGTGCCCGGTATCAGTTCGAGCGCATAGGCTATTTCTGCGTCGACGCCGATTCTCACGCGGGGAGGCGAGTCTTCAATCGGACGGTCACGCTTCGAGACGCTTGGGCTAAGATGGAAAAGAGCGCCAAGGCCAAGTAAGGGAGCGGCGGTCCCCTTGCGGAATTCCTTCCAGCCAGGCGGCCAGATAGTCGGTCCGCGGCCCTCCATCAGTCTGGCGATCGTTTGAAGATGTCCCGAGGCGCTCAACAGGCATCCTTTCCACTACGTACGTGACTTTTCCGCGCACAATTTCAAACCGTGAAAAATCCACATGTGTTTCGTTTATGCAACAGGCCTGATCCCATTTATGAAATGAGAATCGTTTATTTTTCAATCACTTAAGATTGAGTAGAGATCGAAATCCATCTGGCACAGGGGTTGCGTAACCACCGGCGTCGGATCTGAATCTATGCGGAACCAACAGACACTCAGTCGGTCGGTCAGTTGCAAGGGGATCGGGCTTCACACCGGGCGTCCCGTTTCACTGACACTCCGTCCCGCGCCTCCAGACACCGGAATCGTGTTTGTGGTGCGCTCCCATCAGGGGCCCTTGTCCATTCGCGCCGCCGTCCGCCACGTCGTGCCGGCCGAGCTCTGCACCACGCTGGGCCTCGGTCCCGGCCTGGTTAAGACGACCGAACATGTGCTGGCAGCGCTGGCCGGCTGCGAGGTCGACAATGCCTACGTGGAGGTATCGGCCGATGAGGTGCCGGTCATGGACGGCAGTGCAGGCCCCTTTGTCCGTCTGATCAAGGCCGCCGGCGTGACGAGACAGGATCGGCAGCAGCCTTACCTCAAGATTGTGCGGCCGCTGGAAGTGGTCGAGGGCAACAAGCGGGTCACCATTCGGCCGTCCACCTGTCCGAAGATTACCTACGCGATCGACTACAATCATCCCTTGATCCAACGTCAGAGCTACGATTTCGACTGGACGCCGCAGGCCTTCGAGCGTGAGATCGCCGATGCCAGGACCTTCGGGTTCTTGCATGAGGTTGAATACTTATGGGCGAAAGGGCTCGGAAAGGGCGGGTCGCTGGACAATACCGTGGTGCTGTCGGAGCGGGAGGTGATGAACCCGTCCGGCCTGCGCTATACCGACGAGTGCGTCCGGCACAAGGTGCTCGATTTGATCGGGGATTTCGCCCTCTTGGGCGTTCCGGTGATCGGCCACATTGAGGCTGAGCGCTCCGGACATGCCATGCATGCCAAGCTGGTGAAGCAGATCCTCACCGAAACCGACAGCTGGGTGCTGTTGAGCGCCGATGAGCGCGCGCTCTCGGCCTACCCCACCGCCCATCTCAGCCTCGTGTCCGAGCCGGCTCCACAGATGGCCGTTCAATCGGCCGCCGGGTTCTAGCCCGCATTATTCATGACGGTTCGTCGCGAAATCGCGGAGTCGCGTCACGAGACGGGCACGTGGAGCCGCGTGGCCCCGAGGCGTACTTGAACAGTACGTCGAGGGGACAGGCGGCGAGCCTGCCCGCCGAAGGCTTGTCGCAGCAGCGAATCTGCGATTGCAGCAGAAGTGCTCATGAATTATGCGGGCTAGTTCGCTCCTCCCTATCTTCCATCTCTATTCTGTGCGACCGGTAGGGGAACGCTCCTGTCCAGCGTCCCATACGCGCGAGAACCTTGGGAGAAGCAGCGATGATGCGGCACCGGCGGCGAGTTCCGCCGACCGGACTGATCTTGGCTGCAGTAGAGGATCTAGGCGTCAGTGGCCCTGGACATCCGGACCGATGGGGCCCCCATCGCCGCCCGATTCGCTCAGATGGCGGCAGAGCGCCAAACAGCGGTAAACGTGTGAATCAAGAGAAGGATAACCAAGCGCGCCGGGGGTGAGTGGCCTCACCCCCGGCGTGTGTCGCTGGCAGGGACTACTTCTTTTTCTTCTTCGCGGCTTTCTTTGTGGCCAAGAGGCTCACCCCCTTCCGGTTGTCGCGGTACTCATTGTCAGACGGCTTCGGTCAGTGAAATGTCCTGCGTCTCAAACGTGTTCGGGCCGACCTTCTTGAATCGGGGGTCGCGCTTCAACGATGTGGCGACCGAGGTCAGCGGCGTCTTGCCTTTGATGCGAATCCCGCCTTCCAACAGACGTTGCAGGAGTTCCTTGGCGTGCATGGAACGCCGCGCGTCGCGCAGGATCACGAAGGCGGCTTCCGGCACGCTCATGCCGACAAACTTGGAGCGGCCTAAAAGAATTTCCCTGGATTGATCGGGGACATCGGCCAAGGGTTGGGAGCGGACACCCTTCTCGTCGGTCGTCGCGTGGGCGGAGAGGGTGGCCAGTTTCGCCTTGTCGGCTTCGACTCGATGGAGGGTTTCTGCGAGTTCGAGATACTTCTTAATCGTCGCAATCTCGTCATCGAGCCGGCCACGCTTCTTCTCGAGCTCCAGCAGGCGGGCCTTGTACATACTGATCCGCTGCTCAAGCCCGACGACGATATCTTTCAGCTCTTCCAACTCAAATTCCTCGTCTAGTTTGTAGAGAACTAGATAAATCGCAAGCACTCAAGCATGATTGCTTTATACGACAGCTTGCTGTGTTTTGTCAATAACCATGTGTATGTTAGTGAATGTGTTAATTGAATGGATCAAGAAGAGATGTTCAATCATTGCTACATGTACTTAGGTAAGGCTTGTGCTAAATTTTAATGTGTTTATTTATCAATAAGTTAGGTGTAGGCAGACTAGAAAATGATGGACCTCTATTCGGTCCGGGGGGATATTCGAAGGCTAATAGGGCAAATACCCGTTTTCGTCGGCAAGCGCAACAGGCACAAAGTTCAAGAAGAGAAGGCTCGCGGGATCTGCGGACAAGGCCAGGCCGGTCATGGATGTGTGGTCGATGCGCATGGGGTGGGTCTGGTGTGGAGAGAGAGACAAGTAGTGCGCGATGAGAGCGCGGATAACGTCCGCGTGTGACACCAGAATGAGCACCGAGGCCGGCGGCTGCGTGTGAATCCGATGAATGACTGCGACGGCTCTGGCTTGTACTTCGGCAAAGGTTTCGCCGCCGGGCGGTCGAGCTTCGGTGGGGTGGCTGTAATAACGGCGGCGCGCCGGATGGTCGCCGATCTCGTTCCAAAACCGCCCCTCCCATTCCCCCACGCCGATCTCACTCAGTCCTGACTCGGCCTGCAGTGGGATTTCCAGCCGATGGCTGAGGGCCTCGGCAGTCTGCAGGGCGCGTCTCACGGGGCTCGAGAGCAGAAACGTGTCGCCGGGAATGAGACGGGGAAACGCGCTGTGGGGAAGATTCTGCCCGCCGGGGCTGGAGTTGTGGCTGCGACGCTTCAGAAACTCAGCCAAGCGCTCCGCTTGGGCTTCGCCATTGGGATTGAGCGGAATCGGCCGCGATCCCATGATCTGACCGGATCGATTCCAGTCTGTCTCGCCGTGGCGGATGAGCAGAAGCGTCCCCATGATTACGCACCGGCCGGATGGGGCGCGGCAGGAAGGGCGGTCAGGGGCACACGAGTCCAGGTGGCCGCCCCGTCAGTCGTTCGATAGAGCCCGCTGCCGTTGGTCCCCGCATAGAGGAGATTGGGATCTTGCGGACTCATGGCGATGGTTCGGATATTCAGCGTCTCGAGTCCCGAATTGGCCGCGGACCAGGAGGCGCCTCCATCCTGGCTCTTGAAGACGCCTGCGCGGCCGCCCGCATACAAGACGCCGCTCCGGGACGGGTCCACCACCAGGCTGCTGACGTACTGATCGCCGAGTGACTGACCGATTCGTGTCCATTGCGCCCCACGGGTGGTGCTCTTGAACAGGCCCTTCGTCGTCGCGGCATAGACCGTGCTGGTCGTCCGCGGATCGACCACGATCAGGTTGACGCCGAGCGCCAGCGAGGCATCCAGGATTTCCGCGGGGATGAGCCCGTCGTTGATCTTGGTCCAGGTCTTGGCGCCGTCTTCGCTCCGGTAGGCCCCGCCGGTGGTTCCTGCGTAGAGGATGTGCGGATTCTCGGGGTCGAGCGCAATCGTGACCACGATGTGCACTTCTTTCATGCCGGCCATGCGCTCGTCCCAGAGTCGCCCGCCGTCATGGCTGTAGAATACGCCCACGGTGGTCGCAGTGTAGATCGATTCCGTGTCGCGTGGGTCGAACACGAACTGATTGACCACGGACACGTGCTCTTTTAGTCCTGCATTGTGGGCGATCCAGCGCTGCCCGCCGTCGGGGCTCTTGTAGACCGCGTCGAACATGGTGCCGGCATAGACGGTGGCCGGGTGCAGGGGGTCGATCGCAAGACTCAAGACGCGATAAGTGCTGAGATCATTGGCCATGCGCTCCCACCCTGCGCCGCCGTCGCGCGTCTTGTAGACCGACTCGTTGGTGGCCACGTAGACGATGCGGGGATTCGTCGGATGGAGGGCGATCGAGACGATCGTATCGGTCTGCTTGCCGCAGGCGGCCAACGCCAGAGTCACACCGATCGCCGCAGCCAGGTGACGCATGAGGAAGTTCAGGAGAGCGTCGAGCGTATGGGTAGAAGAGAATTCACTCGCCGAACGGAGTCAGGTATATCACCTTTGCGGGAGCTTGGTGAAGTAGGTCTCTATCTGTCGACGCGCGGTTAGGGACTAGCCTGAAAGGGTTTCGCATAGCCGGTGAGTTCCACATAGCCCTGCCCGGAGACCGGCCGGCCCCCCGACTGCCCGACGATCTCGACCGCGCCTTCCCAGTAGGTGACGTGGGTGCTGCGGGCGGTGATCAATTCCTGCTCCTTTAGGAGCGGTCGGACGGTGAGCGTCAGATCGGCAGTCGGGATGCGAAGCTGCCAGCCATGAGGGTAGCGGGCATGCGAAGCCGGGCTGGTCCAAGAGTCGAGGACCGACACCCGCGCATCGTCGGCGGCGAGCGGCGCGAGGCCTCCATCAGGGAAGATGAGCGTCCCGCTGGAGGCCGCATTCGATTGACCGTCGCCCCGCCGCAGGCGATAGAGCATGAGATCCATGCCATTCGACAATTGCAGGCTGAACCAGTCCCATCCCACCAAATCTTGGCCGAGGTCGCCGGACCCGAACTCATGGTCCATCCAACTGAGACCGGTGACGTCGGCGCTCGTCCCGTTGAGGATGATTCGGCCCTTGGTGTCGAGCCGGGTGATGGAATAGTAGTGGGACGTTTCATGGGGCTCCGTGCCTTTCCGGCTCACGCCGTTCCGGCCGTGAATCACCGGGAGACGCGCGGGGGTCAATTCAAGTTCGAGGGAAAAATGCGGCGTCGTGGCGCTGAGGTGGTGCGGCGCGCCGGGTCCCGCCGACGCGTCGACCCTCCAGCGGTCGATCCAAACGCGGAGCTGTCCGGCATCGGCGCCGGCCTTGCCCAGCCCGGCCCGGCTGATCTTCTCGTCGTACAGAAACTGCTTGCCATTCACGTCGGTGAGCGCCGCATGGGCCAGATAGAGGTGCGTGAGCGCCCAAGCCGAAGCCGGCGGCGGCGAGTCCGGCGGCGCGACGGCGCGCCGAAAGAACGTCAATTCGAATCCGAACCGCCGTCCCTCAACGGTCGACAGGTGGCCGGTGTAGTACCACCATTCAGT
>FKKE01014027.1_pt1 | contig 11262 bp, 9 predicted proteins | sample 1106331 | NCBI WGS metagenome assembly FKKE01 (sample SAMEA3931202, study PRJEB13176) | freshwater metagenome | biome: Drinking water system; feature: drinking water; material: freshwater | place: China | collected 2013-02-06 | reverse complement strand
CCCGCTTCGGCGTCAGCCGCTCGACGCTCCGCGCAGTGCTCGACGTCCTCGAGACGGCGGGGGCCGTGCACCGCGTGCGCGGCCGATCTGGGGGGATCTTCGTCTCGCGGCGGCGTGTCGAGCGCGACCTGAGCAGCCTCACGGGGTTGCCCGCCTACCTCCGGCGGCAGGGCTTCCAGTCCGGTGCGAGGGTGCTCTCGACGGCGACACGACCGGCCGACGCCGACACGGCCGCGGCGCTCGACCTCGACGACGCCGACCTCGTCCTCGAGGTCGTTCGCGTTCGGCTCGCCGACGGACAGCCCGTCTCCCTCGAGCGGGCGTCGTTCCCGGCCGAAAGCTTCCCCGGGCTGCTGGATCGCTCGCTCTCCGGCTCTCTCTACGAGGTGCTGGAGACGGAGTACGGGCTGCGCGCGGGCGAGGCCGAGGAGCGGATGGAGGTCGTGAGCGCGACGGCCTCCGACGCACGAACGCTCGAGGTGCGCCCCGGCACTCCGCTCATCTCCATCGTGCGTACCGCCTGGACGCAGGACGGCCGGCCGTTCGAGCACTCGCGCGACCTCTTTCTCGCCGATCGCGTCCGCATCGTCGCACGCGTCCGCGGTCGGGACGCAGCCATGCTCGGCACCGCGGTGGAGGTTCTACAGGGCAGTCGGTGAGATACTCGCGCAGGACGTGGCCGAGCACCTGATCACCCGCGATGCGCCGACCCATCGGCGCTGGGACGTCGACAACGAGCCCGTTCTCTCGGTGCAGCCCGGCGACGTGGTGGTCGTCGAGACGGACGACTTCGCGGGTGGGCAGATCCGCCGTGACTCGACCTCCGAGGACGTTCGCGAGCTCGACTTCGACGCGATCTACCCGCTCGCCGGTCCCATCTACGTGGACGGCGCGCAGCCAGGCGATGTGCTCGCGATCGAGTTTCTCGAGTTCGAGCTTCCGGAGTGGGGCTGGGCGCTCATCCTCCCCGAGTTCGGCCTGCTCCCGCCCGGCGAGCTCGACGACCCCTACCTGAAGATCTTCGACCTCACGCAGGGCGACTGGACGGACTTCGCGCCCGGCGTCCGCATCCCGCTCGAGCCGTTCTGCGGCACCGTCGGCGTTCCCGGGCCCGGCATGCACGACGTCCCCGTTCCGCCGCCGCACGCGGGGGGTGGCAACATCGACCTCCGGCACATCACGAAGGGGACGACGCTTCTCCTCCCGGTCGGAACACCGGGCGCGCTGCTCTCCCTCGGCGACGCACACGCAGCTCAGGGCGACGGCGAAGTCTGCGTGTCGGGTCTCGAATGCCGGATGCGCACGACGATTCGCGTCTCGGTCGAGCGCGGTGCGTCCCTCGGCTCGCCTGCGCTGCGCCGTCCACCCGGCTCGTTGACGCCACGCGTCGACGCGGGCGGCTGGTTCGCGACGACCGGCGTCGAGACCGACCTCATGGAGGCGGCGCGCCAGGCCGTGCGCGCCATGATCGAGCACCTCGGCCGTGAGCGCGGGCTCGCACCCCGGGACGCGTACATGCTGTGCTCGCTCGCGGCCGACCTGAAGATCACAGAGGTCGTCGACGCGCCGAACTGGATTGTCGGGTGCTTCCTCCCCGACGCAGTGTTCAGCGAATAGGGCTGGACTTTCCGTCGGAGATGCGAGAGGATCGCGCCCTCGTTCGCGCGGCTTCGTCGCGACACGGGTAGGCAACGGTCAACCGGCTCCGGAGGTGGAAATGACGAGTGTCTCGGAAGGTCCGCACATGAGGCACGAAGGGACCGTGACGTCGATCGACATCGCCGATCGCGATGACGTCGAGAAGCTCAAGCCGAACGCCATCGGGCTCGTGTCGGTGCTCTTCCTCTGCATCACCGGCTCGGCCCCTCTGGCCGTCTTCATGTTCAACTTCCCGTTCGTCGTGGGAGCGGGGAACGAGCAGTACGCACCCGCGGCGTTCTTCTTCGCGACGATCGTCCTCACCATCTTCTCGGTCGCGTACGTCCAGATGGCACGCAAGCTGCGTGCCGCCGGCGGCATGTTCACGTACGTGAGCCACGGGCTGGGGCGGACGCTCGGGATCATGTCGGGCTTCTCGCTCGCAGCGGCGTACACGCTGTTCGGCGCGTCGCTCATCGGCGGCTTTGCGGCGTTCGCCCAGTCGAAGGTGGCCTCGGTCTTCGACGCCGATCCGATCAACTGGTTCTGGTACGCGCTGATCGGGATCATCGGGATCGCCCTGCTGGGCTACTTCGACATCCCCATCTCCGCGAAGATTCTCGGGGTCGCGCTGCTCCTCGAGCTCGCGATCATCGGCATCTTCACTGTCGGCGTCTTCGCCCAGGGTGGAAACGACGGCATCTCGATCGAGCCGGTGCTGCCGTGGAACGCCTTCCAGGGCATCGCCTTCGGGCTCGGCATCTTCATCGCCTTCTGGTCCTGGGTGGGATTCGAAGCAGCGCCGAACTACGCCGAGGAGTCGAAGGATCCGCACAGGATCATCCCGATCGCGGTCTACGCCTCCTGCATCTTCGTCGGAGTGCTGTACACGCTCGCCGCGTGGGCATCGGTCAGCTCGTACGGCCCCGCGAACGAGGCGTTCGATGCCTTGACGGCGGGGACCACGACGGTCTTCGGCGGCGAGATCGCCATCGACTACCTCAACTTCAACGTCGTGCCGGCGGAGCAGCTCATCGGCTCCTGGCTCGGGAACGGGATGGAGATCTTCATCATCACCGGTGCCTTCGCCTGTGCCGCGGCTCTGAACAATGCGGGTCTGCGCTACACGTACGCGCTTGGCCGCGAGGGCCTGCTGCCGAGGGCGCTCGGCAAGACCCACCCGAAGCACAAGACCCCGCATATCGCGGTGCTGACGCAGGCCGTGATCGCGCTCGCGATCATCGCGGCGTTCAGGTTCGGGGCCGACCGCACTGCTCTCGACGTCTACTACTGGATCGCCGTGCAAGGCGTCATCTGGATCATCCTCGTCCAGGCGCTGACGGCACTCGCGGTGTGGGCGTACTTCCGCAACCAGCCGGCGAGCGAACGGCACTGGTGGAAGACGACGGTCGCACCCTGGATCGCGTTCCTCGCCCAGGTGCTCGTGCTCTACCTCTGTTACAAGTACCTGAGCTCGCTCGCCGCGGGCGACGTGCTCTACGTGAAGGAGCTCGGCCAGATCGGGAACTGGGCCGGCTTCGAGATCGACATCACCTGGCTCGGCATCATCGGCGTCGCCGTGCCGGTCGCCGCGCTGGCCTATGCCCTCTACCTGCGTGCTGCGAACCCCGCCAAGTACGAGACGGCGGGACGCTTCATCAACGAGGGCGACATCTAGAAAGAGGTGTGCTCGGAGGGGGCGCTAGCGCGCCCCCTCCGCTGCGTCGAGCGCGTAGCGCAGCTGCGCGTCGAGCGGCTCGTCCTGCACGAGAACGCGGTCGAGCGCCGCCGTGCCGATCGTGAACGCCCACACGCCGCGGCTCTCGAGCGCCTGGATACGACCCGCCGAGTCGACCGAGCCGGCCGCGATGACCGGCAGTGACGTCGCGGAGACGACGGCCTCGACGAGCGCATCGACGTCTCCGTCGTACCGGTACGCGAGGAGGTTCACGCCGTCGACGCCGAGCGCCTCGACGCGCCGCGCGTCCTCGGCGATCTCCGCGATCGTGCCGCGCAGCAGGCACGGGTGCCCGACGATGCGACCCACGTACGGGAGGAACTTGATCCCCGTCCCGGCGATGATCTCCTGCACGGGCTCGACGAGCGTGCCGCCGATGAGGTAGTCCGGGCCGATCTCGACGGCCGCGCGTGCCGAAGCGAGCGTCGCCTCCTCCGTCTCCGACACGACCTCGAGGTATGTCGAATGGCCGTTCGCCCGGATGTCCGCCATGAGCCCGCGGAGCTCGTCGAGCGGGAGCCCGACGTCCTTGCAGCCGACGTGACGGACGCCGGTGCCGGCGATCGACGCGTACACCTCCCGTGCGTCGGCGAGCGTCTCGTCGTTCCGCGTGAGCATGAAGATGAACTCGATCACCTGTCCTCCAAGTTGTCAGACAACTTCGCTACTGTAACGCTCTCACTCGGCGAGCGCGACGAGGAGGACGAGACATGAAGGCGGCGATCTGGGACGGGCCTGGCGAGATGTCGATCGGCGAGGTCGCCGACGCTTCGTGCCCTCCGGACGGAGCTCTCCTCCGCGTCACCGCCTGCGGCATCTGTGGGACCGACGTGCGCTCGTTCTACAACGGCGACCGTCGGATCTCGCCGCCCTGGGTGCTCGGGCACGAGATCAGCGGTGAGCTGATCGAGATCGGCCCCGAGGCGGCCGGCGAGGTCGCGCGCGCGGGCCTCTCGCTCGGCGATCGGGTCCACTGCATCTCGACGCTCTGGTGCGGGACGTGTCGCCTCTGCCGCTCGGGCAACGAGCACATCTGCTCGAACGGGGAGCTCATGGGCTTCGACCACCAGGGCGCGTATGCCGAGCTCGTCGCCATCCCCTCGATCGCGCTGAAGAACCTCTTCCGCATACCCGACGGCCTCTCCGACGTCCACGCGACGTTCGCCGACCCACTCTCGGACGCGATCTGTGGCCACAAGGACATCGCCGTGTCGCTCGACGACACGGTCGTCGTCATCGGGGCCGGGCCTGTCGGAACCGCCCACGCGGCCATCGCGCGCCTCGAGGGAGCCGGGCACGTGCTCATGCTCGAGACTGCCGCGAACCGGCTGGAGCTGGCACGCGAGATACTCGGGGACGAGCGCCTCTCCTACGTCGACACGTCGGATGCAGACGCTGTCGCAGCGGTGCGAGCCGCCACGGAGATCGGCGCGGATGTCGTGATCGTCGCGTGCTCGAGCGACGTGGCGCAGGAGCAGGCGATGGAGATGGCGGCGCCGCGCGGACGCGTGCTCTTCTTCGGCGGGCTGCCGAAGGGGACGACGCACATGCGGTTTCCGTCGAACATCCTCCACTACCTCGAAGTGCAGGTTCACGGCTCGTACGCCTCCCGGCATCGCGACCAGGTGCTCGCCCTCGACATGCTTGCGGACGACGTGGGCGGCCTTCGCAGGATCGTCTCGGATGTGATCGGGCTCGAGGAGGCGCCGGAGGCCTTCGCGCGCATTCGCGCAGGCGAGGCGCTCAAGGTCGTCGTCCAGCCGTGAGCTCGGCCCAGCGCCGGCCGGTCAGCGCGTCGGTCGTACGGACGCTTCGGGAGCGCATCGTCGCGGACGGGCTCCAGCCGGGCGATCGCCTGCCGAGCGAGCCCGAGCTCGCACGCCTCCTCGGGGTGTCGCGGCCGTCGCTCCGAGAAGGCATCGCGCTGCTCGAAGAGGAGGGGATCGTCCGGCGACTCCGCGGGTCGGGGACCTACGTCTCGCACCAGCCGGCCGTCCGGAACGATCTCGGCCGCAACTTCTCCGTGACCGCGATGATCGCCGCGATGGGCCTCACGCCGGGCGGTCTCGACGAGACGTGTGTCGAGGAGGCGCCGCCGCCGCACGTGGCAGCGGCGCTCGGCGTGCATCCCGACGAGCCGGTGAGCGTGCTGCGGCGCGTGCGCACGGCGGACGGTCGTCGCGTCGTCGACTCGACCGACTGGTGCCGGACGGACGTTCTCACGGTGGACATGCTCCGGACGCTCGGCTCGAGCTCTGTCTACGCGGCTCTCGCCGAGCGCGGCTACCCCGTGCACCACGGTGTGGCCACCCTGGCTCCCGCAACGGCATCGCCCGACGTCGCGGCTCGTCTCGGTGTCAGCAAGGGGGCGCTCCTGCTGACGGTCTTCCAGCTCGATCACGGCGAGGACGGCAACGTCGTCCTCGTCTCGCTGGAGCATCACCTCGCCGACGCGTTCGAGATCACGGTCCTTCGCCGTGGGCCCATGGACGATGCCGAGGACGCGCTGTGACCGGCGAGCTCGTCGTCGGCGTGGACGTCGGATCGCAGGGCACGTGCGCGCAGGCGCTGACGCCCGGCGGCGAGCATGTCGCGACCGCGTACGTCGCCCACACGCTGTCGTACCCGCGGCCCGGGTGGGCCGAGCAGGATGCACGCGAGTGGCTGGGCGCGGTTGCGAGCGCCCTCGCGCAGGTCCGTCAGCAGGTCGGCGCCGGCGCGGTCCGCGCCGTCTCGTTCGGGTCGCAGCTCGACGGCCTCGTGGCGACCGACGAAGCGGGGGAGCCGGTTCATCCGGCGCTCATCTGGATGGATCGGCGGGCGGTGCAGGAGTGCGAGGAGGTGGCCCGACGGATCGCGCCCGAACGTCTCCGCGAGGTGACGGGCTGCAATCTCGACCCCGGGCACGTGGCGGCGAAGATCGCCTGGCTCCGCACGCACCATCCCGATCGGCATGCCGCTGCGCGGTGGTTCCTGCTACCGGGCTCCTTCGTCGCCTGGCGCGCATCGGGCGAGCTCGCCGTCGACCCGTCGAACGCCTCCTCGTCCATGCTCCTCGACCTGACGAGCGGCGACTGGTCCACGGAGGTCGGCGCCGCGTTCGGGGTCGATCGGGAGGCGCTTGCAGAGGTCCGTTCCGCACACACGCTCCTCGGCCCGATCGCGGGCTGGCTGCGGGATGCCACGGGGCTCCACGCCGACACGCAGGTCGTGCTCGGCTGCGGCGACGAGATGGCCGCGACGCTCGGCGCGGGGGTCGTCGAGCCGGGGGTCGTGTGCGACGTGATGGGCACTGCCGAGCCCGTGTGTGCGGTCGCGCCGGGGCGCCTGCTCGACGCCGAGGGCGTCACGGAGCTCCATCCTCACGCGGTTCCCGGCGGCTGGCTGCTCGAGAATCCCGGCTGGCTGTCCGGCGGCGCCTATCGCTGGTTCCGGGACGAGCTCGGCTCGCCGGAGACGGCCACGGCCCAAGCGACGGGGGCGGACGTCTACGAGCTCTTGAACGCGCTCGCGGACGGAGTGCCCGCCGGCGCGGAGGGTGTCCTGTGGGTTCCCGCGCTCGCGGGTGCCACAGCGCCCGAATGGAATGCAGACGCGCGGGCAGGCTGGTTCGGGCTCACGGCAGCCCACAGTCGCGCACACCTCGCGCGGGCTCTGCTCGAGGGCAACGCCTTCGCGCTCCGCGACGTTCTCGAAGCGATCCGGTCCACCGGGCTCGAGCCGAGCGAGATCGTCTGCGTCGCAGGCGGCGCGCGTGGCGACTTGCTGCGCCAGGTCCGCGCCGACGTCACGGGCCTTCCCGTCACGCGCCCCGAGGACGTCGAGACGACTGCGCGGGGGGCCGCCATGCTCGCAGCGGCCGGCGTCGGTCTCCACGAGAGCGTGCCGGCTGCCGCTGCCGCGATGGCGAGCCCGCGGTCGGAGCCTCTGCTTCCGCGTGCTGCGTGCGCCGAGGTCTACGACGAGCTCTACGAGCGACACCGCGCGCTCTATGCGGCGCTCCGACCGCTGTTCAGCTCGTTCGCCCGCTTGACTGTCTAGGCGTCGAGCACGCGCAGGAGCGCGTCCACGACCTGCGGGTCGAACTGCGTCCCCGATGCCTCGACGAGCCGCCGACGCGCCTCGTCGACGCCGAGCGACCGGCGGTACGGCCGATCCGTGGTCATGGCGTGGTACGCGTCGCAGGCGAGGACGATGCGCGACTCGAGCGGGATCTGCTCGCCGGAGACCCCTTCGGGATAGCCGGTCCCGTCGTAGTGCTCGTGCGCGCAGCGCACGATGTGCCGCACCTCGCCGAGCTGCTCGATCGGGGCGAGGATGCGCTCGCCGACGACGGGATGCGTCTCGACGAGTGCGCGCTCCTCGGGCGTGAGCGGCCCGGCCTTGGAGAGGATCCGCGGCGGGATGCCGATCTTCCCGATGTCGTGGAAGAGCGCACCGAGCTCGAGCAGCTTCAACGCGTCTGCGTCGAGGCCGAGATCCTCTCCGACCTTGAGCGCGAGGTCTGTTATCCAGCGCGCGTGCGAGGACGTGTACTCGTCGTTGGCCTCGAGTGCATTTGCGAGCGCCTCGACCGTCGAGAGGAACGTGCGCTCGAGCGACTCGTAGCTGGCGGCGGTCTGCAGCGCGAGCCGCGTCTGGCGGGCGAGGCTCGCGAGCAGGTCGAGCTCGCGGTCGTCGTACGGGCCCTTGTGCCCGATGGCCGCGGCGACGACGCCCCAGCGGCCGTCGACGGTGAACGGTGCGATCGCGAACCGGCCGTCGGTGCCGTCGGGAACGCGCGCGATGGCCGCGTAGTCCTCGGGTGCGACCGTGTACGGCTCGGTTCGCTCGAGCCACGGCGCGAGCTGCTCGGCGGGGATCCGGATCGTGCGGTCGTCGTCCGGGAGGCCGGCGAGTCGCTCGAGCGCCCCGTCCTCGATGCTCTGCAGCCAGACCGACGTGCTCGGGCTCAGGAGGATCCTCGCCGCCCCGACCACGGCGCGCTCGGCGACGTCGACCGTCCCCGTCGCCTCGGCGACGTCGCGGGAGAGCTCGAGCAATGCCTTGGCGCTCTCCGCCTCGCGTCGTTGCGCCTCGTAGAGCCGCGCGTTCTCGAGCGCGACCGAGGCGTGGCCGGCCATCACCTCGAGGAGTCGCAGATCGTCTGCGTCGAACTGGTCGAGCCCGAGCTTCGAGATGACGATGACGCCCGTGACGCGCGGCCCGTACTTCAGCGGTACCGCCAGCAGCGACTCCTCGATCTCGGCCGTTCCCTCGATCTGCTCGCCGAGCTCGTGGTTCGCGGCGTCGCCCACGAGGAGTGCTGTGCCGGTCTCCGCCACGCGCCCGGTGATCCCACGGCCGAGCTTCGTGGGCAGGAGCTTTGCGGCGTCGTCCGGCGTCGCGCCGGTGAGCTCGCCCCGAAACGCGACCGGCAGGAGGTCGTCCTCGTCGCGGAGGAACACGCGGCAGTTGTGGTAGTCGATCAGGAGCCGGAGCTCGTCGGAGATCGTCAGGCCGATCTGCTGCACGTCGTTGAGGCGCGAGAGCTTGCCGGAGAGGCTCTGGAGCATCTTCAGGTGGGCGATCGAGCGCACGTCGTCGCGCCGCACCTCGTCTTCCGACGGGCGCTCGCGTGCACTCTCGTCGAACGGGACGATGAGGCCTTTGCCGCGCGTCTTCGCGGTCATCATCGCCACCTCGGCGCATGCCACGAGCTCGCGCGGGTTCGCGGCGTTCTCGGGCCCGAGGGCGACACCCGTGGAGACCGTGAGCCGGCCGACGGCGTCCGCTTCGAGCTTCGCGAGCTGCTCGCCGATGCGCTCGGCGAGCGTCGTCGCGCTGGGGAGATCGCCCGACGGCATGATCACCGCGAACTCCTCGCCGCCGACGCGGCAGACGATGTCGCTCGTCCGCACGGTCGCGCGGAGCACGTCCGCGACCTGATGGAGGAGCTGGTCTCCGACGCCGTGCCCGTACACGTCGTTGACCTTCTTGAAGTCGTCGAGGTCGAGCATGACCACGGCGACCGTGTCGTGAGCAGCCGACGCCTGGAGCAGTGCCTGCCGGAGCCGGTCGTGGAACGCACGGTGGTTGTAGAGGCCCGTGAGCGCGTCCGTCTCCGCCTGGTGCTCGAGCCGCGCCCGGATGTGGGCGTTGTCGATCGCGAGCGCCGCGGCGTCGCCGAAGCGCTTCGCGAGCAGGAACTCCTCGTCCGAGAACGCGGCGTCCTCGCCGACGCGGTAGATGTTGAGCGTCCCCTTGAGGCGGCCGCGCGCGATGAGCGGCACGGCGATGAGCGCCTCTGGCTCGATCGGCGTTCCCGGCACGAATCGGACGCGCGGATCGAGGTGCGCCTGGTTCGCGAGGACGGCCTCGCGATGCGTCACCGCCCACCCTGTGATGCCCTCGTCGAACGAGAACGTCTCGCTCATCACCTCGTCGGCCCACTCGCTGCGCGCGAGCACCGGCGTCAGCTCGCGCTGGCTCTCGTCCGCCTCGTAGATGTGCACGTCCTCGTAGGGGATGAGCTCGGCGAGCGTGTCGGCGATGCGCTCGAGCAGCGCGTCGAGGCTCTGCTCTGAGAGCACGTCATGGAAGATCTCGGCCAGCCTCCGATACGGCTCGGTTGCGCCGGCCGAGACGAGGCTCATCTGGTGCCGAGGGGTCGGCTCGATGGGAGCAGGGTCGGACATGCCGCCTTCGGTCTCATCGGACGTCGCCGGGGCGGGCTTGAGATTCGCTCTGCGAAGATCCCCCGGCCATGCAAGCCCCCGATGCCCGCCGCGCGCTGCTCTCACGGCTGATCGACCACGCCCCGATGTTTCCGCCCGCGTCGCTGCCCTGGGGGGCGGCGCTCGCCGAGGATCGGCGGGCAGTCGCGAGTCCGCACGCCTTCGTGCTCGGGCGGCTCGTCTGGCCGGCGTCCGCGTCCGACTCGCTGCCCGGCGGACGAGCGGTCAGCCTCGTGCTCGACGCGGATCTCGCCGGCGCCCCTCCCGAGGCCGTCGAGGCGCGGTACCGCGACGACCTCGACGAGCTGGCTGTGCTCGCGGACGAGGTTTACGTCGAGGTCATGCTCGACGAGGCGCTCGAATCCCGGCTCGACTCGCTTGCCGCGCACGCGCTTCGGGCCAAGGTGCGCTGCGGTGGGGCGGAGGTACCGGACGCGTCGGACCTTGCGCGCTTCGTGCGTGGCTGTCGTGATCGCGAGCTTGTCTTCAAGGCGACCGCCGGGCTGCACCATGCGGTGCGCACGAACGGCGGGCATGGGTTCTTCAACCTCCTCGCGGCCGCCGTCTTCGAGGGCGACGAGGAGGAGGCGCTCGCCGAGCGCGGGGCCTCCGCGTTTGCGCTGACCGACACCGCGTTCTCCTGGCGCGACCGCTCTGCTCCGGCAGACGAGCTCCGGCGAGTGCGCAGAGAGCTCTTCCATTCGATCGGGAGCTGCAGCTTCTTCGAGCCGGTCGAGGAGCTCGAGGGGCTCGGGATGCTGCCCCGGTGAAGGGTGCCGTCGGCTTCGGGGTGTTCTCGGTCGGTGCTGACGCGCCGCGGGTCGGGTTCCGGGCTGGCGACGCGATCCTCGATCTCGCGGCAGCCGGTCTCGGCGCGGTGTTCGAGGAGGCGTCCCTCAATCGGTTCCTCGCTCTCGGACGCTCGGCGTGGGAGGACACGTTGGCGCGTGTCGACGAGCTCGTGACCGGCGGCGCGGAGCTCCTGTCAATCGAGCACGCGGTGTCGTACCTCCCGTTCGAGGTCGCCGACTACGTCGACTTCTACTCCTCGCTCGAGCATGCGACGAACCTCGGTCGCTTGTTCCGGCCAGACTCGGAGCCGCTCCTCCCGAACTGGCGTCACCTCCCGGTGGGCTACCACGGCCGCGCGGGGACGGTGGTCGTGAGCGG
>FKKE01005850.1_pt1 | contig 11272 bp, 6 predicted proteins | sample 1106331 | NCBI WGS metagenome assembly FKKE01 (sample SAMEA3931202, study PRJEB13176) | freshwater metagenome | biome: Drinking water system; feature: drinking water; material: freshwater | place: China | collected 2013-02-06 | reverse complement strand
TATCCTGGTTTATGTATTGCGACTGGAATGTTGATGGATTAAAATAAAAGAAGATAACATCCTTTACATTACGGATAAAGCCGGTTACCCTTCCCATGAATTTATTATCAGTTGAAAAATATTGAATACCGGCTTCAGCGGTAATGGCGGATTCAGGCTTCAATGATCTATTTCCAAATTCAGAAAACAATTGGTAAAGTGAAGGTGTACGATAGCCAGATGAAAGATTAGCAAATAACTTATACTTTTTATTCAACAGGTAAGATGGATTGATATTAAAAACATAATTGCTTCCATATTCGGAATGAATATTCAAACGATTTCCCAATTCAAGATTAAATCCTGATTTGTCACGTATATTCAAGGCAGCATATAATCCAACCTGGTTTTGATCCAGGCTATCCGAAGAATAGTTTGTTGAATACGGCCCAAAGAAACCCAAAGAATAATATCCCTGGTCTGTGTTTGAAGTTCTGAAATCTGCTCCACCCGTAAATTTTGAAGAAGATCTTCCAAGTGGAAATGTTACATAGGCATCAATAAAATGCTCTTCGCCTTCATATGAACCTCTTGAATAAGTATCAAACCCATTCCTGCTTTTTACTGAATCATCAATATACAACCTGTTAATGTGATTAAAATTGTAAAGAACATCCAGTTTTGTTTTCCCAAATGAAAATTCATTTCGTATTCCTGCCTGGTAACTTTTTTGAGAGTAAGTATAATCAAGCTCATCCACAAAAGCTCCCTGGTCTATATCGCCTTCAATTTTATTAAAACGGAAATAGGGCTGTAGCAACACATTTTTTGCAACATGTAAGCCCAGTCCTGCCTGTAAATTATTTTGCCGGAAACCATCTCTATCTCCCGTGTTGCTTATTGTTTCATTAATTCCTTTGGTATCATGAAATGAATACGAAAGATTGTAATCTATCATTCCTGTTTTTCCATTTAACCCGGCATTTGCCCTCACATTTTCATTGCTACCATAAATGGCCATTGCATTTGCAGAAAATGTTTTTACCGGCGATCTCTTTGTAATGATATTTATTACACCTGCCATCGCATCGCTTCCATATAAAGTGGATTGACTACCTTTTAAAATTTCAATCCGTTCTATCTGATCAATGGAAAGATTCCGTATGTCAAAGTTGCTGCCGATACCGCTGGGATCATATACAGGCACCCCATCAATCGTTACTAAAGTGTAAGCAATAGCCGCCCCACGCAGGTACACACTTTTATCTTTTCCCGTATTTGTGTTCGCTCCGCCAATATAAATACCGGCTTGTTCTATTAAAATTTGAGACAGATCTTTTCCGCCACTTCGTTCCAATTGTTGTTTGGTAATTACAGTAACTACTTTACCCGTCAGTGAAGTTTTGTTGGGATACTTGTTTGCTGAGATCACTACTTCATCAAGTAATGTGGTGTCTTCCCGGAGTGCCGGGACAAATTGTGCATGTAGCTGGCTGCCGATCATTAATGCAGCCACGATCAAAAATTTTCTCATAAAAGAGTTTTTTGTTGTGACTGCTTCCGAAAAAAGTTAGAAATATAAAAGCCCTCCGGCCATTACATCTCTTGCCTTTCACCCGAAAGCAAAAAAATTGTTGATGATCTGGCAGGTCTTCTGGCTTGGCTATCGCTGAACACCTTCCCGCTGATGAACAAATGTTCAATCAACAGTGGTATGAAGATTCAGCAGGTCAATGGTCAATAATAATTCACCATTCACCACCTTACAGCTACGGGGATAGCGTCAGATTTTAACTGACTTCCCTTTTAATCTATTTGATTTTTTATTTACCGCTCAGCAGTGCTACTATTAAGCTTTTGTTGCGTCGTCCGCAGGACTCTGTGAGCACTCTTGTACAAAAATGCCAAAGGCATCCTTTTGGAACAATTCTATTGAGCTTTTATCTCTTACGGATTTTCCCGATTCACACAGAAGCGAATCTGTGAAAATCTGTGAGAGATATTTTTAGTAAACTAATCAATTAAAGAACCAAATCGGTGCAAATGTAGGTAGAGTAAGATTGAAAACAGGAATAATTTTCAACAGCTATTTAAAATTGAAATGTAAACTTATGCCACCTGCAAAATTGTATGGTGCTGCTGCATTATAATACCGGCCACCAAATGCATTGATATCATTTCCCAAACTATATTTTTTGTCAAGTATATTATCAGCCGCAATAAAAAGTTCCAGCAGAACTTTTGGATGCAGATTTTTTTTCCAACCCACTCTTGTTCCCAGCAAGGTAGCAGGCGAAGCAGTTTCCGTGTTCGCATCATTCAAAGGAACAGAGCCAATATGGTAAACATGTACATTCAGATAAAGACCAATCTTTAAATCTGTATCCATACCCGCTGCAATTACAGCAGGGGGTACACTGGGCAGCTTTTTTCCGGAATAATCTGTGGTAAGCTGTTTAAACTCTTTATAAGAAAAATCATTATTCGTTACACTGGTCCATATCTTAAGATTCCTGAATTGCTTTCCGGAACGGTTTATCATCTGCCATGCTAAATAGGTTTCAATTCCAAACTGTTTTGTTTTACCTGCATTTACAAAATAATCTGCACCGGAGGCATCTCTTCTTTGTACAATTGTATTTTTTAACCCAAAGCGAAAGATATTCAGGTCAAAATATAATTGTTTTAAAAAAGTTCCCCGTGTACCTACCTCATAGTTTATTCCATCTTCAGGATCCAGGCCTGTTTGAATGATGCCGCTTGAGGGTAAAAGATCAGCCGTTGTTGGCGGAGAAAACCCTCTCGCCACACTTGCATACGCAGAAATATTCTTGCCAAGTTGTTTCAACAGCGCTACTCTTGGGGCTACTTCATTATTGTATTTTTTATTTTGTTCAATAACAGGTGATGTTGATAAACGGGTGATGGTGATATTTTGCCCATTAATACTTGCGCCTGCTGTTATGAACCAGCCCGAGGGCAGTTCCAATGTAGCTTGTGCAAAGGCAAAGAATACTTTGTTATTGATCTCATCATCGGTTTGCAAAGTATCCGGGTTCCCGTTTTTGTTTGAATAAATTCTTACAGAAGAAATTCCTTGCTGAAATTCTACACCCGTTACAATATTCAGTTTTGTTTGATCATTAAATTTTTTATTGAACGTAAAAAATGAACGGCCACCGGTATGCGGTTCACTGGTTCGGCCATAATTGCGAATTGTTGGATTCAGTAACCGGGTTGCTGCTCCATAAAAAGAAGTGGTATTTTGCCAATACTCAGAAAACTTTTGATTAAAACTTATACCGGCTAAAAATATTTTTTGATAGATAGCGGCTTTATTTTCTGCCGCACCCGGGGTTTGTCCTACTCTTGGTCTTGCCGCCTTTGGATTTGTATTGTATTCTGTACCTGTCAATGCTCCGGGGGTTTGATAAAACAGGTTGCCCCAAAGGAAATGTGTTGTTATTTTTCCTTTATCAGAAAGATTGGCGTTAAGATCCCATGTAAAAACTTTTCGGTCAAGTTCTGAGTGATCACGGTAACCATTTGAAGATAGCTGCAGGTAATTGATCGTATTTTGAAATGCATCAGTACCCAGCCGCAAATTTGTATTCAGGTTATTTAAACCAAAGCTACCTGCACTATAATCAAATGAAAGACCCGAATGCCAGGGGGATGGATTTGTTTTTAACAGTAAAACTCCACCGGTACCGGCACCATACAAACTGCTTCCCGGTCCTTTGATCACTTCCAGTGATTGAATATTGTAAAACCCAAGTTGGTTTAAATAGGTATTGCCGCCGGGATCGGTGTAAGGAATATCATTGTAATATGTTTTTACATTTCTTACACCAAATGGCGAACGCAATGAGCTGCCACGGATATTCAAACGATAACTACCCGGCGAACGTTCTTCCATTCGTATACCCGGGTTTGTATTTAATGCCGGTAAAATACTTGTATTGGTAAATCGTACAAGTTGTGGTTTACTAACTACTGCAACCGGCGCAGCCACCTGCATCAGCTTTCTGTTCTGTTCATATGCTTTTACGCTTACTTCCTGTAAGGTTTGTATAGAGTCGGGAGTTGTTTGCTGGGCAAGCAAAAAATTCATTTGCCCTGTAGCAAATATGATTATAATAAGATGTCTCATAAAATCGGGAGAGTAAAGTTAATCGCATTATTCTTTATCTTCCCTGCATGAAGTCAAATAAACTGAATCTTTTTTCATTGACGATGATCGTAATTGGGTTAGTGATCGGCATGGGGATATTCAGAACATCAAAAGATGCAGCCCAGGCTGCACTAACTCCCACACTTTTTTTTGCTGCCTGGATCGTAGGTGGGCTTGTAGCTTTTTGCGGCGCATTGACCTATGCAGAAATAGGGAGTCGCTACCCGGTTACAGGAGGCTATTACAAGATCTTTTCTTATGCTTATCATCCCTCTATAGCATTTGCGATCAATTGTATCATTTTGATCTCAAATGCGGCTTCATTATCCGGTGTGGCACTTATCGGGAGTGAGTATATCAGCCCTCTTATTTTTGGCAGTGGCGCATCTGATTTTGTAAAGGCCCTGATCGCCATGTCAGCTATCATTATTTTTTATGCAGTCAATTTGATGGGTTTAAGAATGAGTTCACGAACCCAAAATGTTTTAATGATCATAAAGATCGGGATGTTGGTAGTGCTTATCGCTTCTTTATTTTTTCCCGGCTTATATAATAATGCTCCATATGAAACTGTTGATTTAAATACAGTAGATAACGGGGCCATACTTTTATCATTTGGCGTAGCCTTAAAAGCCACATCATTTACTTATGGCGGTTATCAGCAAACGATCAATTTTGGCAATGAAATAGAAAACCCAAAGAAGAATATTCCAAGAGGGATCTTTATTGGTATTTTGGTGATCGTAACGCTTTACCTGTTGGCAAGCTATGCCTATTTCAGAGTGATCGGGTTTGATGAATTAAAAAACCCTGCGCCCAACTCACCGGGTATTGCCGCTATCATTGCTGAAAAAATGTTTGGCGAAACAGGGAAAATTGCTGCTTCAGGGTTATTGTTTATCGCTGTACTTGCTTATGTTAATGTTCTTTTACTTAGCAATCCACGGGTAATGTTTGCAATGAGTGAAGACGGAATACTGCCTGCCTCTTTTAAAAGAAAAGACGAAAAAAAGGATGTACTTACTGTAAGTCTTACGGTTTTTGCAGCTGTTTGTGTTATTGTCTTGTTTTTTGCAGACACATTCGATAAGATACTAAGCTTTACTATTTTTCTTGATTCCATTGGAATGGCAACATCAGCAGCAACGATATTTGTTTTGCGAAAACGAACAAAGCATTTGGATGGCACGGGCATCTATTCAATGAAGCTTTACCCCATACTTCCAATAATTTTTATACTTACTTATTTATTTGTTGGTACTGTGATTGCCATAAAAAATCCTGAATATGCAATAATAGGATTATCGGTGCTTGCCGGCTTCCTTATACTTTATTTTGTTGTGCAAAAGTTTAAGACAAAGAAATAAACATGCAAACAGTGGATAAAAATGACATTAGTTACATATTGAATGAACTGGGAGAAGAAAGGGAAAATTATTTCAATGCGATCTCACCGCCGATAGCACAGACAAGCAACTTTGCTTTTAAAACTGTTGCTGATCTTAGTAAAGCTTTTGAAGATGAGATGGGTGGCTATTTATATAGTCGCGGTTTAAATCCTACTGTTGAAATTCTCAGAAAAAAATTGGCAGCATTAGACGGAGCTGAAGACTGTCTTGTATTTAATAGTGGTGCAGCAGCAATTTTTGCCGGTGTTTTTGCGAATGTAAAATCTGGAGATCATATTGTTTCAGTAAAAGCTCCCTACACATGGGCACAAAGAATGTTTGATGTGATTCTTCCACGATTTGGAGTTAGTACAACTTATATTGACGGAACTAAAACCGGTAACTGGGAGCAGGCAACTAAAAAGAACACAACTTTGTATTATCTCGAATCACCCAACAGTTGGGATTTTGCATTGCAACCGATAAAAGAAGTTGCAGCATTGGCAAGATCAAAAGGAATTACAACTTTTATTGATAATAGCTATTGTACGCCGCTGTATCAAAAACCAATTGAAATGGGAATTGATATGGCCATGCAAACAGCCACAAAATATATAGGGGGGCATAGTGATACTTTGGGAGGAGTGTTAAGTGGCAGTTATGCGATGATGAAAAAGATCTTTGACAGCGAGTACTTGAACATCGGCAGCGGCATTCAGCCATTCAATGCCTGGTTGCTGAATCGTGGGTTAAGAACATTGCAGGTAAGGATTGATCGTATTACTAAAACTTCTTTTGAAGTTCTGAAATTCCTAAAGCAACATCCTAAGATCGAAAGAGTGATCTTTCCATTTGATGAGTCATTTCCTCAATATGAATTGGCAAAGCAACAGATGAAAGGTGCCTGTGGATTGATGACAATGGTTTTGAAAACTGGAAAGAGGGAGGAAATTGTCAGATTCTGCGAAGGCCTTCAGCATATTATTATGGCTGTAAGCTGGGGCGGACACGAAAGCCTGGTGATTCCAAAATGCTCAGGCATTCCCGTTTCAGACTTTGACGCTTCAAATCCGGAGCATAGATATATCCGGTTATATGTAGGTTTAGAGGATGCTGATTATTTGATAAAAGATTTGGAGCAAGCCTTGAAAAAGATCAGTTAGGATCAACACCCCGTTTGTCATAATTCAGTCATGAGAAATGGCATTTCTCCTATTTTTGCGCCATGCTTAAAACCGCCCTCACTACACTTTTTACAGTGCTGTTTATTATTGGAGTTTCAGCACAGGAAAAATGGAGTTTATTGAAATGTGTTCAGTATGCGACTGAAAATAATATTTCAATCAAGCAACAGGATCTGCAAGCAAGATTTTCTGAGCTCACATATAAGCAAGGGAAGCAATCACAATGGCCATCGCTTAATTTTAGTAACAGTTATAGTTTCCGGTTTGGTCGTGCAGAAAATCCATCAACAGGTATTTTGGAAGACAACAATATCTTCAATATCAATTTTGGTCTTCAAAGCCAGGTAGGTCTTTTTAACTGGTTCTCTAAAAGAAATTCAATTGAATCGGATAAGCTGGCTCATGAAGCCGATAAAGAGCTGGTGAAAAAAGTACAGGATGATATTTCATTGAATGTTGCTGTTGCATACCTGCAAATATTATTGGCAAAAGAACAAGTCAATCTTTCGGGAGTAAAGGTAAATTCAACAATTGAACAATTAAACAACACAAGAAAGAGGGTAGATGCGGGTGCACTACCTGAAATTAATGCAGCTGAACTGGAAGCCCAGCTTAGCCGGGATAGTTCTTTATTAATATCTGCTGAAGCAGGTGTTCAACAATTTCTGCTACAGATGAAAGCATTATTGAATCTTGATGCTGCTGTGGCATTTGATGTAGAAACACCACCGGTTGACAGAGTGCCGCTTGATCCCATTGCTGAACTTCAACCAGAAGCAGTGTATGCATTGGCATTGGCAAACCTTCCGCAGCAAAGAGTGATAGACCTTCGATTGCGTTCTGCAAAAAAAGCGGTTGATGCTGCCAAAGGGCAACTGTATCCCTCGGTTGGAGCATTTGCAAATCTTGGAACCAACTATGTCAGTTTCCAGGAAAAGCCGGTCTATAACCAGGTAATAACTGGTTATAACACCAACACTGGAATAAGAGCAAATGCAGGTGGCGGAGTTTATCTTCCCGTTGAAGTGCCAACTACTTCTCCCGGTAATACAGTTGTTGGATATTTCAGACCTGATAAATTTGGCCAGCAGATCAATAATAACTTTGGACAGGGAGTGGGCATTGGTATTTCTGTTCCAATTTTTAATGGTGGCGCTGCCCGTACAAATTGGGAAAGAACAAAATTACAGGTAAGGCAATGGGAGCTAACCAAAGACCAGGATAACCAAACATTAAAACAAAACATCTACAGGGCTTATAATGATGCTGTTTCATCATTGCAGAAATACAATGCTGATAAAAAAGCAGTGCAGACATCTGCAAGATCGTTGGAGTTTGCACAAAAAAGGTATGACCTGAACCTGCTCTCAACATTTGACCTGATCAACAGCCAGAATAATTATTTAAGAGCACAGATACAAGCATTGTATTCACAATACGATTATGTGTTTAAAATGAAATTGCTGGAATTTTATAAAGGACAAGGGATCAGGTTGTGAGTGCGGAGTCGGGAGTTCGGAGTTCTGTTGAATAGAATTGATGAAGTACAAGAGTGCGACGCAAGGAACGATGAATAGAATTAAAAAAGCTAAGTACATAAAATAAACTTTCTATAAAATGAGTAAAACTGTTAAATGGATATTGTTCGGCTTATTAGGCGTAGTGATACTACTGGTGATCGTAAAAATGGTTTCGGGGAATAAGGATACCGGTATAAAAGTAGCCGCAGAAAAAGTTACCCGCCGTACAATTACAGAAACCGTAAATGCAAGCGGAAAAGTATACCCAGAAGTAGAAGTGAAGATCAGCCCCGATATTTCGGGTGAAGTAGTAGAGTTGAATGTAGAGGAAGGGGATAGTGTGAAAAGAGGACAGATATTGGCAAGGATCTATGCGGATATCTATGCATTGCAACGTGATGAAGCAGCATCAAGGGTAAGTCAATCACAAGCGGTGGTGGCTAACAGCGAAGCCAGTCTTGAGGCATTACAGGCAACCCTTGAGCAGGCTAAGCAAACGTATGATCGCAACAAAAAATTGTATGACGATAAAGTGATATCTAAATCAGAATTTGAAGGGTATGAAACATCATACAGATCAGCGCAGGCAAATTATAATGCTGCAAAACAAAATATAAAAAGTTTGCAGGCAGGTGTACAGACTGCGCAAACAGGATTAAGCTCTGCCAATAAAAATCTTGGAAGAACTACACTTGTGGCACCCATGAATGGTGTGATCTCTTCTTTGTCAATTAAAAAAGGGGAAAGAGTGGCAGGTAATGCTTTTAGTTTGGGTACAGAAATGATGCGTGTTGCTGATATGAGCATATTGGAAGTAAGAGTTGATGTGGGTGAGAATGATGTGGTGAAAGTTCATTTGGGTGATAGCGCAGATGTAGAAGTAGATGCCTATAATAACAGGAAGTTCAAAGGTATCGTAACACAAATTGCCAGCAGTACCAGGGGAGCAGGAGGCGCAAATGCCCTGGCCAGTACCGATGTAACGCAGTATGAAGTAAAGATCAGGCTTGATAAAAATTCTTATGCAGACCTTATTGATCCTTCAAAACCAAAAAGTTTTCCTTTCCGTCCGGGTATGAATGCAAGAGCCGATATAAAAACAAAAAGAATAGAGAATGTGATGTCGGTTCCGATAAATGCGGTTGCCGCTAGAGTAAAAGGAAGTGATAAAACAGTGGCTGATAAAAAGAAGGAAGAGCAGAAAAAACAATCAACAGAAGGAAATACTGAAGAGAATGTTGCAGTTGATGAAAATGAATTGGAAGAAGTCGTCTTTGTTGTTCAGAAAGATGGTAAAGTGAAGAAGGTAAAAGTGACAACCGGTATACAGGACATCAATTACATTGAAATAAAAGGTGGCCTGGCAGAAGGTGATGAAGTAGTAACGGCTCCATTTAATTCGGTAAATAAAACACTGAAAGATGGAACAACTGTGAAAGTAGTGCCGAAAGAAAAGTTGTTTGAAGGAAATTAACGCTGATTGTCAGAATTAAATGATTAACTAAAAAACCTAAGAAGTCTCGTTTTATACGGGACTTTTCTTTTTTTGTCAACTGTATTAAAGACAAGTCATTTACTTAATTTTATTTGTGCTAAACAATTAATCAGTAAGATCATGGGTCAGGAACGTGGTTCTTTTGGAATTATCGGCAGTGGCAGTTGGGCTACTGCACTGGCAAAAATTCTTACGGACAATAACAATACAATTAACTGGCTGGTAAGAACCGATGCCATGTCTGAAGCAATTATTAAAAGAAAACATAATCCTCATTACCTGCATTCTGTTGTTTTTGATACTTCGTTGCTCAGGCTGCAAACCAATGTTTCAAAAGTTGTTGAAGGCTCAGACTATATAATTATTGCTACGCCATCTGCTTATGTTGCAGATACGTTGAAAAGTTTAACCAAAAAAGAATTTGAAGGAAAAAAGGTTATTTCTGCTGTAAAAGGTATCATTCCACAGGAAAATATTTTGCTAAATGATTATCTGCAAAAAGAGTTTGCTGTTGATCTGAAAGATTATTTCACCATCATGGGACCCTGTCATGCAGAGGAAGTAGCGGCGGAAAAATTATCTTATCTCACTTTCTCAGGTTCTGATGAACCCATGGCTGCGGAAATAGCTACGTATTTTAAAACAGATTATCTAAACACGGTTGTGAATGATGATGTATATGGTGTACAGTTTGCAGCGATCTTGAAAAACATTTATGCATTGGGCGCCGGTATTGCTCACGGTCTTGATTATGGCGATAATTTTTTAAGTGTACTGATCGCCAATAGTGCCGATGAAATGGCGGGCTTTCTTCGCAATGTAGGTATTCATAATATAGAAGTGGGAAAACATGAAGGCGAAGACCCGGTGACACATAAAAGAAGATCGAATTACGCCGCTTCAGTTTATCTCGGTGATCTGTTAGTTACATGTTATTCCTTATACAGCCGTAATAGAACTTTTGGGAATATGATCGGCAAAGGGTATTCGGTAAAAAATGCTCAACTTGAATTGAACATGGTAGCCGAAGGTTATAATGCTTCAAAAAGCATTTACATTATTAATAAGAATGTAAAATCAGAAATGCCGATAGCAGAAACTATTTATAAGATCTTATGGGAACAACTTTCACCGGAAGATGGATTTAAACAGATTGAAGAGACATTAGTATAGTTTGTAGTTTAAAGTTTGTGGTTTGTAGTTGCCTGTTCATTTACGAACAGGTCCGCAGCAATTCCATCAGCAAATAATTTTCCTTCTTTAGTAAGTATTAATTTATCATCCTTCAAGATCAGTTTACTCAGCTGAATAAACTTTTGAGCTTTAGCAATGAACTCCGAATTCCGAACTCCAAACTCCAAACTTACCCTATTAAGATCCAATCCTTCAATTGTACGTAACGAGGTCATGATATATTCATTCAACTTCTGAGTATCAGTCAATGTTTCTTTTTCAAATGGAATTTCATTTTTTGAAAGTGATTCTATATAAATATTATTGTTTGAAATATTCCATTGCCTGCTGATACCATC
>FKKE01003596.1_pt1 | contig 11281 bp, 14 predicted proteins | sample 1106331 | NCBI WGS metagenome assembly FKKE01 (sample SAMEA3931202, study PRJEB13176) | freshwater metagenome | biome: Drinking water system; feature: drinking water; material: freshwater | place: China | collected 2013-02-06 | reverse complement strand
TCCTGACTCTGGACGCCCAGGGAGTGTGCGACCTCGAGGCGCTGGAGACCCCGACGCTCACCGCCTGAGCTAGCGCCAGAGGGTCAGCACGACTTCAAAGGCGATCAGCAGGATGATCACCCATTCGAGCAGCTCCATTCGACGGGCCGAGGCGCGATCGGTCAGCTTTTGATAGATGTTTTCCACGGTCGCGAGCTTCCGGGTGATGACCCCGTCCCACTCCGACAGGTGCAGCCGGCCAGCCGCGAGCCGATAGAGCCGGGCGAGATACTCCTCTCCCAGAAACTTCAGGGCGTTGGTGACTCGCTCGAGCAGAATCGCGCTCTCCACCTGAAGCGCTGCAAGCTGGCGCCGTTCCTCTGCGGGGATCGAAAAGGCGATTGCGCGCCAGCCGGTTCGCCGCGAGAGCAACTGGTAGGACCGCTCCAGGATCTGATCCACCTGGTCATCGAGGTGGCGGAGCTCCAGCAGCTGCACGTTGGCGAATTCGAGCACCGCGCGGAGATGCGCGGGTTCGCGATCGAGCACGATCGCCGAGTCCCAGTCAACCAGTGTGACATCCTTCGGGCCGAACGCGATCCGCGCCGACGTGGCATCACCCACCTCTTCGGCTGAGAGCTCACCTGGCTCGGCACGAAGGACGCGGGCAATCCAATCTGCGTGCTCGGCGCAGAAGGCCGCCCCAGTGGTGAGACCTTCGACCTCGGTCAGCTCGAAGATGAAGTAGTCCTCGATCGGCTCGGCAACCCGGGGACGCTGCACTGCCTGTCCCAGCGTGGTGATCAGATCGGTGATCCGGCGCCTCGCCTCGTCGACGAGCGCGCCGTTCCCTCGCAACGCGATGCTCAACGCCAGGATGTCATCGGGTCCAGTGGGAAGGGGGAGCTGGAAGCTGACCGATGCTGCTCCGAAGTCGTACAGCACCAGCGCTACGGCCGGATCGAGCAGCAGAGGAGGAAGGGCAGTTTTGTCCAGCTTCTGCGTAACGCGGAGGGGAGCAGGCCGGAACTCGAAGGGCCCCGTTGACCGTTCGCGATGGTGCAGCACCGGACGCTGCGTCGGTGAGCCCATCTGCCGGGCGGCCTGCTGCAGATCGATCGAGAAACCAACCTCAAAGACGAAAACGGGGTGACAGACCCCCGATCTCACCGTGAACCCCTCGGTCATAACCACCTCGAGAGATGAAGAACTGCTCAGAGTCCCTTCACCGGGGCTTTGTTGCGGTCAGCCCAGGTTTGACCCATGGCCCGACGAGTACCTCGTGAAGCTACGAATGGCAACGGCTTACGCCAGCTCCTCGACCTCGAAGCTGAGCTCGGCGACCAGTCTCGGCACCGCCCAGGGAGGCCCCTTATGCAATTTCGTTCGGGTATCTACGTGGTTCCTACCAGTCGCTGGTACATCGAACGGACCGTCTGGCTGATTGCAGGGACCGTGCTTCTGATCGCGACTGGTCTCGCCTGGCTGGTCGATCCCCGATGGGTCCTGCTGGTCATCGCGACGGCAATGGCTTCGATCGCGGTGTCGCTCACCGGATTCTGCATCGTGGGCAACCTTCTCAAACGACTCGGCTTCGCCCCGGCGCTGGGCGACCCGAATCGCGGCGGCGGTCGGTGGTATTTCATGCAGACCGACAAATGGTATCTGGAGCGAAGGATCTATCTCGCGGTGGGCATCAATCTCACGGTTGCATCGGTGCTTTCGCTGGTGCACAGCCCGTGGTGGCTCGGCTTCACGGGGTTCGTGGGGGGGGCAATGGTGTGGTTCGCGGCAACCGGTTTTTGCATCATGGCGAATGGGCTGTACTGGCTGGGCGCCGAGCCGCGGCTGGCCCCTGGGTCGAAAGAAGCATTGAGAGATTCTTCAGACTCGCTTCATCCGGCCAGACCGATGTTGCGGTAGCAGGAAGGCCGAATCAAAACTCGAAGCGGAATGGCAGGCACCCCATGACCACAGTCGCCGATGTGATGACCTCCAAAGTGGTGAGCGTACGAGCCGACGCCTCGCTGCGCGAAGCGCTGACGGCCCTCGCGACCGAGCACATCTCGGGCGCCGCGGTGCTGGATGGCCGCGGACACCTGGTCGGCGCGATCAGCCGTTCCGACATCATGGAGGCGGAGGCCGAGCGCGAGGATCCGGAGGCGTGGGGCAGCTATCTGTCCAACACGCTGGTCAAGGACGTCATGACCGCCCCGGCCCTGACGACGGTGCCCGAAGCCGACCTCAAGGAAGCCGCCCTGACGATGGAGTATGGGGACGTGCACCGCCTGTTCGTGGAGCAGGAGGGTGCCCTGGTAGGAGTGGTTTCGCGCAGCGACGTGAGTCGTGCCATGGCCACTGGAAAGGTCTGAGATGGCCGGCAACCTGGCGGCCCTGGAAGGCGCCGAGCGGCGGGAGCCTCGCGATCATCTTCGAGGAGTCGAGGTGGACCAAGCCCACCCCACGTTTCACCACCCTCAAGGCGAGCCGCGCTTCTTCGGTGAGACCCGGATTGGGGGGACTCCCCACGATGCCGCCCTGCGCTTCGAGTTGAGATCGAAACACGGCGTCTGAAACACACCTATATATGTGCATCGGGGGAGGGTGCGGTTGTGCTGCCTGACGGGGTTCGACCGTCTGGAATGGGGAACTGAAGCACGCGACGCGAAAATACCGACCGCCCACGACAGGAGCACCCCATGAGCAGTATCGTCAAAGTCACCGAGATCATCGCCCAATCCGAGAAGGGATTCGACGACGCGGTGCGAAACGCGGTGAAGGAAGCCGCCAAGACCGTGCGGGGCATCAAGTCGGTCTGGATCGACAACTTCAGCTGCGAAGTCGAGGGCGACAAGATCGTGGCGTATCGCGTCAATGCCAAGATTTCGTTCATGGTGGAAGGACACAAGTGACCATGGCCAGCAAGCACAGCCAGAAGGCCCGACGCACGATGCAGGGAAGGAAGATGACCCCTCCTCGCGTCGGCAAGCGCCCGATCAAACTGGTCGTCGAAGATCGCAAGCAGCAAGCCGCTTCGGAACACCGCCGCATGGGAGGCCGCTGACTGCGGACCAGCCCTTAGGTAGCAGGCGAGCCGTTCACGGAGAGACGTCTCCGGTTGTCGGCCGGATCACCAGCACGGGCTTGGCGGCCCCGCGGATTACCTTGTCGGCGACGCTGCCGAGCAGGAGCCGGCGCACTCCACCTCTGCCGTGCGTGGTCATCGCGATCACGTCGTACTGCCTGTTCTCCAGCAGCTCCAGCAAGCCCACCGCCGCATTGGCCCGGTCGATCAGGCGAGCCGACACGCTGAGACCGCGTGCCCTGAGAAGATCGGCGACCCGGTCCAGCTTTCGCTGGGCCGTGGTGCGCTGCTCCTCGAACAACTCGACCGGCAGGGGCGCTGCGAACGGCAATCCCATCGTGACTGCGCCGATGATTGGCTCGATCACGTGGACCAGGGTGACGTGCCCACCGGTGAGCTGGGCGAGCTGAATCACCGGTTCGAGAATGGTCTCCGATTCCCGGGAAAGGTCCAGGGAGACCAGCAGGGAATGCAGCCGGGGCTCCTGAGGCGACTCCAGCCGGTCCGGATGAACCAGCAGGACCGGGACGCTCAGATGACGGACCAGGTAGTCCGCCACGCTGCCCAGCCAGAGCCGTCCCATGGCGCCACGGCCATGAGTCGCCATCACGACGAGATCGGCCTCGACCCGCTCGGCTTCCTCGCAGAGGGCCGGCCCCGGAGCACCCTCGAGCTCCCGGAACTCGGCCGGGAGCCCCTGATGGAGCAATCCGCCGGAGACGGTTGCCAGGTAGTTCTTCTCCTCGTCCCGGCTCCGTTCGTCCAGCTCGAAGAGCGGAGGGGTTTCTCCCATGCCGACCAGGGCAGGCACCGGCTCATGCACCATGACCAGATGCAGGCGCGCGCCGGCCGAATGGGCCAGGTACCTGGCGTAGGGAATCGCTTCTTCGGCGAAATGCGATCCATCGAGCGGGATCAGAATATTTCGATATGTCATGGGGGACCGTCCTTCCTGGTCGAGATGCCGAGCAGATTGTACAAGGGGCAATTGCCGAGCAGGCCGGTGCCCAACGGTATCAGACCGAGGAGAGTCAGGTACCGGAGTGGCGGGTCCAGCGCACCGTAGAGCCCGAGGATGACGACTCCGATCAGAATCCGAATCGCGCGATCAACGGTGCTCATATTGCGCGTCATCATGCCCTCGCTGCAGGCTCGCGAGGGATACTAGGCCGGTTCTGCTGAAGCGTTCCTGAAGGACCTATGAAGGAAGAGACAGAGAAGTCCGCGCGATGATCCTGGTGGCCCGGGCCGTCACTCCGTGCTGGAGGCACAGCGCCAGAATCTCTTCCGGTTCGTGACCCTGTAACGGGATCTCCAGGCCGAGCGGGGTGGCAACGTGGGGGGGAAGCGCGGCTCGCAGCCGGTCGATACCGGAAGGATGGTCCAGCAGGAAGAGGCAGAGCACGTTGACGGTGGCCGGCATGCTGGGAACATGCCGGCGGCCAGGCGGATTTCCGGCGCCCCTTTTACGCGGACACCATCATCTTTTTGCGGCTCGGCCTTTCCCGCCGCGCCGGCGCCTGGGGCGTATGACCAGCACCGGCTTTCGGGCATTGTGAATCACCTTGTTGGTGACGCTCCCGAGCAGGAGGCGCCGGAAACCGCTGTAGCCATGGGTCGCGAGCGCGACCAGATCGTAGCCGCGCCGGTGGAGCTGATCGAGGATGACCCGGGCGGGCCTTCCTCCGATCAGCAACTGCGACTTCACCGAAAAGCCCCGCCCCCGGGCGGTTCGCTCCAAATCCAGCAGCTGACGCCGAGCCCGCTGGACCTGAACCTCGGGGAATGGGAACTCGGCGGCGGGAAGCACCGACATGACGGGTAAAGGAATCGCGGAGACGGGCTCCACGATGTGAAGCAGGGTCACTCGGGTGTCCACGCCGATCAGTGCCTCGATGACGTCGAGGACCGCCAGCGAATCACGCGAGAAGTCCAGGGGAACCAGCACCCGCCGCCCCGGAACCCCGCGCGGAGCCGGGGAGCGTCTCGGGATCAGCAGGATGGGGACGTCGAGGTGGCGCACGAGGTAATCGGACACGCTGCCGATACCGAATCGATCCAGAGCGCCGCGGCCGTGGGTCGACATGACCAGCAGTCCGGCGCGCGCCGACTTCACGGTACGCGCGATGACCTTCCCTGCCGCCCCATCGGCCATCACGGTCTTGACCCGAACCCCGACCCGCCTCAGTCGAGCCGCAGTTCGCTCGAGGTATCCCTCATGGCGACGATCCAGCTCTTCCATCAGGAGGATGCTGGGCGGGCCGATCTCGGAGAAGGGCGCGAGCCCCTGGGTGGGCTCCTGCGCCATGACCAGGTGGAGCGTCGCGCCGGATTGCTTCGCCAGGCGGGCAGCGACGGGAATGGCGCGCTCCGCCACCCGGGAACTATCCAGTGGAACCACGATGGATTTGATCACGGAACCTCCTTCAGGACGATCAGCGCGAAGCGAGCCAGGTCACGAGCCAGAATCCTCCCGCGCCGGCTGCGGCCTCGGCGACCAGTGCGAGGACGGTCATCAAACGATACCGGGAGCTCCCCAGCACCACCGCGAGGAGGGCCTTGAACAGGCTGTTCACGATCACGCCGAGTGCGATAGCCTGGGCGGCGAGGGTGACCTGGCCGGGATCCTCGGCGAGCCGGTTCATGCCCAGTGTCAGCGCGTCGAGGTCAGTCAATCCCAGAACGGCCGCCGAAGCGAGAACGCCGGTCTGACCGAACTGGTTGGCGAATCCGAGGAACAGCAGCACGATCTGGAAGCCGATCGCCATCTGAAGCGCGGACTTGAGCTGGAGCGGGTTACGGGGCGGTGGAGCGCCTTCAGCAGGCGTTGCTCGCCGGAGGGAGCGCCAGGCCAGCAGCAGGAGGATCCCCCCCGCCATGAAAATCGGCGCCAGCGCGATCGCCGCCGACGACAGCAGCCGGGGATTCAGAATGAGCGTGGCCACCAGGATCCGGGGGATGAGCACCGTGCACGCGGCAACCGTCCCAATCGCGAGAGGCCCGGAGCTGTCGGGGTCCTTTCTGCTTTGCCGGGAAAAACTGAAGGTGACCGCCGTCGAAGAAACCAGTCCGCCCAGGGCGCCGATCACCGGGTATCCCTTCGCAGTGCCGATGGTCTTTCGGGCGAGATATCCGATGAAGTTGAGGCCGGAGAAGAGCAGCACCACGATCCACAGGGCCCGGGGCTGGATGCTGTCGTACGGCCCGAACGGACCGGCCGGAAGCAGGGGGAGGACAACCAGGGCCAATACGGCGAACTGCAGGGCGGCCCGCATTTCCGCCTGGCCAATCCGGCCGATGAAGCTCCGGATGGTGTCCTTTTCTCCCAGGGCGAGGACGACCACTGCGGCGGCGCCGCTGGCTATTCGCAGGTACCCGGCGCCGGCGAGGAGCCCCATGCCCAGCACCAGGATGGCGGCCGCCTCGGTGGTCCCATCGATCGCATCGACCGAGCGGGACGCCGCGATGACGTAGGCGGCGACGATGAGCGCTCCGGCGATGGCCATGATGGCAACGGCAGGAACCGGCTGCCCGGTCTCCAGCAGCCAGCCGGCAATCCCTGATATCAGGCCCAGGAGAAAGAACGTGCGGACCCCGGCGAAACGCGCGTGGGGACCGGTCGCGTGCCCCGACCACTCCCGCTCCACACCCACCGCCAGCCCAGCCAACGCCGCGATCCCCAGCCGGACAACGAGGTCCAGCTCGCCCATGTCCCCTCGACTAGATAGGGACTGTGAGAATCGCTGAGGGCGCTTTCAGGAGCAAGTCCCGGCCGACGTGGCCCGATCCAGCTCCTCCGATCTGGCCCCCCCGCCGGATTCCGATGACCAGCAGATCCGCCTTCGCCGAGCCCACGGCGTCGATGATCTGCTCGACCGGAGAGCCGACTCGAACATCCAGCTGGCCGGGCCCTCCCAGCACCGGGTGATCGAGCAAGGACGGCAGGATTCGCGATCTGACGGTCTCGACATTCGTCTCATCCGCCGTTGCCAGCACGGTCCCAGCCGGAACCCCGAGCGCTCTGGTGAACATCTCGGCGAAAGGAAGAACGCCGAGCCCTCTGCTGGTTCCATCCAGGGCGACCAGGATGCGGCCGATTCGATCGACGTGGGGAGGCACCAGCAAACACGGGCCGGGCGAGCGCCGAACGACCGCCTCCACCGTCCGTCCCATCGGCTCACCGATGTGAACCCGCAATTGACGGCCGATCACGATCAGATTGGCGTCCCATTGCTGGGCATCGCGAACGATCTCGATCCCGGGCACACCGCGAACCCGGGCGGCATTCTCGGTCGACAAGCCCGCCGGCTGCGACGCACCATCCGTGAGGTATCCAGGGATGTCGTCGGTCGTCACACTCAGCAGCCGAATCCTGGCCCCGACGTCGTGGGCCAGACCCCGGGCAAATTTCACCGCGTGGCGTCCGGTATCGCTTCCATTGGTGGCGGCGAGAACGCGGGCTAGCCCGGCTGATTTCAACCGTGGTCCTCCATTCAGGTCGCCATCACGCTAAGGCGCCAGGCGTGAAGGGCCGGTGAAGGTTCTGTGAGGAGCCGTTTGGTAGTAGAATCCACGAATGCTCGCCAGGCTCGAACTGCTGATCCGGAGATTCCCTGCTCTGGTGGGAGAAATCCGCCAGGAGGCCGTGTTGCAGCAGGTGGCGGATCTCGCGGCCGAAGTGCTGGAGGCGCGCTATGCGGCGGTCGGCCTCCTCAATCCGGATGGACAGACCCTGGAGAGCTTCACCGTCTCCGGATTAACCCGCGAAGAGATCGCCGCCATCGGCCATCCTCCGATCGGCCGCGGGATTCTCGGTCTCCTGATCCGGGAAGGCCGCGCGATCCGGCTGCCCGACCTGTCCCGGCATCCTGCCTCGACCGGATTCCCGCCGAATCACCCGCCCATGCGGTCCTTCCTCGGCGTCCCGATCGCGGGAGCACACGGGATCATCGGGGAGCTGTACCTCACCGACAAGATGGGGGCACCGGATTTCACCATCGAAGATGAGAACCTGGCCGGTCTTCTTGCCCTGGCGATCGGCTCGGCGGTCCAGAACGCCCGGCTCCATACCGAGCGAACCCGATTACTGGAGGAAGTTCAGCAGCTGCACCGGTCGCGGGAGCGTTTCTTTGCGATGGTCAATCATGAGCTTCGGAACGCGCTCGCGGCGGTGTATGGCTGGGCCGAGATCCTGGTGCGCAAGAAGGACCGCCAGGAGGTTCCCAAGGCAGCGTTCGAGATCCTGGACTCCGCGGAGCAGGCGGTCGGATTGATCAGCGATCTGCTGGACTTGAGTCGACTCGACGAAGACCGCCTGAAACCGGTGTTTCGCCAGACCGAATGCGGCACGGTGCTGCGAGGCGCCATCCAGCGAGTCCTGCCCCAGGCGCAGGAACGCGGGATCGAATTCACGGTCTCGATGCCCTCCGATGGGGTCTTGTGCAGCACGGACTCCCACAGGGTCGAGCAGATCCTGGTGAACCTGCTGCGGAATGCGATCCGCCATTCCCCCGAAAACGGTCTGGTGTCGGCCAGCGTGGCCGCCCAGGATGGAACCGTACGCTTCGAGCTCACCGATGAAGGACCCGGCATCAAGCCGGAGGATGTCGAGCGGATCTTCGACATATATGTCACCAGCGCCGGAGAAGAACGAGCCGGGCATGGCCTGGGGCTTCCCCTATCGAGGCGACTGGCCCGACTGCTGGGCGGCGACCTGGCAGCCATTCCGGCCCCCGGACAGGGGAGATTCGTGCTCCAATTGCCTGCCTCGAAGCCTTATTATGAAGAAAGCTTCAAACTAACTTGATCGTTGGTTCAAAACCTCGCGGATAAGTTCTGACCCATGAAGGTCCTTGTCGTGGAGGACGACCGGAAGGTCGCCGGGTTCATCGAGCAGGGGCTGGTCGAGGAGGGGTACGTGGTGGACATCGCTCCAGACGGAGACGAAGCCACGATGCTGGCCCACGTCTATGAGTACGATGTGATCCTCCTCGACATCATTCTCCCGAGAAAGAACGGGTTTCAAGTCGCTGCCGAGCTTCGCCGCGAAGGTCGAAAGACGCCCATTCTGATGCTGACGTCGCGGGACGCCGTCGAGGACGTGGTCCGGGGGCTGGATGCGGGCGCCGACGACTACCTCGCCAAGCCATTCCGCTTCGAGGAGCTCCTCGCCCGGGTCCGAGCCCTGGTGCGGCGGGGAGGCGCCGAACGGATGGAGGTGCTGCGGTTCGGCGAGATCACCATGGACCGCCTGCGGCACGTGGTCTCGGTGGGGGAGAAGAAGCTGGACCTCACCGCCAAGGAATTCCAGCTGCTGGAGTACTTCCTGCTCCATTGCGATGAGGTGGTTCGCCGGACCACGCTCCTCGAGAAGGTCTGGGACATGCACTTCGACCCGGAGAGCAACGTGGTCGACGTGCACGTCGGCAATCTTCGACGCAAGCTCTCCAAGGCTACGGACCTGATTCGGATCGAAACAGTGCGCGGCGTCGGGTTCTCGCTTCGGAAATCCGGAGCCCAGGACACTACACCCACGCCAAAAGCGGTGTGAAGCCTACCGGCCGGATGTTGCTCCGGCCGGCTCTTGCTCTGGCGTTCCTCCTGGCCGGAGCAGTTCTTTCCCCCCATTCGATCTGGACCGCCGGCCTCTGGATCATCGGGCTGCCGCTCCTGGCCCAGACCGCCATCGGAATCGTCCGGGGCCGCTTCGCCGCGGACCTCGTCGCGGCGCTCGCCATCCTCGGCGCGATGATCCTCGACCAGCCCTTCGCGGGACTGGTCATCGTCCTGATGCAGACGGGGGGCGAGGCGCTCGAGCACTTCGCCGAGCGCCGGGCCACCGAAGCGGTCCGGAAGCTGGAGGCCGATGCCCCTCGATTCGCCCACCTCGTCGGGCACGGTGATTCGACGACCGACGTCGAAACCGGGTCGGTGCGGATCGCGGATCTGATCCTGGTCCTCCCTGGTGAAATGGTCCCCTGCGACGGCACGGTCGAATCGGGGTCCTCCCAGGTAGACGTGGCCCGGCTGACGGGCGAGCCGCTGCCGATGCGGGTTACGATCGGTGCGTTGCTCCGCTCCGGGACCCTGGTCATCGACGGGCCCCTCCGAATCCGGGTTTCCGCCCCCGCCGAGGAGAGCCTGTACGCGAGAATCGTCGAGCTGGTTCGCACCGCTCAGGCGAGCAAGGCGCCCCTGCAGCGGGTGGCCGACCGGTACGCGGTCTGGTTCACGCCCTTCACGGTGATCGTAGCGGTCGCGGCCTGGGCGCTCTCCGGTGACCCCCTGCGCCTGCTCGCGGTGCTGGTCGTGGCGACCCCCTGCCCGCTCATCCTCGCCACACCGGTCGCGATCATCGGCGGCATCAATCGCGCGGCGAGGCGGCAGATCATCATCCGCCACGGAGGAGCGCTGGAAGCCCTCGCCGCCGTGGATGTCGCGGTGTTCGACAAGACTGGCACCTTGACCGAAGGATTGCCGGCGGTCGACCAGATCCACCCGGTCGCGCCATGGAGCTCTGACGCGGTGCTCCGCCTCGCCGCTGCGGTGGAACAGGGGTCCGGCCACCTGCTCGCGCGCACCGTCGTGTCGGAGGCCGGCCTTCGCGGGGTGGCGGTCCCCCGCGCCCAGACCGTTTCGGAGTTCCCCGGCCGGGGGGTGCAGGGCGAGGTGGAAGGCAGGCGGGTTATGGTCGGCGCGCTCCGGCTCATCCAGGAACATGACCCGGCCGCGGCGGACCGGCTGGAAAAGCTCCACAACGGCACGCCCGGGTTACGAGCCTTCGTGACGGTGGACGGGAGCCCGGCCGGAAGCATCACCTATGCCGACCGGCTTCGAACCGGCGCGGCCGAGGTCATTGCCCGGCTTCGGCGGCTCGGGCTGCACCCCATTGTGCTCCTCTCCGGCGACCACACCGGGAACGCCGGCCAGGTGGGACGCGAGCTCGGGATGGATGAGGTGTACGGTGACTTGCTGCCGGAGGACAAAGTCACGTACGCGAACCGGATGCTGGCGGCCGGCCGGAAGGTCCTGATGGTGGGCGACGGCATCAATGACGCCCCCGCCCTGTCGGCGGCGTCGGTCGGGCTCGCGTTGGCGGCGCACGGCGCCGGCCAGCCTCGCCTTCGAGGTGCGCGTCATCAGGACCTCGGGCGACCGCATCCAGGACCGGCCGCTGAGCGAGGTGGGCGGCAAGGGCCTGTTCACCAAGGAGATCGA
>FKKE01003181.1_pt2 | contig 11286 bp, 8 predicted proteins | sample 1106331 | NCBI WGS metagenome assembly FKKE01 (sample SAMEA3931202, study PRJEB13176) | freshwater metagenome | biome: Drinking water system; feature: drinking water; material: freshwater | place: China | collected 2013-02-06 | reverse complement strand
TCGGCATCGTTGAAGCAGGTGCAGAATTGCTCGAACAACGCCTGCAGGCGCGTGTAGCGGTGCGGCTGTACGATTGCGATCACCTTGCCCTGCGTCGAAGCGCGGGCCGCTTTCAGCACGGCCGCGATCTCGACCGGGTGATGGCCGTAATCGTCGAAGATCACGGCGCCGTTCCATTCGCCGGTCTTGGTGAAGCGGCGCTTCACGCCGCCGAAGCCCGCGAGGGCCGCGCGGATTTTGTCGTCGGCAATCCCGAGCTCATGCGCGACCGCAATCGCAGCCGTTGCGTTCAGTGCGTTGTGATGCCCGGGCATCGGCAGCTTAAGGTTCTTGATGTGATGCTCGGCGCGGCCTTCACGCGCCTGAAACAGCACGCCAAATTGCGCAATGCCACCTTCGAGTTTCACTTCAACGAGCCGCGCGTCCGCCTGCGGATTCTCGCCATAGGTGATGACGCGGCGGTCGGCGATGGTGCCGACGAGATCCTGCACCACGGGATGATCGATGCACATCACGGCGAAGCCGTAGAACGGCACGTTCTCCACGAACGAGTGGAACGCCTTCTTCACCGCGTCGAACGTGCCGAAATGATCGAGATGTTCGGGATCGACGTTGGTCACGATCGCGACGTTCGCGGGCAGCTTCAGGAATGTGCCGTCGGATTCGTCGGCCTCGACCACCATCCAGTCGCCGGTGCCGAGGCGCGCGTTGGTGCCATAGGCATTGATGATGCCGCCGTTGATCACGGTCGGATCGAAACCACCGCCGTCGAGGAGTGCTGCCACCATCGAAGTCGTCGTGGTCTTGCCGTGCGTGCCCGCAATCGCGATGCAGGATTTGAGCCGCATCAGTTCCGCGAGCATTTCCGCGCGCCGCACCACCGGCAGGCGCCTCGCCCGCGCGGCGATCAGCTCCGGATTGTCGGCCTTGATCGCGGAGGACACCACGATCACTTCCGCGCCCTCGACGTTTTCCGCCTTGTGGCCGACCGCGACGCCGATGCCGTGCTCGCGCAGGCGCTTCACGTTGGCGCTGTCCGCGACGTCCGAGCCGCGCACCGAATAGCCGAGATTGGCGAGCACTTCCGCGATGCCGGACATGCCGATACCGCCGATGCCGATGAAATGGATCGTACCGAGTTTGAGGGGAAGCTTCATCTACCTGCGCCGGTTATTTCGGCGCTACTCCTGCCACCTTCATGACCAGATCGGCAAGCCGTTCGGCCGCGTCCAGCCTGCCTTCCGCTTTTGCCGCCTTCGCCATCGCAGGCAGTCGCAGAGGATCAGCGAATAAAGCGGTCAATTCCGAGGCCAGTCGCGCGGAAGTGAAGTCGCTCTGGCGGATCAGGATCGCACCGCCCACGGATGCGAGCGAAGACGCATTCGCAAGCTGGTCCTGGTCGATCGCGCCTGGCAGCGGCACCAGGATTGACGGACGCCCGATCGCGGCAAGCTCGGAAACGGTGGATGCGCCGGAGCGCCCGACCACGAGATGCGAGGCCGCGATCTTTGCAGGCAGATCGGAGAAGAATGGCGCAAGCTCGGCCTTGATGTTGTGCCGGCGGTAAATCGACTGGGCCTTCGCGAGATCCTCCTCGCGGCACTGCTGCACGACTTCGACACGCGAACGGAGTTTTTCGTCGAGCTGGGCGAGCGCGCTGGGCACGATCTCGCTCATCACGCGCGCGCCCTGACTGCCGCCGAACACGACGAGCTTCAGCGGCGATGTATCCGTGACCGGCGGATAATCCATCTGCGCTGCCACGGCGACCGCGGGCCGCACCGGATTGCCGGTCCGCGTCGCCTTGTATTCGAGTGAAGCCGCTGCCGTGTTCGGATAACCGGTCGCGATTGCGCTCGCGAATTTCGCGATCAGCCGGTTCGCGCGGCCCATCACAGCGTTCGCGTCATGAATGATCGTAGGAATGAAGAGGAGCTTCGCCGCGAACAGCGGCGGCAGCGTCGGATAACCGCCGAAGCCGACCACCGCCTTCGGGCGAAGTTTCAGAAGCAGAAAGATCGAGCGCATCGTGCCGATGCCGAGCCGCAGCAAGGTCAGAAGAATCCGCAGCGGATTGCCGCCACGCAGCGTGTCGGCGGGAACGACATGCACCTCGCCGGCCGGAAAGCGCCCTAGATAATTCGAAACGCGATGATCGGTAACGAGATCGACGCGCCATCCGCGTGCGATCAATGCACCCGCAAGCGCCTCGGCGGGGAATAAGTGTCCGCCGGTGCCGCCCGCCGCGAGCAGGATCAGCGGCGCTTTCGCGCCGCCGCTCATGCGTGTACGCCCCGCGGCGCGTAATCTTCTTCGATGTCGCGCAGGCGCGGATGCTTGCGGGTAAGCGCGACCAGCATGCCCATGCCGAACGCGAGCGAGATCAGCGACGAACCGCCGTATGAAACGAATGGCAGCGTCATGCCTTTCGCCGGAACGAGATGCAGGTTTACCGCCATCGCAATCGAGGATTGCAGGCCAAATAGCAGCGTGATCCCGGCGATCGCGAGCCGCACGAACGTGTCCTCCTCGCGTGAGGCGTGCCAAAGCCCGCGCAGCACGACAAAGGAAAACAGCGCGACGAGAATGAGACATAGCACGATGCCGAATTCTTCCGCCGCCACTGCGAAGATGAAGTCGGCGTGGCCGTCCGGAAGAATGCGTTTCACGGTACCCTCGCCCGGGCCTTTGCCGAGCCAGCCGCCGCGCATGAACGACTCGATCGCGGTGTCGATCTGGAAGGTGTCGCCGGATTCCGGATTGATGAAGCGGTCGATGCGCGAACGGACGTGATGGATCGAGTTATAGGCGATCGCGAGCGCAGACAACGCAGCGCCGCCGATCCCCGCAACCCATACCCAGCGCAGGCCCGAGACGAAGATGAGCGCGCACCACACCAGCGCGATCAGCACGGTCTGGCCGAAGTCGGGCTGGCGCACGAGCACGAATATCACCGCGGCGAGCGACCCAACCGCGAGCGCGGTCGAAGGCATCTGCGGATTGCGCTTGGCTTCCGAGAAAACCCATGCGGTCAGCACGATGAAAGCGGGCTTCAAAAATTCGGACGGCTGGAGGCTGAATCCGAGAATCGAAAGCCAGCGCCGCGCGCCCTTGATCTCCGCGCCCACGAACGGCGTCAGCGCGACCAGAACGAAGCTTACAGCAAACACGATCAGGGCGGCGCGCCGGATCTGCCGCGGATTGAGCATGGACGTTGCCGTCAGCACGAGAACCGCGGGCACGAGATAGAGCGCCTGCCGGTGCACGAAATAGAACGGATCGACGCCGAGGCGGGTCGCAAGCGGCGGGCTCGCCGCCAGCAGAAGAATGATTCCGAGCAGCACGATCGAAAACAGCGCGCCGAGAAGCAGGCGATCGACCGTCCACCACCATTCGCCGAACAGCGTTCTTTGTACGCGCGAAACCACTCTCGTCCGTCCCCTTAACAGTCCTTAACGAACCATAGAGCGAACCAGTGAACGGAACGTATCTCCCCGGACCTCGAAGTTCGGGAACTGGTCGTAGGATGCGCAGGCCGGAGAAAGCAGCACCACCGGATGCGGCAGGCCGGCGGCTTCGGCGTCCTTCGCGGCCTCCGCGAGCGCCTTATCGAGCGTGCCCGAGATCGTGTGCGGAACCGCGCCCAATTGCCGCGAGAAAGCCTCCGCCGATTCTCCGATCAGATAGGCCTTTTTGATCCGCGGGAAATAGCCCTCGAGGCCGGCGAGCCCGCCTTCTTTCGGTTTTCCACCAGCGATCCAGAAAATCTCGGTGAAACTCGCAAGCGCGCGAGCCGCAGCGTCGGCGTTCGTCGCTTTCGAGTCGTTGATGAAGAGGACATTGCCCTTGCGGCCGACTTCTTCCATCCGGTGTGCGAGTCCCGGGAAACTTTTGAGCGCCACCGCGATCTGCTGGAACGGAATCCCGAGCGCGTAAGCCGCCGCGAACGCGCAGGCTGCATTCTGGGCGTTGTGCGTGCCGCGCAGGCTGCCGATCCCCGTCAAAGCCGCCGAGAAGAGACTCGCGCCGCCCTCAGCGAGCGTGATCCGTTCGCCCTCCAGAAAAATTCCGTCCGAGAGCGGACGGCGCATTGAAATACGGACGACGCGCGTGCCCGCCCGCTCGGCGCGGTCGGCAATGGCCGCGGACTGGTTGTCGTCCACGCCGACGATTGCCGTGCCGTCCCGCTGCACGCCTGCGATCAGCCGCGCTTTCACGCTCGCATAATTCTCGAACGTACCGTGGCGGTCGATGTGATCCGGCGACAGGTTCAATAGTACGCCGACCGAAGGATCGATCGACGGCGACAGATCGATCTGAAACGACGAACATTCGATCACATGCACGCGCGACATGGACGGCGGTTCGAGCGCAAGAATGGGCGTTCCGAGATTACCGCCGAGACCGACGTCGCGCCCCGCACTCTTCAGGATATGCGCAATCAGCGAGGTCGTGGTCGATTTGCCGTTGGTGCCGGTGATCGCGACGAAGGGCGCGTTGGGCGCAATCGCTTTGCGCTCGCGGCAGAACAACTCGATATCGCCGATGACTTCGACTGCCGCATTGCGCGCGAGCCCGACACTCCAGTGCGGCACAGGATGCGTAAGCGGCACGCCCGGAGCGAGCACGAGTGCAGCGACCCCGCTCCAGTCGATTTCGCGCAGGTCTTTCGTATGGATATTCTTCGCGCGGGCCTTCTCAACGCTCGACGCAGTATCGTCCCAGGCGATCACGTTCGCGCCGCCCGCGATCAGCGCTTCCGCCGTCGCGATACCGCTTGCGCCAAGGCCGAACACCGCGACCGTCTTGCCGCGGAATGTCGTGACCGGCGTCATCTTCCGATTACTCAGCGCAGTTTCAGCGTGGAAAGACCGGCAAGCGCGAGCACGACCGAGATCACCCAGAAGCGGATCACGACCTGCGCCTCGGTCCAGCCGAGCTGTTCGAAGTGGTGATGGATGGGCGCCATCTTGAAGATACGCTTGCCCGTGAGCTTGAAGGATGCGACCTGCACGATCACGGAGACGGCTTCGAGCACGAACAGCCCGCCGACCACCGCAAGCACGATCTCGTGCTTGGTCGCGACCGCGACGGTTGCGAGCAGCGCGCCGAGCGACAGCGAGCCGGTGTCGCCCATGAAAATCTGCGCGGGCGGCGCATTGAACCAGAGGAAGCCGAGGCCCGCGCCGATCACGGCGCCGCAGACGATGGCAAGCTCGCCCGAACGCGGCACATGCGGAATGCCGAGATACCCGGCGAAGCTCGCGTTACCGACGAGATAGGCGATCAGCGCAAAGCTCGCCGCCGCGATCATAACCGGCACGATGGCAAGACCGTCGAGACCGTCGGTGAGATTGACCGCGTTGCCCGCGCCGACGATCACGAATGCGCCGAACGCGACGATGCCCCAGCCGAGATAAATGTAGATGTCTTTCAGAAACGGCACCGCGAGCGAATACTTGATTGCGGGGCTCGATATCCGCGTGATCGCATAAAGCGCGATCAGCGCCACGATCACTTCGACCACGAGCCGCGACCGCGCGGAAAACCCCGCGTGCGTCTGGCGCGTCACCTTCAGGTAGTCGTCATAGAGACCGATCAGGCCGAACGAGAGCGTGACCCCGAGCACGACCCAGACATAAGGATTGGCGAGGTTCGCCCACAGCAGGACCGAGACGATGAGGCCCGAAAGGATCATGAGCCCGCCCATCGTCGGCGTGCCCTTCTTGTTGATGAGGTGCGACGCTGGCCCGTCTGCGCGGATCGGCTGGCCCTTGCCCTGTTTCACGCGCAGAAGCGCGATGATCTTCGGCCCGAACAGGAACACGAACAGGAGCGCGGTGATCACCGCGCCGCCGGTGCGGAAGGTAATGTAGCGGAATACGTTGAGGCCGGGGATGACGTCGTTGAATTGCGCGAGCCAGTAGAACAAATGCGTCTCCTTACACCGGGTTTCCGGCCGGCGCGGGCACGCCGAATTTCTGCACGAGCGATTTCACGATCCTGCCCATGCCGCTCGCGTTCGATCCTTTGACCATTACCGCATCCCCTCCCTGCAAGGCGGCGGTAACCTGCGGCTCCAGCGCTTCGGCATTCTCCGCATAGCCTCCCCGCATCCCGGAAGGAAGCGCCTCCCATAGCGAATGCATGAGCGGACCGGAACAAAGCACAAGATCAATTCTTCCGGAGGTCAGACTTTGTGCCAGTTCTGCGTGCCGCTGCGGCGCTTCCGGCCCGAGTTCGAGCATGTCGCCCAGAACCGCAATGCGGCGGCCCTGTTTGCCGACCGGCGCGCGGGACAGCACTTCGATGGCAGCAGCCATGGAAGCCGGATTGGCGTTGTAGCTTTCGTCGATCAGTAGCCCTTCCCCGCCCGGAAGGCGCAGCGGCACTCTGCGGCCACGCCCTGGCGGCGGCACCAGATTCCCGAGCGCGAGCGCGGCCTTCGCAAGATCGGCGCCCATCAATTTGGAAGCAGCGAGCACCGCAAGCGCATTCATTGCGAGATGCCTGCCCGGTGCGCCCAGCTTGAACATCAGCTTTTCGCCGAGGATTTCGGCGTGAACGGTGGACGAATCTTCCTGCAAGGCGAGATCGATGAGACGAACGTCGGACTTCGGCTCGGCACCGAAACCGACGATGCGCGATACCTTCGCGGCTTTCGCCGCCGCCTCGAGGCGCGAGTACTGTGCGTTGTCCCGGTTGAGGATCGCAGCACCTCCCGGCTCGAGCCCGAGGAAAATTTCCGCCTTCGCATCCGCGATCGCGTCGATGCCGGAGAAGTATTCGAGATGCACCGGCTCGATCGTAGTGATGATCGCTACATGCGGCCGGACGAGCTTCACCAGCGGCGTGATTTCGCCCGCGTGATTCATGCCGATCTCGAACACGCCGAACTTCGCAGACTTCGAGAGCCGCGAGAGCGAAAGCGGCACGCCCCAGTGATTGTTGAAAGAAGCGCTCGACGCATGCGTCTCGCCGCTTGGGCTGAGCGCCAAACGAAGCGCTTCCTTGGTGCCGGTTTTTCCGGCGGAGCCGGTGACAGCGACAATTTTCGCATTCGAACGCGCACGCGCGGCGGCGGCGATATCGCGCAGGGCCTGCAAGGTTTCCGGCACCACGAGAAGCGCCGCCTGCTTCGGAAACCTGCTCGCCGACGCTTCATCGACGATTGCAAGTGCGGCACCCTTGGCGAGTGCGGCCTCTACGAAATCGTGGCCGTCGACCCGGTCGCCTTTGATCGCAACGAAAGCTTCGCCCGGCGCAATCGTGCGCGTGTCGATGGAAATGCCGGCGATGTTCTCCTGCACCGCGCCCTGCGGTTTGCCGCGCGCAGCAGCAGCCAATTCCTGCGCGGTCCATAGCGGGTTCGGCGTGCTCATACTTTATCCTTCAAAGCAGCACCGACCGCTTCATGGTCGGTATAGGGAACGACGCGGTCGCGCAGGATCTGGCCGCTTTCGTGACCCTTGCCTGCGATGAGCAACACGTCGCCCTGCTGCAAATCCCGCACCGCCGTTCGCACGGCCTCGCGGCGATCCGCGATTTCGGTGGCACCCGGCGTCTCCTGCATGATCGCACGGCGGATCGAAGCCGGATCTTCGCTGCGCGGATTATCGTCGGTGACATAGATTTGATCAGCGTGCCTCAAAGCAGCCGCACCCATCAGAGGACGCTTGCCGGGATCGCGGTCGCCGCCCGCGCCGAAGACTACCGCGAGCTTGCGCTTCACATAAGGCCGCAACGCGGCGAGCGCATTCTCCAGGGCGTCGGGCGTATGCGCATAGTCGATGAAGACCGGCGCGCCGTTCTTTTCGCCAGCAAGCTCAAGGCGGCCGGAAGCGCCTTTCAGACTCTCGAGCGTGGAAAGCACTTTCGCCGTGTCGCTTCCGGTCGCAATCGCAAGCCCCGCCGCAACCAGTGCGTTCGACACCTGAAACGCGCCGACCAGCGGCAACTTCACGGAATGTTTCCTGCCGTCCGCCAAAATTTCGAGGCGCTGCGCGAAGCCATCGATCTTTGCGCTTACAAGCTGAAGATTTCTTCCTGCACGTCCTACGGAGAGATAACGCAAGCCTCTTTGCTTCGCGATTTCTTCCACGCGCTTCGCGTCTTCTTCATCCGCATCGGCAACCGCCGCCGAGCCCGCGGGAAGCAGCGTATCGAAAAGGCGCATCTTCGCCGCGCGGTAATCGTCGAACGTCTTGTGATAATCGAGATGATCGCGCGTGAGATTGGTGAACGCGCCGACAGAAAGCCGCACGCCGTCGAGCCGCCGCTGGTCGAGCCCGTGCGACGACGCTTCCATCGCCATATGCGTGACACCCTGGCCTGCGAGCCGGTCGAGGAGTTCGTGCAGCGAAACCGGATCGGGCGTCGTGAGACTGCCCGTAACTTCGCCCGAAGGCGCGACAAGCCCAATGGTGCCGACGCTCGCCGCCTGCTTGCCGAGTGCCGCCCAGATCTGCCGCACGAAGGATGCGACGGAAGTTTTGCCGTTGGTGCCGGTGACGGCAATCATGGTTTGCGGCTGGCGCGGAAAGATTTTTGCGGCCGCAAGCGCAAGCGCGCGGCGTGCATCTGCTACGCGGACGAATTGAACCTTGTCTTCGAGACCCGAGGGACTTTCGCCCTCGCCGATCACGACGCTCGCGCCGCGCACAACAGCGTCGTTCGCAAACTTCGCGCCGTCGGCCTTCGCGCCGGCAATCGCGAAGAAGGCGTAACCCGGCTTCGCATTCCTGCTGTCAGCGGTAATGCCGCTCACGCGCACGCCTTCCGGCGCACCGGCACCGAGCAGTTCGCGAAGATCAAATGTGGGCGCCATGATCCATCCTGGCAGGCGCGGATGCACTAGTTTGCGGCGTTCCGCAACTGAAGCATGCTCTGCGCAGTCGGCAGGTTCGTCCGCGGTTCGACGCCGAGGAGCGGCGCGATCCGCGCGATGATTTTGCCCGCAACCGGGGCCGCGTTCAAACCGGCGGTCGCGGCGGCAGCACCCTGCTCTTTCTGCGGTTCGTCCAGCATCACGAGCACGAGATATTTCGGCTTGTCGGCAGGAAAGATGCCCATGAAGGCGGTTAGCAGCTTGTTCTTCGAATAGCGGCCGCGCTCCACCTTTTCGGAGGTGCCGGTCTTGCCGCCGACGAAGTAGCCCTCGACTTCGGCGCGCTTGGCGCTGCCGATTTCGACGTTGAGCCGCATCAAGTAGCGCATCTGGTCCGAGGTCGACTTCTTGATGACCTGCGGCGCGTTTGCTTTGGCCTCCGCTTCCGTGCGGCGAAGGAAAGTCGGCTCGATCAGCTTACCGCCGTTCACGAGTGCTGCGGTCGCCTTCACCGCCTGCAACGGCGTCACCGAAAGGCCGTGCCCGAACGCGATCGTGACCGTATTGATTTCGCTCCACGGATTGGGAATGAGCGGCATCGCGCTTTCCGGCAGTTCCGTGCGCAGCCGATCCAGGAGGCCCATCTTCTTCATGAAGGCCTTGTGCGCATCGACGCCGATTGCGAGTGCCATGCGTGCGGAGCCGATATTCGACGAGTAAGTGAACACTTCCGATGTCGAGAGCACGCGTTTCTGCGCATGGAAGTCGTGGATCGTGTGCTTGCCGTATTTGAGCGGATGCGTCGCGTCGAAGCGCGACTCGAGCGTGACCTTGCCGCTGTCGAGCGCCATCGCGGTCGTCAGCGCCTTGAAGGTGGAGCCCATTTCGAACACGCCGGTCATCAGGCGGTTGAAACGCGACGGGTCCTTCGGCGAACTTGGCTTGTTCGGATCGAAATCCGGCAGCGACACCATCGAGACGATCTCGCCGGTGTTGACGTCGATCACGAGCGCATTCGCCGCCTGCGCCTTGAAGCGCTCCTTGCCCGCCATCAGTTCGTCGCGCACCGCATGCTGCACGTCGAGATCGAGCGCGATCTCGACCGGCGCGAGATTGTGATTGGTCGCAAAGCCCGCGCGATGCAGCGCACTCAAGCCGCCCCCGTCGATCCACTTCTCGAGTCCGAGAATGCCCTGGTTGTCGACGTTCACCTGCCCGAGTACATGCGCAGCGAGCGCTGCGTTCGGGTAGACGCGCTTGTATTCCTTGAGAAAGCCGATGCCCGGCAGCCCGAGGCGATAGATCGCCTTCTGCTGCTCCGGCGTGATCTCGCGGCGCAGCCAGGCGAAGTAGCGCTTCGAACTGAGGCGAGACCTGAGTTCGGCGCGGTCCAGATCGGGCAGAATTTTCAGAAGAAGATCGGTCGCCTCATCGACATCGATGATGCGGTGCGGCTCCGCGAACAGCGAGGGCGTGCGCACATCGGTTGCGATCAGCCTTCCGTTGCGGTCGACGACATCGGGACGCGCCTGCGCGACGGCGTCCGCGGCTTTCGCTTTTTGCGAAGCGCTCTGCTCCCGCGCGATGCCGAAATAGATCAGTCTCCCGGCAATCACGCCGTAGACGCATGCGAAGGCGATCAGCAGCAGAATGATGCGCGCGCGCGCAACACCCGCACCCGCCTTGCGGAGCGACAGGTGCGACAGCGTATTCCGAAGCCAGACTAGACGATCCATCACTGCCGCTCCACCGAACCGGTCTGGATTTCATCCGGCGTGTTCGCGTTCGCCTGCGGCTCCGGCAGTTTCNNGGCTGTTTCGGACGTTCCGGCAACGTGCTGATGCTGCCGAAGCGCTTCGCTTCCACCGGTTTCATCTTGAGATAGCGGACTGCGAGTTCCTGAATGCGATCCGGCGAGGAGAGTTTCGCCCATTCAGCGCGTGCGGATGCGATGCGGTCCTTCTCCGCGCGGATTTCGTTCCGGAGCTTCTGCACTTTCTGCGCTTCGCGGGTCGCGTTGTATTTGATGTCGTAGACGTAACCCGCCGCCGCGAGCAGGCTCATCACGATAAGACAATGCAGGAGGCGCAGCATCAGCGGCTCTCCCCGTCGAGCGACGGCAATTTCGCGAGCAGCACGGCCAGCGGATCGTCGTGACGCGCCGGCGTCTCCGTCCGCTCGGCAACGCGCAGTTTCGCCGAACGCGCGCGCGGATTGGTTCTCAGCTCTGCATCATCCGCGACAATCGCTTTGCGCTGGACGGCCTTGAAGCTCATCACGGCAGCCTTCGCTTCCGGCGCGTGACGCGAGGTTGCGGGCGCCTGCGAGCGTGACGCAATGAAGGTCTTTACCAAGCGGTCTTCGAGCGAGTGAAACGAAATCGCCGCGAGCACGCCGCCCGCCTTGAGCAACTGCTCCGCCGCGAGCAACCCCTTCGCGATCTCGCCGAGCTCGTCGTT
>FKKE01014709.1_pt1 | contig 11306 bp, 19 predicted proteins | sample 1106331 | NCBI WGS metagenome assembly FKKE01 (sample SAMEA3931202, study PRJEB13176) | freshwater metagenome | biome: Drinking water system; feature: drinking water; material: freshwater | place: China | collected 2013-02-06 | reverse complement strand
GCGGTTCTTTGTAGTCAAGCACGTTCTCCAACTCAGGTCAACATTGCCCGCCCTCTGGCTTTGACATGGAGTAGAAGAATTCTTCCTTGGTGATTTTCCCGTTCTGGACTGTGTAGAGCCCAACTTCATCCAGTGTGATGCGCTTGCTTGTTTGTTTGGGCGTGACGTCGTATTTGAAATGCAGGATGAATCGGTCGTCGTGGGGGTAGGGGCCATCGACCGAGCCTCCATGGATCGTGTGGTTGTCGACCCACCATTGGTTCTTCCCCTTGATAGCCTGGATACCCTTTTGGGTCTGATCCATACCGGGCATGGAACAAGCTTCGACACTGACGATGTTCGGTGAATAGAAACGATCGATCGCTTCCTGATTCTTGCCTTGCCGGCACAAGGCGGCCACTTCTTTCCCAATCTCCATGGCAGTCATTATGTCCTCCTTCTATGGCGGTGGATGGGTGTAGCTGTGGAACGGACCGGTTTGCGCTTAGTGGCTGGGAGGGCGGTGTCGAAGTCCAGCCCCTTTCTCAGCCATGCGCGTAGTTGTGCGGCGGTCTTTGTGCCGTTGGGGTTCACATAAACATAGCCCTTCATCGGCTTGCCCGTGAAATCCATCGGTCTGGTGTGCGGTTGTTTCAGCGCCGCTTCATGACCATGAGGGCCGACACGGACCACGAGATCGTCCCTCAAGATGCCAGCGAACATCTTTCCGTGCGACAAGTATGCCAACCCGCCGAACATCTTCTTCTCGGCGAGGGAACGCAGCCCTTTCAGCACAACTCGAACCCGAGTCGCGAGCTGTTCGTTGTAGGCCATGTCATACGCCCCTACGGTTTCCGCGTATAAGTAATCTCCATCATCTTTGTTTCCTTCTGGCCGTGGTGTGCGCCATACATGGTGAAGATCTGGTTATTCGCGTCGGAGATCTTCCAGATGGCCCGATGGGTCATCTTGCCGCCTCCCGGTTCCGGATGTGAGCCATGCACGGTGATTGTTTTGCCGTCGGAGCTTCCCGTGCCTTCCATGATGAAGATGCCGGTCCCCATCGAATCCATCCAGGCCGTCACATATTTTTTCCGGATGTTGTCATACCCATCGATGCCGATCCCGTTGAAGGGCTGCCCCATCATCTGACCGTTGAATTCTTGGTACAGGAATCGTCCATCCAGCAGCATCTTCAACTCCGCGGTGCCGCTGGCTTCCACCGGGGGTTTCCCGGGCTCCATCCATTCCTTGGTCTGAGTCGTCCAGCTGCCGGCGAGGGTGGCAAACAACTTATGGGGTTCGCCCGGCGTGGCAGCCTGCTTCCAGAGCTCCATCATCGCTTGTTCGTCGAGGTGTTTCTCGTGCTTCTTGTCCTTGGCTAGGACGGGCGAAACCATCAACGCCATGCACAACATGGCAATGGGAAGAGTAAAGAAACGCATCATGGCCTCCTTGTGGCGGGGTAATTTATGTTCTGTCCTCTGCTCAGGTCTCTGTCACCCTAAACTTCGCGATTTGTTCGATCAAGAGGGAAGCTATGGGTTTGTCGATTGAGAACTGGGCGGTTCCCCGATCCAACCCAAATGCGCTACTCGACACGTGGACTTATGTCGAGTTCTTACCCGATCCACAACAGGAGGGCGGTGTCTTCGGGTGCTCCTCATAGCGGTCATGATGACGGACCCAGTCCATGGTGCGGTCGGGATGTTCGTCTCGTCCCTTTGGGACAAGATCGAGCCAGTTGTACGCGCAGTTCAAGAGGTCGAGCCCGCGACCATAGGTGGAATAGGTGTGGAAGATCTCTTTGTCTCGACGATAGAAGAAGCTGGCGCCGGGTAGCTCGTCGTCGAGGTAAGGGCTGCTGCAGTAGTTGTAGAAGGCTTCCCCGGAGTCCTCGTCCTGCTTGGTGAACGAGACCCCAAAATCGAAGTTGAAGTCGGAGCCAAAAGACGATACCCAGGGAAAGCTCCAGCCCATACGTGTCTTGAACTGCTCAACCTGCGCAAGTGGTGCGCGCGAGATCACGACAAAGGACACATCCCGATGGGCCAAGTGAATTGGGATGCCTTGAAACCCGTCCGCCCAATAGGAGCAGCTCTTACAGCCTTGTTCCCAGTCGGGGCCGAGCATGAAGTGATAGACCGCGAGCTGACTGTTGGGACCAAAGAGATCGGAGAGTGACTGTTTGCCGGTTGTGGTCTCGAAGGAATAGCTCTTTTCAATCTTTCGCCAGGGCAGCGCACGGATCTGCGTGGTCATCGTATCTCGCAGCTTCGTGAACTCTTTCTCTTTGACTAACAGCGCCATGCGAACCTTCAGCCATTCCTGATGCGAGACAACGGTGTGTTCCATGTCGACCTCCCGGATTTTGCGACAAATGTGCTGATTAGGCCTGGACCACGACCTTAAATCCGCCGTAGCTCATACGTTTCACATCAAACGGCATCGCCTTCTCATTGCACATTCCTTTAAGGCGCGGGTCCTTCATTACCTTGGCATTGACGCGGTCACGATGGGCTCGTGACTTGTAGACGATCCAAGAGAACACCACTATCTCGCTGGGCTTGAGTTTGAGCAAGCAGGGGAAGGGGAGGCCCATTTTGATGCGAAGATCGTCGCCGCCACACTCACGATATTCGAGCGCGCCATGTTCACGCCAGATCTTGCCTGCCTTTTGAGCCATCTGAACATACGCCTTCACTTGTTTCTTCGGCACAACCAACACGAATCCATCGACGTAACGCATGGGGTCACCTCGTTATTTCTTCTTGATCGCGTGAGCTTGAAGCTGCTCTTCTTGTTCCCTAATCCGTTCTTCTTGTGCTCTCAAGTCGGGAGTGAGTTCGGCTCCGAAGTCGTTGGCCTCGAACACTTGACGGATTTCAAGCTCACCGTCCTTGCCTTCTCCAGCCGGGTTGGGGCTGCGCTGTGCCCATTCGAGGGCCTCTGCTTTTGACTTGCACTGCCAGAGCCAATAGCCGGCGATGAGTTCCTTGGTTTCAGCGAAGGGGCCATCGATCACGATACGCTTGCTTCCTGAAAATTTGACACGGGTTCCTTTCGAGCTCGGCTGAAGCCCGTCACCAGCCAGCATCACACCGGCGTTCACCAGCGCTTCATTGAATCGGCCCATCTCGGTAAGCAGCTGTGTGCTCGGCATCACGCCAGCTTCTGAGTCTTTGGTGGCTTTGACAATGACCATGAATCGCATCGTGTCCTCTCTTCTGCTAAATGATTGTCGTAAGGTGGTTGTCTATCGCCCTTCATACGCGTTGGTGAGCGCGCGGATGTCCAGTTTGGCCATCTGTAGCATCGCGTTCATGACCCGATGGGATTTCGTTTCATTCTCGTCCTGCAACATCTTTCCCAGCACGGAAGGAATGATCTGCCACGATACCCCAAACTTATCTTTCAACCAGCCGCACATCTGTGTGGTCCCGCCGGTTGAGAGTTGTTCCCACAACTCATCGACTTCTGCCTGTGTTTCACAGTGGACGAAGAACGAGATGGCCTCTGTGAACTTGAACTGCGGGCCGCCGTTCAGTGCCATGAACTTCTGTCCATCGAGGTAAAACGTTGCGGACATCGGCGAGACGGATTCGATTCGCGAACATTTGAAGATAGCGGTGTAGAACTTCGCAGCGTCTTCGGCTTGACCGTCGAACCATAAGAAGGGAGTGATCTTGGACATAGGGGACTCCTTGGTGAAGATGATTGCCTGCCTAGTAGTCGAAGGGACAGGTTAAAATCGACAGCCGTCTCGTCCCAAGTTATTCGCCAGGCAACCCAGTGATGGCTCGCACGGGCCTGACCTCGACGATGCCAATCCGTGCGCCGGGCACCCGTTGGGCAATTGTGATTGCCTCCTCTTGATTCTCGGCATTGATGAGGAAGTACCCGGCAAGTTGCTCCTTGGTCTCCATGAACGGGCCGTCGGTGACGATTGGTTTACCGTCCCGTACTTGAACAATGGTCCCCGTGGCTTCGGGTTGCAACGGCGAGGCATGGATATATTGTCCCTGCTTGGCAAGCTGGTGACAGAGCTGAATAGACTCTGCGAGCATGTTTTCCTTGGTGCCCTCGGGCATGCCCTTAAACATGTCTTCGTTGTGATGGACCAGCAGTAGATATTTCATGGGGGACCTCCTGTAACATAAGATAGTCGTCACCCCCTGCCAAAATCGACAGGTGGATTTGATCTCCGGCGGTAAGTAGCGGATAGACCTGTGCAAGCGCCTGATATTCCTAATGAGTCGGGCCAAACATTGTTATGCAGCAGGAGGAATGAGATGCGTCCAGAGATCCTGAAGTGCAATGCGCAAGAACCCAGTCACAAGGACGTGTGTGACGTGCTTGCCGAGGAAATCGACAGAAGCCTGCCCAAAGCAGAAAATAAGATATGGCACGGGCATCCGGTCTGGTTCTTGGATGGCAATCCAATTGTCGGATACAGCAAACAGAAACCCGGTATACGACTGATGTTCTGGAGTGGTGCAGACTTTGAGGAAGCAGGATTGAACGTTGTCGGCAAGAAATTCAAGGACGCATCAGTGTTCTATAACGATGTTTCAGAGATAAGAAAGACAGATTTGAGACGATGGCTGAAGAAAGCTCGGGTGATTCAGTGGGACTATAAGAATCTCGTCCGTCGTAAAGGGCGGCTCGCACGGCTGAAATAGAGCAGAAGATGCTGCAGCAAAATCAGATGCTGTGTCGGAAATAAAATGGAACTCGCCAACCATCAAGTCCTCAGGGCCTACCTCGGAGCTGATGAACACGGTGGCTATCAATCTAGACGTCGTGAGGAACGCATGAGACATGCCTTTCCGGATAATTGCTCCCCAATGATGGAACTGATAGCTCCGTATCTTTAGGGGAGAACCGGTTGAGGCAAAGCTTCGGCACAAGTTCCCCGAACTCGACTCGACCGTTGTTTGAGCCGTGGCGAATCGCCGGTCGTTTGGGTGGAGATGGCAAAGGCCTCGAAAGTACGTGATGCCTTGAGAATAATTGAACGTCTCTTGCTGCGGTAAACGCGCCAATTTCTTGCTGGATCCCCACCTCCCTCATACAATTCCTTCATCCATTATTTCAGTGCGTGCATGCACTGAACCTGTTCCGGTTGCCTTGAACGACAAGAGCGGACATGGCTCACACACGCCAGGACGTCATGACGGCAGTGCTCAACCTGTTTCCGAGCCGATCTGCCAAAACTGTCTTGGAACTGCTGGATCTCTACGGGACTGAGGGGCATGAGTCGGAACGCGAGCGGGTGCAGATGGCCATTCTTGCCCTCAGTCAGGGCAACGAGGACAAGTTGTTGCAATTTGTCGAGGCAGCGAAGCAGGATTATCGCGATGTGCTGTATTGGGCGGAGTATCCTCAACCATCCGAGCAGGACGGTGCCCTGCTCGAAGTGCTACGCCAGAAGTGGGCGTGGGTGTTGGACGACCCGACACAGGTCTTGATGGTCAGTGCGTTCGGGAATGTCTTGGTGACATGCCATGATGGGACTCTCTGGCAGGTGATCCCGAAAGTGCTGATGGCGAGGAAGATTCGAAACGACAGAAACTACGTGGCGGCGTTCGACGACGAGCAGTTTCGGACGCAGTGGTTTCTTGAAGGCGTGGCTGAGGTGGCGGAGGCTGCGCTGGGATCACTGCATGAAGGACAATGTTACGCCTTCAAGATTTGGCCGATCATGGGCGGAGGTTTTTCGGCGGATAACATGTATGTGGCTACCACGACCGAATGGTTGGCAATGAGCGGCGATGTGGGAGGGCAGATCAAAGACTTACCGAGTGGAACCACCGTCACGCTGGACATCCTGACTGATGGGACAGTTCGGGTTGTTCCGGCGGAAGAGATGTCGTCAGCGGTGTGGACCTACGATTCGGTTGAAGTGGCCATTCGTGAAGTGATCGCTCTCTTGGTCGGGCGGCGTTATGAAGACCTGGAACGGTTTACCAAAGGAACGCGTATCACGACGGAGGACATCGCTCGGGTGATTCAAGAGTATGGACAAACTCTGGTGCCATGTCCGGAACCGATTGAAGATCTTGTCGATATTGTAGAAGTGACGGATACGGTTCGGCCGACTTGGTCTGTGGTGGTGCCGCTGTATACCCAGGAAGCAGGCCGCTCAGATCTCTCACTCGAACTGACTGCGGTGGAGTTGGGCAAGAACGAGTTGCAAATGACTCTTGAGAACATTCACGTCCGCTAACCCGAAAGGACCGGGTAGGTAAGGAGGTTGGGATCGGAGTGTTCTTGAAATTACAGAAGCCCGCATGACGTGGCTGTTCTCTCAAAACTACACCCTGACCACGAGCTTTATGGATACTCTACGGAGTATAGGGCTCGTGTACAGTCCGTTGTGAAATCCACCAGATGTTTCCGTGTTGATCCTTCACACCTCCTTGCTGATCGCCATATGGCATGTCACCGACTTCCATCTCAAGGACCGCTCCATGGGCGAGAGCTTGCCGCATGGACGCATCCGCATCTTCGACATACAGATAGTAAGCCGCGGCCATCGGCTGATAACGTCCCGTGGCTTCGCTGACCATCACAGTGAATGTGCCAAGTTTGACTTGGACGTTCTGAATCAGACCGTTGGTTCACATAGTCCGGCAGGTTTCAGTCCCACCAAGCCCCTGGACTAAGAAGCGCACGAATGATTCTGCATTGGCCACGAAGAAGTAGGGCGTCACTGTGGTGAAACCAGGTGGAATATACATGGCAGACCTCTCGGTGGCTCGATTTGCTCTCGCTCGTTTCCCTAGATGCCAACAGATATTCAGGTGCTCGTGTTATCGCTTCTCAGGTGGGATCGTTCTAATGGCGGCGGAGAACAGCGCATGAGCCTCGATATCGACGGGCCTGTGTTTGATCGTTGCGCTCGTCGGGTCGCGGCCGAGAAAGTTGTCACCTTTCCAGTTTTTTGACGGTCTGATCGGCCTGGGCACAAAGCCGCCTCCGCAATTTGGGCAGACATTCCCCAACACATGCTCAACACAATCGGCACAGAACGTACATTCATAGGAGCAGACACGTGCGTCCAGTGAGTCAGGCGGCAGGATGGTGCCGCAATGCTCGCAGGTCGGTCTGAGTTCCAACATGGCTGGTTCTGCTATCGTAGTGCTCGTCCACGACCGTTCGCTGATCTCTGGGGAATGGCATTCCTTCGGGTCGATCTCGATTGGCTGCGGAAACGAGCCGGAGGGACTCCGAATTCCCGCTTGAAAGCACGATTGAAGGATGGTTCGGACTCATAGCCCACCTCACTCGCCACTTCGGCTACGCTCTTGGAGGTAGATGTCAGCACTTGAGCGGCCAGCTGCAACCGCCAGCGTGTCAGGTATCCCATCGGCGTGTCTGACAGATAATGCCGAAATCGCTCGGCGAGCACGGAGCGCGACAAGCCCACTGCATCTGCCAGCGAGGCAATGGTCCATGGGTGAGCTGGTTGTTTGTGTAACAATGCCAGCACCTTGCCGACCTCTGGATCGCGCACACCAGCGAGCCAGCCCGTTTGCGTCGCTGGCAGCTGCGCCACATGCCGGCGCAGTGCTTCCATAAACAAGACTTCTGACAACTTGGCAACTATTGCCGAACCGCCAGGACTTGGGGCCGAAACATGCTCCACCGAGTAGCGGAGGGTATTTTCCAACCATTGCCCAGAGGGGTTGTCACGGATATGGATCTTGACGATCGGCGGAAGCCCAGCCAAGAAAACCTGACTCAGGCGTTGATCGCAGGTCATGTAGCCGCAAATCAGTTTGGTGCTTTCCCCGCCACCTCCGAAGTGAGAGATCATGCGTCCTTCTGCCAGCACCTGCCGCAACTGCTCCTCGCTGTCAATTGGCGTGACGGGAGCGCCGTTGCCCATGAGATGCGCGTCACCGTGTGGAACCATGACGATGTCACCGGCTTCGAGGTGCACCATGCTGCCATTCTGTTCAACGCGGGCGTAGCCTCGTCCTTCGGTAACGAGATGGAATGTGATGACGTGTTTCGCCTGGGTGGATAGATACGACGCCATGGCACAGCCATTGGGTTGGCGTACACACCACGGCGAGGAGAATTCCCCGTTGAAGAAGACCGCACCGTCCAGTTTCACAGCTTTCAAGACTTCCGACAGCACATCTGTCTGATGAACTTCCATGACGAGGTCTCTCGGCTAAACCGGCTGGACGCCCGGATAAACGACGTGAAGCTTAGCACTCCCCTGATAAAAGAGCCAGACGCGCGGCTAAGACGCCACCGATCTTGTCTTGTACAGTGCAAGCAGAGACAGCGTGGCGCAGTAGGCAGTAGCAGTGACTGAGAACAAGGTGCAGGAGGAGGGCAGCATGATGAATGCAGCGGTAGGAGGGCAGGATAGTCTCAAGACTCGACTCAAAGCAATCTGGACGACCGGAGACTACGACCGGTTTTCCCGGTACATGGAAAGTGGCGCGCGTGAGTTTTACGAGCGGCTCGACATCGCGCCTGGTAGCCAAGTGCTCGATGTTGCCTGTGGGTCCGGTCAACTGGCGCTGATGGCGGCAAAAGACGGCATGGAGGTGACCGGTGTAGATATCGCGAGCCCCTTAGTGGAACGGGCACGGGCTCGCGCGCAAGCGGAAGGGCTGAAGGTTCGTTTTGAGGAGGCTGATGCCGAAGCGCTTCCGTTCGACGACGCAAGCTTCGATGTGGTCACCAGTCTCATCGGTGCAATGTTCGCCCCACGCCCTGAACTGGTTACTCGGGAGCTACTCCGTGTGTGTGTTCCGGGAGGCACCATTGCCATGGCCAATTGGACACCGCAGGGATTCATTGGACAAATGTTCAGGACGATTGCGAAGTTCATCGCTCCTGCGGGCATGCCGTCGCCGGTACTGTGGGGGGACGAGCCGACGGTTCGTGAGCGGCTTGGCCATGGACTCTCACAGCTCAGCTTGACGAGGCGGCAGTACCTGTTCAGCTATCCCTTTCCTCCGTCGGAGGTCGTCGAGTTCTTTCGACAGTATTACGGGCCGACCAACCGAGCCTTCGCATCGCTCGATACCGACGGACACGCGCAATTGCGGCGGGAGTTGGAACTGCTCTGGACGACGCACAATCGGGCGGGAACTGACTGCACCACCGTATTCGCGGAGTATCTGGAAATCATTGGGATTCGAGTGTAACCGAAGTGTTCGAAAAGAAGGGGAGTCGAGGTTCAACAACCAGCGATGTTCAACTCACGTCAATCACAAACAAGGATATGCCATCATGCACGATATGGAAAGTTCAGTGATCTGGTTTGCGCTCGTCATTGCGGGAATGACTCTGACGATGCTTATGCCTCGAATTACTTGGGAATCTCGCGGTAGTAAGGTCACCCAAGATAACTACGAGGAGGCTCCAATGAAACCATTGTTCACATTCATGGCTGGAAGGGAACGGGCCATACAGTCTGCTGACATCATAGGATTTGCAGCGGCTATTCTAATCGCCACTGTCGCTCACGGTGCAGTTTCAGAGTCAACTGCCGCACCGTCCTCGAACCGTTCTGGCATGGTCCCTCTTTATGCGGACCTGGGTTCCCACCACAAACGCATTTCCACAAAAGTGTCAGCCGCACAACAGTATTTCGATCAAGGATTACGACTCGTCTATGGGTTCAATCATGCGGAAGCGATCCGTTCCTTTACACGCGCCGCAGAGCTGGATCCCAGCTGTGCCATGTGCTACTGGGGAATCGCACTGGCCTACGGGCCCCACGTCAACGCTCCAATGGACGCGATTAGCGGAGTTGCGGCATATGCGGCGGTGCAGAAAGCGCTGTCGCTCACATCCCACACCACAGCATCCGAGCATGCCTACATCGAAGCGCTCGCGCAGCGCTATGAGGCGGACCCACCCACCGATAGAGTCCGACTGGATACGTCGTATTCACAGGCGATGGCAAAGGTTGCGAAGACCTATCCCAAGGACCTCGATGCGGCGACGCTGTACGCTGAATCGCTGATGGACCTTCGCCCATGGAATTATTGGCACCCAGACGGGACTCCGTACCCCGGTACGAACGACATCGTGCGTCAGCTCGAGACGGTCCTTGCGCGTAACCCCAATCACCCAGGCGCGTGCCATTACTATATCCACGCGGTTGAAGCGGTGAATCCGAAGGCTGCGGTGCCCTGTGCCGAACGGTTGGCTCGGCTCATGCCGGGTGAGGGGCACATGATCCATATGCCGGCGCATATCTATATCCGCGTCGGTCGATGGAACGATGCCGTGCGGTCCAACCAGCATGCCATCCACACCGACGAGGTGTTCATCGAAGGGCAGCACCCGATGGGCGTCTATCCACTCGCATACTATCCGCACAACATCCACTTCCTCGCCTTTGCCTCCACAATGGCGGGCCGTAGTGCCCAGGCGATCGAGGCATCCAATACACTCACCTCCAAGGTGAACCTCGATGCCGCACGTCAGGTCGGGATGCTGCAGGAGATGCTGCCGTACCACGCGCTCACGCTCACGACGTTCGGAAAATGGGACGAGGTGCTGGCCCAACCGCTTCCGCCGGAGGACATCCGCTTCTCGTACGCCATGGCTTCCTATGCCCGCGGCGTGGCGTACGCCGCCAAAGGAGAGTGGGCGGAAGCGCAAGCCGCACTCGACACCGTGACGGCCGCTGATGCCGCGACGGTAGACGGGGCTGAAGGGAAGACGGCGCTCTCGATTGCCGTGCAGGCGTTGGCAGGAGAAATTTCGATGCGGCGCGGCGACCTTGATGAGAGCATCAAGTCGTTCCGGGAGGCGGTCAAGATTGAGGATGGGGGACTCTACTTCGAACCGCCCAAGTGGTACTACCCCATTCGGCACTCGCTCGGCGCTGCGCTGGTGAAAGCGGGACACCATGCTGAGGCTGAGAAAGTGTATCGCGAAGACCTTCGTCGGTTTCCAGAGAATGGCTGGTCCCTGTTTGGACTTGCGCAGGCGCTCCAGGCACAGGGGAAGAAGAAGGAAGCGGCTGCTGTGAGGGCACGCTTCAGTCGTGCGTGGGCGGGCACAGATGTAACGCTGCTGGCGTCGAGGTTCTAGGGAATCGAGTCACCATCTGACGGATTTAACGGAACTCCACAACCTCAGATCAGACTCTGGCTCCTCGCGTTCTTAACACAGTTGTGCCTACGCGGGGGGCCTCGAGCTCGAGAGATATAAAGGACTTCGTGTGAATTCGCCTCATGGATTCGTCAGGGTGCCTCGCGAATGGACACGTCGATTCTCGAAGTACCAACGGGGCCTGATATGAGAGTCCGATCACACGTACGGAGGCTTTATGAAGAGAT